>WNEW01000303.1_pt1 | contig 23724 bp, 21 predicted proteins | sample 5399891 | NCBI WGS metagenome assembly WNEW01 (sample SAMN13153336, study PRJNA577476) | soil metagenome | isolation source: 40 cm grassland meadow soil pre-rain plot 5 | place: USA:California | collected 2015-09-08 | reverse complement strand
CCGCACGTCTTCCAACGGAACCACTCGAGCCACGACCGGGCTCTCACGCAAAAACTCGATTCCCAACACGTAGTCCCACCGCGCGAGGTCCGCCCCCACCTGGGCCCAGCCCCCCAACTCCGTCCCGGGGAGCACCGCCAGCAGCACCGGCGCCTTTCTCAGGAAATCGAGCGCAAGGTTCGGATGTTGTGGGTCGTTCTCGGCCAGGTCCAGGGCCAGCGCCATGACCTGGCGGCGAGCTGCGACCGACTCGACCGACCCAAGGAATAGCGGGCTTTCTTTGAAATATTTTAGGGCCGCGGCACCGGAGGACCCGGCCAGCGCCACACCGAGATCCAGCCAGGAGACTATCTCGGCCAATCCGCAGCGGTGGTGCAGCTCCGGCAAGGCTTCGATCGCCCCTTGCGCGGCCTTCGGGGAGGCCTCCTGCAGCTCGTCGAGCAGTTCAAGGACCGCCTGGGTGGATCCGAGCCGGACCATTTCCCCAGTCAAGGCGGTGGCCGTGGCTCCGTCCAAGGCGCCCGCCAGGCGCGCGATCAATTTGTGCTCGATAGGCTCTCCCACCTCTAGCCCCCGCCTTGCGGTGATCGTTCTCTCGCCGAATGCGCGGATTGTAAAGGAGGCTTGGGCTCTTGTAAACTAGCGACGCAGGTACAGGGCACGAGGCGAGAAGTGAGAGAGGTGAGCGGATTCCTCCTTCGCCGCAGGCAGCGGGTGCTCCGTGTCGGGACCGCGGCCCTTCTCATGCTCGTCCCCCTGTCCGATCGCCTGAGCGCCATGGCTACCTCCACCGCGATTGCCCCCCAGACCCTCCCGATCACCAGCCACCTCGCCATGCGTCTCCGCTCCCACGTGGACTACCTGGCCAGCCCGGCGCTCCGTGGCCGCAAACCGGGAACCCCCGGTAATCGGATGGCGGCGGAGTACATCGCGGCCCGGTTTCGCGAGGCGGACCTCGAACCGCTGCCCTCGCTGGGCGGCTACGGTCAGCAGATCTCCCCCCAGTTGGGTGACAACCTGATCGGGGTGCGGCGAGCGCTGAACGCCGGCGACCCATCGCACCGGTCTCCCCGCTGGATCCTGATCGGCGCGCACTATGATCATTTGGGAGGGACGTACCTGGGCGCCGATGACAATGCCTCCGCGATCGCCATCCTGATTGAAACGGCCCGGAGCCTGCCGCACCTTGCGAACCATCCGGTCCTGTTCATGGCCTTCAACGCTGAAGAGCCGCCCTATATCCGGACGCCGCTCATGGGCTCCCAGTTTTTCGTGGATCATCTCCCGGTCGAGATCGGCACTCCCTCCCGCCTGCAGGCGGTCATTGTTATGGACCTGATGGGGGGCGTGCATTGGGAACCCCTGCGAGACGTGATCTTCGCGGCAGGCGCCGAGAAGAGCCCGGGTTTGTATCGCCGCCTCAAAGACGCGATGCCAGGACTGAGGACTGAGGGCCGAGGCATGAGCCTGACTTCAGATACCTCAGTCCTCAGCACTCAGCACTCAGCACTGCGCGTTTTGCCGCTGGGCATGCATCTGATCGAGGAGATTCCGCTCGTGGGGCAGGTGTCGTTCAGCGACTATGACGCATTCCGGAACGCCTCGGTTCCGTTCTTGTTTCTCTCGGCTGGACGGACGCCGCGCTACCATCAGCCCACGGACCTGCCCGACACGCTCCATTATGAGCGGATGGCGTGGACCGTCGGATGGTTCCAGAGCTTGGTGACACAGATGGACCAGGACACGGAGCCGTATCCGTTCGAGGCGACCCGTGTGGAGCTGGCGGACGAAGCCGCGAGCTTGCGTCCCTTCGTCTCCCTGGCGGCAGCATGGGCCACGAGGATCCCGGGCACCTCGCCCCTCTCGCTTGCCAGGATGAAGCTGGACGACCGATGGCTGAGAACGCTGGACGTGACGGCGCCGATGTCGGGGGCGCTGAAGAGACTGGAGCGGGTCTCGATCCGGCTGCAGTGTCTCCTCGCCGATTTCCCCGCCTGCTTCTTGATCTAGCCTGGAGCCGCCTGGAAGACCTCCCATACCCGCGGGGCGCGGACGCCTTTCAGCAAGACCCGTTTGCGACGCGACCCGTGACCCGCCCGGACCGCCACGGCGCTCCTGGGTATCCTGAACCGTTCGGCCAGGAAGGCGCAGAGCGCCTCATTGGCGGCTCCCTCGACCGGCGGCGCGGCGACTCGGAACTTCAGTGCCCCCCCATGCACCCCGGCGTACTCCGTGCACGTCGCGTTCGGGTGGACATGCACGCACAGAATAGCTCCCTCTCGACTATCTTGCACGATCGTCCCCGCACTTGTTAAAACCATCCGCCTGGCTATATCACCTGGCATGAGCCGTGAACGCCGAATGTTTTGGTCTTGAGTTTTTAATTTTGCGTTGTCACTCAACACTCAGAACTCAACGCCCCCGTGAGACTAGATCTTGCCAATCACCCCGATCCGCAGTTGGTAGAAGAGGAGCCGCAGGCCGCCGATCGAATACAGGTACTTCATGGTGATCAACGTCTTGAGCAGAGAGGCCAGGCGCCCGAAGAATCGCAGGCGCCCGACGACCGCCACGGCCGCCCCACGCCCCAAGGAGATCACCGCGCCGGTCGTGTGCGGGACGAACGGAAGGACCCATTCCTTGGTCAGATATCGCGACAGCCAGACCGCTTCATCCACGGCCAGCCGTGCGGAGGGCGGGCAGGGTTGGCCCGTCCGTGGGTCCAGCACCAGCGCACAGTCGCCCAGCGCGTACACCTCGCCATGCCCCTGCGCCTGCAGGTATCCGTTCACGGCGACCCGTCCCTTGGGATCCAGATGCAACCCGGAGGTTGCCACGATTGACGGACCGCGCACTCCCCCTGCCCAGATCAGCATCCCGGCAGGGATCTCTTCGCCGGACGCCAGGACTAATCGAATCACCCCACCTGGCATACTCGCCTGACCAGGATCGCCAGGCTCTACACGGGAGATCGCCGTTCTGAGCCTGATCGTCACGCCTTTCCGCTGAAGCACCGAGGCCGCATAACCCGCGATCTGCGGGTGCATCCCCGGCAAGAGCCGCTCCTGCGCTTCGACCAGCGTCACCTGAATCGCATCCGCCGACAGGCCGTACTCTTTTCTCCATTCGGCTGCCTCGTCCGCCAGTTGCCCAGCCATTTCCACGCCCGTCATCCCGCCCCCCCCGATGACAAGCATCAGCGGCTTCGCGCCTTTGGCAGCTTCCTTCGAGTACCGGTACACCGCCTCCTGGAGTCGGGCCTGAACGGTGTTTGCCTGCTGCATCGTCTGAATACCAACCGCGTGTTGGCGAAGCCCCGGAATGCGCGGCTCGGGGAGGTCGAAATAGTCCACCTCCCCGCCCAGCCCCAGGACCAGCACATCGTAAATGAGGTCCCCTTGTGTGGTCCGTACCCGGTGGCTGGCCAGATCAAACCACGTCACGGTGGCTTGACGGAAGGCGACCCGTTTCCCGCCCAGGATCCGGGCGAGAGGAACCGCGGCGAAATCGGAGAGCACCGATCCGGCCGCCACCTGGTGCATCTCGGTCACGAGTTGGTGCAGCGGAGACTGATCCACCAAGACCACTTGGCCTTTCCAAGGGCCTCGATGGAGTCGCCGCTCCAGCTCAATCGCCAGCCGGATCCCGCCATAACCGGCTCCGAGAATCACCACACGCATGAGAGCATCCTACTCAGACTGCCTCACGTTCGCAAACGGACACACGGAATGCACCAGGTTGAGTCAAGACCGTTCGGCGATTGAGAGGGAAGGGAAGGAGTGCGCAGCGACAGGTTGCTAACCCTTCAACGCCTGGAGCGCCTCTCGGAGCTCCTGCACCCGCTTCGCGAAGAGGTCGAGGGCGACGTCCCGCCCCGGCTGGTCGCTGCGGTGCTTCCAGAGCTGCTTGAAGATCGCCCACATCTCCTTGTTGATGACGACCGCTTTCGTGTAGGCAGGAGTCGAGGCCTGCTCCTTGGTCACCTGGCAGAAGGCTCCTTTCAGCGCGTGGAACTGATTGTGGAGATCATTGAGGGGAGCATCATAGCCCTGGCCGCCGCGAGCCGCCTTGGCGCTGGCTTCCAGCATGGCGGCCAGATTGAGCATTGTCTCCACACCGGTTGCCCCTTTCGCTTTTTCCAGAAACTCCTCGGCTCTGGGATAAAACAGGTAGCTGCACCCGGAGCTCAGGAACAGCGCAATGACCAATGAAACGTTTAATAGGCCAAATTGAGGTCCGTTCCACACTGTTGTCCTTTGCGTTTGGCATGGTGAATTTTTCATGACGTACCCTGCCTTCCGGGTCTTCCATTTTTCAGTTTGCATTTTTCATTTCTTCAAAAGATCGCATTGACCAGTTCCGCAATGCTCCGCTGCATGTCCGGATCGTCGGTGATCGGCCGCGTCACGGCCGCCTCGCAGGCGCGGGCCGGGGCGACCCCCTGCCCCATCAGCTCGCCGGCGTAAATCAGGAGCCGGGTGCTGACTCCCTCTTCCAGGCCGTGCGTCCGGAGATTCCGAACCTTCTGGCCCAGTCTGACTAAGCGTTGGGCGGTCTCTTTATCGACGCGGGCTTCATGCTCGATGACCCGAGCCTCGATCTCCGGCGGCGGGTAGGTGAACTCCATCGCCAGGAAGCGCTGCTTGGTGCTCTGCTTGAGGTCCTTGAGCACGCTCTGATAGCCGGGGTTGTACGAGATCACCAGCATGAACTCGTCCACCGCCTGGATCACCTGGCCCTTCTTTTCGATCGGCAGGATGCGCCGGTCGTCGCTCAGCGGATGGATGATGACGGTGGTGTCTTTTCGCGCTTCGACGATCTCATCCAGATAGACGATCGCGCCGTGCTTGACGCCGAGCGTGAGCGGCCCATCCACCCAGACTGTTTCTTCCCCCTTCAGGAGGTACCGCCCGACGAGATCGGAGGCGGTCAGATCCTCATGACACGCCACGGTGATGAGCGGGCGTCCGAGGCGATAGGCCATGTGCTGCACGAAGCGGGTCTTCCCGCACCCGGTCGGTCCCTTCAGCATCACCGGCATCTGCCGGCGCGCGGCAATCGTGAAGAGGCCGATCTCGCCGTTCACCTCAGCGTAATACGGCTCCTCCTGGAGCCGGAACCGGTCAATCTCCAGCTCCCGCCCTTTCACCGGCATCCCACCCGCCGATTGGCTCACCCGTTGCCCTCCAGTCGCGCATCAGCTCATCCGGAGCGACCTGTGCGGCACCGACCTGACGCGGCACATTATAAGCCGCCGCTCGTCCTGCTCACAAGTCATGATTCCTGACCGGGATTCGCTACTTTTTCCGAGGGGCATCGAGGACTTCGCGCACCTTGTGGGCTAAGGTACGAGGCGAGAAGGGCTTCTGGAGAAACGCTCTCCCGGAATCCAGGAGGCCGTGGTGGACCACCGCATTGTCCGCATAGCCCGAGAGGTAGAGCACCTTCATGTCCGGGCGCAGCGGCGCCACGCGATCGGCGACAGCCCGTCCACTGAGGCCCGGCATCACCACATCGGTCATCAGCAGGTGAATCGTGCCTGTGTGCGCCTGGCAAATCTGCAGGCACTCCGTGCCGTCTCGAGCTTCCAGTACTGTGTACCCATGTGACGTCAGGATTCTGCGGGCCAGCGCTCGGACCATGTCCTCGTCCTCAGCCAGCAGAATCGTTTCCGAACCCTGGAGTGTCTCCGCCGGAGCACGGCCCAACGCCCGAGCTTCCAATTCGTCCTCAACCCGCGGCAGGTAAATCTTGAACGTTGTGCCCCGCCCCAGCTCGCTGTACACCCAAATATAGCCGCCGCTCTGCTTGACCACTCCGTAGACGGTGGAAAGGCCCAACCCCGTCCCCTTGCCCGGTTCCTTGGTGGTAAAGAATGGCTCGAAGATCCGGGCCTGCGTCGTCGCATCCATCCCGGAGCCGCCGTCGGTGATCGCCAGCATCACATACGCACCTGGCTTGACCGACACATGTGATTGAGCATAGACCTTGTCCAGCTCGACGTTCTTGGTCTCGATGGTCAGGCGGCCTCCGCCGGGCATAGCGTCCCGCGCGTTGACGACCAGATTCATGATGACCTGCTCGAGCTGCCCGGGATCGGCCTTCACCCGGCCAAGCACCGGAGCCACCACGGTGTGCAGCTCGATGTCCTCAGCGAGCAGTCGTCGCAGCATGCCGTTGATATTGGACACGACCGCGTTGAGGTCCAAGACCTTTGGCGCGAGCACTTGCTTTCGGCTGAAGGCCAACAGTTGCCCTGTGAGCGTGGTGGCTCGATCGCCCGCTTTCTTGATTTCCTCGATCTCCCTACACAAGGGATCGTCGGGGCCAAGGCGGGTCAGAATGAGTTCGCTATAGCCCGTGACGACCGTCATTAAGTTATTGAAGTCGTGGGCGACCCCTCCCGCGAGCCGACCGATCGCCTCGATCTTCTGGGCCTGGCGGAACTGCTCTTCCATTGATCGAAGGGCCTCGGTCCGTTCCAGAACCCGTTGCTCAAGAGACGCGTTCAGGTCCCGGAGCTCCTTTTCATCGCTGACGATCACCTCCACCATCCTGTGGAACGCCTGGTCGAGCTGCGTGACTTCATTGCCGCGGTCCGGGGGGAGGCCCTCCATTGACGTGCCCCGACCCGATTCGGCAAACATCCGCATCTTGCTGGCCAGCCTGCCCAGCGGTCGGGTGACCGTCCGATTGCTTCCAATCACCACAATCCCCACAAGCAACGCACAGAGGACGGCCCCACCGACCACGGTCACGAAGAGATCCTCCCGCCTCTCCTCGACATACAGATCCATCGGCATCACAATCTCCAGACCACCCATCAATTCGCCGAGTTTAAAATCGTGCTTCGGGCTCCCTGGATGCGCATTATGACACTCCACACAGGACTGGCTTGAGGCACGATCGGCCATGAGCACCCGCATGACCGCCCGGCCATCCATCGTGTCGGTCCGGAAAAACTGCCCTGTGGGATGTGATGCCAGATAGGCAAACGCCTCCTGTTGGAACTGATCCTTTGGCCCCTTGGCCTTGTTAATCGGCCAAGGGCTGATGAGGTTCACTGCATAACCCTCGCTCAGCTTGTTGGTGTAGGCCGACACCTCGTGCACAAAGGTCGCCGGAAGTGGAAAGCGACCACGGACCTGCTTGTAATCTGCTCCCAGGGTTCCACCAAGCTCCCCTATACGAGGGACGATCACAGAGGCATAGTATTGCCGGTCCGCCATGATCTGGCTGTGGAGGCTCGTCGCCCGATGGATGAGCTTGTCTTCGAGCGCGGCCTTGTTCCGCCCGTGCTGGACGAAGGCGACAAGCACGGTCATGGCCGCAATGAGCGGGATGGTGTACAGGATCAGCTTCGTGCCGATCCGCCACTCCCGAAAAGACTTAGGTCTGAGGTTGTCAATCATGGCGTGATGCGATGTGTCTCGGCAGCAATTAGTCTATGAGAGTGACGTTGCAATATAGTTCGGGAGCATCCGGACCGGGCGATAGGCTCTCTTCGACTGGGCCAGACCCGGGAGTCCCGAATCATCCATGGTGTTGATGAACTCGAAGCCACGACCCGCCGCCTCGCGGCACGACTCACGGAAGAGGAACTGGGCCAGCCCTGGAATACGGCGATCCGCCACCTCGAGCAGAATGCAGAAGACAGAGGGCGAACGCTCGTAGCCGAACGTATAGGCCCGGACGGCCCCATCCACCCAGACCACGCGCCCAGCCAGCCCAAGAGCACGGTGATGCGTCAGCGCTTCCCGGTGGGCCGATGCCGAGTCCTTGACCATGTGCCGCGCCCCGGCATCCAGCCCTTCGGCCTCCTTTTGTGCGGCCCACTCCTCAAACAGGGCAAGACTGGCCTCTCGATGAGCATCCTGGTACGGCTCACATCGGTACCGAGAGTCTCGCTCAAAGCGATTGCAGGCCGCGCGCTGGGACTTGTAGCGATCGCCCGCCAGCGTCGCCAGATCGCGGCTCCGGTACAGGTAGTCCGAATCTTTCGGCACGACGCGATACCCGAGCGCCTGGAGCGGGGCTTGAAGCTCATCGGGCACATTCTCGATCCGGCTGACCGCCGACCCGCCGTTCCTTGCGCGCATGAAGGCGAAACATGCGGCAAGCGCGGCAGGAGATGGGCGAGGTGTCATAGGCCATGGGGAAGCATCTTGTCTCACGCCTGTCGGGAGAGGCAGCGGCGGGAGCGGCATATACACGCCGTCTGCATACTCGGCGAACAGACTCAGATGCCCGTCGAGCTCGGCCCACGAATACGAGAACAACGCCCTCCAGACGAAATGGGAGGCAAAGGCATAGGCGGCCAGCGGCGTCTCTACTGAGGCGAATGCTCGTTCAAAGCGAGGTCGGTCGGCGAGAGTCAGGGAGGAGAAGTGCTGAGTGCTGAGTGCTAAGTGCTGAGTGGAAGGGGGAGACTGCGGTTCTCCCGTTACGGATGACTCATCACGCATCACCTTCACACGTTCAGTAAGGCCAGGCAGGGTGCGCAACAGCACCACATCATCCTGAAAATGGCCGATCAACTGCGGATTCTTCGCAAAGGTCTCCAGCGTGTCCTCCTGCTCGAGGAGTCCTGCGATGCGGTCGGCGTAGGCCACGACGCCCGCCTCGTCCCCCTTGCCTTCCCGCAGGAACGGGCACTTGGAGTCCCACCCCAGCACGACCTGCGTCCGGTCGGCGTTCCACATCACCATCAGGGGATAGATCTGGCAGTCCAGTGGCCGGACGTCGTAAATTCGGCAGTGCGAGGTGAGGGGATCGAAGGCCGGGCAGAGGTAACCGTCGCTGACAGGGCTCGGCACGACGCTGACCTGACAGCCGTCGAGATCAGTAAATTGCGCGGGGGCCACCCCCCGAGCAACCGCCCGGCGGATCTCCTCGCCGGTGAAGTACGGACGGAGGGGACTGTCCGCCTCGGGGAACCGGCAGCACACATCGCAACTCAAACACACCCGACTGGGCACCAGTTGGGGCAACGGGGTGATCTGAACCAGTTGGGAACGGCTTGTCTGGACATCCGGATTCATACTGAAGCATGATACGCTGAGCCGGCACGCCAGGCAAGAAATCCCCCTTGTTCGTGACGGGCCGCATTTTCGGTGTACAATCAGATGGACCCCGTAGGTAGGATTGGCAATAGACTGCGCCTGAGCACAGACGCAGAGGAGAGTCCATCGATGTCGGGCCCGGACAAGGCCACTGCCTGGATGATCGCAGTGATCACCACGCTGAGCGCCGGAGTGTTCATCGCAGACCTGGCGTTGCCTCTTGGCGTGGTGGTGTGGGCGGCCTACCTCATTCTGCTGCTGCTCTGCTTCTGGGTGCGACAGCGGCACTTGCCTCTTTGGCTCGCCGCGGGGTACACGATCCTGCTCATGCTTGGTTTCTCGTACGCTGCCCCGGGGATTGATCCGGCGGTCTCGCTCACCAACCGGGTGCTCGGGGGGGCGGTGATCTGGGGGATCGCTGGCCTGATTCTGTTGCGACAGCGGGCGGACACGGCGCTGCGCCGTAAAGATGAGGAGCTGACCGATTTCTTCGAAAATGCGGTCGAAGCCCTGAACCGGTCGGGCCCGGACGGACGCATCCTATGGGCAAACAAGGCCGAGCTGGACCTGCTCGGCTGCTCGCGCGAGGAGTACATCGGGCATCATGTGGCCGAGTTCCATGTCGACAAAGACCTCGCCGAGAAGATGCTCGAGCGCCTCGCACGCGGGGAGACCCTGGAGAGTTACGAGGCCAGGCTTCGGTGCAAGGACGGCGGGATCAAGCATGTGCTGATTGATGCCAACGTGCTCTGGGAGGACGGCAAATTCGTCCATACCCGCTCCTTCACCCGAGACGTGACTGCCTTGAGAGAGGCGCAGGAGAAGCGAGACAGCCTGCTTCGTGAACTTCAGGACGCCCTCGGGAAGATCAAAGTGCTGCGCGGGCTGTTGCCGATCTGCTCGTCGTGCAAGAAGGTGCGCGACGACAACGGCTATTGGAATAAAATCGAGGTGTATATCAGCAAGCATTCGGAGGCGGAGTTCAGCCACGGCGTCTGCCCTGACTGCTTGCAGAAACTGTACCCGAAATATTCTGGCGGAACGCCTTAGCGCAGATCGTGGATAGCCCGGCTCACCTTTCCCCCCAAGCTCCTCGTCCTCCCCGTGATGCTCTTGTACCGACGCGAGGGGCCGTGTTACGATCACCGCCGTCCGCAACCAGAGCCGGCGCAATGGCCTGGAGGGAGATCCGGTGGCACTTGCACGCGATCTTGCGAGTTTGACGAAGGATGAGGCTGACGCACGTCGGTGTTCTTCCATTCGGGAAGTCCTGGTCCGGGATGGACTCTACGATGGTTCGCCCCACGGCTCCTCCGACAGCCCACTGACCCAGGAGGCGGGCCAATCCTGGCGGATCGCTCCGCACCCTTTCCTCCTCTCCACCAGCCAGGTGGCCTTCTTCCATTCGTTAGGGCAACACCTTCTGGCCTTTTACCAGGCCCTCAACCGGCTGTATCTGGAAAGCGCCCGCGGCGCAGAGCCGGCCTGGGTGGCAGCCTACCTGGACCAAGGGAAACCGGACTCGCTGGTCTCGTATAGCCGGATGAAACGGTTTCGGGACTTGCTGCCCGGCGTCATCCGTCCGGATATCATTCCGACCGAGGATGCCCCCTCCGGAAACGGCATGGTGATCACCGAATTGGATTCCGTGCCTGGCGGCATCGGGGTGACCGGGGCGTTGGCAAGAGCGTATAGCGATTTCGACATCGTTGGTGGCCCGGACGGGATGGTCCAGGGCTTCGCCCGGATGCTCCGCCATCACCTGGGCGAACGGACCGGCTGCGTCGCGATTGTGGTGTCCGATGAAGCACAGGATTACCGCCCCGAGATGGCCTGGGTGGCGGCTCGGCTCCAGAAGGAGGGAATCGAGGCCTATTGCGTGCATCCCAGGGAGGTTCGCTTCACGGAAGAGACCCTGCTGCTCGCGCGTGACGGCAGTGACCGCCCGGTGTCACTGGTGTACCGGTTCTTCGAGTTGTTCGACTTGAAGAACATTCCCAAGTCTGAACTGATCATGTACAGCGCCAAGAAGGAGCGAACGGTCGTCACGCCGCCGTTCAAACCGGCGCTGGAGGAGAAACTGGCCTTCGCGTTGCTCCATCATCCGGTCCTGGCCCCGTTCTGGCGGCGGGAACTGGGGGAAGCCACGTTCGATCTCCTCGCCGGCCTGATGCCGCGCACCTGGATCCTGGACCCGCGCCCGGTGCCCCCCGCCGCCGTGATCCCTGACCTGCGCATCGGAGGCCGCGCCGTGGCCGACTGGCGGGACTTGGCGGAAGCCTCGCAACGAGACCGCCGGTACGTCGTGAAGCCTTCCGGATTTTCGGAACTGGCTTGGGGCAGCCGGGGCGTCTCGGTGGGACATGACCTTCCCCAGTCAGAGTGGGCCGCGGCGCTGGATGCCGCGCTGGCCTCGTTTCCGACCACCCCCTCCATCCTTCAGGAGTTCCACAAGGGCCGGCAGTTTGAGCTGTCCTACTTCGATGAGCGCGCCGGCGCCGTCGTGCCGATGTCCGGACGGGTACGCCTGTCGCCTTACTATTTCGTGATCGGCGAGCGCGCGGAACTGGCCGGCGTGCTGGCGACCCTCTGCCCGCTGGACAAGAAGGTGATCCACGGCATGCGGGACGCCATCATGGTCCCCTGCGCGGTGGCGGCGCAGCAGTAACGAGTGATGAGTCCTGAGTAACGAGTGAACAAGGATTGTGGGGACCCGTTGCTCCGCCGGAGACCCGTTGCATTCTGCAGAGCAACGGGTCCCCAACACGTCCCCGGTGCCCCTCAACACTATGGGCATGACCCTCTATCACGTCACCTGGTGCCCTGAATGCGCCCTCGTCCGTGACAAGCTGATCGCACTGGGCATCCCGTACGAGGAGGTCGTGGTGCCGGACTTTCAACCGTTCCGCAAACAGGTCTATGAGGTCTCGGGACAGTACTACGTGCCGGTCCTGAAGGACGGCGACAGGGTGCTGACCGAAACACGGGAGATCCTGGCGTATCTGGACATCCACTACGCAGCGAATAGCAAATAGCTGATAGCGAATAGCTCCGATCAACTAGCTCCGGGCTGTTCGCTGCTCGCTACCAGCTGTTCGCTACACAAGGAGGGACCGAGACGAATGGAGGAATGGAGACGGATTCTGGCGAACAGCGTGGTGAAGGCGAAAGACCTCGCGGATCACCTGGGCGTGGATCCCAAGGAGATCGAGGCCATCGTCGGCGAGTACCCAATGCGCATTACGCCGACGGTCATGGCCACCATCAAAGAGAAGGGCGACGCGATCTGGCGGCAGGTGGTCCCCGACCCGGCCGAACTGGAGGACGAGGACGCCGAGGCAGACCCGCTGGTGGAAGACATGATGAGCCCGGTGCCCCACCTCGTACACCGGTATCCGGACCGGGTGCTGCTCATGGTGACCAACCAGTGTCCGATCTACTGCCGGTTCTGCACGCGCAAGCGCCTGGTGGGGAAACCCGGATTTCTCAAGAAGGGGGAGCTGGACCTCGCCATCGCGTACCTGCGAGACCATACAGAAGTGCGCGACGTGATCCTTTCGGGAGGAGATCCGCTGCTGTTGCCCGACCATCTGCTGGAGCGCATTCTCAAGGCGCTGCGAACGATCCCGCATCTGGAAATCATCCGCATCGGCTCGCGCGTCCCGGGCACTTTGCCGGAGCGGATCACCCCCAAGCTCTGCGAGATCGTCAAGAAGTACCACCCGGTTTACATGAACCTGCATTTCAACCACCCGGACGAATTGACGCCGGAGGTAAAAGCCGCCTGCGGCATGCTGGCGGACGCGGGCGTGCCGCTGGGCGCCCAAACCGTTCTGCTCAAAGGCGTCAACGATGACCCTGAGATCATGAAACGCCTGGTGCACCAGTTGCTTCTGGCTCGGGTGAAACCCTACTACCTGTACCAGGCGGACCTGACCAAGGGCACCAACCATTTTCGCACCACGGTGGAGACCGGCATGAGCATCATCCGGGCCCTCCAGGGCCATACCAGCGGCATGGCGGTTCCCCACTTTGTGATCGATGCGCCAGGCGGAGGCGGCAAGATCCCGGTGTTGCCGGCCGATTACCTGGTGCATCTGGACGAGGACATCGCGGTCCTGAAGAACTACGAGAACAAGACGTTCCACTACCCCCAGCCCACCAAGAGCAACGGGCGAGAGTTGCCGATGGTCGGGGCCTGTCCTGAGCCGGGTCGAAGGGCCCACTCCGCTCTGACGGCCTGCCGGAATGGAGGCAACGGAGGGATGGACGACCTGTGAAGCGCGGTGCCCGCCAGCTCCACCCTGAGGCCCCTCGAAGGGGCGGCATCCTGCCGTACCAGCGACTGAAGCGACTCATCGCCGATCGGGTGATACGCGCGGAGAGCCCGATCGAGGACCGGCAGATTCAGCCGGCCAGCCTCGACCTGCGCCTGGGCACGAAAGCCTACCGGCTGCTGAGCAGCTTTCTGCCCGAGCGGTCTGAAATCAGGAGCAAGCTCGATGTCCTGGATTTCTACCAGTCCGATCTCGTGATGTACGAGATGGATCTGACCGGGGGCGCCATCCTCGAAAAGGGTCATGTCTACCTGGTGCCGCTGCTGGAAAGCTTACACCTGCCGAGCAGTCTTCGCGCCAAGGCTAACCCGAAAAGCACGACCGGGCGGCTGGATGTCTTCACCCGCGTCATCACCGATCTCAACGCCGGCTTCGACGAGATCCGGGCCGGCTATGCCGGCCCGCTCTATTTGGAAATCGTGCCCCGTTCGTTCGCGATCAAGGTCAAGACCGGTCACTCGTTGAACCAGCTCCGTTTGGTGCGTGGGCCGGCGACCGTGCCCGATGCGGGGATCCGGGCGCTGCACAGGACCGCGCCCCTGCTCTACCACAACGTGCCCGAGGAGAACCCGGTGTCGCTCCGCGAACTGCGAACCGACCGGGGTCTGTTTCTCCGGGTGGACTTGCACGGCGCTGACCGGGGCAAGGAAACGGTGGTGGGGTATCGAGCCAAGAAAAACAGCCACGTGGTCGACCTGTCCAAGATCGGCTACTACGCCGCGCTTGATTTCTGGGAGCCGATCCAGCGGCATCGCAACGACAGCCTCCTGCTCGAGCCTGAAGAGTTTTACATCCTGGCCTCCAAGGAACGGATCCGGGTCCCGACCGGCTACGCCGCCGAGATGGTGGCGTACGAGGCGGCTTGCGGTGAACTCCGCACGCATTATGCCGGCTTCTTCGACCCAGGCTTCGGCTACGGTCAGGGAGAAATCAAGGGGACCCAAGTGGTGCTGGAGGTGCGGCCCCATGACGTTCCGTTCCTGATCCATGATGGACAAACCTTCTTCAAAGTGGTCTATGACCAGCTGCTCGAACCCCCGACCCAGGTGTACGGGACGGCTCTGGGCTCCTCCTACCAGCGACAAGGCTTGACCCTGAGCAAGCATTTCAAGGCCTAACGATGACACCCGCCGATCCGAACAAGCCGCCCCATGATCCCGCCACGCGGTTCACCGCGTCGCCGGACCCATCCCGCTCCTCCCCGGAGCATGACTCGGAGGAGGCCGACGATCGCCATTTGAGCACCGCTGAGATGATGGTGGGGTCAGCGATGATGTTTATCGGCTTCATCGACGTCCTGATCTCAATCAGCAGCGGGTCAGAGATGGCCGGTGTATTTCCGATGCTCATCTACTTCGCGGGTATGGCGATCTGGGCGCATGCGTCGATCCGGAATCTGTCGGTGCGGTACACAGTGATGACGGCTGCCATCGCCCTGGGTCTCGCCTTCTTCCATTACGGAGAGGTCCTCTTCTGGCACAAGCAGGTGATCTTCTGGGCCACGGTCGCCCTCGTGGTCTTTTTCATGTTCAAACCATCCACGACCGAGTAGGGCGCCATGACCATCTCCGTCGTCATCCCGACGCTGAACGAGGAGCGGAGCCTGCCAGCCACGCTCACACGCGCCGCCGAGTCGGGCTTCGACGAAGTCATCGTGGTGGACGGCGGCAGTACGGATCGCACGCGGCAAATCGTGGCCGCGTTACCGGTTGATCCACACCACCCACCCGTCACTCTGCTGACGGCGCCGCCGGGCCGCGCGCCTCAGATGAACGCGGGGGCCGCCGCGAGCCGGGGCCAGATCCTCCTCTTTCTCCACGCCGACACGCTGCTGCCCCCTGACGCGAGATCGGCCATCGAGAAGGCACTGGAGGATCCGGCGTATGTCGGAGGCCGGTTCGACGTGCGGTTCGAGCGCGATTCCGAACTGGGCCGGCTGATCGGCTGCCTGATCAATCTCCGGTCTCGCTGGACCGGCATCGCGACCGGAGATCAGGCGATTTTCGTGAGGCGGTCGGTGTTCGAGCGGTTGGGCGGGTTCTCGGACATCCCGATCATGGAGGATGTGGACTTGACCCGGCGTCTCAAACGCATCGGTCGGGTGGCGGCGCTCCGGTTGCAGGTCGTGACGTCGTTTCGGCGGTGGGACGCGTGCGGGCCCATTCGCACGATCGCGCTGATGTGGGTCCTCCGGTTCCTGTATTGGGTCGGGCTCAGCCCACGCAGCCTCACGCGCCTGTATACCGCCGTGCGGTAACCACTCTCGTGAGGCGTAAGGGGTAAGGCGTGAGGAGTAAGGCGGACGGATCATCGCGGACCGAATCCGCTTCAACACCCCCTCACTCCTCACCCCTCACTCCTCACGCTGCTCTGGTGATCTTCGCGAAAGCCCCCATCCCCGGCCAGGTGAAAACGCGCCTCTGCCCGCCGCTGACGCCGGACGAAGCAGCCAGTCTGCATGGGAGCTTCGTGCTGGACGCACTGGAGCGGAGCCGGGACGACAGAACAACGGGGCGTGTGACCCTGAACCGGGTCCCGCTGGACCGGTTCGTAGCCTGCGCGCCGTCCGCGAGCCACGTCTTTTTCAAGATCATCGAAGAGCGCCACGGGGTCCAGCTCCTCGACCAGATCGGGGAGGATCTCGGAGCCCGCATGGACCAGGCATTTCGGGCGATCTTCGCCAGGGGCTACCAGCGCGTGCTGGTGGTGGGCACGGATTTGCCCTCACTCCCCGGCGCGTGTTACACAGAGGCCTTGAGCCTGCTCGCAGACCATGATCTTGTCCTGGGTCCATCGTTGGACGGCGGGTACTACCTGATCGGGCTGAGGGGCCCCGCGCCGGAACTCTTCGTCGGCATGCCGTGGTCCACCGACCGGGTGTGTGCTCTGACTCAGGCGAAAGCGGACGCCCTGGGACTGAAGACCGGCCTCCTGCCGACCTGGCGCGATGTGGACACCATCGAGGATCTCCTGGCACTGATCGACGAGACCGGGCTAGAGGCGCCAAGCCATGGCGAGTCACGAGTTCGCCCATCGCCCCTTGCCCCGAGCCTGAGTGCCCGGACCGCCGGCGTGCTCCGCCTGCTGGCCAGCCGGTTGCGTGCCCGCCCCAGCGCGGCAGGCGCCAAGACTGCCGGACTTTGATATTGACGTTTGGCTCGATTCATGTTCGGGCTTATACTATCGACAGCTACCCCCGCCGATTGCCCCTTGTTGAATGAACGATCGGTGATGGCAGCCTGAACCGTCGAATCTGGACAGAGTCCAATGGATCACCCCCCGACATATCCGTCGCTGAGTCCACGAGATTGGTCAGTGAGCGGGAAGCTCATCGCCCTGGTGGCGCCGCTGCTCCTGCTGTTCGTTCTGGTCACCGCCTGGTATTTTGCGGGCACGCAACGACTCCAGGCGGTGGAGCAGCAGGTCAATAGCGCAGCCAGATCTTTCCTGAACCAGGTTCGGGCCGATCGCGAGTATTACCAGTCGGTGGTCGTGCCCCGGCTCCTGAAGCTGAACGCCCGGGTCACGGCCGACTACCACGAGATTCCGAACGCCTTCCCGCTCCCCGCCACTTTCTTGCGGGAGGCGACCGAGATGGCCGCCCGCACCCCCTCGGCATACCGCATCCGGCTCGTGAGCCCCTGGCCGATCAATAAGCAGAACGGCATGCAGGACGCCTTCCATGAAGAAGGGTTCCAGGCATTGATGCAAACCACGGAGGGCTTTTACAGCCGGCAGGACACGGTGGACGGTATCACCATCCTGCGGTTTCTGTCTCCGGACAGGGCTGTTGCCCAGAGTTGCGTGGACTGCCACAACGCGCACCCGGACAGCCCGAAGCACGATTTCCGCCTGAATGACCTCATGGGCGGGATCGAGATCAGCATCCCGATCGAAGCGCAGATGAAAACCGCACAGCGGGATCAAGTGTTGCTGTTGTGGGCCAGCACGGGCGTCTGCCTGATCCTGATGGCCTTGCTCGTCTGGGGAACGAGACAGGTGGTGACGAAGCCGGTCCTTCAGCTCACGCAAGAGATGGAGACCATGCTCGTGGCCAAGGAGGAGACGGGCGAGACCCCGGGGCCCGTGAAATGGGCCGAGACGGCCATGGGTCAAGAGGTCCGGGCGCTCTGGCAACAATTCCGGGAGACCCAGAAGGCCATCAGGGTGCACCTGATCGACCGGAACGTCGAACTTCAGCAGCAGACCGAGAAGCACCAGATGCTCAGCCAACGCCTGCTCGAGCTCCAGCAGATCACGCAGGTCATGCAGCAGTCCACCTCCGAGGAGGAGGCGTACCGGATCCTGGTCCATACGCTGCGGCAGGTGCTGCCTCTCCGGCAGATCCTGATCCTGAGGCTCAATGCCTCGGAGGACCGCCTGGAGATGGTCTGGTCGTCGCCCAAACGGGCCGACATGGGCCTGAATTCCTATCCGGTCTGGGACAATCCATCGAACTGTCCGGTCATTCGATCCGGGCGCGAGTACATGGTGAAGGATCTGCGTCACGACTTGACCTGTTCGTTCAGTATTTCCAACGAAGGGGATGGAGCGTACTGGTGTGTCCCCTTGGTCATCGGGGGGCGCACCATCGGCGTGGTGCATCTCGTCAGCTCCGTCACCCATGCCTGGACCCAGGACACGAGTCAGTGGATCGAATCCCTCGTCAGCATCGCGGCGCCCATGATCGGGCACCTCCAGCATCTTGAGAGAGCCAAGCGGCGCGCGCTGATCGACGAGCTGACCGGCGCCTACAACCGACGCTTCCTGGAAGAGTTCCTGGCCAAGATGATTTTGCCGGATGAACGACGCAAAGGCCAGGTGGTCAGCCTCTTGATGATCGACCTGGATCACTTCAAGCGCGTCAACGATACCTATGGCCATCAAGTAGGCGATCTGGTCCTGAAGGCAGTGGCGTCGACGATGCACCGCATCCTGAAGGAAAGCGATGTGCTGGCCCGCTACGGGGGGGAGGAGTTCGTCGTGGTGCTGCCGCGGACCGGCACCGTCGAAGCCGCCGGGGTGGCCGAGCGCTTGCGCCTGGCCGTTGAGGACCTCTCGCTCCGGAAGCTGGCCACTGTGGCACCGGACCACATCACGATCAGCCTGGGGGTGGCCACCTACCCCACGCACGCGATCACCGTGGAGGACCTGATCAGGACCGCGGATGAGGCCCTCTATCAGGCCAAGTCCCTCGGCCGCAATCGTATCGTCTGCACGACCATTGAGGCGCCGGTCGCTCCTCGACCCTCACACGAGGAAGGGTGACGCTCCGTGACCGATCGCGTGGCCTTGATTACGGGAGGAGGGCGGGGGATCGGCCGCGCGATCGCCCTCGACCTGGCCGCCCAGCACTGGGCCGTGGCGGTCTGTTACCGGACCAGTGAGAAAGAAGCAGCCGACACCGCCAAAGCCATCACCGAAGGCGGGAGCCGGGCATTGGCGGTTCGCTGCGACGTGTCCGATCCGGCCGCGGCGGGCGCGCTCGTGCACCAGGTGGAGCAGACCTGGGGCCGACTCGACGCGCTGATCAATTGCGCGGGCCCCTACCATCGCGTGAATCTGCTCGAGGAGACCCCTGAAGGGTGGGCCGAGATGTTTGCCCACAATCTCCATCCCATTTTCTACCTGAGCCAGGCGGCCGCACCGGGCATGAAAGCCCGCAAGTACGGCCGCATTATTTCGTTCAGCATGGCGAACGCCGACCAGATGATCGCGCAACCCGACATCACGGCGCACTACATCGCCAAAGCGGGCGTCCTGATTCTGACCAGGACTCTGGCCAAGCTCCTGGCGCCCCACGGCATTACCGTGAACGCGATCTCGCCCGGTTTCATCGATTCCGGCAGCGCACCGCCGGGCGAGCTGGCCGGCATGGCCAAACGGATTCCCGCTGGCTATATCGGCGCAGTCTCCGACACCGTCAGCGCGGCGCGGTTTCTGCTCTCCGATGAAGCCCGCTACGTGAACGGCACCAATATTCACGTCAGCGGCGGCTGGGGAATTTGAAGGGGGGCCTGACTGCCCTTCTTGCTCGCAGAGGCCGCACGGTGAAACAGTGCTCCCTCGATGCGCGCAGTGAAGGACAGTTCAGGCCCCCCTTTGAGGGGAGTGAAGAAAGTAAGAACAGATGCACCCAGGAGAGGTCGGCCAAGCCGCCCTGGGAGGTGGAGGGATGTGAAGAGGGCGGTGCGGCTAGCGGACGTACCCACGCCGGTGGTATCATCCTGCTCGGACGTGGATGGACTATTGAGGGAGGAAATAACATGGCGAACATCAAGATCATCGCGTATCTGAAGCCCGTGTGCGGCTGGAGCAACGGCGTGCGAGCCGTGCTGCAAAAATATAAGCTGCCGTACGAGGACCGCGACATCATCAACAACCAGACCGACTTCAATGAGATGGTCCGGAAAACCGGCCAGCGCCTCTCACCCAGCGTGGAGATCGATGGGAAGGTGCTCGCGGATGTCAGCGGGGATGAGGTGGAGGCCTACCTGGTCTCGTCAGGGCTGATCAAGCAATCCGACGCGCCGGCCGCCGCCCCGACAGACAGAGCGTGTGACACCCACTGAGTCGAGGGATCTGCTGACCACCTCACACAACGCACCGTTCAGCCGACTCTTACTTCTCTGTGCCTTCGCAACCGGTCTCCTGTGGCTCTCGGCCGACCCGGAATCCACCGCGGAGCAGACCCTCACCATCCTCCATACCAGCGAGCATCACGGCCAGGCCCTCCCGCTGGAGCAGCGTGGACAACCCACGGTCGGCGGGATGGCGCGCCGCGCCACAGTCATCACGGGGGTGCGACGCGCGAGTGAGGCCGTGCTCCTAGTGGACTCCGGCGATATCCTGATCGGCACCCCCCTGTCCTCCTTCTTTCGGGGCGAGCCGGACATCCAGGCCATGAACCTGATGGGCTACCAGGCGATGGCGGCCGGCAACCATGAGTTTGACTTCGGGTTGGACCACCTGCGTCGGCTTACGGAATTGGCCCGGTTTCCGATTCTGTGCTCCAACGTGGCGGGCCGTGGGACGGCACTGCCCTGCCGGCCCTCAGCGGTGGTGCGGGTCGGCTCTCTGTCGATCGGCCTGATCGGTCTCCTGGGCCGGCGGAATTTTCCCGATACCTTTAACCGCGAGGTGGTCAAGCTCCTCGAATTCCGCGATCCGGTCGAAACCGGACGGACCCTGGCGAGACAGTTGAAAGCCGGGAGCGGACCGGAGAGCGTGGATATGGTCGTGGCGGTGACGCATCAGGAGACGGAGGAGGACCTGACGCTGCTCGCCCAGGTGCCGGAGATTGATGCCATCGTCGGCGGACACACGCCGGGATTCGACGGTCTCAGGACAGCGAGAGCAAGCTCACCGGTTGAAGCGCTCGCGAACCCGGGGCCCGTGTTCGTGAAAACACATCGCCAAGGGCGAACCCTGGGACGGCTCGACCTGGCAATCTCCGACAAGAAGGTCCTCCGGGCCAAAGCCCGGAACCTGCCGGTGACCGAAGAGGTGGCGCCGGACCCGGCCGTGGCCGCGCTGATCGAGGATTACGCCAAGAAGCTGGAAAGCCAGACCGCGACCGTCATCGGGAGGTCGCTGGTCACCCTGGAAGGCGAGAGCAGCGTCATCAGGACCCGCGAGACCAATCTCGGTAACTTACTGGCTGACCTGCTCCGCGCCGAGTTCGACACGGAGGTCGCTCTGGTAAACGGTGGACAGATTCGGGACAGTGTCCCGGCTGGTCCGGTGGATATCAAACGCGTCTTGCGGGTGTTACCGTTCAACTCCCCCACCGTCACGTTGACGATGACGGGACAGCAGCTCGCCCTGGCGTTGGAGAACAGCGTGAGCAAGTTGCCAGGGACGGACGGCCGATTCCTCCAGGTCTCGGGCCTGGCCCTGACCTATGACCCGTCCTCGCCGCCTGGCTCACGTGTGCGCGAGATCACGGTCGGCGGGCGGCCGCTGGAAGCGGCGCGTTCCTACTCGGTGGCGACCGACGCCTTTCTGGCCGATGGAGGAGATGGCTACTCGATGCTCGCGGGGGCCAGGGATCGTGTGGAGCGTCAGATCCCGATCCGTGACCTGTTGCTGGAGGCGGTGCGCGCCAAGCCTCTGACCGCTTCTCTCGATGGCCGGATCAAGCCGCTCCATCCCCCAACTCATCCAGGCTCGACCCAGTGAGGGCGTGACTCACGCCCCTGGTCCTAACAGCCGAAGCGTCCGTTTACTTCCTCTGGTGTGCTAGAAGTTACGCAGGCGGGGAGAAATTGCGGTTATCACTGCGTCACGGAGCAGAGTCGTTTCCACTGCTCCGCTCCCTTCTCGATCGCCTCGATCTTGAACCCGGTGAGGTTCATTTCCGCCCTTTGTTGGACATGGACCGGGCGCACTCGGAGCATAATCCCGTCAGGAACCTGGATAAGAGCCTCCTCCGTAGCCACTTCAGTGATGCCAGGAAGCATGACGGCGATCCCGTTATGCGAAAGATCCCTGACCGTACCGGAAACCCGTTGGTCTTGCCATGAAACCAGGCAAGGCATCAAGATCCGCAGGCGGGGGTCCGACCGTCCGAAGAGTTCTTCGGCGCGCTTAGTCTCCGACCATCCGCTCAATGACTTCGGGTATCCCATCGGCTCCTGGTGGAAGCAAGAACAATGCCTTCTTGAATCAATATTTATCGCGTAAAGCCTACCAATCGGCTGTCGGGAAATACCTCAAAGGGGGCCTGTAGTACTCAGATGAGCCCTGAAGGACCGCCGGTTCGTCCTAAAGATCCTGCTACGTGCACCGGACATGACACTCACCGTACAGAAACGTACGGTCCGGGTAAAACTGGCAACCAAGCAAATTTATCAAAAATTACCATTGCCCTCACGCGGCCACCTGATTCCGTCCGGCTTTCTTGGCGCGGTCCAACGCCCGTTCGGCTGCCTTGAGCACCTGGTCCGCGGTGGCCTTTCGAGCATCCGAGTGGGCGACGCCGATCGTGATCGTGATCGGGAGGTCTTTCCGAGGTGGCCCGTCCCCTGTCCCTGCATCCGGATTCTTGAGGGGGAGGCTACGAGCAGGCAGGGCGAACGGCGACGCTTCGACCGTTTTCCTGAGCGCCTGCAGATGGGGAACCGCCTCAGCCAGCGTCTTCCCGCGGAAGATCACGGCGAATTTTCCACCCATGTGGCAGAAGGCTTCACCATTGCCCGACACCTTGGTGATCTTTGCGGCGACGTGTCGCAGCACCTGGTCGCCAACCAGGCGTCCGAACTGCTCGTTGACCTGTTTCAGGCCGTCGATATCCACCATCGCGATCGCATATTGACCGTGCAGGCGGCGCATGGCCGCTTTCAAGTCGTCCCACTTCCGCACCCCGGTCACCTCGTCGTAGTGCATGAACGCATGAGTCGCCTGATAGGTGGCGATAATGAGGATCAGCGAGGCGGTCGCAAAAAAATTCGTGGGCGACCACCCCGAGCGGGTGCCGTGCAACGCGACGAAGACCGACAACAGCGCCCAGACAAAGCCCCGTTCGAGGGGGTTCCTCAGACGGATGGAGCGAGCCGTTTGCTGAACAAAGGCCAGACCGAAAGCCAACAGCGCCGGCTGAGCGATGGGCGTCCAGCGAGTATACCGTGGATCAACGAACGGGGACTCCAACGATGCCGCTGCATCGCCCTGGCCGAAAAGGCCCACCCACGCGACGAGAGCCGCTTGCAGGAAAATCAGGCCGAGCCGCATGATCTCCCGTCGGGTCACCATGGGACTCTCCTTGATGAAGGAGAGGGCCATGAAGTTCAGCGGCAACAGCAGCGCGATCGCGTTGAAGACAAGGCGGCCGACCGCTTCGGTTGCGCCCTCACCGGCCCAAAACTGCATCAAGGCTCGGTCGGCGAGGGCCAGCAACATGGTGGCGAACAGGACCCGGCTCCGCTGCATATACCAGCCGAGCAGGATTCCGGCTCCAAGAAAAATGTAGACATAGGCGAACACAAGCGACAGCGACCAGTCCGGCAACCCCCGTGGACGGAGGAGTCCCATCGCGGCCAGCAACACCAAGCCGCCGGGCATGACAAACGAGTACAGCCATTTCAGACCGTGCGCCATCATCGTCACCTTCCCAACTCAGCCCGTGATTCTGCCACCAGGGGCGGTCCTTGACCAAATTATTTCCGCTTTCTGACTATGCCCACGCCCCTCCCATGACGCGCACATGCACCTAGAAGGAGAACGCGCGCCAGTCGGTCTGGGATCGATGGTAGGCTGAACGGCTTGCTGGCTTTATAAGCTGGAAGGGGTGTCAGGACCCGTTGTCATCGAGTCGGTGGCGGTGA
>WNEW01000295.1_pt1 | contig 23973 bp, 31 predicted proteins | sample 5399891 | NCBI WGS metagenome assembly WNEW01 (sample SAMN13153336, study PRJNA577476) | soil metagenome | isolation source: 40 cm grassland meadow soil pre-rain plot 5 | place: USA:California | collected 2015-09-08 | reverse complement strand
CCTGCGCGATCAAATGCGCAAATCCGGCCATTATGAATAGAGAGCCTGAATAGTCGAACGTGAACAGGATCGATGCATAGTTTTGCACATCTGGTGTATTGATCAGGGACACTGCTTGATCGAATAGGTAGGGAATAATCGCGACCAGTATCAAGAGAATAACATTCAGCAAGGTCACAAGACGGGTCTCTATGGGCAAGACCGACATGTCGCTGGTGTAGATTATCCAGCTCGTAATCAGGATCAGAAAGACGAAAAGAAACTCGAGGATGTTCCTGTCGATATCGATCGCATTTGATTGAGTGCTATTGGTTATCACCAGGCTGATCGCTCCAATCGAAAGGGAGAGTCCATAGATCAGATCGGACAACGTCTCTAGTCGAGGCCGAGCATGTCGATGTTGTCGTTCTTCGTTCTGCACGGACAATGACTCTCTATAGCAGAGCTGGTTTATGGCGGTTTATAGAAAAGCTTGAGTTGTGAGATAGAGAAGGTGTGGACGTCGCTTCGCTTAGTTCCCAGTAACTCACAATCACGGCGACAAAGAAAGAGAACTGAGGGTGCTCGTGGGATTATCGGGCCCAGGTCGCTATCGTTTGGTCTTGGGTGTGAATGCTATTATTGGGATGGTTCTCTTGGTCTTGTTTTGGTATTGTGCGAACTGGGGGTAGAGCGAGGCTTGCCGCGCGTAGATCTTGTCTCGTTCTTGACCGGTAATCTCCTCGGCGCGTACGTCGATCGTCTCGTTCCCAACCTCAATCTTGACCTCCGGATGTGCCTTGAGGTTGTGATACCAGTCAGGATTGGTGGGAGCCCCTCCCTTCGAAGCGAAGACCAGGTAACGGTGGCCGTCCTTTAGATACATCACCGGGTTTGTCCGGGATTTGCCGGTGCGGGCTCCCTTGTGATTGATAAGTAACAAAGGCGCGCCCTCGAACTGGCCGCCTACCTTCCCATGGTTCTTGCGGAACTCTGCAATAACGCCAGTGTTCCAATCGCTCATAGTGCTCGCCAGCAGGGTGAATCGCAAGGGGATTTAATGACTAGCATTGAGAATCCGGTCAACTGGTTCCCAGGAGATGACCTCCCACCGCCCATTTTAGGAAAAACCAAAGGGGAACTCGGAATTCGGGCAATACATCAAACCCTGCTGCGGACCCCTGGTCAGAGACGGCGCTCCCTGGCTTGGGTAAGTTAGGCTTAGGATTCCAGTAGGCCAAACCGAGAATGGCACTGAACCCCAAGAGAAAGATGCCTAACATGAACCAAATCCCGATGTTTACAGGACCTTGCCAGGTATCGCAGTTCGAGCCGGCATTCCCCGCCGCTAATAATCCAACAGAAACGCATGTTGCCAGTATCTCACTAATAATGATGGTTACAGTCCCCGCTAAGGCGAGGACGAGTGCCAGCTTGTTTCCAAGACGCATGTAGCGCGCCTAAGCTTTCATTGTGGAGGTAAACTGGTTGTTTCGTGATGAGATCAGAGTTATGATGTAGTAAGAGCCGGAGTGGAATGTGAACGCGTTCCCGTCGATTACTGGAGTGATGTTTGTATAAGCATTCGGCGCAACATTAGGGCCTGACCAACTTGAGCTCCCGTAGGGCTGACTGTACGTATTCCTGACATTGTACGACATGAGAGAGATCGCGACGGTTCCCCGTGTTCACGATCTGGACTGTCATGTTCGTCGGGGAGTTCACAGTTTCCGAGATGAAGTTGAGGGCTTCCCTTCCGGGGCAAGGCTCGGGTCCAAAGGCTCCCTAGAGTCCGGGCCCATAGGCGGTTCATAGAGTACGAGGCCCCACACAACCAGGAATATTGCAGGGACTGAGAGAAGGATTATTGCAACAACCCTTTCAGTAGTAGACCAGCGTCCCCAGCCCTTTGCGACTTCTCCCATGCATCTTTCCTAGTGACGTCCAATAGTTGGGCAGATTGTTCCCTGACGGAAAACAGCAAAGTTCACAACGTCCCGTGTCTGGCACGTTACCTTGGTTCCGAGCGCATCGGTTCAGGTCGGTTCTTCTCCCAGCCCGCCTAATCATTCCAAGAATACTCAATGCGCCCTGGCGCTGGGACTGTATTTGTCGTTGTCATAGTATGCGGGCTCGTTCTCGGAGGAGTGCTCTACTGGGAGACGACTGGTAGTCCGTCACCATTGTGCGGGGGATGCTATCACTACAATGCTCCGGGGTGCGTTGTTACTCCTTGCCCAGGGCTGGAGGCATTGAATGTTGAGACCTCACAGATCAAGTCTGCCACGAATATGACCTTGAACATAAGGAACAGTGGAGCGGCGAGCGTAGGGTTCGTCTCGTACAAAGTCCAATACAATGCCAATCAGTTCACAAACATGAATCCGACGGAACCATCAATTGGCATAAACCAGGTCGCGGCGATTACCATAGTCATCGATGGGAGCACGTTCACCTTTCAATCTAAGAACACCTACACCATAGCTCTGACAACCACACGAAACAACATATTCACCTTCACAATAACCCCCTAAGAGATCCCGGCTTGCCTGGGTCCATATAGTGAAAAATTCCGCTTCCACTGAGAAATCGACTCCCTATTTCTCTTAGCGATAAGACAGCCAACGAGGTCCGAGATCCGACATCATGATAAAGAGCACGTCGGAGGAAGTATTCGGCTGTGTGCCATGAGGGTCCGGCTGGATAGAAGGGTGCTCGTGGTTGTACTGTGCGTTGCGATACTACTCGTGGTCCCGGTGCTTACTCTGTGGCAGCAATGGGGCCTCTGGCGGTACTCAACTAACGGCACGCCGAATTCCGTTGCCATATCCTCGGACGGCTCGTATCTAGTTGCGGGTGTTGGAACTGGCCCGCAGAGTGGTAGAATCCTATTCTTTGACAGGGCCGGCTCTCTTTTGTGGACCCATGACACTTACAGAGTGATAAGTTCTGTGGCGATCTCGGCCGACGGATCATACATCGCAGCCGCTGGATACCAGCTAATTGGTCAGGCTCCGGCCCTGGTGTACTACGGGAACGGGATCATATACTATCTGGCGAGGGATGGCACGATGCTCTGGAACTACACTACTCGACCATCCCCCAACTCTGGAGGAGCTAACATTCCAGTCTTCCAAATCCGCCTCTCCTCCGACGGCACGCGGATCGCGGCCGACACCCTTTCCGGCATATTGTTTCTCAATGATCTTGGACAGGTAACGTGGACCCACCTCTCACCGGGTGGAGTCTTATCACACACCGTGATGTCTCTCGATGGAACCTATGTGGCGACAGTGGATGACCGCGCCCGCGCTTTCGACGACCGGGGCAGATCTCTCTGGAACTCGTCAATCATCCCCCCGACCGTCCAGAACATAGCCATGTCTCCCGACGGGCGATATTTGGCGGTGGACGAGGAGGTCAGTCCCAGCAACGCCACTCTGTACCTCTACAACAAGACCGGGAGCCTGATGCGCACCCAACCGTTCAAGAGCACCACCGTTTAGCATGACATTCTCCGCAAACGATGCTACGATGTTCTCTGGGACTCAATACAGCGTAATCGCCTTCGATTCGAATGGCAAAACTCTTTGGAACTGGACAACACCCCGTGGCGGGTACGGCGTCTCAAGCCTCGCAGCTACCAGTGATGGGTCCTATGTTCTGGTCGGTATCGGGGGGGACTGGGAGCAAACAACCTTCGTCCTCAACAATCAAGGAAACGCCGTATGGGGCAAACCTGTCGGCGTGGTTCGCCAAGCCGTGTTATCATCTGACGGGAATCTTGCGGCCGTCACGGCAGGACCCTCTGGCGGCCAATATTCTTCTGGCAGCGGTTCCATCTATCTTCTCCCAGGACCGCGATCCCTGGCAAGGGACACTGGTCCAGTCTATTCCCTGTTGTACTTCGGCCAGAATACGGGGCTCATTCCTCCAGCCATCATACTGCCAGCCGCCATCTCAGCAACTCTCATCGTCATTACCGTTGTTAGGAGCAAAAACTGGGCAAAGAAGAATCCAGGAGCCAAGACAGAAAGTCCCAAAACCTCGCATCAAGTGGACAGCGAGGCTTCCTAAGCTGGACGAGAACAAAGCCACGCGTAGAACAGGACGATTCCGTATCCGATGGCTGCGTAGAAAGCTGCGTCGAGGATGAAGAAGCTCCAGTTGTAGCTCGTAGGTTGCGGACAACTAAAACATGTAGGGACAAGTTCTACGGTCTTCCAGGGAAGTGGAAAGCCGTATTCCGCAGGGCCATTTCCGGCGAGAGCCCAGAAACCTCCGGCCCACGTGATCAATACTGAGAGTACTGGAATCAGCATATAGAGGATGGAGAAGTTCCTCGGTTTCACACCAAAACCATGACACTCCCGTTTTTAGGTTAACTCGGTAGAAATACTAAATATCGGCCTAGGTTCGCCTTCAACATAGACCTTGCGACGCCGATTCTACTGTATGACTATGGCTAGGCCCCAAAACCCAGGGCCCAGTGGACATCACTGTCGTTAGTTGAGCCTTGCTCCACATTGGAAGCAGATGGTGGCCGAGGAGACCAGTTGTGTGCCGCAGGTGGGGCAGAATTTCATTCCGGCTTGAGCCGTCGTGAGCGCTGACGTCGGCACTTGGCTTGTGGGGGGCGGGGTTATTCTGGCGAGGTTAGAGTAGTAGTAGACGGTCAGTAGTATCGGGGTTAATGGTTGGTAGAATGCGGAAAGAAGACCGCTGACCACAAGGCCTGCGACGCCTAGCGGCCCGCTAATCGCACTTACAATGGCGGAAGCTACTATGATGACAATTCCTAGGACAAGGAATGTTGCGAACGTCTTGAGCCACCTGTGACTGACAAGCTCACGGCTCCTTCCCATGCTCTCGAGCACTCCCTTGTTCTCGATTAGGAGAACGGGAAACGCGAGAGAGAACATTATCGCCAGTATCATTCCCGGGACAATTAGAGCGATAAGCCCCAAGATGACGATGACGCCGACCACGATGCTTAGCGCCCAGATCCAGGGGAGTCTTGAGACAGCTAGTCTGACTGATGTCCCGATCTCAGCGTGTCCCTTCTCGATCTGTTCAGAGGCGAGCTTGATTGCGGTCGCCTGGGCAATAGGCGAGAACACTACTGATACGATAAAGATCACGGCGACGAACAGGACTAGGGCTCCAAAGAAACTGGGGAACCAGTTAGAGACTTGCTGAGGCGTCGGGTTGGCGGGGAGAGTCGGGATGACGATTGCCTGCCGCGCTAGAGTCGTGAAGACCCCGATGATTACGCCCACGACCGCGAAGAGAACGAAATACTTCGTGAAGTCCCGTCGGTACAGTTCAAAGGTCTTCGAGAGAACCTCGCCGAGGCTCAGCTCGCGTTTGATTCCCTGCTCCGGCTGCGATGTCATGCCATTTCATCTTGATATGACACGCCATCTCGCGAATATATAAGAAGGGAATGAGATTCAGAGTTTCCAATAGTCTATTTGAATGGCGCGAATAATCAAGTAATGTATCTTTTCTCGGCCGCGCCAGTTTTCTGGCGAATGGAGCGATCTGCTCCTTCCAGTTTCTAGCGTAGTCTGTAGAAATCCTAAATATCGGCTTGGGCCGCGGCACTCCGCACCCTCTTGTCGTCACAGAAAACAGAAGACGTCAAAATAACACTCCGTCCTGCTAACACTCTTTATCAGGCGTCAGGTAGGATTCAGGATGGGACTTTTCGTGGGCGGTGGCATTTTTCCTTCGACATGTACAGTAGCCCTCGGTACAATAATTTCGGAAACCTACGCGTACTGAACGATGATACACTAAGTCCCGGGGCTGTGTGGCCTCTTCACCCTCATACTCAGAATGAGGTTGTGACGTATGTCGCTGAGGGCGAGTTTCGTCATGAAGACGAGCGTGGTAAGGGTGGCGTTCTCCACAAGGGGGGAGTACAGCACACGACAGTGGGCCGTGGAATGTATCATTCGGAGATAAACAACCGGAAGGACGTTCCGATGCGGTTCATCCAGATATGGTACATGCCCGAGCGGCTCAACATGACACCGTCGGTGGAGCAAATGGAGGTAGATCGCGCCGACCGGACCAACGTCTGGCTCCCGCTAGTCTCCAAGAATTATCGGGATACTCTCCCGCTCCGGGCCGACGGCGCAGTCCTCGCCTCATTCCTCCAGCCCGGACACGAGATCGATTATGAGTTGAGAGACGGTCATGGATTATACTTCTACGTTCTAGAAGGTGGACCCGTCCGTGTCGGCGACCAGCTACTACCAGAATTCAACGCGGCAGAAGTGCGAGGACAAGGGAACATAACGACCATGGCTGAGGGGGACACCGAGCTGCTGCTACTCGAAGTCAACCTGACGAAAGGCTGGCCAACGCACTAGGCAGTTGATGTTCCGGCGTGTAGGTCCTTCCCTCTCCTGCTTAGAGCTGATCTCAATCTTGAGCCATGGCAGGTCTCAGGCGATCGCTTTGCGTAGCAGGACCTCGCCTGGAACGACGAGCATTTCCCTGTACATGTTGAGTGTGTGGAGATTCCCGTGTCTCTTGGAGACTTTGCCGAAGCTCGTTCGTGTGAATCCTTCTGACGCGAAGAGTGCTTCCGAGGGTTTGTTGTCTTCTTCCACGCTAGCGAACACTTCTTCCACACTCAAGGCCTTGAAGTGTCGAAGAGCGTCTTCCAAGAGCAGTTTTCCGATCCCTCTCTTTCTGTTGGCCCTTGCCACGGCTATGTAGTACACGTAGCCGACGCTTCCGTTCTCTAGCGTTTTGGTCATCACCAACCCAACCGGTTTGCCGGATTCCATGGCCGCTCTGACCAGCTCTATGTCTCGAAGAGTTCTCTTCGAGTACATCAAGTACCATCCTTCGAAGCTCTCCTCAAGTATCCACTTCAGACCCTCCCTCTTCCTGACGGGGACGTCGACGATCGTGACATCCTCCTGGGCGGTCATAGTCTGAAGACCCGCTCCGCGTTATGCCGGAGTATTTTCTCCTTGTCACTCTCATCCACATCCAGCCTCCTCACCAGATTTAGTGTTTCGGAATGTTTCGTGACCGGATAGTCGGTTCCAAAGATGACCTTTTGCGCCCCGGCTGCAAAGTAGATGGCTTCGCTGATCTTCTTGGCAAGCCACTCGGCATACTTCTCGGCGTATGCACCACCTATGATGAGTCCGGATATGTCCGCGTAGACATTCGGGTGCTTGTAGATGAGCTCGGCGACATCCTCAAACCATGGATTACCGAAGTGGCAGAGGATTATGATCAGCTCCTCCCTCTTGTTAGCCAATCCATCCAGAGTCAGCGGGTGCGAGCGGGCGAGTTCCCCGGTGCTGAATGCTGTATCCCCGGTGTGGAACATCACCGGGAGAGCCTCTGACTCGGCATAGTCGTAGAGCCTGTCGAAGACCGGGCTTTCGGCCCCTGTCTTCACGTAACCCAGCCTCACCTTGAAGGCCTTCACCTCTTTCCTGTCTTCCTCGGCTAGTTTGATGGCAGCCTTCACTTCTTTGGCGGTGGGCTCTACCGTAATCACTGGTGCGAGCATTCCCTCGCTCTTCCTGCACAACCTGATTACTTCGTCATTTGGAAGTGGTCCGCCTCCTTGGAGGGGCGGGCTGAGGAGCAACGCGCGCACGATCTCGTGCCTTCGCATCGTGTCCAGTAGCTCGTCTAGTGTGTATCTCAGCCCGTTCTGTCGCGCGAGGCGATTGAGGCCGTCGTCCCCGCGTTCTGACAGGTGAGTGTGGGCATCAATTATTTCTTGCAAACATTCCTCACTTGGCGCCTGAATCCGGATCAGGTCTTGCGATTCAGAAGGCTGGCGACGTAGTCCACGAAGGGCTTGTCCCACATTTCTCCAGAGGACTGATGAACCTCCTTGAAAACCGGGTGTAGGGAAAAGAGCTCGAGAAACGCCGCCCACTGCTTCCAAGTCTCCTCATCAATCCATTTCCGCCTGTAGAGGAAGTAGACTCTTTCAAAGAATCCGTACAGCATGATGACATAGTTGCGGATGACCATTTCTTCGCGCGTGTAGGGCTTTTGTTCCCTCCCAAGTCTCCCCTGGCTCGCATTAAAGAGATCTTGCTGGAATGCATAGAGTTCAGGCGTCTCCACTAGCATCCTCATAGCACTACCGTAATCGTCCATTACCTTCCCGTAGGCCTGTTCCTTGATCGCCTGGTTCTGGCTGCGAAAGGTAAAGATGAAGATAACAAGGGTCAGTGTGAGAACGATTGTCTGAACAACAGTGCTCCAGACGATTGGGTCGGAAATGTCTACCAATGCGGTTCTATCACTCGCCTGGCTGCAAATAACCTTTGATTTGCCCGAACGAAATCTCAGACTCACCCTATCCCTTTCTGAAGAAAGGAAGGAAGCAAGACTCCGTCGCTGTGCCCAGGCGATTAATCGTTCAGAGATTTTCTCTCCGATATGGTGCTTGTTATCGTCCGGTCAGATTCGCATCCCCTTCATGGTCTCCCTTATCCATGCAACGAGGCGCCGTTGCGCGTCAATGCCCTGCGGGGAGAGCGAGTACAGTTCCGCGCCCTCGTCTGTTTCCCGCTCTATGAACGCGTGAGAGATCATCCATTCAAGGTACTCTATGAACCTTGGATAGTTGAGGCCTACCCTCATCTGCAAATTCGTCTTTTTCATCCTTCTACCATTCTGATACAACGTGTCAAGGAAACGGGCGAGAACGTAGAGGTCAGGGCGCTCCAAACCCGGTCACAGGCTGTGGAGAAGATCTTTCTTCGAATCCTCGTATCTCCCCTCTTCCCTCTCGTACTCTCTGAGCGCCTCGAACCGGAAGTAGAGATACACGATAACCCCGGCCAACGCTCCAATCGCGGCGCTTTGGCCAGTCAGGGCGACAAGGGCGAAGGCTAACACCCCGTACTCGAACGCTGAATCCATCTTCCTCTTCCTGGCAACAAGCCGGGCTTGGTGCATCGCGTCCATGAGGTGGAGCCCGTCTTCGGACGAGACTCCTCCCTGTTTCATCTTATTCAAGAGGGCACCGAGCTCTGCGAACTTGAATCCCCTTCTCTGTCTGATCACGTACGTGGCAAGCCCGGCCCCTGCACCAACCACGATCGCTACGAGAAAGGGGAGAACTATGGAGCTGATCACATATCCGAATATGAGAATCGAAGTGAGTCCAAGCACAGCGAAGGAGGCAAACCAGACGACGAGGCTTACCACCGCGACATCTAACCGGGTGTCGCTGACATGTTTCCGACGCAGATTGTTGTAGTAGTCATCTGCGTCTCGTACGATATCATCCAGCTTCTGGTCAGCGCGTTGTCCAGATTCTTCCGTTGAAGCTGTCATAGATACGATATGATCAGGTTTTCGCTAAAAGGGCTAGCGGGTCGTCAATACGTATCGCGAATACGTGCTGATATCGACATGGCGAGTGCTAACCTGTCCACTGCCATGCATACCAGACAGTCAGCACATTAAACCCGAGCCCTACAATTATCAAGAATCGGTCATAAGCGGAAGGGTATCCCGGCAATCCAATGAGATTGAAACCAAAAAAGACAATGGCTACGATGATGTTTGCCCAGCGAGTCACAGGATAGTTCAGCGTCAGGGAAAGGAACATCATAATAATCGGAGTCACCATTAGTATTGCAACTCCCAACCACTGATTCCCTGTTATTTCAATCCCCCCGATTTTTCCTGCTGCAGAGTCGCCGCTGTAAATTCGCAGAACGTCCCCCAAAAGATAGGCTAGCATTAGAGCCACCCATGATGCTGAAAGGATTATTCTTACATCTTCCATAATTCAATCACCCACTCCCGCATCATGTTCCATAGTGATGACTACATTTCCAATTTTCTGTCCCGTGTCGACATACCTGTGAGCCTCGGCCGTTTGTTCCAACGGGTAGCGTCTATCGATAACGGACTTTATCTTGCCCGCCTCAACAAGCTCTTTGAGCATCACAAGATCTTCCCGGTGGCCTGTCCCTCCAAAGATCACCTTCTTGCTTGTTCTCCGCGAAACCCATCCCCCCCGAACCATGTGCGACAATCTGGGGTTTCCCAAGAGGTAACGTCCATTTTCTCTCAGCGATCTTATGCTACGTGAAAACGAACTCTTGCCGATCACGTCAAAAATCACATCATAGGTCTCCCCATTCCTCGTAAAGTCCGCTTGCGTGTAATCTATAACGTGGTCTGCGCCAATCGACCGTAGCATGTCCAGTTTCCCGGCGCTGTCCACCCCAGTCACTTCCCCTCCATAGCACTTGGCAATCTGTACGGCGAACGTGCCGATGCCTCCACCTGCACCATTGATCAAGACCCTTTCTCCACTCTGGACGTTTCCTTTTCTCAGCAAACGCCAGGCCTCAAGTCCCCCGACGCCAAGGGTCGCGGCTTCATCATAGCTCATATTGACCGGTTTGATCGCCAACACTCCTCCTTCACGCAGGCACGTGTACTCGGCATAACCACCTAGATGGAAGCCGGTCCAGGCAAAAACCTGGTCACCTTTCTTCAACAGTCTTACAGCATTTCCTACCGATTCAATTTCCCCGGCCACCTCCTGCCCTAGTATCTTCTTTCTCGGTCCCCTGAAACCAAATCCTATTCGGACAAGGGGCTGAGACAACAAGGGGAACTTGAGACTCCGCAAGCCACAATCCCCCGCTGTTACCGTTGTCGCATGGACTCTAATCAGCACCTCATCGTCCTCGGGAGAGGGTTTCTCTATCTCTTCTAGCTGAAGAACGTCAGGAGGCCCGTATCTCGTGCAGACAATTGCTTTCATGCGTTTCACATTCAAAGGCTTCAATTGTATGAGCGGCTGGTATTCGACGAACTGGAAATATGAGTAAACCTGTTCGGAACGTCTTCCGGTAGGATTTCAGGTCTTGAGTCTTCGCGTCATTCACTCGCCGAGCCACTGAGTTTCAGGTAGGCCTTTGAAGTGTGGGTCCCCAGTAAGTACTTGCGCGCGGCAGATTCTTGCAGTGGCTAGTACTATTGCATCGCCAAGGCCTGGCGTCCCGAGACCTCCGTCTCGTGCCTTCCTCGCCAGTTCGAGCGCTGCCCTCGCTGATTCCTCCGCCGATTCTATATCAACCTCGACCAGTTGTGTGGCTTCGGATATGCTCTGGAGCCACGTGTGGATGAGGCGTTGATCCTCACCCTCTTTGAGGTATTTCATTGCTAATTCCGCAAGAACAAGGCTCGGCGTGAAAACATCATCGGCATTCTCGATCCGTTCCTTCGCTATTCCACCAGTCTTGCTAGCCTTGAACAGCTCGACCCAGGCCCAGGAGTCAACTACGATCCTCGAGGCGATCCTCCTCCGTGAACTTTCTCGTCTTCTTCAAGTCGCTCCCGAAGACTGCGTCGAGCGTCTCCTTCCTCCGCCTCTTGACGAGAATCTCTATCGTTTCATCCATGCTCTTGGTGTGGAAGCTCCTCTGCAGGGCCGCTAGCCTTCTGACCGTCTGCTTGGAGACCTTCACCGTAGTCGATTCGACCAATCGGATCGAGAGGTATAACGGTATACGGGTATATAAAAATCGTGTCTGCAAACACCGGGATTCCAAAAAGACCAGGTCATCTAGGGCATAGCACTCTTCTCTACCTCGAATGTAACATGCGTAACTTCTTTGGACGCGACTGCTCCCTTGATCTTCACGCTAATGTTCTTGGTTATTCGAGAAAACAGTTGCACGCCTTGGCCGAAAAACACTGGCGAGTAGTGGATCGTAAACTCATCAACCAACCCAGCGTTCAGATACTGCTGAATAACGTTAGCTCCTCCCGCGATTCGAATATCCCTGTTCCCCGCGGCTTTCCCCGCCTGTCCAAGCGCACTCTCTATTCCATCATTCACGAAGTAGAAAGTGGTCCCGCCGGGCCGTTCCCAGGGTTTCCGAACCTTGTGGGTCAGGACATAGACTGGTGTGTGAAAGGGGGCTTCTTCGGGCCAGAAGCGTTCTCCTCCGCTGAACATCTGGTTCCCCATGATGCTCACGCCTGTCCGTTTGAACGTCTCCTCTAACAACCCGTTGTCATGGCCAGTCTCGCCGCCTTCGCCCTGTTTGAGGTTCTCGCGGAAGAACTTCTGCTGGAACACCCAGTTCTGGAGCCTCATCCACTGGCTGAGCCAATGCTTGTACTCCGGGTCGTTCGCGTGGGCCAGATCCATTCCCTCAGGAGCAACAAAACCGTCGATAGATGCAACCACATCGAAAAACACCTTGCTCTTTGTCATCTCGATTTCCCCTGTTTTCCAGTCCTCTTTTTTCATTGTCCTCTATAACTTCTTTCGCGGTGTCGCTTGGAATCATCTAGCGAAGGGACTCATTCAGTCTCTATTTCACTGCCAGGAACTCCAAGATTGCTCTGTTAACCGCGTCAGGCTTCTCGGACATCAGGAAATGCGTGGACCCCGGGATGATACAAAGTTGCGCACCATTGATCGACCTGAACAGCTCCAGCGTATGTTCTAGGGGAATCGAGTCCCTGTCTCCAGCCACTACCATCGTACCGGCACTAATCTTTGCCAGCTCTTCCCTTGTAATGTCGGGCTCGTTGAGCCACAGCCTCTTCGTTTTCTCGAGCACAACCGGGAAGTGAGCAGGACCGTCAGGGGAGACTTCGTCGTAACGTCTTACTAGGCCCGGCATGAGTTTCCTGAAGGACTCCGGTGTGAGCGATCTAATCCATTTCAGATCTTCTGGTGACTGAGATTTGGCATTGAAGAGCCCGCTTACGGAGACAAGGCGTTTGACCAGATCCGGCCGAGAGATGGCGACTTGAAGAGCGATGATGGCTCCGTCGCTCCACCCGATAAGGTTCATCGGGCCAAGTTTCATCGCTTCAATAAAGTCAACAGTGGACGCCACGGTGGCGAAACTGAAGGGTTCAGCAGTATCGGCGGTATGCCCGTGTCCGGGCCGTTCGAAAGCAACCACCTTGAAATGCTTCGCCAGCTCCGGAGTCTGTGAAGAGAAGTCTTCGACAGTCCCCAGTCCTCCGTGCAATAGTAGCAGGGGCTCGCCGGCGCCTGATGTCTCATAATAGATTCGCGAGTTTCTCACCAGGAGATACGACCTTACAGGCACGGAATTGCCAAAGTCAGCGATCTAGTTAAGCTCGGCCTGAGAATCAAGAAAGGTCTATGGCCGCAGGCTTAACTAAGGAAACGCCTCTCGAAAGGTGTCGGTGAACAATCCGAAAGTATCACCCTGCGACATATCAAGATCTGACAATTTCATTTTTTCGAAAATCTCCAATCTCGATAATGTCGAGTTTCGAAAATATTGCAGGCTGGAACATTCCATATATTTCCACACAGAAGGCGAAGTAGTTGAAAACAAATGATTGGTCTCAGAAGACTTTCAGTTCTCGCCATCACAGCGCTTCTGGTAACAGGAATCAGCGGCGTATCAGCCGTGTTTGGCGATTCGTCAACCCCGGTGAACTATGTCAGCGCTAACTTCACTCCCATTACCACAACAGTATCGTACAGCTACGACTTTGTCACAGCTGCATTGATCCCTGGAACCGCAACCGCCACTGCCTTGGCAACTAACAATATCTTTCTAACAGTCATCAACGACCCTACTCCGCCAGATCCGACCAATGGCGCGACCTTCTTCGGAACTGCCAAACCTGAACATTTCTGTGACTCAAGCGGGTGCGACACTGTGGTCTATACACAGTCCTTCTGTTCACCATGGCCCAATACTTGCTTGTCAGCTGGAACATTTACGTTCGGAGGGTTCGTAACACGCAATGCAAGAGGCTTGACGCTCGACCAGCTCACAACGCTCGCGACTCAATACAATGTCCAAGACGGTAACTGCAGTGTAGGTTCTCCAAGGTTTACCCTGGACATGGTAAATCCTGCCGGCGTGCATAACACCATCCACGTCTATATCGGGGATCTTGCCACAATCTTTCAAAGCTGCCCTACTGGCTCTTGGACACAGGATACTTCAGTAGCTGATCCAAGTGGGAACTATGCAACCGACTCAGCAGGAAACCGCTGGGACATATCCCACTACTGCACCCCGACATATCCCTACGCCACCTATTCCGCGGCTGTAACCTGTGCTGATGGACTCGGTCTGACGATTTCTTCGATCTACCTCGTAACTGACGGTTCATGGTCGTCCAACGCTGGTGCTCCAGGCGGAACCCAGACTGTTCTATTCCGGAACATACAGGTCAACGGTGTAACCAGATTCCCATAGGGCCCGTCAAACTTGGGGCCCTCCCCTTTTTCTACTTCAGCCATCCCTCTTTGACGGTCTGGCCCTCCTTCTCCGTTTGCCTGGTTCCTGAGTTTCCTCGGTTTGTCGTTGAGCTAGTTCGCGGAGGTCCATCAGCCGCAAGTCACGAAGACTGCACAGGGCCAAAATTATCGGGTGTTGAGTGATGAAAATGAGACGAGACCGAATTGCCCAGCCGGAAACTAATCTGGGACCCCTGAGATCCACAGGTTCAATGAACTCAGGCATTTATCATAGAAACGTTTCCTATGTGGACGCCTAGCTCAGTGTGCTCATTTTCATTTTGACGCCATGCTCGGAAAGCCGGTCTGTCACAAACCGGAAGAGCTTCGGGTCTTGAGCGATGCTTTCCGGAGTAACGATACCTGTCTCTTTGATCTCTGCGCGTCCCATGAGCAGCGCGACAGAGGTGCACGGGTAGGCTGTCGTCCTAGCCATGGCTGAAACCCCTGATCGTCGGTTGTAATGGTCGAGAAGCTGGTATCTGATATGAATTTTCTTTCCGCGGGACAAGCCCTTCACTTCAACTCTCAAGGCCAGAAAGTCTTCGGGAGATCCGTGTGACATTGCTCCGCGAAGCCGCTCTATCGTCAGCTGCCGAGGCTCTAATTCGACATCGCCAATCTTGACCGATTTACGTTCAAAGAAGCCGAGGACCTGAAGCGTGCGCATCATATCCGCATGTCCCGGATACCTAAGCGTAAACTCGTGCATCTCTCTGGTTTTTGGATAACTTCTGGGGAGTGAGCCGAGACCATCAGTGAGAAAATATTCCAACCGGCCAACCCCGGGGAAGCTTGTGTAGCCAAGGCCGGACAGTGGGTCAACTTTCTTGCGCTTGCCCTTCTCGACGACTAGTGCGGGTCGAGTATACTCGTTCACTACATCTTCAAGGGAAAACACGACGCGGTAGTTCAAAGGAAGTTCAGGCTTCTCCGGAAGACCACCCACAAAGATCCCCACCGATTTCATCTGATCCAGTCTCCTCGAAGCGTCACCAACACACATGTTCGTGAAACCCGGCGCCACACCACACTGAGGCACAACCCGACAACCAACCTCCCTCGCCTGACCTTGAAGCAGGAAAGCGTCCCTCGGAGTATAGGAAATGTCCACAGTATCCTTTCCAGCCTTGACCGTTTCAGTCATCAGATCAAAGCCAAGCCGTCCCGGCAAAGCACCACAGACAAGATCGACTTTTCGTAGGAGAGCATGAAAACGAGGCTCTTGCGATATGCTCAGCTTAACAGTCTGGAGCTTCCCCAGAACCCGTTTCCTCAGGAGCCTCAAGTTCTGAGAGCTAGCATCCATCGCAACCACGGAATCAACCTCGTTTGACCCAGCAAGATCCCGAGCGATCTCTGACCCTACTTTGCCGCATCCCACAACGAGGATTTTCATAGACAACTTCTCCGAGGACAGCGCTAAGGCTTCTTAAACTGGACGAAGATCCGTCGCGAATGATAGGAGTCTGTTAAGAGGGGTTGGGTCAATTTCTTTATCGGATCCAGCCGGTACGTCACGATATGTTAGCGAATGGTTCTACTGAGTTCGAGTCGCACATCGTCTCTGAGCATTTTGATTACCTGAAGCAGCTTACGAACGATTGCGTGGTAATTCTCGCCGGACGTACGCAGAATACCGACTACAGTAGCTTTGGAATTGTGCTTTTCAATGCAGAAACTATTGAAGCGGCGCGCGAGATCATGCTTAATGATCCCGCGGTGAAGAACAAGGTTTTCCGGGCCGAATTGTTCCCTTACAAAATGGCACTATTTGGCCCTGACAACGCCAAACACGATTAGGAGAATATCGCCTTGACGGCGTCTGCTGCAACGCGCGGGAGTAGTGTCGCGACTTTTCTCTTTTTCAGCATGCGAGTGATGATTTTCCCCTGGAAATCCATGTCTCCTTCCTCCTCGATCTCGGAAACATTGTCCCGCAAAACCGTGAACAATCGATCAAGTGTTTCATCAGAGAGGCTGGCGAACAATTTCCGTGCTAGACCCATCTTTCGCAGGTCAGACCCGAATTTTTCTCTCCACTTTGCATCGTAGTCCCGGAGAAACTGCTCAGAGTCTACTCCAACATGGGCAGCGGAAGACGCTGCCGCGATTCCGGCTAGTTTTCCGCAGTAGCCCCCGATAACAATACCTCCTCCAGTCGTCTGTTTGACCTGTCCAGCCGCATCTCCGACCACGATAAAGCCAGGCGACCAGCATCTCGATAATGGCCCGGCGACAAGAACTGATCCTGACTTCGTCGCATCGACTATGGCTTTCGGCCACTGCTCTTTCACAAGGTCATCGAGAAATTTCTTCACATTACCCTTCTTCGAAGCGAGACCAACTCTTGCACTATTTTTCCCAGTAGGAATGCTCCATGCGAAGAATCCTGGTGCTCTCTTGGACCCGAAGAAAAGCTCAACCAGATCACCCTGCTCCTTCATCTCGACCAGCTCGTACTGCAAGCCCGGCAGGATCTGCGCCCAATCAGGCGTCTGAAGACCGGCCTGCTCCGGCAGCCTACTTCCAGCACCACTCGCATCGATAACCACTCTACCCTGAACCTTCGACCCATCTCCGAGGGTTAGAAGGTCCCCATCGGAGGTCCGTTCGAACTTTGACGTCCGAGTCTTAGCACGAAGCTCCGCCCCCGCCGCCACAGCCTGCTTCGCCAGAAACTGGTCCAATTTCATCCTGTTCAGAATAAGCGCAACAGGACCTTTCTTCCGAACCTCTATCGGTTCACCGTGAGGAGGATAGAACCTCGCACCATGAATCAGCTTCTGGCTAAAACTAGAATGAGCTTCCAGTCCCAAGAGTTCGAGTCCTTTGAGGCTCACAACACCAGAACAATGACTCGGCAAGCCCACCTGGGGATGTTCTTCCAGCAGTAGAACCCGGGCGTTTTTCTTAGATGCTTCTAGGGCCGCTTCGCAGCCAGCAACTCCTGCTCCAACCGTAACTACATCGTAACGATCGGAGGGGCTTCCCAAGGGGAAGATCAGCCTTCGAACTCTATCCTGAGCGTTAGACTCTTCAATTCACGCGCGAGTTTCTTGACGACTTCAAAATCCACAGGGTTTCGATAAGGTCTTCGTCCGTTAAGGATAACCTTGGTCTCCCGACTACCATCTGGCAGCCAGATAGTATTAATCGTCAAAATCGAGAAGGGTGTGAAAAGCCCCTCGAGAAAGTCTCTATCGTCTCCACCCTGGCTGAGGACCTTCACTCGTCTACCGACTCGGTCACCGAGATTCTTGGCCAGCTTGGCACCGCTGGCAAGGAAGGCGTCCATCCCCCTCCTGTCAACCATGAGCGCCATGATATCACCCGCCTCAACCGCCTTGTGGAAGGTAACGTCCTGTAGTGTCGGGTTCTCTTTCTCCAATTCAGTAATACTACGAATAACCCGGATATCAAGATCGGTAATTTGACCCTTCTTCAGCTTCTCCTCACAACGAGAACAGAAGATTCCGCTCTTAACACAGAAGTTATCGAGGATTGTCTTTACCATTGATTCCTCGACCCGCGTGGATGAAGTGATAGCGTCCAGTCTGCCTGAGTTTCTCGAATCTTGGGATTCTCTCGCCCGAACAAGCGTTGACCTATCTTAAGCGGCTTCAGCCGACTTCTCACCTAAGGAAGGTCCTGCTTCATAAATGCATTACCTTAGGCGGTCCTATCAAAGCCTCCGAGTGCTAGGCATAGGATTTGCCCGGAACCACCCGGCAACTTAACAAGACCCTCTCAACCCTTTCGGTTGCATGGACGAGATAGTCGAATTCCAGTCGATGAGTCAGTGGGACAGGTGGCTGGCCAAAAACTACTCAAGATCAGAAGGAGTATGGATTCGGTTCTTCAAGAAGGCGTCCGTCGTTTCCTCAATGACTACTTCTGACGCGCTAGATGTGGCCTTGTGCTACGGCTGGATCACCGGCCAGCCAAGCCCTACGATGAAAAATCATGGCTGGGCAGACTCCTCCCTCGAAGACCAAAGAGCATCTGGTCAAAGATCAACACCAAACGCGTCGAGACGCTGATTAAACAAGGAAGAATGAAACCAGCCGGTTTCAAACAGGTAAGAGAGGCGAAGAGAGAGGGTAGGTGGGACCGAGCCTACAGCCCACCAAGCACCGCAAAACTGCCCGAGGATTTCATCAAAGCACTCCAGAGGAGCAAAGAAGCGGAAGGGTTCTTCAGCACGCTTAACCGCGCCAACATCTACACCGTTGTGTTCAGGCTAGAGAATGCAAAAAACGAAGAGCAGAGGCGGACGAAGATCAGGCAGATGATCGAGATGTTCGAGAGAGGAGAGAAGTTCCACTGATGAATCTACCGAGTTTCCCACTGACACGCTTGTGATAACAGCCAAATACTAATGGGAGTTCTGACCCGGCAACTTCGGATGAGATTTATTGAAGCTCTTTGAATACGAGGCAAAGTCTATCGCGCAAAATCTCGGCATAAACACGCCTCGGGGCGCAGTAGCTTCGACATCAGATGAAGCTCGGGATATTCACAAGCGTATTGGTGGCGAGGCCGTTATCAAAGCCCAGGTCATGGTTGCCGGCCGCGGAAAGGCTGGAGGAATAAAGTTCGCGAGCAAGCCCGACGAGACATGGGCTAGAGCAAACGAGATTCTAGGAATGACCATCAAAGGCGAGAAAGTCAAGAAGGTCCTTATCGAACAAAAGGCAACAGCAAAGAAAGAGCTCTTCGCTAGTATCGTTCTAGATCGAGCAAACCGGTGCCAGACAGTTCTCGCTTCAGACCAGGGTGGAATCGATATTGAAGATGTCGCCAGACAAACTCCCGAGAAAGTGCTCAGACATCGTCTCGACCCCGTGTTCGGGATGAGGAGCTACGACGCGCGACTGATCGCTTTGAAGCTCGGATACCATGGCATGCAACAAAGCACGTTCTCAGACTTTCTGTCTAATCTCTATCGATTATCACTGATCTATGATGCGGAGCTGGTGGAAAGCAACCCAGTCATCGAGACGCAAGATGGCCGTTTCGTCGCCGCAGACCTCAGAGTGATAGTTGATGATAACAGTCTCTTCCGACATCCTGAATTCCAAGAGAGATCAAAGGAGATCAGCGGTGAGGTCACTGCTTTGGAGTCGAAAGCCCGCGACAACGGTCTCGCATTCGTCGAGCTAGACGGCGACATCGGTATCATAGGAAATGGCGCAGGACTCGTTATGGCGACACTCGACCTGGTCAAACAGTACGGCGGAAAACCCGCGAACTTCTGCGATGTTGGTGGAGGGGCCAACGCCGAGCACGTTGCAACAGCGCTCCAGATCATTCAGGGCGCTGAGAAGGTCCGTGCCGTATTCGTCAACATACTAGCGGGGATTACTAGATGCGACGAGGTGGCGAAAGGAATCGTTGACGTAAAGAAAGTCATGGGCCTCAAGAAACCTCTCGTCATACGAATGGTGGGAACTAATCAGGAAGAGGGAAGGAGGATACTCCAGTCTGCTGGATTGACAGCGATGGACAAAATGGATGAGGCAGCAAGACTCGCCGTAAGCAAGGTGGCTGCGTAAATGGCAGTTTTGATGGGGAAACAGACCCGGGCAATAGTCCAGGGAATAACCGGCAACCAAGGCAGCTTCCACACCAGACTGATGCTCGACTATGGAACAAGAATCATCGCCGGCGTAACACCCGGAAAAGGAGGAACAACCTCGGTCGGTGTCCCGGTGTTCGATACCGTAGCCTCAGCTCTCGAAAAGACGGATGCTAACGCCTCCATAATCTTCGTTCCAGCACCGTACGCCAAAGAGGCTGGGATGGAAGCGATCGACGCCGGACTAAGCCCAGTCGTGATAATCACAGAGATGATCCCGGCGAGAGACTCGATGATCCTCATCGAATATGCAAGAACCCGTGGAGCGACTATCATTGGTCCCAACACTCCGGGAATAATCAGTGCAGGTGAAGCTAAGCTGGGGATAATGCCTGGCGATGTGTTCAAGCCCGGGAAGGTCGGACTCGCGTCAAGAAGCGGGACCCTGACCTACGAGATCGCCGCATCGCTAACGCACAATGGCATAGGCCAGTCCACCTGTCTCGGGATAGGTGGGGATCCATTTACAGGGCTGAATTTCGTCGAGGTTCTCAAACTCTTCAGAGAAGATCCTGGAACGGACACAGTCGTTCTGATAGGTGAGATTGGGGGTTCCGCTGAAGAGGACGCCGCAGCCTACATACGTGATACGAAATATCCGAAACGGGTCGCAGCATACATCGCCGGCCGAGCCGCGCCGCCAGGGAAGCGAATGGGTCACGCCGGGGCAATCATTACCGGAACGGAGGGAACGGCAGATGCTAAGATGAAGAGTTTGCGAGAAGCAGGTGTTCTGGTCGCCGAAGTCCCCTCTGAGCTTCCAAGGCTGCTCCTCCAACAGGTTTCCCCGTTGCAGTAATGCACTAGAATATCCTCCTCCGTTGTTCATCAAAACCGACATTCCCTCCTTTTTTCATTAGTGCTGTAATAGCATTCTTGCATGTCGCTTTCTTACAAAGGAAAAAGTAGGATGCTGTGTCAGAGTCGGGTTGAGCGACACTTGCCACAAGACCACTTTCCGACGTGAGAATGTCACCGCAAACAATACACTTGTCTTTTCCGGGGGCGAACTTGATCTCATTCTCTGACATTGTCAGGCTTTCCGAATCGGTATTCCATCAGCCAAGCTCCACTAATTGCTGAAGAAGCTCGGGCCTTTGCACCATGATGAAGGATCGGGGTTCATATTTGCCGATTGCTCAGGCGGAAGTGCGAATTCGCCTTCCCCAGATTAGTCGTCTATTTTGCTCCGAGTTCTCGTTTCTTCCAGCGAAGGTTATCTCCGCGGCAGCGGCGGCATCTGTAGGCGTTCGGCGAGTTCCTTGACCCGCACGTCCTACAAATCTTGAAGAAGAGCCTGTGACGTTGCGCAAGCTGCTTCTTCATCACATCAGTAATCGGCATGGGAGACGCAGCACGAGCGTCCTGCCTACAATATATTATTGCCGCTGAGCGCTTGGGCGAAGCGTCTGAGGACCAGTCGACAACTTGCGCGCTCAGCCTAGAGACGTGTAGGCAAGAACAGCGGAACAAACAATGGCTACGGTGATTATCGCAAATCCTGCCGTCACATATGGTCGAGAGAAGACAACGTTGCTTTGGCCCATCGAGAATGTCCCATTCCAGGTCGAAGCAATCGAACCTCCTTGCCCGTTGCGATTCAGGAAGTGAATCGAATAGTTCCCTGGAAGAGGTGCTTCCAAAATCACTAGGCTCCCAGACAACCCAAGCAAGCCGAAATAGGCCCGCTGGGCTAATGCCGTTGCGTTTCCATTCGGGCTAGTGAACCAAACATCAGGTGATACGCCGGCCCCTCCCGAAACAAGGACAGGCTTGTAGCTGAATACGGCGTAGTACGTAGTGAAGGAAGTTGGGACAGAATTCGATAACTGGTTAGACGGCAGACAGCGAGACTCATCGACGTATGTTCCGTCTGGATCTAGAGAAGTTCCTCCGCCGTTGTTGGGAGATATGAGGCGACAATCGATCATTTCTAAGACAATGTGGGCTTGGGAACTGGGATGAAGCATAAGTGGGGGGAATGTGGCGGCGGCATTTTCCCGGCTTAGAATCGCGTCGACGATACTCCCCTCGCCGCTTGGAGTGAGGTACTGGACCGCGAATGCTCCAACGGACAACAAGACTGCTACGAGGGCAACCGCCATGAAGCCACGCAGGAAGGCCGATTTCGCGAGAATCCATCTCGTGGATCTCGAGACCTTATCGAGCCTTTCATCGCTATGGAGCCTTTCGTACGAGAATTAGCCAATAAGAATCTATGCGGCTTCGAGAAATTTGGAGAGTTGTTGACATAGCTCTTCAAGATCGCTGATGTTTAGCTGAAAGACTCTCTTCTCAGGCAAAGTCATGGTCGCTAAGGTCGATCGGGCTTTTTCGCGGCCGATCTTCTGGGATAGAAAATGGAGGAAGGAGCTTCTCACAACGCGCTTTCGTTGGTTGAATAGTCCGCGGACCAGTTCTTCAAACAGTTCCTCGTTTACACCTGTATTGACCTCCTTAGGCGAGATTCGCAAGAGGCTAGAGTCAATCTTGGGTCTCGGTCGAAATGAGGCGGCAGAGATATTCATGATCGGCCGAATCGTAAGATGACGCTGTGAAGTGATTGACAATCTTCCGTAATCTGCAGTTCCCTCCTCGGCGAGGAGCCTCTCTCCGAACTCCTTCTGAAATACTAGAGATGCAAGCTCGAACTTTTCCCTCGTCAGAAAGAGGATAAGCTTCGACGATAAGGCGTAAGGTGGAGTTCCAACGATCTTGTTGAATGTGGGAACACGGATTTTCAGCACGTCTCCCTCGATAACCTCGACGTTTGGACTGTTCTCGAATTCTGACCGGAGGTGTGCGGCTAGCCTGCGGTCCTTCTCGACCGCTATGACTCGACCCGCCGTCTTCTCAAGAAGATGGGTTAGGATTCCGTATCCGGGTCCGGGTTCGAGAACCGTGTCGGTTCCGGAGAGTTCAGCGTTCGAAACTACTATTGCGGCTACTCGTTTGTCGGCTAGGAAGTTCTGGCCTAGTCTCTTCAGCGGTCGATAGAGAACGTTTGTTGCCACAAGCTCATACTGCCCTAGTGAACAACCGGTACTTCGACTCAGTGCTCAGCTCTTCGATGATTCTCTTCGATACGATCCTCGGGATGTCGCTGAGCCCTGTTCGTTCCTGGATGTCCTTGTAGCTCGTAAACGGTTTCCTCTCTCTCATGTTGACGATCTGCCACATCGACTTCTTACCAATACCCGGCAACAACTCAAGCGAATGCATCCGCGGAGTGACAGGCTGTGAATTGTTGAAGAAGTCTACGAACCTTTTCTCTTGAGTTTTGACCAGTTCCGATATCAATGGCGCGATCTCCGCCTTCGCGTTCGCCGTGAGCTGTTCGTAGCTGATTCTGGTGAGAATTCTGTCAACCTTCTCTCTGCGATCCCGCCCGATGTATATTCGCTCGTGAACCAGCACCGTGGCGCCTATCTTGAGCTCCGCCTCCAGCAAGGTGAAGAACTGTTCGCCCATAATCTGGACAGTCGGCACTGCCAGGTGTCTCGATTTCTCCGAGGATCGACCGTACGGAAGGAAGTCTAGAACGTACGCGTGCTCCTCGTAAACATGTCTCCTCTGTAGATACTCGTCTTCGTGAATCGCCAAGAATAGCTCTCCCCTCTATCTCCCTTAGAACATCTCTAGCCGGATAGTAGACTTACGTCGGCCAGTGCCAGGATGGTTGAGAATCATTGGGGCTCATTCTGAACCCGCCTTTTCTCCTTAATTGGGTATCGGTTAGGAGTTTCTATCGACTTAGACGTACCGTTTCATAATTTCCAGAATGCCGTTAAGCTGGTCTGTACTGACGAACCTGCCCTTTACCGTCAATACCGCTCGAAGTTCTTCAATAGACTTTGGAAGCGAGTTCACGATCTGGATAGCATCATTCCTATCCAGTTGAAGCTTCGACGATAACTCATCAACAAGCTTCTCGCCCTTATCCGCTGGAATCTTCGAGAACTTTCGCGCATAATCGAGAGTGCGGCGCTGGAACTCTCCCAGCTCTTCCTCCTTGACTTTTCCCAGGATCTCCTGCGCCTCCGAGTTGGTCACTATTTTCTCTTGGAGAATCTTC
>WNEW01000291.1_pt1 | contig 24095 bp, 20 predicted proteins | sample 5399891 | NCBI WGS metagenome assembly WNEW01 (sample SAMN13153336, study PRJNA577476) | soil metagenome | isolation source: 40 cm grassland meadow soil pre-rain plot 5 | place: USA:California | collected 2015-09-08 | reverse complement strand
ATTAGACAAGATCACTCTGACACCCGAATCATAAGGGGGACGGAGTCCTTGGACGCTAACCCTGCAATAAGTTATTATCAATACCCGTGATTAGATGCCGGTTTCTGGTTCAAAGTGGAGACTCTCTTACGTCCAGAGCAACCATTGAAGGTTGATGATTATGCCAAGCGGCTGAAGGAAGCGTACGAAAAACAGTACGCGATCGCCGTAAGGGCGAGATCGAAAGGTCTCGATGTCTCCCTCCGCGTCGAGTCCGAGTCGACTTACGACTTAGCTGAGAGAGTTGAGAAATCTGTCGGACCAAGGGGCGTTGCAGAAAGAATTAGGGAGCTCAACAAAGTCATCTCTCGTGAAGAGACTGCTCTGAAAATCAGCGAGGACATCGTCCTAGGACGTTTTGGCAGCATGGGCGAGCAGGCGGCGGCGGAGCAAGCCGTCCGCACCGCGCTAGCTGTGCTCGATGAAGCTGTTACAGTGGCACCTATACAGGGAATACATAGTGTGAAGATCCGTACAAATCCAGACCGGACAAGACACCTGGCACTCTACTTCGCTGGTCCAATGCGATCAGCCGGCGGTACTGAGATGGGCCTCATCCTGATCGTGGGCGACCACGTCAGGAGACAGTTGGGATTGCAGCCCTACAAGGCAACTGACCAAGAGGCTAGACGGTTTGTCGAGGAGCTTAGAACATACGAGCGACATGTGAACCGCTTCCAGTATAGGAACCCGGACAAGCTCGTCTATGACACGATCGCTAGGCTTCCCGTCGAGCCCAACGGAGTGGAGACCGACCAAGCCGAAGTAGCTGTGAACAGAAACTTGTCTCGCGTTGAGACGAACAGAGTGAGAGGTGGGGCCTTGAGGGTCGTCAATGACGGTTTGTTGGGGCGTTCACAGAAGATATTGCGGATAGTCGACCGGTTGCGATTGGAGGGATGGGAATGGCTTTCGACTCTGAAAGCGCCTGTGACCGAGGGAGAAGAGGCTCGGGAGTTCATGTTCATGGAAGACGTCGTCGGCGGACGACCGATTTTCGCATTTCCAGGAGCAGCAGGCGGATTCCGGATAAGGTATGGAAGGTCGAGGAATACAGGACTTGCTTCGATAGGTATCCATCCAAGCACTATGGAAGTCTTGGGCGGATTCCTCGCTGTCGGGGTTCAAATGAGACTTGAGAGACCAGGAAAGGCGGGAATAGTGACGGCGGTCGACACTATTGAGCCGCCCGTCGTGAAATTAAGGGATGGTTCGGTTGTTCGCGTGGAGACGCCGGAAGTCGCGAAGGAGTTGAAGAACGAAATCGAACGAGTCCTCTTCCTCGGTGACCTGCTTATCGCTTATGGAGAATTCCTCGAGAATAATCGAGCCCTAGTTCCTTCTGGATTTGTCGAGGAATGGTGGTCACAGATCTTGTGGAGCGCCTTGGAGAGCAATCCAGCGATCTTGCCTGACGGTTTATCGCTCGAACGTTTGTGGGAGTTGGCGAAGAATCCTTTCTCGTCCCGACCTAGTGTGCAGGAAGCGATCCAAATCTCTAGGTTGTTTCTGATTCCTCTCCATCCACGCTACTCCTACTTCTGGAACGCAATCTCGTTGGACGAATTGAAGAATCTCAAGACCGTCGCGACTCATCGAGCCGCCTTGAGCGGTGGGTTACAGCTCGATCTCCCTCAAGAGAACGGACTCAAGCTGGTCTTGGAGAAGCTCTGCGTTCCACACCGATTGGATGGAATCAATATCGTGCTAAGTGACGAAGCCAGTACAATATTGAGGACGGTTCTCGCGATCGAGGATGATCATAACGTCAACCCGGCTCAGGTATCAGAGGATGTTCAGAGCCAACTGTCAGTATGGGCCGGCTTCCCTGTGAAAAGCAAGACCTCGACTTATGTCGGCGCGAGAATGGGGCGCCCTGAAAAAGCAAAGGAGAGGACCATGACCCCAAAGGTCCATGTGCTCTTCCCTTCAGGACAATCTGGCGGGCCGCGGCGGGACGTTATAGAAGCCTCGAAGAAAACGATCACAAGTCTTGATATTGTAAACAGGATCTGTCCAAAATGTGAACGTTGGGAACCGAGGCAGATATGCCCACAATGTGGAACACCTACCAAGTCTACCAATGTCTGTCCGCGCTGCGGGCGTTCAACAGACGGCGAATGCCCTTCTTGTGGGATCGAGACCGTAGGATATTCAAACAGGAGTATCGACCTTCGCCAGATAGTGCAAGATGCGTCCAAGAAAACTGGAATGGTCAGCCCACCGGAATCTGTCAAAGGAGTCAAAGGACTGACGAATAAGACCAAGACACCGGAGCCCTTGGAGAAGGGATTTCTAAGGGCAAGGCATGACGTTTCGATTTTCAAAGACGGTACATTAAGGTTTGACGCAGTAAACGCCGTGCTGACGCATTTCAGACCTGTAGAAATCGGCCTTTCACTCGAGAGAGCGCACGCGTTGGGTTATGAGAATGATGTGGACGGAAACCCCCTGGCGAGTCCGGAACAACTCTGCGCATTGCAAGTGCAGGATATAGTTGTCCCAGAAACCTGTGCTAGTTATCTTGTCAAAGTAGCAAGCTTCATCGACGACCTCCTACAATCCTACTATGGAATCGAGAAGTTCTACATTGTATCAGCGCCCGGAGACCTCATCGGACAGCTGATTGTGGGATTGTCACCACATACAAGTGTAGGCATGATAGGTAGAATCATTGGTTTCACAAGGGCTAGTGTTTGCTATGCCCATCCCCTGTGGCATGCTGCGAAGAGAAGGGATTGCGACGGTGACGAAGACTCTGTATCTCTCCTCTTGGATATTCTACTCAACTTTTCGAGGGAATATCTACCGGATCGAATCGGGGGTTTGATGGACGCACCATTGTTACTATCTCCATTGCTCAATCCGAACGAAGTTGCTCGACAGGCCCTCAACATAGAGACACTAGATCACTTTCCAATATTATTCTTCGAAAAGACGCAGGAGATGACCGGACCCAAAGAAGTCGAAACGGAAGTACTTACATTAGGAAAGAGGATGGAGTTAGGTCACAGAGACCTGAGGATAGGCTTCACTCATCCTACCGCGAGACTCGACAGAGCCACTCTCGTCAGTGCTTACAAGGAGTTACCGACAATGCTCGACAAGGTGAAAGCACAGCTAGATCTGGCGGATCAGATCGTGGCCGTAAAAGGGGACGAGGTTGCTCGGAAGGTCCTGTCAACACATATTCTTAGGGATCTTGTCGGGAATCTCAGGACTTACACGTCTCAGAGGGCGCGATGTTCAAGGTGCAATTCTAAAGCCAGACGTGTTCCTCTCGAAGGAAAATGCTCACGATGCGGTGGAAAACTGGGACCTACAGTTTTCAAAAACGGGGTCGAAAAGTATCTCAGCGTCGCATCCGAGATGGTGAGACGCTACGACGTGGGTGAATATTATCGACAAAGGCTTGACCTGATCAAGCTCGAACTATCGGAGACCTTCAAACCTGAGGATCCGCAACAGCAGAAGTTATTCATAGCCGATTATGCTTAAGCACTCGTTCGCCGTGGAAAGGCACCAAGAGAAGGCACCGGGTCCAGCTCCCAGTCTCGAGTCAGAAGTAAATGTAACGGGACCGATTCAAAGCCCCTACGTTGGAGACCTCGTTCTCGGAGCGTTGGATGGCAGTGTCACGACCTTCGCAGTTGTTGCAGCCGCCACAGGAGCGGGCCAGCCAGCCTCTATCGTCTTGATAATAGGCATGGCAAATCTCTTTGCCAGTGGCGTATCCATGGCATTGGGAAACTATCTAGGAACAAAGTCTGAGGAAGAGTTCAGGGAGAAGCATCGTAGACGGGAAGAGTATGAGACAGAGAGATTCCCCGAGCTTGAGAAGGAAGAGGTCAGGAAAATTTTCGCCGACAAGGGCTTTCAAGGCGAGGATCTCGAGAGGGCGGTCGAGATAATCACCTCGAACAAGAAGATCTGGGTAGAGACTATGATGAGGGACGAACTAAGAATCTCTCCCGAAGTAAGGAGTCCATGGCAGAGTGGACTGGCCATGCTTACGGCTTTCATCCTTGCTGGCTCCGTTCCCCTCCTCCCTTATCTCATCTCATTATTCGAACCGGGCCTCCGAGCCTTGGCGCTTTCCTCCTCTGTAGTGATGACCTTCGCCGCAATATTCGGAGTGGGAACGGCACGCTCCCTTGTTACGGGGAGGAGATGGTGGATCGCGGGGGTAGAGATGACAGTTATCGGAGCGATAGCTTCCTTGATTGCGTATGTAATCGGGCGTGTCCTCGGAATACTCCTCAGTCTATGACAATATTCGCAAAGCCAAAGCTAGGAACGGGGTTTTCTTGGCACGGCCTAAATATAGGCGGTTATTTCACGCCTAGGGCTGGTTGATAAATTTGGTGCAGAAGAAAGCAGCAAGCTCAGAGAAAGAACTTGGCTACATTATTGGATTGCCTGCCGATGACCCAGAGGCAGAGCTAGCAAGGACAAAATTCGAGAGAGTGGTCGAGAGATTAGCGAAAGCGTATCCAGGTCTACGTGAAGCGAGAGCCACCATCAAGATTGACTCCTCCCGCGGAGACCGGAAACACTACGAAGTGGAAGTCTTCATCCTCATGCAGAAAGATAGGGCGACCTACAAAGAAGATGGTTGGTCTTTGCCTGAAGCTTTCGACAAAGTGTCTTCTCGACTCAAACGATTGATGACGAAATCCGAATCAAAGCCCGCATATCAACGACACAAGACCCGCGGCGAGAGAGAAACCGCTAACCCAGAAGAGCTGGGACTCGGGTGAAGTACAGAACTCTTGGAAGTACAGGGCTCAAGGTTAGCGAGGTAGGCTTCGGCGCCTGGGCAATTGGAGGAAACGCTCACGGCAACAGCTACGGTCCAACCGAGGACGAGGCCTCAATAGCTGCGATCGAGAAAGCAGTCGAATTAGGCTGCAACTTCTTCGACACCGCTGATGTCTACGGGCATGGTCACAGCGAAGAGTTACTCGGAAAAGCACTGAAGGATCAACGCGAGGACATGATCCTAGCGACAAAGGTGGGCGGAGATTTTTACCATGGTCAGCCAAGGATGAACTTCAACCCTGATTATGTTGAATTCGCGGTAGAGAAGAGTCTGGAACGACTCGGGACAGATTATGTGGACCTGTTGCAAATGCACAATCCACCTCTCCAATTGATACAGAACCCGAAGCTATACCTGCCCTTCGAGAAGCTGAAGAAACATGGAAAGATTCGACACTATGGCCTATCGATTCATAACCCGCAAGAGGGTTTAGCGGCTATGAAACATGGTGGGCCTGAATCCATCCAAGTCGTATTCAATCTGATGCGTCAGGAAGCTAAGGAGAAACTTTTCGAGTCTGCAGGAGAGAGGAGTGTGGGCATTATTGCGAGGGAGCCGCTGGCGAATGGTTTCCTCAGCGGGAAGTACAATGAAGACTCCGTCTTCCCAACGGGAGACATAAGACACAACTTCCCTCAAGAATATGTCCGGCAATTGATACGGACATCAGACCAGCTCAAATTCCTAGAGTCGAAACAGCGAACCCTGTCTCAGGCTAGCATTCGCTTCGTCCTAGATCACAAGGAAATCTCAACTGTTATTCCAGGCGCCAAGGTGCCTGCACAGTCCACACAGAATATGAAAGCCTCCAATCTACCGAGTCTAACCGGCGAAGAACTCTTGAGGATCAAATTCATGAGAGAGCAGGCCTCCTGAACAAAGGGCAATCAGTAGATCGGATTTGGCTAGATATCTCATTCGACTGGCGAATGAAAAAATGTTTACGGGAAAGGATGCCCAAAGTCTAGCTAGCAAGATACGGGAACTGCTGGGATCGCGCGGAGCGATCGGAAACCTGAGGGTTAGTAAACGGGCTATCGAGTTCGATCTATTCGCGGAGGACACGGGAGAGCTGGAGGAGAGGCTCAAACTGCTCGAGAAGCAGATTTCCAAGAGAGTAACGGTCAAGCTTCTTGACAAGATTCTGAGACCGATGGAGAAGAAGGAGGTTCTCAGGGAAGGTGTGAATCTCTTCAATGAAGAGCGATACTGGGAATCGCACGAGCTTCTTGAGCAAGCATGGCAACCGGCTAGAGGAGTAGAACGGGATACTGTGCATGGGATGATTCTCGCCGCAGCGGCGTTGGTCCATCATCAGAAGGATCGGGATAGGGTGAGTTTGGGAATGCTTGAGAGAGCACTGGCAAAGCTTGACGGCCAAGAGGTTTACGAAGGGATTGACATTGGAAAACTTCGGGCAGACATTCGAGACATCATTGAAAAGGGAACACCGGCTGAACTCACTATTCGCCGTATTTCCCAGTCTGCATCCTGAAGGGTTTCATCAGGCTTTAGACCTCCGATCAGCCCTTGCCTCTCGGGAAGGGGCGGGACACCGTACGTTTGTTCGGCTTGATAATCGCATACCTAGTGGTCTTGCCATGCTCGCCGGCGTCCTGTTGACGCTTGGCAGGTACTCACAATCAGAAAACTCATGGACGACTCTCTTCAACCACCTCTCCACACAGAACACAGCCACCATCGCAAGCACATTGGCAAGTGCGATCGCCTATGGAATGCAGTATCTTGTCCAATTCGGCGGGGTCACAATGTTTGTCGGTGGGTTGCTTTCTTACAAGAATCATGTCCGGTCAGGGAAGGAAATGGTGGGGCTGGGCACGAGCGTGGGGCTCGCGGACCTATTGGTTGGGTTCACTACTGGAACCTTGACCCTTTACCAGCCGTTGGGCTGGGCTGGATTGGCGATTGCGGTATTCGCGAGCAGACATTTGCATGGTCCACATGCTACATATGCGGAGGAAGTTCACAAGCTGTTTCTCGGTTTGAAGAAACGGATACTTCGAGAAGAGACCAAGACTAGGAAACGAATCAGGAAGGGATTGAAGAAGTCAGAGTTAGCGCGTCGGCGGTCGCGACGATCGCAACGACCATATGATGTCGGCAATAACAAAAAAGGTCACCCCGAGACTGCCGGCAAGGATAACCCCGCTACTGTTGAACCGTAGGAAGATGATAGTCGTCAGGGCGAGTATCGCAAGAGGAGGAAGGATGCTTTGCAGCAACCCCTTGTCAGCCTCATCCATCCTCTCAGTACCAGCCTTCAAGACTCAAACCTGGCCTTGAAAACAATGTTAAGAAGAATGGTAGATAAGGCTCGCGCAGACTCAACCGGGCTGTCGATCACTTTCTCGTAGTACGATATCCATTCTGTAGGGTCCGGCCCCCCTAATTACGAAGGCGATGGCGACACTGAAGAGTGGTAGATGATTGATCGTCTCTCCGAAGAGGAAAATCGCTGATACTAATAGTCCGAGGTAAATCAGTGAGACCAACCGGTTAAAGATTCCAAGTAGGTAGTGTCCCCCAAGGATCGCCTCGAAAAAGCCAAAGAAGAAAACGAAAGTTAACAATTCTGGGAATGTGGGCACGTGATACTTTAGGACCGCGATCTCAGTCAGTTGGGGGACTAGTAGCTTTTCTGTCAAGGCCAGCCATATCAGGTTGATTCCAAAACTAACTCTCAGTATCGGCATACTGTAAGGCTTGACTCTGGCAAGAGAATCTCCGATACGTCTTAGATAGCTTGTCCTTGCAATAGTGAATGCATCGACGCTTGCTCGTAATCCTCCCTCAAAGAGCAATACGAAGGCTGCGCCCGCCAACACGACGTAGTCAAGCCCATCGAGGCCGACAAGCCAGAAAGAGAATATGACGAGAGCCAAGACTCCGAGCGCTGCAATCTTTGTGAGAAAGCCGAAGGTCAAGAAGAGACCCACAATGATTTGTGCTAAGGACAAGGCGTCGAGCGTTATCGGCCTATATCCGGCCTGGGGAGCAAAGAGCTCGCCCGAAAGCCCTGAGGACAGGAGAAACAGCCCTAAACAGATTCTCAGGATTACCGGAACTATGGGGTCAGCTCCAAGAAGTTTGGCCTCTATTCTCAGGGCGAAGCGTCGCTGGGAGAGACTCAGACCCATGAACTGGAAGGTCACTATGCCAAGTAGCGCCAGAAGGACGACCAACGCAACCGATTGGTAGTTTGGGCCAAGGGGCGATTGAGACACTCCCGTCTGAATCTCGGTATCATTCAGAATGTAGCGTACGTGAGCATTCGAGACTGGTATGGAGGAGATGCAGAGAATGATGGTTGAGGTAACAACGATGAAGGGCCAGATCCTTTGATACCTTTCCAAATTCTAGACCTCACTCAACTGATCAAGCAAAGCAGTATTAGAACAATGAATGGCGCATGCGACAGGACCCTTCGCCAGCCAGTGGTTTCTGGTTGCGCGGTCTTGAACTCCTATAACTGGTTCTTTGGAGGTCTAGCAGAGTGTGCCGTGGGATAACTACTGGGGACTATCCATGGTGAGTCAGGTTATTATGCTACAAGCCGCACTAATTCCAGTTCGTCTTTAGCCTTGACAGAAACCATTCAGTCCAACTCTTCAGTCGACAAGATCGAGTTCAAGGAACTAAGAAAAACCGGAAATGATTTGCTTGCCCGCATCGTTAAAGATTACGGGTCCGTCTATGTGACATCAGTTACAAGGGATGGGTGCTCTGGCTGTGAGGAGCAGAAACCCCTCTATCAGGAACTAGCCCGGAAAGTTGGACGCGAGCATCCCGGCAAGACCGTGTTCTCAAACGTCCATGTACATTCCGAAGAAGGAGTTTACAAAGAGTCGGAAGAGGCGAAGATGGTATTCCATCATGTTGCGTATCCGACTTACATGATCCATGTTAAGTCCCGTCACGGAATCTTGGAAGCCTACCGCGCGGTCTATCCCAAGATGGAAGAACTTGAGAGACAGATCACGGAGTCCTATGAGTTGGCCGACCATTACAGGAAAGACATGGAAAAACGCCTGATTAATAGTCAATAATCTTCATCATCGCTTCCTGTTGAGCATCGGCATTCCGCCCGCGCCGGCTCGTCCCATACCCATCATTGGTCCACGACGTTTCATCTGCTTCATCATCTTCTTCATCGTAAAATACTGATTCACCAATTCCTTCACCTCTCTTTCCGGACGACCTGAGCCCCGAGCAATCCGCTTCGATCTAGAACCATCTATAACCCTCGGTTCCTCCAACTCCTCCTCGGTCATCGACTGCATAATTACTCTCCACCCGGCCATCTTCTCCTCTGCCACCCCCAGCTGATCCTCGGAAATTTGGTTCCCGCCGGGAAGCATCTGCAACACCTTACGCAACGGTCCGAGCTTCCGCACGTTCTCCCATTGATCGTACATGTCCCGCAGGGTGAACTTGCCCTCCATGAACTTTCTAGCCTTCGCCTCAGGAACCTTGATCTCCGCCTCGTTCACCCGTTCCAGCAATCCCTTCAGATCGCCCATTCCAAGAAGGCGACCTGCAAACTCTGTCGGAACGAATGGCTCTAAATCCTCGATGCGTTCTCCTGTTCCGATGAACTTGACATGTGAACCAGTCGCGACGACTGCGGATAATGCTCCTCCGCCGCGCGCTGACCCGTCCATCTTCGTCAAGAGTATCGAGCCGACAGGCGTGGCTTCGTGAAAGGCACGAGCCTGAACAATCGCTTGTTGACCGATAGTTGCATCGATCGCTAGAATAATCTCATCCGGCTGCACTGTCTTCGCAATCTGCTTCATCTCGTTCATCAAGTCCTTCTCGTTCTTGTGCCGGCCCGCCGTGTCCACGACCACAAGATCCATCCTCTCCTTCCGGAAATGTTCCAGTCCATGCTTCGCAATCTGGTCGGGTTTCTTTTGACCCGGCTCCCCGTAGACCTTGACTTCGGCCCTAGTGGCCAGCTGGGTTAGCTGGTCGTAGGCGCCTGGACGATAGGTGTCTGCACAGATGAGACCGACTCGCAACCCACGCTTCTGGTAGAAGCGAGCTAGCTTAACAGAGCTAGTTGTCTTACCGGTGCCTTGTATTCCGACGAGCATCAGTTTCCTGAATGCCCCTGGTTGGACATCGACCTTCGGTGCGTCCTGGCCAAGGAATCTGGCCATTTCTTCGTAGAGGACCTTGACAACATGATCTCGTCTAGTAATGCCTGGAGGAAGCTGTTCCTTTAGAGAGCGGTCCTCGACGGCCTTCGATAATTGCAGGACGAGCTCGACATTCACGTCCGCCTGCAGGAGAGCTCGTTGAAGGTCCTTGACAAGTTCCTTCACCGCCTTCTCGTCAACGTTCGGCATCCGGAGCATTTTGCGGACTGCGTCCGATAGTGAGCGTCCTACGGCTTCCATCTATCCGATCCTACCTAGCAAGTGGGTCTGTTTCTACTCTTAACCTTCTCCAAGACGGAAGCGTAAAGGATTGGGAGACAGATGGTCACGTCTCCGATAACGTCTACGAATCTTCCTCCCTTTCGGATCTTTCTCCAGCTTATCGACTCAGCCAGCGGTGCTCCGCTCAAGCCTCCAGGTTCTGGTCTGTCCATCGTTATCTGCACTGCCAGATCCATGCCTTCTCGGAAGACGCTGGACAAGAGGGCGTTGTGCTTCGGCAACCCGCCCCCGAGTATCAGAATCCCTAGTTTCTTAGAAGTCATCGACATTTCAACCATCCTTGTCACATCTGCGAACGGGTCCGGCTGGAGAGTCTGAGTGCTCGCAAAGCTCCAGAGACTCAACCCGAGAATCGAGTCCAACAAACCCGGAGAGAATATTCTGACATTGTTCTTCGCTGCCTTGTACAGAATGGACTCCGTATCGCCAAGCATTAGCCCAATCTTTTCCAACAGAACTGAATAGGGAATCTTCTTCCTCTCGTTCTCAGGCATAGTTGCGAGAAGTCTTCTGATCTTCTTGTCTAATCGTTCGAATGATTCTTCCTTGACGAAAATATCCGCGATTCTATTGTATCCCTGTTTTATCAGCCGTCGATCATCGACGTTGAAGGTTCCTTGATAATGACGATTTCCCATAGCCTCGACTACGTCGTGTGTGAGGTTGGCTCCGGTAGTCACGATCGCGCCAAGAAATCCTCGATCAATCATGTCACCAATTACCAAGCGGAAGCCTGCCGGAACGATTGGGCCTGCGATTGTGAGGAAGTTGGTGTAGCTAGGATCGGAAAACATCTCATGTAGTACATCTGCAGCTATCCCCATCCGACCGGCACCAAGAACCCCTGTGTCCCGCATCCCGTCCAGGAGATGAGAGACGCTTATTCGGGGTGTGATTTTGAGCTGCTTGACAGGAATTGGGGCGATGCCCTTCTTACTATTGGGCTGTTTCAACCCTTCTTACGCACGATCATCTTCTTGCCCAAGACGTCCCAATACTCCACTTCTGCATTCGGTGCCATGAGCCTCTTCAACTCCTCATCGTCAGGCATAGGAGTCTCGAACGTTTCGTACGATTCAAGGTCCATCAACTGGACACTGTTCCCAGCTATCGAGATTATCTGACCGGATTTCTTTTCGATCATAGGCACCTCAGTCTTCCCGTCTACGGGGCTGATGAGGTTCTTCTTTTGCCCAGTGAAAATACTTATCGCGACTATCCTCGCCTTAGCGGATCCGTGCTTACCGGGCTTGGATTTTTCGAATTCGACAATTTTACACGGCTCACCGTCAATGACCACGTAGCCGCCAACTTTGAGGCTTCCGACGTCGACGGGCTTGCTCACTGGTTTGCATCCTATCCTGTACGGTTTAACCCCCGCCTCCGAATCCCACCTAAAAGACTTCTTGCACAAACAGAAACTAGCGGCTAGGGAATTCTTTTCAAGCCGGGCATATTGCGACCTAGACAAGATCAGGGAAGCGTGGCCGGTCTGACAAAGGTTGTAGGAGTGTTTGCAAAACGGGACTCTGTCGAGATTTTGAAAGCGGCAGGGAAGATCTGCAGTACAATCCAACGCCATGGCCTCTCAGTCATACCCGACGAAACACTGGCGCGAAACTCGGGCATGCCGGACGGCACACCTCTAAAGAAGCTGCATGTAGACCTACTAGTCACCGTGGGTGGAGACGGGACCGTCCTCAAGGCGACTCATGAGATCGCCAATCCGGAAACACCGATACTGGCCGTAAACATGGGCCGACGAGGCTATCTAACCCAGGTACAACCTGCAGACTTTGAGAACGCACTATCGCGCTGGATGAACGGAGACTTCACACTGGAGAAGCAATGGAAAGTATCCGTGAAAGAATCAGATCATCTGATCGGCGAGGGATTGAACGAGGCTGTTATGGTCCCGACAATCGTTGGCAAAATGCTCAGCCTCATTATAAAATTCGATGGTAGAAGACTGATCATGGCTCGAGCGGATGGAGTGATAATTGCAACGCCAACTGGTTCGACAGCGCATGCCTTTTCGGCAGGAGGCCCCGTTCTCGAAAGTTCCCTTGACGCGCTTGACCTAGTTTTCATAGCACCATTGCAACCTGTTAGGTCGCTTGTCGTTCCTGCGAATGGTCGCCTGCACATTTTGATCGGAGAGTCGGGTCCTGCGGCGAACTTGGTCGTAGACGGCCGGCTTGAGTCGAAACTCGACCCGGGAAAGACAGTTGAGTTCTCTCGGTCCTTGCACAATGCGGTCTTTGTCCGTTTCGGCGACACGTTCCTAGAGCGCAGCCTCAAGAGGCTGACCTATGACAGGGAACCGGTTTGAGGGTTCTTGTCCTCGACACTTCCGCCTTCATCATGGGATTCAACCCCACGGGGTCTGGAGGCGCATACTCTGTCCGGAGTGTGGAAGACGAACTCGTCCAAGGTACTATGCCCTACCTCCGCTTTCGGCTAAGCCGAGAGAAGGGTGCATTGGTTGTCAGAAATCCTTCAGATGTGGCTAGGAGAACGATTGAGCAACAGTCCGCGAAGACTGGAGAAGCTGGCTTCGTCTCAGAAGCTGATCGAGATGTTGTCGCCCTTGCTCTCGATCTGAAGAATGAAGGTTTGGAACCGGTCGTCGTGAGCGACGATTATGCAGTTCAAAACCTTTCGGAGCATCTCAACCTTGGCTTTGGATCGTTAGCTAACTTCGGAATCGTGCATCGTTACAACTGGATAATGGTCTGTCCAGCTTGTCACCGAAGGTACAGGGTCCCCGAGAAGGTTTGCAGAGTCTGTGGGACCGAGTTGAAAAGGAAAGTCCTCTCACGGACCAGGGTCTCGAACAAGGCGCATCCTCAGAGCTTAGGCAGCAATTCAACGAGTTCTAGTTGACCCAACACGGATTCTCGGATCTCAATCGGCTTGGGAAGATGCGGTCCGACCAATCGTCCCTTTTCCAAGAACTCTTTGGAAAGAAGCACCATCTTTCCGTGACCCTCGGGACAGTCGGGATGATCATGGACGCTCCTCCGGGTAACCCTTGTCGACAGGCACTCCTTACATCTCCACACTTGTTTCTTCCAGCTCAGCTTACCCCTCTTTGCAACGGGTCGTCCCTCGATCTCGACAATGTCCATTGCAAAATCTACCGCTGGTGCGCTGCTGACCGCGCTGCCAACTCCGAATCCGTCTGCTCCAGCTCTAGCATATCGGCCGACGCTATGTTCGTCCAGTCCGCCTGATACGAAGATCTTCACCTTGTCGAATCCTCTCGCGTCAAGCTCCCATCTCACTTCCCGGATGATCTCCGCGAAGTCCCCTCTACGTGAGGCCGGAGTGTCTAACCTAACCCCGTAGAGATCTTTCCCCAAAGCTTCAGCTGCCATAATTGATTCTGTCTTCTCGTCATAGTAGGTATCGACCAATGCAATCCGTGGAACGTCCTTTGGCATGTACTTGTTGAAGCTCTTCCAAGCCTTCACCTGATCGCCTATCGAAACGATCAGCGAGTGTGGCATTGTGCCCGTAGGGTGTAAGTCGAGTAGTCTTGCGCCGATTAGACTTGAGACTGCGTCAAACCCTCCAAGGTAGCAAGCTCTATCGATCATGGGTGCGAGGACGGGGTGAGCTCGTCGAATCCCGAAGGACAAGATTGTCGAATCCTTTCCCGCGCCCTTCCGTACTCGAGCAGCCATTGTCGCCATGCCCGAGGCTTGACATAACAAACCCAGCAGAGGAGTCTCGTAGAGGGAGAAGTCTAGGTATCGTCCTTCTAGAGTCATGACTGGAAGCCTGGTGCCGCGATGATCCTTGGGACGGAATATTGATCCTTCGGGCAACGACTCCACGTCGACGGAGATACCCTCCATCAAATGAACAGCTTCCTCAACGCCTGCGAGAACTGCCCAGTCCCAGTCTCTCGGGAGGGACCCTGTTGTAACCTCGGCCACTACTCGCTGCTCTGTCAATCCCTCTTTCTGAAGGATCTCATTGGTTCTGACGAAGTAAACGTCAGTCGTCTCACCTTTCTTGATCTCTTCTTCAGTGGCTATCTGGAATCTTCGCAACAACTGACGCCTCTTGGATTGCCAGGCTCTTTTCGATAATTGTGGTTTTTAAGTAGCTATGCGCTCTCCCGGACTAGGAGTAGGTCAGGAAGAATCGGGTTTGAGGAGTCTCGAGGAACTTTCGAAGAAAGCACAGGAACTCAAGGAGAAGGGAATGTCCACCTACGAGATATCGGACGAGCTCAAGGTCCAGGCTGATACGGTCGTGTGGCTCCTACTCCACGGCCGGGACGCCGCGAAGCCTCGAGGAGAGTCGTATGACGTATACGTTAACTGGAATCCGATAGGATCAAGCGTCCGCCGCCTAACATTAGTCGGACAAGCTATTGCAGATATGGTTCGAGAATCCATCGAGGCAGGCGAGATTGAAGAGCCGGACGTCGTCGCCGGGATAGAGACTGCTGCGATGGCGATCGCCTTGATCGTAGCTCGATCCCTCGGAAAGCCCATGGCAGCCATTCGTCCGCAGAGGATCGGTGAGAAGAAGATGGCTGGCGCTGTAAACCCAAGCTTCTATCCCGTTGAAGGTAAGAAGGTCCTGATCGTAGACACTATTCTCAGAATGGGTGAGACCGCACGTGCAGCTATCGAAACTCTTGAGGCCGTCAAGGCGAGGCCGGTCGGTATCGCCGTGCTCGCGAATAAGAGCGGCAAGGAAAAGATTGAGGGCATACCTTTACGATCGCTAGTCGAACTACTTCCGGTTTCAAGGCAATAGTGTCTAGGCTATGTACTTCGTCACGGTTCGTTCTCTTCTCCAAACCCCGTAATCATTTGCAAAATTCAGCGAGAGCACAACAGCTGCGCCGATCATCATGAACAGCCAATAGTTCAGCCAGGCGGTTGGAGAGCTAAGGATGAAGAACATTGCTAGTCCTAGAAAAGCGAATGTGTTCAGGAGGAATAGACCGTCAAAGAACCCGCGCTCAATTGATGCCCTAATGATGAAATTGGCTTCTCTTTGCAAGCCGTGCAATTTTACAAACTTTCGTGTTATCTCATGAACTAATACAGCCAGTGTAAGCGTGATCATGGTGAACGCTCCACTCAAGTATTGTAATGGTAGCCTGTGAAGTGGGAGTAGGATTGTTCTTCATAGGAAGATGGTAGCAATTGGGGGGATGATAACGACAAAGACCCAGAACTTTCGCGTCATTCGATCCACGGCTCTCTTGGACTAGGCTTTGGAGCGTGTCGCCCAGAGAAACTTGCGCTGCAACGTCTTGGGGTAAATCCTGGTCCAGTCTTCACCGGCCCACTTCCTGTAGACTCTTGGATCGATGTAGCCTCGTAGTGATGTGTTGAGATTGTAATCCCTTGTTCGTCTCTGGAGATCAATATCCAATTTGAGCTTCTCGACACGCTCCTTCATCCTTAACGCCTGTTTCTCCGTCTTGGTTTCCTTACCCTGTAAATCGTCGAGGTGCAACTGTTTCTTCTCGAGGCTTGACTCCCACGTCTTCGGAGGGGTCCTCTTGTGGTTGCATCTGATCGCGGCTTCAAGGTTAGCCAGCCTGGCGCGGTAGAGCTTCAGGAAGGGTGCAGAGCCCGGTTTGAATCCGTCATATTGGTCGAGGTATTTTTGAACAGTCTCGGTCGCATGATGTGTCCTGAACACTTTTGCCGTCAATCCTTTCATCGACGTCCCGAGGAACCGATTCACTGATGAGGAGTTTATCCCGTCGAAGACTAAGTCCGCATTCTTCTTGTTCTTGCAGAACTCTTGCAGGTTCTTACGGACTAGATTGTGTGGACCCAGGAGATCCAATGTTTTCTGCCATCTGACACTGTCCTTTCCGAGAAAGTCGAATTCTACATTGTTCGAGTGAAACTTGATATGCTCAACTCGCAACGTTGATGCTCCCACGGTGTCCGCCTCGTCTTCTTCCTTTTCGTCGCCAACTCTCATGGCCAGACTATCTATGAGGTAGCAGACTGTGGCAAGTTTTCGGGTTCGTAGATCATCCGAGGCGAGTCCTACGTCGATGTGCTTACGGACGGTGGGAAGTGATCTCGTGAGTTTCTTGGCAAGCTCGAACTTTTGCCTGTCCCTCTCCTGCCGAAGATTGGAAATGTCCGAGGGCCAGACGTACTTGCGGACGTTACTGAGCTTGTCGACCCAGTAGCCGATCCACATGAAATCGTGATCATGAACGATCGCCTTCCATTTGCCGGGCGGAATAGGAGCCTTCTCGGAAAGGTTGAGCACAACATCCTCAGGGCCGGCTCTCGGCTTCCATCTTCCCCGCATGGGATGGCTTCCGCGACCCATGAAGAGACTCGGAGGTTCTGCCATCCAGTTTGCAATCTCGGTCCGGACTCCATCAATGTCTGCATAACCATACTGCTCCTTCAGCTTGAGTCTGAGTTCTTTCCTTTGAACGGCGAGTTTCTTCTTGACGACAGGGTCACTCTTCTGCTGTTCCTCGCGCAGCTGATACTCGTGGACAGGAGTCCAATCGATCTCGGAATATTTGATGCCTCGATATTCTGATGGTAACAATTTTGCGAAGTCGGATAGGAAGTTAGATTGAAAGACCGGGTCTTGCACGTAGGGAGTCGCGCGTTTCTTCCCCCAAGCATAAGCTAACTCCTCAGCTTCCGTTGATAGTCGGACCTCCTTTCCTCTTATCCGGATTGAGAGTTGTTTGGACTCGTAGGCAGGCGGAAATGCGATGCCGTTGTGCCTAAGATCCTTCCATTTCATGGATAAGTAGCCGTCCCTCTAACCCTAGGACATCTTACAGGGCTGATTTCCTATTCGACCCTTCCCTTTCCCGACCTTGTGAAGCTGAACTCACGGATTAAATTTATTCCACCTTTCTCGTTCGAGCTTAGCAATCGATTAGTTTGGGTTTATAGGTGGATTGATTTGATACCGCCACGTTAATGAATGATGAACTCGACCCAGCCGGGGCCGAAATAAGCTGGTTACGGGCGCTTTCATGTTGCTAGTCTCCTCTGGGATCGACGTTAGAGATTACCAGAGGAACATTGCCGCCTCCGCATTAGAGAAGAACACCCTTGTGGTTCTCCCGACGGGACTTGGGAAGACGGTTGTTGCCCTGCTCGTCGCCAGAGAACGTCTCGCAGCATTCCCAACGGGGCGCGTCCTGTTCCTTGCTCCCACAAGGCCGTTGGTGATTCAGCACTCGGAGTTCTTCAAGACACACCTATCGGAAATTGCTTCGACCGTCCTTACAGGCGAGACGGTTCCAAGCCTTAGGGTCGAACTTTTCGAGACTTCTAGGATCATATTTGCAACTCCCGAAGTAATCCGGAACGACATATCCAAGGGCCGTTATTCTCTCCGAGATGTCTGCCTGATCATCTTTGATGAGGCTCACAGGTGCGTGAGAGACTATGCCTATTCACAGGTCGCCGAGGCCTACAAGCTCCAATCCTCTTCGCCACGCATCCTAGGCCTAACCGCTTCGCCGAGCTCTCGAAAGAGCCGGATAGACGAGATCTGCCAGAGACTGGCTATCGAGGGCGTAGAGGCACGTACTGAGGTGGACGATGATGTTTCCGGCTATGTCAATCCGGTTGCCGTGAATTGGGAACGTGTCGCTCTGCCACCCGTCTATGGTAGGATCAGTTCCATCCTGAGAAAAGTGTTGGACGAGAAGATCGAACGGTTGCAAAATCTACACTTGCTTCCAAAAAGTGTCAATGTCAACAAGCGGACGCTCCTAGAGCTCGGGGACAGTATTAGGAAGAAGTTGCGGACCGAGAGAGCTGGATACCTCTACGGTGCCCTGGTCTTACAAAGCCAAGGAATCTCTCTCTTCCATGCTGTCGAGATGGTCGAGACACAGGGTGTGCGGAGTGTCACGCGTTTCCTGTCGAGACTTGATGAAAAAACAAGCCGGTCCTCACTAGGCTTGGCAAAGGATCCTAGGATCATTGAGGCCTTGAAACTCTGCGAAGAAAACATACGTGAAGAACATCCAAAGAACCAGTCACTACGCCGTATCATTACGAGTCAGCTAGCAGAGAAACCCGAATCTAAGTTGATTGTGTTCACACAGTTCCGAGACACTGCTGACCTGATCGTGGACGGGTTGAAGAATATCCCAAGTGCAACCCCGGTAAGATTCGTGGGACAGGCGACTCGAAACATGGATGATATTGGATTGAAACAAGAGCAACAAGTTCAGATACTGGACGATTTCAAAACTGGCCGCTACAACGTGCTCGTGACGACAAGCATAGGAGAAGAGGGATTGCATGTCCCGGATGTAGATCATGTCATCTTTTACGAGGCGGTCCCCTCCGAGATACGCATGATCCAGCGTCGAGGCCGGACCGGACGAACCAAACCAGGAAAGGTTACTGTTCTAATGGCAGAAGGTACGGTGGACGAAGCCTACTTCCACAGCAGTCGAAGAAAAGAACGAGACATGCACAGACACCTTGCGGCCTTCAAGAAGGACCCCAGTCCCGGAAAAAGAAAGACTACGTTACTCGACTACTCAAGTCCCGCCAACTGAGAATCTTCGCGGGTCCTGAATCGCAGAGTAAGATTCTAGTTCTTGCCAACAAGCGCGGGCAGGCTGACTACGTTGCTCATGCCCTTCTCAGCATATACTCCATAAACACGTTCTGCTCTACTGATCGTGGTATCCTTCAGACTGATGACAATGAACTGCGACTCTCCACTCCTGCTTCTTATCAAAGTCGCCAACCTTCGACTATTCACAACGTCTAGGTGCGCGTCAATCTCATCCATTACATAGAACGGCATAGGGTGAATCTGCTGCAAGGCTAGCAGGTAGCAGACGGTTGAGACACTCTTTTCTCCACCGCTAGCACTCCCGATTGTCAAGAGTGGTTTACCAGGGAATTGTAGCATCAACTCTAATCCGCCATCAAACGGGTTCTCCGGATTATCTAACACCATCTTCCCGTTCCCCTTACTGTCAGTCATCTCACCGAACAACTTCTGGAAGGTATCATTCACCTTATTGTACGCGGTCATGAACGTGTCCCGTTTCTGTCTCTCTAGATCGTTCATGAACTCAATGATCTTCAACTTCTCCTGCTCTAACTGGGTGATTCGTACGCTGAGATTCTTGTAATTGTCCTTCTGACCATCATATTGCTCCAATGCCAGCTGATTCACTAATCCTATCTCATTAACCTCCTCCATCAACACCCGTTTCCACTCGAGTGCCTCTTCCATCTTCTCCACTGCTCCTTGTACAGGCCGATCAAAGCCCAAGTCTCGCAGCTGGGCGCTTAACATTGCCAGCTGAGTCTCGGCCTCTCTAAGGCTCGCCTTCAAATCTGCGACTCGCGCGTTGATCGGATCCATCCTTTCCAAGAACACCCTCAACGCTTTCTCCATCTCCTGTAATCTAGTCTCATACTGTCTCCTCTCCTCGTTCACGCTGCCCAACCTCTCCTCCAACAACTCCTTCGCTTTCTCAAGCGTCTTCAACTGGTCACGAGAACTGACCATGACAACCTCTGCCTCAGCAACCCTAGCCTCCTCACGCCTCACATCAGCCTCCAGATTCCTCATCTCAATCCGCACATTGTCTAGGCCTGGCCTTAACGTCTCCAGTGTTGACTTGCTCATTTCCAAGTGTCCCTCAGCCTCCAGCTTTTCCCTTGCTAATCCCTCGACCTCACGGGCCAATTGGCCCCTCTCACGGTCTAAGTCGATTATCGCTGCCTGCTTGGACTCGAACCTGAGACGCGCCCGCTCACTCTCCAAGGCGGACAGTCGCCTTTTCATCTCGCCCTGTTTATTGGCCATCTCTTCCAGAGTAGAGGTCTCCCGTTTCATCATCGACCCCAGACTCTCCATTCTATTCTTCGTTTGGTGTAAGGCGGTCCTAGTCCTCTCCAGCATCCTCCGCTCATTCTCCACCTCACCGCCCAAGGCTTCACGTGTCTTCGAAGACGCAACACGATCCTCTCGCAACCTTCCAAGCTCAACTTCCAGCCTATCCACATCCCCTCTTTGCTTCTGGACGATCTGCTCTAGACTCCTCACTGTCTTCTCTAACCCCTCAAGTGCCGAACCCCTTGGGACAAGATTCGTGACATCGAATGGAGCTCGGTAGTATCCACTCTCTAATGCGCCTCCAGGCTCGTAGAGATCACCGCTGATCACGACGCACCTTAAGCCTCTGGACGCGGCGGTAAACGCAGCTCGTTGTGTTGTCGCAAGCAAGGTGTCGCCAAAGACGAACTCGATGGCGGCCCCTAGGTGCTTGTCAGCCTTAACTACGTCAGATAACGGTCCTACAATGCCGGGAATATCGTCAAAGTCTGTCTCAAAGGTCGGGGGTTCCAGATCAAGGGGAACGATCTTGGCTCGTCCCAGCTTGGCTCTCTTTAGACTCTCTACGCATTTGATAGCGACCTCCAAATCTCTCACGACAAGCGACTTTAACCATCCCGCGCTCGCCGCCACAACTGCCTTCCTATTCTCATCACTATACTTCACCAGATCCTCCAGTCGACCCACAACTCCCTTTATGGCTCCCTCCTTTGCCATCTCTTCAATCCGTTCTATCGCTCTCTCCTCCGCCCCAAAAGTCTCTGCAAGATTCTTTTGCGTGTTGAATTCAACAACAGTAACGCGCGCTTTTTTCGCAACGGCCAACGCCTCCTCAATCTCCACCTTTCGCTTTTCCTTCAACACTCCGTACTCCTTCACCTTCTCCTCCAAATCGACCAACCGCTTCTCCTCTTGCTTCTCCAATCGCTCCATCTCCTGAATCCGTTCCTTCAACTGCTCCGCAAACGAGGAGAATTCCTTCTGACGTAGTTCCAACGATTGAAGATGCCCCGCCGTCAGCTCGAGCCTCGTCGAGCTTCCTTTACTCGAGACTGAAAGTTTACCCAATTCCCTAAATAGAGCTTCGATGTCATCGTTCAATGCTTTTCGCTTCTCCGAATCAGTGGAGAGAAGTGCTCTGGAGGACTGCAGTTTCTGGTCCAGTTGGTTTAGTTTGCTAGTCGCATTCGCCAATTTTTCTGCTAGGCTGGAGTGTCGGCTTGAAAGCGTGTGTTGGGACTCTCTATGCGTCTGCAGCGATGCTTCCATTTCCATGCTCTTCTTTTCGAGCCCTGTCAATTGTTTTCTTCGCGTATCTAGGATGGTCTTCCTGCTCTCCGTCTCGGTGGAGGCCTTGACAAGATCGGTGCTCGCCTGGGCGATTTCTCTTTCTATCTTGAAGAGTTCCTCGCTCCCCTTGTTCACGGTCGTCTCCTCGAAGCTTCTCCTCTCCTCCGAGATCTTCGACCTCTCCTGGGTGATAGTCTCGCGTTCACTCCTTGTCGCTTCTAGATTCTTAGACTCCTCATTCAGGGTTTTTAGAATAATACCTTTCTTCGATTCTAGATCGAGAATTCTTCCAGACAGTATTGTTGCTTCTTGCTGCCTAACCTCCTTCTGCAATAAATTATGCCGGAGGAGATCGTTTCGCTCTCTTTCTAGAGCTTCTATCCTAGCTCTCACCTCCTCAACTTTCCCAGCCGCAACCTTGAGGTTCGTGTCTGCCTCCCGCAGCTCATTCAATGACTGTGACTTCTTCGCCTCGAAAATCCCGATCCCAATCAGATCCTCCAGTATACGACGCCTCTCTTCCGGAGAGAGCTCAGCGAGACGCGTGATCGCATGCTGCGCGATCATATTGAACCCGGTCACTTGAATGTCCGCGGAACTTAGAACATCCTGAACCTGCTTTCTGGACAATCGTCGACCGTTCACACGGTACACCCCCTCACCGCCCTTCGTGAACTCTCGAGAAATCGTAACAAGGTCGGAATCTACGGGAATCTTACGGTCCGCATTGTCAAATTGGACCGCAACATGCGCAGAACGTGCGCCCTCCCCCTGAGACTTGTGCACCAGGTCAGAAAGAGTTCTACCCCTTAGCTCCTTTGGGCTCAATTCGCCAAGTGAGAACTTTAACGCGTCGAGAATGTTCGATTTTCCGGAACCGTTCGGGCCGGTTATGACTGTGAAGCCTCGGTCAAGGCCTATAGAGACCTTCTTGCTGAATGTCTTGAAGCCTCTAATGTCGATCCGTTTGATGTAAACCATTCTACCGACCTTTTGCTCTGTCCAGACGGCTCTTGCTTAGAGGAGCATCTCTATGAGAGCAGCTCTAATCGTTGTATCTTCTTTCAGCAGAATGATTGGTTTTAGGTTTTACCGGCCGAATCTTCGATGCCTTCTCTGGTACAAGCGTAGGGCACGCAGAAAGTCTATCTTCCTAAAACCGGGCCAGTAGACATCGACGAAAACTAGCTCACTATAGGCGGACTGCCATAATAGGAACCCGCTAAGTCTCTCTTCACCAGAGGTCCTTATGACGAGGTCGGGGTTTGGATTCGGAAGATGAGCTGTATAGAGATATTTCATGAAAGTGTCCTCGTCCAATTGCTGAGAGGACAAAACACCCTGGTTCACGTCCTCAATGATCTTCTTCGTAGCGTCCACGATCTCAGCTCGGCCAGTATAAGCAATTGCCACGTTGAGGAAGTGGTGACTGTAGTTCTTAGTTGACTTCTCAATGTCGACTAATGCTTCCTGCAGACTATTTGGTAAGAGGTCTGTACGACCAAGGATTTTTACACGAACCATGTTTGAATGGAGGCGTCGGTCGGACCCAAGCCTCCGAGCTTCGCCCTCTATGAGTTTGAGGAGACCCTTTACTTCATCGCTTTGTCTCTCGAAGTTCTCCGTCGAGAACACATACAATGTAAGCGTCTTGATCCCGAGCTCGACCGTCCAGTCGAGAAGTTCCTCTCCTACCTTGGCTCCCATGAAATGGCCGTCCTCTATCGTCAACTGCTTTTCCCACGCCCATCTTCGATTGCCATCTAAGATGATGCCGACATGCTCCGGCATTGGAAGGGCTCTCACCTGTCGCGTTAGCCATTCCTCGTAGACAGCATAGACTCCCGCGGAGCGGAGTAGCCTATCTAGCGAATTGTTCTACCTCCGCAGCATTCGAAACTAGTTGGGCTTGGACAAGTGCATTGGAGCAGGGACAGTCATTATGGCGTTCAGGGATATTTGCGACCGCTTCTACAATGACACTATTCAGAATATTACTCGTCTCTCTTCCCTTTTCTTCGACTTCACGGGCAGATAATTGTCTTTGTAACCCGGCGGCCATGTTGCTAACGAAGCTTATCGATGCATAGCACAACTGTAGTTCTCGCGCAAGAAACGCCTCTGGTGCCCCGGTCATCCCGACTATTCCGCATCCAACTGTTCTTAGCATCCTTATCTCGGCCGGGGTCTCGTACCTCGGACCCTCGGTAGCGGCCATAGCGATATTCTCGTGAACATTCACTTTTTTCATCCTGGCCGTATCGATTAGCAACCGGCGTAGCGTTGGACAGTAGGGTTGTGACACGTCTATGTGAGTAACGGGTGCTTTGTCATAGAATGTTCCTTTTCGAGACTTTGTCATGTCTATTATGTCGACAGGTATAACGATGTCACCGGGTGTCAATTCTTGGTTGATGCCTCCTACAGCATTGGTCGCTATTATCCGTTCAACGCCTAATTGTCTGAGGGCCCAAATGTTGGCTCTATAATTGACCATATGCGGTGGGTATTGGTGATGTTCACCGTGTCTAGGAAGAAAGTAGACTGAGCGGCCAGCTACACGACTATGGGTGATAGGTGGACTTGGACCATAGGGTGTCCCAATGGTTTTTTCGTCTCCCTTG
>WNEW01000695.1_pt1 | contig 24492 bp, 28 predicted proteins | sample 5399891 | NCBI WGS metagenome assembly WNEW01 (sample SAMN13153336, study PRJNA577476) | soil metagenome | isolation source: 40 cm grassland meadow soil pre-rain plot 5 | place: USA:California | collected 2015-09-08 | reverse complement strand
GGACCACGCGTCGTGGACAAGGAAGCCAAGAAAAAGATGAAAGAAGCGCTCAAGGAGATCCAGTCTGGCGAGTTTGCCGATGAGTGGGTCAGTAAGTACAAGAAGGAGGGTAAGAACTCGTTTGCGCGCTACATGAAGGAAATAGAGAACCACCAGGTGGAAAGGGTGGGCAAGGAGATGCGGAGGATGATGTGGCCTGACGCACCTGAAGTCTGAATCTCGCTACCGGCTTATCAAGTCGACGTCCTATTAGCCATCGTGTAGGGATTTCGCCAGCACTATAGTTCACTATTTTGGTGTCTATTTGCGCTTCTGTTGTATGCGTTCCGTGATGTGCTTGATTATCACGGCAAGCGGAGTACCGGGCCCAAAGTTGCCAGTCACGCCTTGCTTTTCAAGTTCCTTCCTGTCGCTTTCGGGGATTATGCCGCCGCCAACAATAAGGATGTCACTCGCGCCCTTGCTCTTCAGCAGGCGTGCGACCTTCGGGAACAACGTAAGATGGGCACCATTTAGCAGGCTCATTGCCACCACGTCGACGTCCTCGTCTATGGCCATACTTGCGACCTGCTCTGGCGTGCAAAACAACCCTGAATAAATGACCTCCATGCCGGCGTCACGGAATGCCCTGCATATGACAAGCGCCCCTCTGTCGTGACCATCTAGCCCAAGCTTGCTTACCAGGACGCGTATTGGCTTTTTCCGCTGTTGTTGTTGTGCCGACATTACATTTGGGGATTGGCTTTTCCACTTAAAATATTTATTCAATGCCGGCATGGCCAGTAAACAACAATGTGTAGTGCACCTACATGCTCGAATGTCTAGGCTTTTGCTGTTGCGGTCTTCCCCTTTTCCCGTCAAGACCAAGTCGTCCTACAGGCAGCAGCTTTGAAAAAAGATGTCAACAATGCCAGCTTCTTGTCTGCTGTAACCAATGCTCCCAATAGATCAAAATTGGGCTAGAACAATCCGGCTCAATGTAATAGCCAGTCCGATACGACGTGCTAACTCTGCATGTTGCAGAAAAGGGTGTGTTGTGGGTTCTGCCAAGCCATAAATACAAAAGCCGCCATACTACTGCATGGCCTCGCCATCTGAAGAAGTCGAGGAGCTCAGGGAAAAAACTGTTAGGGAGCAGATCGACCTCTACAGGCAGCTGAGGGAGCAATTGGTCCGTGAAGTTGAAAGGTATCGCATAGAAGGCAAAGACAGACTCGCTGGGATTATTTCCGAATCGCTCAAAGAGTAGACAAGAATTCGTTAATATTGTACACTCTACAAACAACGGAATGTGCTTCCCATAGTAAAGGGACTGCTGGAAGGCGAACGGCGCGCCCTTGCAAGGGCTATTTCCATTATTGACAACGATGAACCCCAGTCCCGGGAAATAATAAAGGAGATCTTTAGCAAAACTGGCGACGCAAGGACGGTGGGGTTCACCGGGCCTGGGGGCGCTGGCAAGAGCTCGCTTGTCGGGAAGCTAATACCTGAATGCCAGGCTTTGGGATACAAAGTCGCGATCCTTGCAGTAGACCCGACAAGCCCGGTAACAGGCGGCGCGATTCTGGGCGACAGGGTCAGGATGCAAGACAACCTTGATGACGAAAAGGTGTTCATGAGGAGTATGGCATCGAGGGGTGCCGTAGGAGGCGTGTCAAAATCATTGCGAAATGCAATCAGGATTTTGGACGCGGCAGGCTACAACCTGGTGCTGGTTGAAAGCGTGGGCGCAGGACAATTAGAAATCGAAATATCAAGAGTGGTCGACCTGACGGTGGTAGTATTTACGCCAAATACCGGCGACAACGTGCAAGCAGTCAAGGCAGGCCTGACGGAAATCGGTGACATGTACGTCGTCAACAAGGCAGACCTTGAAGGCGCTACTACACTGTATCAGACAATAGTTGACCTGATAGGGGATACGGAACGCAAGCCAGTCGTGCTCAAGGCATCTGCCAAGACGGAAAAGGGCGTCCACGAACTAGCCAAGAATATTGATAAATTACTAAAAGAAAAAAGCATTAATTATAAAGAACGCGAGAGAAAGATGCTCGAGGACGAGTTGAGAGACATGGTTCTGAATGTGGTCGAGAAAAAGACTTCCTTTTTGCTTACGAGCAACAAGAAATATTCAGAGTTTGTAGACAAGTTAGCCAAGAAAGAGATCGACCCTTATGCGGCGGCCGAAGAGTTGGCGGCCGGCCTCTTCAGGTGATCATTATGACAAAACCAAACGGGAACTTCAAGACCGATTCCAACATACCTGTCAAGCGGGTTTACAACAAAAAAGATCTAGCAAAGTATGACGGCCGCCATGACGAAGAACCCGGGAAATACCCGTTCACGCGTGGTCTATATCCAAATATGTACCGCGAGCGTGTCTGGACGATGCGCCAGTACAGCGGCTTTGGCAGCGCGGAGGAGACCAACAAGCGCTTCAAGTTCCTCCTTGACCATGGCCAGACAGGATTGTCATTGGCCTTCGACCTTCCAACTCAGACTGGTAGAGACTCGGACGACTATCAGTCGGAAGGCGAGGTCGGCAGGACTGGAGTTGCGATCAGCTCAATTAAGGATATGATGACCTGCTTTGACGGCATACCACTTGACAAAGTCAGCACGTCCATGACTATCAATTCTACTGCTTCGACACTGTTGTCGCTTTACATTACAGTTGCCGAGTCGCAGAGTGTGTCGCCGGACCAGCTCCGAGGAACTACACAGAACGACATCCTGAAGGAATACATTGCGCGAAATACCTACATCTATCCACCTAAGCCGTCAATGCGGATAATAGGTGACATGATCGAGTACTGTTCTAAAAAAGTACCCCAGTGGTACCCTATCAGTATATCCGGCTACCATATGAGAGAGGCTGGCTGCAACGCCATTCAAGAGCTTGCATTCACGTTTTCAAACGCGATTGAATACATCGAGACCTGCACTGCGAGAGGTATGAAGGTTGATGACTTTGCCCCCCGGCTTTCGTTCTTTTTCTGTTGTACCATGGAGTTTTTTGAAGAGATTGCCAAATTTAGAGCTGCAAGACGCATTTACGCAAGAATAATGAAGGAGAGGTTTCGTGCAAAGGACCCCAAATCAATGCACTTGCGCTTCCATGTGCAGACATCCGGCGAATCACTGACTGCGCAGCAGGTCGACAACAACATTGTCCGGGTTACAACTGAAGCACTGGCTGCCGTGCTTGGTGGATGCCAGTCGCTACATACTAATTCAAGGGACGAAGCACTCGCGCTGCCGACCGAGGAGTCGGTCAAGGTGGCACTTAGAACGCAGCAGATAATAGCAAGCGAAACGGGTGTCATCAAGACAGTCGACCCAACGGCAGGCTCGTTCTATATAGAGCACCTTACAAGCAGGATAGAGGACGAAGTGAACAGGTACCTCAAAAAGATTGACAGAATGGGCGGCGCGATGATCGCGGTGGAGAGAGGGTTTTTCCAGGAAGAGATCAGGAACAATGCCTACCAGTTAAAGAAAGAGATCGACGAAAACAAGCGCGTCATTGTGGGCGTCAACAAGTATCAGGACGCGCAGGATGTCGAACCCAAGCTCAACAAAATAGATCAACAGATAGAGAACAGGCAGATAGCTAGGCTTAAGGAACTGAAGAGCAGTCGCGACAGGACAAAAGTGGATCACGCATTGTCGCAACTGCAAAAAGCCGCTGAAAAGGGTGAAAACCTGATGCCGCACATCATCAACTCAGTGAAGAGCTACAGCACGCTTGGCGAAATAAGCAGCATCCTCAGAACAGTCTTTGGCAAGTACGAGCCCAAGGTGTCGTTCTAAGATATCTTAAATAAACCAAAACAAGCAAAATATTATGCTGAAATGAGAGTCGACCACATCGCCATAGCCGTAAAAAACTTGGAAGAGGCGCTCAAGAATTATCAGAAGATATTGAACGTTGACCATCTTGAAATAGAAGATGTGCCAAACGAAAAGGTCAAGGTTGCGATGCTGATGTTGCAAGACACTCGGATAGAACTGATGGAGCCGACATCCCCGGACAGCCCGATATCAAAGTTCCTGCAAGAGCGCGGCGAAGGCATACATCACATTGCAATCACGGCAGACGACATCGAAAAAGATGTTGCAAGGGCGTCTGCCAACGGCATGAAGATGCTGGGCGGCCTGCGTACCGGTTCATACGGCCGCAGGATCACGTTCATACATCCAAAGTCGCTTCATGGCGTGCTAACTGAGTTCTGCGAAGCTCCTCAAGAGAACGGCAAAGAAGAATAAGCACGTTCCTATTTTGTTCTGTATTGCATAACTGCACGCAGCTTGTCAAGCTGCTGACTGAAAGCGTAGAGAGGAATCGCGCTGACGCATTACTGCTCTCAGGTGGGCTTGATAGCTCCATACTGGCAAGCATACTGCATCCAAAATATTCGGTGGTGGTGGGATTTGGTTCTGATGCCCCGGATCTTGCCTACGCAAGACAGGTTGCAGAAAAATACAGCAAAAATCATGTCGAAAGTGTCTTTGCTCAAGACAGGATGGCAGAGCTGGTGGCTCAGGTCATACAGGTTTTGAAGACCTTTGATCCGATAGAGATCAGAAATTCAGCAGTTGCACTCGCCGGCATAGAGCAGGCTAAAAATGACGGCTATTTAGCAATAATGACAGGCGACGGCGCGGACGAGCTTTTCGCCGGCTACAACTATCTTTCCCGTTATTATTCTGACGTGCAGAAGCTCAATTCAGAATTGGGCCGGCTCTGGCAGGTCATGCATTTTTCGTCGAAAAAACTGGGCAAACATGTCGGTGTTGATGTAAAGACGCCTTTCCTTGACGAAGAGTTTGCTACGTTTGCAAAATCAATCAGTGCGAGCGAGAAGGTGGGTGAGCACGGCGGCAAAAATTGGGGCAAGTTTATCCTCAGAAAATGCTTTGAAACCACGCTTTGCGATCTCGTGTGGAGGCCCAAGCTTGCGCAGGAGCAGGGGGCTGCCACAGACAAATATCAAAACTTTGTTGAAGAAAGGATTGATGACCTGATTTTTGCAAGCAAGGTGAGGACTGCGAAAGAGCTGGACGGCGTCAGAATTAGGAGCAAGGAGCACCTGCACTACTACGCAATTTTCAGAATGTACTTTCCGCCACCAGAAGAAGAGGATTGCGAATCGCGCTGCCCTGAATGCCGGGGCTGCATGAAGGATGGCAGGTTCTGTAGGACTTGCGGCGCCTTTCCGGTTACGCCAAAATCACTTTGAATACTTGCCCGGCTTTTTCATGAAGATCCTCTTGCAGCCTTCGCAACAAAAATAGTAGGTCTTGTCATGGTGTTCGTGACTCACTGCAAGTTCTTGATCCATTTCAATCCCGCAAACAGGATCAACAGGCACAATTTCCAACACTAGTGGTTGCGTATTTATTGTTTACCCAAAATCTCAGTAAGGCAAAACTGACTGACGAGTCAGTTATACTTATTAAGCAGACACCAATTTCTATAGAATGTTTGGCAGGCAAGAACTTGAATAATGGGAGCGATGACTCGATCGTTCTCAGAGTTGAAAACATCGTTAAAGTATTCGAGTCCGCGGCAGGAAGAGTAGTGGCTCTGAGCGGACTGAACCTTTCCATAAGGAAGGGCGAGTTTGTTTCAATTGTTGGACCTTCGGGCAGCGGCAAGTCGACCCTGCTTAACATGATAGGTGCCCTTGACAGGCCAACATCCGGAAGGGTAATCATAAACGGCCTTGACGTATTCTCGCTTTCAGATGCTGAGCTTGCCACGATGAGGAATCATCTCATGGGCTTTATCTTCCAGTCGTACAATCTGATAAACAGGACGACCGTCCTCAAAAATGTGCAGCTGCCGGCAATCCTGTCGGGCATGGAAGGCAGTAAAATGGAACAGCGCGCAATGAAAATTCTTGATGTCCTTGGTATCAACGACAAGGCAAAGTACAAGCCCACCAACCTGAGCGGAGGTCAACAGCAGAGGGTCGCGATAGCGCGGGCGCTCATGAACGACCCCGCGATAGTCCTCGCGGACGAGCCAACAGGCAATCTCGACACAAAGACAGGGCAAGAAGTGTTCGACCTGCTAAAGATGCTGTCGAGCAAGTTCAGGCGCACGATAGTGATGGTGACGCACAACCACGAGCTTGCTGAAGCCACCGACCGGGCAATCTACATCCGCGACGGCATGATTGAAAAGGAGGTCGTATACCACTAATGATGTATTCAACAATAATTCTCCTGTTGCTTGCAGGTCTGATTTTGATCCCCGCAGGTGTGTATGCGCAAGAGCGCGGACCAACCAAAGAAGAACTCATTGAAGCCAACTATAGCGGGCCGGTATACCTCGATTCATTCTGGACTTCTAGTTCAAATAACAGGACTGAAGTAGACGTCGGTCCTGGCGACGGCGCTTCCACTCTTGCCGTCGTACTCGTAAACAGGGGCCCGTCAGACATTGTTGGAATCACCGGCCGCCTGGCGCTTCCAGCTGACTTCAAGGCGACCGGCAAGTCAGCCGGAGCCCCTGCAGTCGCTACTTTCAACCAGCTTGCAGCAGTCGGAGACACGTTTACCCTCTTTTTCGACTTAGATGTGCTGGATACTGCATCTGTTGGGGAATATACTGCGCAATTGTCGGTGGATTATTCAAAATTCTTTGAGACAGGGGCGCCAAGGAACGCACAGATGGATGTCCCATTCAGGTTAACAGGCGAAGTCATTGTGTCTGTAAGCAGGATTTCTATCAATGAAGGAAATGCGAGTGCCCAGATAATCGCCGGCAAGATTGAAGATTATGAATTCAGTGTGACAAATAACGGAACGGCTCCCATGACAAATGTCGTCGTAACAATGGAATCCCCTTCAGAATCTGTAAAGATCCTTGGAGATTCAAGATGGACTATCCAGAGAATCGACGAGGACTCGAAGGCAAATTTGGCCACAAGATTATTTGCAGCAAATTCATTGATTGGAAATCCAGCTTCATTCGATGTGGCAGTAAAGTACTCTTCCAACGGGCAATCAAGCACTGAAAATTTTGTACTAGGAACCTATGTCGCAGGCGAAATTAGCATAAGAGCCTATGACATTGCAATAAATTACATTGGGAGCACCCCCAACATCGTCGGGAACCTCTTGAACGAGGGCAACACGGTGGCGCTTTTTACCACGATCGAAATTACAGATGCAAAGAACCTTGTATCAAACCTGCCACCCACGCAATACATCGGCGACTTGGAGGAGAATTCTCCACTGCCATTTAGCATTCCGGTAGATGTTGACACTAGATCCGGCGAAGGAACCTATCCTGTTTCGCTCAAGATAAGCTACAAGGACAACCTAAGGGAGATCCACACACTTGACATCAATTCCGGGGTGCAATTCGCACCCAAGCAGCCTAGTGACGAGTCCGCCCAAAACAGCGGCATTTTCGCAAACATGCCGGTAGGCATCGGGGCTGCTGCTGTCGTGGCTGCGATCGCTATAGCTGTGGTATTCAAAAGAAGGAAAAAGGCAGCTCTTAAGCGTACTTTTCAGGCAGGCAAGGATGACGACATCGAGTCTGTACTTGACAGCCGCAACAAACAGGATCATAAATGACCATCATCCAGATCTTGTCCCTGTCATTTGACGCGCTGAGGGAGAGAAAAGTCAGATCAGCGTTGACGGTGCTCATGGTCGTTGTCGGCAGCGCCCTAATGACTGCGCTCAACGGCCTTGGCGCCGGCTTTGGTGCATTCATAGACCAGCAGTTTTCTCAGCTTGCCCCAAACATACTTTTCGTTACAAGTGCGCAGGAGAGTAATCAGGGACCACTTGGCGGAGGTCCTGCGCCTGCCCCCAAGATCACGCTGAATGAAGCAGTCGTCAGCAGGATAAGGTCGCTCCCGTTCGTGGACGACGTCATACAGTCGTACCAGGGGCAGATTACACTCCAGTCAAGGGGCAAGTCTGTCGACACCACTGTCTTTTCAATTGATCCGCAAAAGCTCTATATCCTGGCTCCCACGCTCGAATTCGTCGAAGGTTCAAGCATAAGGCAGAATGACCCTTCTGCTATACTGGTTTCAGATAGAGTGGCAAACCCGCCCGGCGACGACACGCCGTTTGCGACAGTAGGCCAATCGCTACGCGTGACATACTCGTTCGTTGACGCCGGCACTGGCAAGCAGAAAGAAGAATCGAGAAGCTTTGTCGTCAGCGGCATAATGCTTCCTACCGGTAACCCCACCATTGACAAAGCAGTTGTGTTTAACAGGATATCAGGAGACTCGCTGTTGAATAAGGCCGGCAAGTACGACGCGCTTTTGGTCGCAGCTGAAGACGGCGCGCACGTTGCACGTTGCGTTCGTGGAAGAGGAGATAAGAAATCTTTACGGGAAAGACATCGGAATCACCACGCCGGAGGCAATTCTAAAAACCATTCAGGAGTTTACGTCAGGCTTTACTTCGTTTATCCTGAGCATTGCTCTTGTCGCCCTACTGGTGGGAGGCGTCGGAATCATTACTACGCTTTACACGTCGGTCATGGAGAGAATAAGAGAGATCGGCACGATGAAGGCGATTGGGGCACAGAACGGCTTTATTCTGTCACTGTTTCTCGCAGAGGCTATGACGATAGGCATCTTTGGCGCAACTCTTGGCATAGCACTTGGCATAGCAGGAGGGTATGTGCTTGTCGCCGGCTTTGCTTCCCAAGGCCCCAACTCTTCAGGGCTCACGCCGGTATTCTTGCCAACGGATCTAGCGTATGTGTGGGGGCTTTCGGTTGGACTTTCCATCCTCGCTGGGAGTTACCCTGCGTGGAAGGCATCAAGGCTGCCGCCAATAGTCGCGCTCCGGAGAGAATAAAAAATGCGTGCCATTGTCTTCAATCGCGCCTTTTGTCAATGCAAGATTGGATATGACGTGTGCTTTCATCGCAATTCCGTCTGTCATGACCATTTCGATCGGTCACTAGGTGGGCTGACGACTAGATCTTTGCAGTAGCTGAAACGAGAGCTGCCAAGATTATAGCAAGCAACGTTGGTCCCAGATTCATAGCTGTTTATCTAGTGAGATCAGTAAGAATTTTGTAGTGCGGTGAAAAAGTAGAATGTACAATAATTCTGTAAGAAAAAGAGAAAAAGCGTGCGTCTGGGTTTTCCAGACGCTTCGTCGAAACCCGTTTATGGGATGGACCTGCTGTATAGCTTGCCTTCGAGGGCTAGCTTGTACATTTCGGCCACATATGGGTTCTTTGCAGGTGTTTCTGCACCCAGCTCTACCAGTCTGGCGTACACTCTGACTACGTAGGCCAGAGCACCCATGAATGCCACGACGACACCCATGTTGAACATCCAGTGGTTAGGAACTGCGAAGATTTCTTCGACAAACCAGAAGTGCCACATCTCGTTGACACCGATTGTGAACATCGTGGCTAGGTAGCCAAGGATGGTCAGTTTCAGACCGGTGTTCATCGAGTTGCCTGGACCCCTAAGGATTGGTACCTTTCTGTCGTACATTGCGACCATACCCCAACCCAATGGGAGAGCTACGAAGTGGCTGTATAACCACCAGTGAGCCGGCGTAAATGCGGAGTCTCTGATTGCTGTCTGGTGCAGTGAGCCGTCGACAAAGTTGTCGACTTCTACTGAGGCTGCAATTGAACCCAGCATGATGACCATGATGTAGATCTTTTTCAGTCTTTGGATTTCGACTTCCTTTGGTATCAGTGCTGGCATCTGAGCCATGAGTTACCTAGGATACTTACCCGTATATTAACTTGCATTTTAGGTTTAGACAATAAAAAGTATATAATATTCATATTTCGACTAGATTATGGTAGCAATTTTGATATTCGATAAGTAGTAGATATGAAATAGAACGTATGGTCAAGATAGGCAACAACGATAATCATATCTGATTAGCATTCGCATTAGACATTTACGCGGAAATAATATGGGCAGCTCAGTCAAATGCCTTCTCTTCATAGCTTCAGGATTAACTCTGAATCTTCACTGCTGCCTATCGATAATACGCGCTTCTCGTTAATTAATTCTTTTAAGCTTACATGAAGCGTACGCCTAAGCCTCCTCAAGGAATGGCTTGTAGCGCTCGACGAGCTCTGCGAGGGGAAAGCGCTTCTTGCCCACTATCTTGATGTCCACGCGTGGCTTTTTCCCTTTTTCTGCCTCAATGATGTTGTAGCAGTTTTCAAAAAAGCCGCGGAACCTCGTAGACGACGTTGTGCCGGCGTACGCTATTTCCAGCCGCCCAAGATTCCACACCCATGGTCTATGCTTGTGGCCGCACAATACCAAGTCGACTCCGGAGTGCAGGCACGTTCGCAACGTGTCGCCTGCATCAAGGATAATGATCTTGTCGGTGCCGGTGTCAGGAATTCCTATCAAGTGGTGATGCATCGCCACTATCTTTGGCTTGCTCTCTGGCAATTTGGTCAGGGTCTTTTCCATCCACAGGTTCTGTCGGTAGCCGACTTCGCCCTCGTCCCTATCGGGCCTGGCGGTGCCCAGCGTGAGGATTATGGCGTCGTCAAACTCGTAGATCTGCTTTGATGGAAAGAACTTCTTGAACAGTAAATATCCGGTGTGCCTGTAGTCGTGGTTGCCAGCAACTACAATTATGTTTGGGCATGCAAAGCGCTTGAGCTCATTCCTTGCCTTTTCAAACTGGAAGAGTATCCCGTCGTCTGTCAGATCACCGGTTACAATGATCGCGTCTGGCCTGAGTTTGTTGACTTCCTCGACCGCGGCATCGAAAACGTTCTGGACGAATAGGCTGCCAATGTGAATGTCTGATAGCTGGATTATTTGCAAAGCCGACATGTATGCCCGCTTGGTATTATTTAACAATGTGCGCGCAAAGCAATATTAACGCCCGACCGTGCCCTTACAACAACAAGTTTGCCAAAGCGCAAAATAAAGGAGGAGAAGCCAAAGAAAAGGTTGGGCAAGAAGGAGATGCTGATACCTCCGATTGCAATGGGAGCCGCCACTCTCGTTGCGCTTGTCATAATACCAAATCTTGCGCCGCCTCCTGACCCGACGCAGGTATGCCTCAAGGGCGGTGAAACCGGGTCCTTCCAGCTTTATCCAAGAATTGAAGTTATAGTCGATAGCAAGCATATGTTGCTGCCAGACGACGTTGGTAAGCAGCCAAAGGATGGAAAAGACTGTATCCGGCCAATTCGCACTGATGAAGTGGGTAACATCATACATATCGAATACATCAGGCCTATAAGGTTCACGCTGGGCGACTTCATGAAAATCTACAACAACACCAATACGATAGAGGTCGTAGACAACTCGACCGGCGCAAAAGTACAGACGCTGAACCTTACCAACTATAATATTGAATATTCGTACTTTTCAGAAGAAGGCAAATTCACGAAGGTGGCAAAGCCGTCTGACACGCCGGCCTTCCCGCAGGACAACAAGATGGTGGCGCGAATCGAGCTCACGTCCAAGCAATAGAATAAATAGCGAAAAAAGCGCCGCCTCTTTGATTTGGCCAGCAAGACTGCAGCAGTGATCAAGGGTGATGGCACGGGGCCAGAGCTAGTTAACGCAATGATCAAGGTTTTGAAAGCTTGTAATTCCCAAGTTGAACTTGTTCCGTGCGACGCGGGATCAGAGTGGTGGGAAAAGAAGGGCGGCAGTTCATACATCTCACCGGAGGTCTGGAAGCTACTTGACGAGTCTGATGCCTGCTTTAAAGGTCCAACCACCACGGTACCGTTGCCAGACGCACCGCGAAGCGTCGCGGTGAGCATCCGCCAGAAATTCGAGCTCTACGCAAACATTAGGCCGATCAAGACGTACAAGAATGCGGAAAAGCAGCTGGATTTTGTTTGCGTGCGCGAAGCCACTGAAGGGTTGTACGCAGGCATCGAGTTCAAGACAAGCGACAACTCGGCAATCGCAATACGCAAGACCACTAGAAAGGGCTGCGATCGCGTGGCCAAGAAAGGGTTTGAAGTGGCCAAGAAAAGAGCCTTTACCAAGGTCTACGCGATTACAAAGCGCAACATACTCAAAGAGACGGATGGCATTTTCTGGGGCGCTGTAGAAAACGCGCAGAAGCAGTTTAGGAACATACAAGTGGAGGAATACTACATCGACAACATGACGCAGCAGCTGGTAAAAAACCCGGATAGGTTCAACCAGAGCGTACTCTTAAGCACCAACCTTTTCATGGACATCGTGTCAGAATGCGCTTCAGGCCATGTCGGTTCTATCGGCAACGTCTATTCAGGCAACTATGGCGACAAGTATGCAATGTTCGAGCCTGCACATGGTAGCGCGCCGAAATACGCCGGCCAGAACAAGGTCAACCCAGTCGCCACCGTGCTGTCAGGCGCGTGGATGGTGGAGTACCTTGGAGAAAAACAAATCTCAGATGCGATATTCAAGGCTACAGAGGACGTCATTAACGAAGGCAAGCACGTGACTTATGATCTGGGCGGCAGCGCTAGTATGTCGCAGATGGCAGACCAGATAGCGTTGCGGGCTGGCAAGCTGCTGAAAAAGTGATCAAGTGGTTAGCTCGATAACGGAGAGTGTCTCGTAGAACAGCTTTTTTTCCTTAACCACTTTTTTGTGCATCTTTTTCTCCATGACGAGCTGATCAACCGCCGAAGAATCGGCAAGCGATGAAACTACAAGCAGCATCTTGCCGTCTCCGACGAGGAGCGGCAGCGCTGATTGTAGGAAATGTATTGTAGTTTCTATTCCTACGGGGCCGCCATGCACGGTCTTATCCCTGACCTCATTGTCATCAGGGAGGTAAGGCGGGTTGCTTACTATAAGGTCGAACCTTCCGGCAAACGCTGACGCCGCGTCGCAGCATGCAAGCATTGCACCTGATCTGCCCCTGCAGTGTTCGAGCGACCACAGGTCGATGTCAGAGCCAACCACGTTCGTAAAGCTCTTTTCAAGCAGATTGAGCAGGAGCCCGGTGCCGATGCCTATTTCAAGTGCCCACTTGCCGCTGTACTGTCTGATACAGTCTGCGAGAAGGAAAGTATCATCTGATGGAATGTACATCTGATATTGACTCGGCCATTTTGATCAAATCGGCGGGTAGAAGCTGGTCTATTCGTTTCCTGCCAAAGTCAGCCTTTAGGCCGGCCTTGGAAGCTACAGTTGTAGCTTTTTTGTTTCTTTTTGAGAACATGAGGTTTAGCATCATTATAGTCTCTTTCGCAACCGCATTGATGGCAATTACTCGAACGACCACTGACTCTATTTTTGGTTGAGGTTCAAACGACTTCCTTCCAACCTTGAACAATTTTTCAATTACAAAGCAAGATGATGCCAGTGCAGATATTGCCCTGTAGTTCTTGTCGCCCGGCTTGGCTGCGAGCTTGTCTGCAAACTCTTCTTGCACCATCACAATAGCCCTATCAAATTTCTGCATAGCCAGCCATTCAAAAGCATCCCTGCTTCGGGAGTAGGGGAGGTTTGAAACAAAAATGTCAAAGCGCTCGTTCCTTGTCCTAAACAAATCAGTGTTTACAAGCTTCAGATTCTGAAACTGCAGCCTCTCCTGCGCCTGTCCGAACAACTTTGTGTCGACTTCATACGAAATGACGCTCTTTGCTGCCTTGCACAGCTCCTCTGTGAGTATTCCCTGCCCTGTGCCTGCCTCAAGCACCGTCTCGTTCTTGCCGATTCTGGCGGCTTTGATAATCTTCCCAAGGACTCGTCGATCAACAAGCATGTTTTGGCCAAGGGCTTTTGTAATGTTTCGTGGCAATTACTTTCGCACGAAAAGGTTCATTCTGGCCTGCCCCATTATTTCTTCTATTATCCTTTTTGCCACTAGCTTTGCAGGGTCCCTCAGGCCCACCCTGCTCTGCAGGTCAGCAAAGTTTTCGAATTTTTTCTTGTCCCTTTCCTTGATTATCGTCATCATGTAAGTTTTGCCGATGCCCGGAATGAGCTCGAGCGCGTGTATACGCGGAGTTATTGGCTGCGACATGTTCATGTATTCCACAAAGCGCTTTTCGTTGGCAACCACAATCTTTTCCACAATGTTTGAAAGCTCGTTCTTGGCAGTCTGTGAAATATCGTTGTACTCCAGTCGGCCAAGTACGCTTGCGACCTTATCGCGGCCTTCACGGCCAATGTACAGGCGCTCGCCGATCTCAACATTTGCATTCTGGATGCCAAGCAGCTCCAAGAGAGTAAGTCGTTCCTCGCCTATGGCCTGAATGATTACGCCTTCCCTGCCCCTTACCGTTATTGACTTGCCCCTTGGGGTAAAGTCAAGCACGTACGCGTATTCCTCGTATTTCCTTGGTTGACCGTGCTCGGCATGGCTGTAATGCCCTGTTGCAGCATCCTGCGTTGGTGGTGGCTGTCCTGACAATGTTCAATTCCTATAATACGAGAGTGAGTATTTAACTTTGGGTGCCTTCCCTTAGGATATTCAACATCTTTTCCAGCGTCTCTGTCAGAATGAGTTTTTTCCACCCGAAAGTAAAGGCCCTTAGCTCCTCAAGCGACACCGGCAAGATGTTGACAACTTCGACTGCCTCTTCTTCGGTCAGGTCGCACTGGTCCACCAGTTGGCGCACCATTTTCTGGGCCTTTTTCGAGTCAACCTTTGAGAACTTGGTGACATAATCCGCAGTCCATCTCTGGATCTGGTCCATGTCATCGGGTTTGGTCGACTCTAGGATCTCCTTTACGTGGGGAAGCGTCACTATTTCTTTCTTTATAATTTCCGTCATTTGCTTTCGGCACCTGCTGCCGACATTTCAGGAGTACCTTTAAGAGGCTTGATGTGGTTGAACCGGGTCTGTAGTATCTTTTTCTTGTCGCCAAACATAACCGCGACCCTCAGGGTGCGCCTCCCCACCCCTTCCACCACGCCTATCCTGCCCTGAAACCTTCTATGTGGGGTAGTGTCGTGCTCCCTCGGGTCAATGTCGACAACAACCTTCTCTCCAATCTTGTAATCGTGAAGCAGATAGGATATCCCCCTGACGACATTATCCTTGGTTAGAATAGAACGGGCCTTCCTTCTGGTACCGTGCGATTGTGGCATAGCATGCGAGTGCCATCAGCCTTAATTTAATATTATCTGCTTTCGGTGACATCTGAAATGCCGCGTTCCGTTAGTGTAAATACGATTTCCCGTTCTGCATGATAGGGGCTGTCGACCATCCTTGCTATTCTGTTCTTGCCTGAGCGCTTCAGATATATCCTATACGTGCTGGTGTGCGCGACTACGTTACCACCAGTAGGCCGCGCTGCGTCGCCAAAGTAGGCATCAGGCGACGCCTGTATTTGGTTTGTGACCAGTACAGCCAAGTCGTATGTTTCTGCTATTCTAACCAATATGTGCATGAACTTGTTCAAGCGCTGCTGCCGCTCTGACAGCGTTGCGCGGCCAAGGAATTCGGCTCGATAGTGTGCGACTGCCGAGTCGACGAGTATCAGCTTGACGTGGTTGTCTTCAATCACAGAGCCGGCTTCTTGAATGATGAGTTCTTGATGCGCGCTGTTGAACGCCTTTGCTACAATTATGTTTTCAAGCGACTTGCGAGGATCAATACCTCGCGTGTCTGAGATTGAAACTATTCTTTCCGGCCGGAAAGTGTTTTCTGTGTCGATGTAGAGTGCCTTTGCATCGAGCCCGCCTGCAAGCGTGTCTTGCTGCACCATAACGCACAGCGTATGGCAGAGCTGGGTCTTGCCTGTCCCAAATTCACCATAGACTTCGGTCACTGCCTTAGTCTCCAGGCCGCCGCCAAGCAAGTCATCGAAGCTATTCGAGCCCGAAGATATGCGATCCCTCCGCTTGCTGAAAAGGCTGGTGGCCGTCACAAAGCTTTTGTCTATTATTCCAAGCTCTTCAAGCATCATTCGAGCCTTGTTACATATCTCGGCTGATTTGTCCATCTCCATCCCGGTGACTTCAGCGACATCAACTGGTCCCCTCACTAACAGGTCGCGGATGGACCGAAAGCCGGCCTCATTGAGGCGTTTTTCCGTGGCCGGCCCTATCTCCTCAATGTTGGATAGCGCGAGCCTGCCTGCTGCATCCTCAGAAGAAGCCAAGTGCTACTACTCTGCGAGGGCCACTAATTAGCATTGACGAAATGACGAAATTCGGCGCATTCCCGCCGGGAGCAAAATATATATCTTTGTTCTCTCTGGTCTACCTAAGATATATGATAGAAAGCAAGACGTTGATTGTGACGGCTCTTGCGACTGTCATGGTGCTGTCTTCATTCGCGGTCTTCTTTCCAAGCGCAGAGGGACACGGTGTACAAGCACAGCTTCAGAGCAGATTCGTAAGGATTGAAAATGAGCAATTTTCTGACCAGACGCTAAAAACTGGCGAGACACTGACTGTAAGTGGTGATCTGAAGAGCTTGGTCAACAAGCCGCTCAGAGCATGGCTGTCACTATTCAGCGAGTCGGCAAATGCGGGCAACAGATGGGAGTTCTTGCAGAGAGATCCACCTGGCAACATTTTCGACATTCCAGCAGGCGGAACAATTCACTACTCGATCACCGTGAAGGCACTAGAGCCAGCAACATATCACGTACACACACAGCTTAACATAGAACACGTGGGCCCAGGTCTCGGCAGGGGCGCGACAGTAAATGTTGAAGGAGAGCCCATAATTAAGCCAATTCCGTATGGCAATATTGTCTACCAATGCGTGATTATCGGCGTAGGGCTTGGCGTGACTTTCGCAACAAGACCGTGGCAAGTAATTTAAGCCACAACCCTTTTTCCTTTTAATTTTTGATTTACCTCAGCCTCCACTATTGAATAAATTACTGCTTGACAAGCTCGTATTTTGACGTGTAACCCCGCGGGTTTATCATCATTCCCTTGTAGTTGAAAGTAGACGAATTGCCCACAATGACGGTCGTTATCATGCCAAGCATTTCCTGATGTTCCAACAACTTGTCCAGAGTCGTTATCGCTACTTGCTGACTTTCCCTGTAAGCACCCTTGACTATGGCCACGGGCGTGTCAGGCTTGCGATACTTCAGGAATATCTCCCGGGTGTCCCGCAGCTGGTGGACCCTCTTTTTGCTTGCAGGGTTGTAAATGACAGTAACATAGTCACCCATCGCCGCCGCCTCTACTCGCTTTACTATGATATCCCAGGGGACCAGCAGGTCACTCATGCTGACAACTGCAAAGTCAGTCATGAGGGGAGAGCCTACTAGTGCAGCGCAAGAATTAAGGGAGGAAACGCCCGGGACGCACTCGACGTAAATGCCCCCTTCCTTGTCCCAGCCCTTTTCTGCCAGAATTTCATATATCAGCCCGATCATGCCGTAGATGCCAGGGTCACCGGAAGAAACCAACGAGACTATCTTGCCCTTTTCTGCAAAGTCGATCGCCTGGTTGGCCCTCTCAACCTCCTGCGTCATGGCATAACGATAAACCTCCTTGGCCGCTATCAGGTCTTCAACAAGGCTGACGTACGTATCGTAGCCGATAATGACTTCGCTTTCGTCGATGACAAGCTTTGCGCGGTACGTCATATGATCATGGCTGCCAGGTCCAACGCCCACTACATACAACTTGCCCTTTTTGGCGCTCATGTCTGCAAAAGTTGAGATTGACTGGATGCCATTTATCCTTTTCCAGATGCCCGGGCAAGCTCAAACTCGTCATGTAGCGCACGGACAGCCTGATCGCAATCGCCGTCGTTGACCGCGAAAGCAAGATTGAGCTCTGACGAGCCCTGCGCTATCATTATGACATTTACGCCGTGTTTGGCTACAGCTCCGAACACTTTGGCTGCGACTCCCTTGATGCCGCGCATCCCGGAGCCCACGACCGCAATCACCGCGACATCATCGTTGACGTTTATCTGCTTGATGACCTTGCCAAGCAGGCTCAGCTCCAGCGTCGTCGTGGCCTTGTCAAGGTCGCTCTTCCTGACAACCATTGAAATGCTCGACTCTGAAGGGCTCTGCGAAATCATCATGATGTTGACTCGGTTCTTGGCCAGCGTGTCGAATATTTTGGCCGCGGTACCCGGAGTCCCGACCATCCCGCCTCCGCTCACGTCGATGAGAGCGGTGTGGCGTATCGCGCTGACTGACTTTACTATTTTTTGCGACTCTTTGCTCGGGTTCTGGGTAATGATGGTGCCTGTGTGTTTTATGTTGAACGTGTTGCGAATTCGGATCGGTATTTTGGTGTCGATAACAGGCTCGAGCGCGCGCGGATGCATGTACTTTGCCCCAAATAGTGCCATCTCCATTGCTTCTGCAAATGACACTTCCTTGAGTACCTGGGCGTCTTTCACTATTTTTGGATCTGCTGTCATTAATCCGTCCACGTCACTCCAAAGCCAAACTTCTTCAGCGCCGGTGCTGGCAGCTATTATTGTAGCAGTATAGTCCGAGCCGCCGCGGCCGATCGTGGTGATGTTGCCATACTGGTCTGCACCAATAAAGCCTGTGATCACGGGCACAGAGCCTTGTTTGAAAATCGGCTCTAGCTTGTGGCTCACCCGCAGCTTTGTCGTGTCCAACAGGGGCCTAGCCTCGCCAAAGTTGCTGTCTGTCAATATGCCCGCCTCCTTGCCCGTCAGGTGATCCGACTTGATACCGATGTCCTGCAATGCGAACGACAAAATGGGCGTCGATAGGCGCTCACCAAACGACATCAGATAGTCAAGCGACTTGGGTGTGACCTCGCCCAGAAGCACTATTCCGCCGAGTACGTCTTCAAGCTCGTTGATTATCTTTTTTACAACAGCAACAGCTTCGCTTTTTAGTCTCTTATCAGAAATCGCGCCCTCGACGACGTCCGTATGGATCTTGGCCGACTTTTTCACAAATTCGTCTATCGATGTTTTGTCGCCGCGCTTGACGCTATCAGCTATCGACAACAGACCATCCGTCATGCCACGCAAAGCAGAAACGACGCATACGATTTCGTTGTCTTTCTTGTGCGATTTCACGAGATGCGCAACGTGTCTGACCTTGTCTGGGGAATCTACCGCGGTTCCACCAAACTTCATTACAAGGCGCATGCTAATCCTGAACCCGGGGTGCTAAATAGAAATGTATCCTGCCCACATTAGCTATCTTGAACTCGAGCCTGAGCGGCATTTTATTTGAATACTCTGCTGTCACCGAGCCGCCCATGGACACCACGGCCTTGGTTATTTTTGATAAGTAGTCGAGGCTGTATGTGGCCTTGCTTTCCTCCTTGACTGCAAGATCTTCCAGCCCTTCGTTGCCTGCTTCAAGCGCAATGTCGGCCTCGCCAGAGTCGCCCCTACCGGAAAAATTGATCTTGCCCGGCTTGCTTTCAATTGAGATGTATTCAGACACTACCTGGACGTCGGATAACACCTTATCAAACGCCATGGCTGTGAGCACCGCTCTGGAATTAAAATTAAGTTTTGGCAATGGAGTAGAACTGGCCGAACTTTCTATCAGGCGCGTCTTGTATTCCCTCTTGTATCCGTTTGACATCTTTACGTGCAGCATGCTGTCATCGCTCAGTGATATTTCGATCGCGTCCTTCTTGTCTGCCCTTTTTATCAACTTTGAAAATTCGTCGATCCTGATGCCGAATTTGACCAGGCTGTCGCATTCGTACTTTTCAAACGCATGGTTGGGCCAATGTATGTCGATAAGCGCGATGTGCGAAGGATCCATGCCCCTGAAAGAGATCCCTTCGGCCGCCGCTTCAAATGTTGCCTCGTCAACAAGGGTTGAAATTGCAGATGCCACGGCCTTCCACTCATCAGGCGACTTGCTCCTAGCTACAAATACCAAATTACTCTATGTGGCAGTCATTTCCGATTTTAAACATTGCTATTTAGGACACTTTCGACTCAAAAGGATGAATGAAATCCTGGTCCGCAAATGGAATTAGCGGACAAATCAAGACAAGATGGAAGATACAATATTGGCTTCCATAAGTTTTTTTCTCATAAGGAGTAGCTACATTCCTTTTCCTGACGTTCCTGCCAAAATAATTGGGGGTACTAATATTCTAGGCATAGTTACGCCATGTGTGGCTGCATTTTGTGCACCTGAAGAATTGCGTGGTGGCTTCGTCTGCGGACCTTGTCTGCAGCATCCACCAAAACGCTGTGGCGTTCTTGCAATGAGGGCACTCCATGCTAGTCGTAGGAAGCGCGTCAATGACATCGCCTTCCATGACTTTGAGCGAAGCGTCAGAACCTGTCCGCTTGCTCTCCTGCTTTGTTGCGCTCTTTTCTTGCTGGTCCTTTTTGGCCTTAAAGCCGCACTTGGGGCATTCTACTATTTGTTCGTCAGGCGCGGGCCTCAGACGTGTTTCGCACTTTGGACAGAAACGCAAGGCGGAAAAACCCCGTTACTTTCTGATTGCGGACTTGATCATGCTGACTAGATCTTTGGAATACTCCTGAGCAGAAGCCGACGCGTCCTGAAGCACTTCCATCGGGTCCTTCCTTTTTGTCGTCACTCTCATTTGGTATTCGTTTGTCAGCGGGTGCTTTTGGATGACGGCGGCAAAGTCTACGCTCTTTTCCTTCAGCAATTCATGCTGGATGATGTATAGAACAGAAATATCCTCTTCACGTATTTTTAGTTCGATCTCGGTATCCTTAACATTAGCAATTTCTACAAACATGCGTTATACAGACAACTACTTATTGAGGATATAAATGATACCATCCAGACAAATGGCTGAGAGTATCATTACCGGCGCTACGCTTGAAAAGTCGCAGGACAGCGTCAAGTCCGGCCAGCCGCTCACCCTGAGTCTGAGCTTCAAAGTGGATGGCGCGATAAGGGAGATGTTTTCTCAGAAAAATTGGGAACGCGCCTACAACAAGCACGACAATGGTTTTCGGGTGACAACTGAAATTGACCTAAAATCTGGAAGAAAAACGATTATGCCAATAAAATTTGTAAGGAAGGCCGCTCTGTTCTGGACGCGCAACCCCAAGATACATTACAGGATCTGGGTGTCGATAGTCAAGGACGACGCGCCGTTCTACCCCTTGACAGAAGAGGAAGCAAGATCACTGTTATTTGACGTTAACAAGGTCATCGAACTGAGCGGTAGTGATCTCGATTCAGGCACCCACAAGTTGCGTGCAGACATTAAAGTATCATGGGGAAAGCACCTCTATACCGAACCGACAGAGATCATGGGCAGCTCAAATGAGATAGAATTGATGAGGGTAGCTGCATGATAGATAGGTATCTGGCAAACGCCTGAGGATTTATAAGATTAGAACGCGTACATGGCTTTCATGCAGACAAGCGTGCCCGGCAAAGACGCCGAGCTCTTCATAGCCTTGCCAAACGGTAGAATCAAGTGCACAGCATGCGCGAGGCTGTGCGAGATACCGGAGGGCAAAATTGGGCTATGCGGCATAAGAGGAGTAATGAACAACAAATTGCGATTGTTCGTTTACGGCAGAGTGATCGCGGGCCACATCGATCCGATAGAGAAAAAGCCGGTGACTCATTACATGCCCGGCACGGACATATTTTCAATTTCTACGACCGGCTGTAACTGGCTCTGTCAGTACTGCCAGAACTACGACATTTCCCAGAGGCGCAAAGTTGAAGGCGCTGAGATGACGCCGGAGCAGGTAGCCGAAACCGCGGCCAATCATGGCTCGCAGGGGATCGCCTATACCTACAACGAGCCGTCTATTTTCATCGAGTTTGCAAGGGATTGTGGGATCGCGGCGCACAAACGCGGCATATTTAACATCTTTGTGTCAAACGGCTACGACACTCCAGAATCGGTAAGCATGATGGGACAGTTTCTTGATTGTATCACTGTTGATTTCAAAGGAAGTGGCGAACAAAAGTTTGTTAGGCGTTACATCGGCATACCAAGTTCAGACCCGATCTTCCAGACGCTAAAAGAAATTCGCGATAAGACAAAGATCCATGTTGAGATAACAGATTTAATAGTGCCGAAGGTAGGCGACGACCTAGAGGCCGCAAGAAAGCTGTGCAAGTTTGTATACGACGAACTTGGGCCCGACATGCCAATACATTTCCTCCGGTTTCACCCTGACTACAAGATGATGGAGTTTGACAACACGCCTGTTGAAACGCTTGAAAAGCACCATGCAATTGCCAAGCAAGAAGGACTAAAGTACGCCTATCTTGGCAATGTTCCCGGACACCCGTTAGAAGATACGTACTGTCCGGAATGCAAGAGAGTCGTTATTGGGCGTTATGGCTTTGCCATCGATTCATGGAACCTTGACAGCAACAACTGCTGCAAGAACTGCGGCTATCCTATACCTATAATTGGCAAGCTGCACAATGCAAGAAAGAATCCTTTCCAGTTTGTTCATTAGGTTAAAATTGCACTCCGACTGGGAAGCTTTTCATCGGGGTCGTTGTCTAGCATGGTATGATGCCAGCCTTGGGCGCTGGAGGCCGCTGGTTCGAATCCGGCCGACCCCACTTTTCTCATGCACATACAGTGAATTAATTAGTCACTTCAGCCCAATAACTACATGATGGAAAGTATTGCTCTTGAAATCGCAAAGAAAAAATTCTGTGATAGTATCGAAGACATTCATAAGAGCGAGTCTCAAGGTAAAAAGCATCCGACGCTGAGAAAAAACGACGAGATAAAAAAAGTTGCGAATGCCTACAAAGCAAGTGGCATGGTATCGTCTGAGATTTCAAGCACTATCAAATCCCAATTTAAGGATCTGATCAACGAGGGAAAGCTTAGCAGTGAGAGTATCGAAAAGGCGCTTGGTCCCGAATTCAAAAATCATAATTTGGCGAGGAGAGGAAAGGAAATTGTCCCGTTTTCCGGTCATCTCACAAGCGGCAATACGGCAAGTGGCGTTGGATATGTCACCGTTTCAGGTGGTGTAATAGCATCTGGACACGGCAGCAATATCGCCATTATCCAGAGTGACAGTAGTGGTCTAGGAGGACTCGAAGTAACCGAAGTGAGCGGAGTAAAAATGCTATCGGATACCACAGAAACCGTAATTTCAGACAGTGAGAATTTCACCAACAGCTCTTCCGTTGATCTGTCCGGTAGTAACGAGAATCATGCCGCTCAAGAGCCTCATAGCACAACGCCAATTATTCAAGTAATCCCTGGCACGCCCATACTTGAATTTGGAGCAACGACCACAAGGATCAGTGGCCACGTTATAATTGCGGAAGGGGCAACTTTCCCGCTTACTGGTAAGAATGAAGCTGCCGTAAATGAACCTCAACTGCAATGCTCGAGTGGATTAACGCGGGCCAGCGGTGCCAATCTCTTGCCCGAGCGCAGAGATAATCACGAGTTCGACAGAGAATCAATCGCAGCAATGCATGATTTGTTGGAGCCTGTCGGAATATGGCTAGCCGAGCAGATCCCCTCATTGTTGCCACCAATAGATGAGTTCCTGAGATCGATCGGATTACGCTCTTCCCCGCCTCCTAATCGCTTCTCGGCAATTAGTGGCCTGACAAATAGCAGTACAAACAAGAGCGGGATTTTTTTCGACTGTCTGAAGTAAAAGGCGACCACGATTATGGCGGTAGTTGACACCGCTACGGTAGTTGCTATTGCGGCCAATCAATTACAGCCGATGATGTCATTTACTAGAGGATTACGCCTGGATGGCTGTAATCATATCTCAAGTGTGCACAACATTACAGCTCCCGGCTTGGGTTATGACATATGTTGTTAAGCCTTGAAAGGCTTTGTATGAGTATGTTGATCAAATGGATTAGCTACGAGGTAGTCATTGGCTGATTAGAGAGAAAACCAATTTGATACACATCGATACAATGTTCTACAAACCTTTGAACGCGTTCATCAAGCCCTCTGACGATAACCGGGATCACTGTACAGTTACGGCCCGCTCCGGCCGTAATGGAGACGAACTAAGGCTAGACTCGCTCGGCGCATCCTGTTCGAATGTTCGGTTTCTGGGAGTATTCCAAAGTCTCACGTCACTTCCCCGTTGCCTTTGATGGCGTCTTTCCGTCTGGAGCCATATGTGGCTTTACAAAGTTGTGACTCATGCATTCATCGGATTACCGTACTTGTTGTAGTAGACCAGTTCGCCGATAGGCATGCGATCTTTCTTGCCAGCCAATTTCCTTGCTGGGTATCCAAAACCTATTATCAGCGTAATATTGAGCTCCTTTGGAATTCCAAAATCGTGTCTCAGTTTCTCCTCCTTTATGCCTGTAAACACGCCTGAAGCTACTCCGCGGTTCCAGGCAGCAAGCTGCATGTTTTGTAACACCCTTCCGGCATCAATCATGTGGAAATTGTATTTCGGGTTTGTAAGCACAATGATTGCGAAATTTGCCCCCGCAACCCATGCCCCGCTTGTGCTGTCTTCTGCAAGTTTCCTTAGCTGGTCCCCGCCCTCCACCAAGATAAACCGCCAGTGCTGTGTGTTGAGGCCCGTACCAGTCATTCTGGCGGCTTCAAGAATGTATTGCTTCACTTCAGAGGGGACATCTTGTGGGCCGAACTGCCGCACGTCTAGCTTTGTTG
>WNEW01000279.1_pt1 | contig 24556 bp, 16 predicted proteins | sample 5399891 | NCBI WGS metagenome assembly WNEW01 (sample SAMN13153336, study PRJNA577476) | soil metagenome | isolation source: 40 cm grassland meadow soil pre-rain plot 5 | place: USA:California | collected 2015-09-08 | reverse complement strand
GGGGGTGAGGACCTTCACCGAGCAGCTCGCCGCCGCCAGCGCGCAGTGCACCGTCGTGTCCGGCGAGGCGGAGGCCGGAGCCTCGCTGGCCCGCATCCTGACGGTCGCAGCTGCCCGTCGCGTGGTCGGCTCTGACGCCCCGTTGGTCCAGCGGCTGTTGCGCACGCTCGGAGCCGGCTTCTCGCTCGAGCGACTCGAGCACCTCTCGCGCGACCAGCTGTTCGCGTGCGACGCGGGCGTCACCACGGCGCAGTGGGGCATCGCCGAGACCGGCACGCTCGTGCTGGAGTCGGCCCGCGAGCTGAGTCGGCTGGTGTCGCTCGTCCCACCGATCCACGTGGCACTGCTGTCCGCCCGTTGCATCTGCGATTCGCTGGGCGAGGCCCTCGCCCGGGTGCGGCAGCCGGGGGGGGGCGTCGCCAGCCACGTGATCACGTTCATCACGGGACCGTCACGTACCTCCGACATCGAGCTGACGCTCGTGATGGGGGTGCACGGTCCCCAGACGGTCCACGTCCTGCTAATGGAGGAGCCATGACGCGGAAGGCGCCCGCCATCCTGTTCGCCGCCCTGTGTATCTCCGGGTGCGGTCAGTCCGGCTCGCGGCAGCGCGGCGGCCAGGCCGGCGCCGAGCGCGCGCTGACGATCGCCGTGATCCCCAAGGGAACGACTCATGAATTCTGGAAGAGCATCCACGCCGGAGCGATCCAGGCGGCGCGCGAGCTCTCGGCCCAGGGGGCTGCGGTGAACATCATCTGGAAGGGGCCGCTCCGCGAAGACGACCGCGAGCAGCAGATTCAGGTGGTGGAGGGGTTTCTCAGCCAGGGCGTGCAAGGCATCGTGCTGGCGCCGCTCGACGACCGCGCGCTGGTGCGTCCGGTCGAAGAGGCCCGGCGCGCCGGGGTCCCCACGGTGATCATCGATTCCAGACTGGAGTCGGACGCCGTGGTGAGCTTCGTCGCCACCGACAACCACAAGGGCGGGCAGCTGGGCGCGGGCCGGCTGGGCGAACTGCTCGGCGGCAAGGGCAAGGTCCTGCTGCTGCGCTATGCCGAGGGCTCTGCCAGCACGGCGGAACGGGAACGGGGCTTTCTCGAGGAGCTGCGCGCCCGGTTCCCCGGCATCACGCTCGTATCGGCCGATCAGTACGCCGGACCCACGCGGGAGACCGCCAAGCGCGCCGCGGAGAACTTGCTCAATCGCTACAGCGGCGACCTGCAGGGAATCTTCACGCCCAACGAGTCGTCGACCATCGGAATGCTGCTCGCGTTACAGGATATCGGGCTGGCTGGCAAGGTCAGGTTCGTCGGTTTCGATGCGGCCGCGACCTTGATCGACGCGGTCCGTGCGCGACAGCTCGACGGCGTTGTGGTCCAGAACCCGATGCGCATGGGGTATCTCGGGGTGAAGACGATGGCCGAGCGGCTGCGCGGCAAACCGGTCGAGCGGCTCATCGACACCGGCGTCATGCTCGTTACGGCGGCGAACCTCGACTCCGCGGCCACCCAGCCGTTCGTGAATCCCCCAATCGCGCGCTATCTCAGCGAGCCGTGAGCGCGGCAGCGGTGGGTCCGGTGCTCCAGCTGCGCGGCCTCGCCAAGCGGTTCGGCCCGACGGTGGCGCTCGACGGAGTGGACCTCGAGCTCCGGGCCGGCGAGGTGCACGCCTTGATCGGCGAGAACGGCGCCGGGAAGAGCACGTTGCTGAGCATCATCGCGGGAGCGGTGCGTCCCGATCGCGGGGCGATGCAGGTCGCCGGCCGGTCGTACGCCCCGTCCTCGCCGCTCGCAGCGCGGCGGCGTGGCATCGCGCTCATCCACCAGGAGCTGTCGCTGTGCCCGCACCTCTCGGTGACGGAGAACTTGCTGCTCGGCGCGGAGACGGCGCGCTGGGGGTGGGTCGACGCGGCGGCGGCCCGGCGGCGAGCGCTGGCCCTGCTGGAGCACTTCGCCCAACCGGAGCTCGCCCCGGACGCCCGGGTGGGCGAGCTGCCGCTGGCCGCGCGCCAGGTGGTAGAGATCTGCCGTGCGCTGGCGGCCGACGCGCGCGTCCTCCTGATGGACGAGCCGACGAGCAGCCTCCAACGCGAAGATGTCGATCGTCTGTTCGGGTTGATCCGGCGACTCGCCGCCCAAGGGATCGCAGTGATCTACATCAGCCATTTCCTGGAGGAAGTCCGGGCGATCGCTGAGCGATACACGATACTGCGCGACGGCCGCAGCGTCGATTCGGGCGGTATCGCGGACACGAGCACCAGTCACCTCATCACGCAGATGGTGGGGCGCCCCATGACAGGTGTCTTTCCCGAGCGCGCGCCCGCATCGGTGGGAGGGGGAGAGGTGCTCCTCGCGGTGCAGGACGTGGCCGCTCCACCCACCGTGAGGCATGCGAGCTTCGAGCTGCGACGCGGGGAAATCCTCGGGCTGGCGGGGCTCGCTGGGTCGGGGCGGACCGAGCTGGTGCGCGCGTTGTTCGGGCTCGAGCCGGCGTCCTCCGGGCGGATCACGCTGCGGGACCACACCCTCGCCGTGCAAGGGGCGAACCCGGCGCAGCGGCTCGCGGAAGGATTCGGGTACCTGAGCGAAGACCGCACGCGCGAAGGACTCGCGCTGCCGCTGTCGATCGCCGACAACCTCACGGCGACCCGGCTGGCCGCCTGCGTCCGGCGCGGGGGATGGCTCGATCTCGGGCGCCAGAGCGCCGCGACTCGGGCGTGGATCGAGACGCTCGGCATACGGGCGGCCAGTCCGTGGCAGCCCGTGCGTACGCTTTCAGGCGGCAATCAACAAAGGGTGGCGATCGGCAGGCTGCTGTACCAGGACGCGGAGGTGCTCCTCCTGGACGAGCCCACCCGAGGCATCGACGTCGGCAGCCGCGCGCAGATCTACGAGATCGTCGCGCGCGCTGCCGCGCAGGGAAAGGCGGTGCTGCTCGTCAGCTCCTATCTGCCCGAGCTGTTCGGGCTGTGCCATCGGTTGGCGGTCATGAGCCGGGGGCGGCTGTCCCCCGCGCGACCGATCGAGCAGTGGACCCCGCAGGCCGTTTTGGCGACGGCGATCGGGGAGCCGTCCTAGCGCTACCGCGCCGGCACGTCGCGCACCCCGGCATCACGCAGATATCCGCTCGCCACCGTCGCGAACTGGGCGATCGCGACCTCGGGCTCGTCGATCTCGGGGTGCCAGCGCTTCTCCCACTCGAAGCTGAAGTATCCGCCGTAGCCGGTACGCGCGAGGGCCTCGACCTGCCGTCGCACCGGCACCTCGCCCGTGCCGGTGAGCACGTAGCGGCGATCGTTCCCCACGCGCACGGAGTCCTTCAGGTGCGTGTGCCGGATGTAGCGCCCGACCTGCCGCACCGTGTCCTCCGGCGCTTCCTTTCCCGACACAAACGTATGATGCGCGTCCCACAGCAGCGCCGCCCCCGGCGAGTCCGCCTGCTGGAGGATCTCGAGCAGCGCGGGCGAGTCCGTGAAGTCGCCATGCGACTCGATGAGGACGGCGACGCCCTTGCCCCGCGCGTATTCACCTAGTTCGTGGAGCCCCCGGGCGATATGCGCGAGCATCGCCTCGCGCGACACGCCGGCCACGTACTTGTTGCCGAACACGCGCACGTACGGGGCGCCGAGTGCCTGCGCCAGGTCGATGAAGCGGCGTGCGTCGTCCAGCTGGGCGGCGTGCTTGGCGGCATCCATGTCGTGCATGTTGGCCGAACTGCCGAGGCAGGAGACGACGAGCCCGTGCTCGGCGAGTTGCCGCTTCGCCTCGGCGAGACGCGCCGGCGCGAACTCCGGCACCTGGGTGAGGTCCATCTGCGTTTGGAGCCCGCGCAGCTCGACAGCGGCGAAGTCGTGCCCGGCCGCGAAGTCGAGCACCTGGCGCCAGTCCCACCGCGGGCAGCCGAGGGTCGAGAAGCCGAGCGGCATGCGGCCCGGCACCCGGAGCGGACCCACCCACTGGGAGGCTACCACGGCGGCGGTGGTCTCGAGGAACTCGCGGCGCGTCGTCATCGGTCGGCTCCTTCCCGCCGCCACACGAGCGGTTGGCGGATGGGGTAGTTGCGGACGACCTCGTCCACGGTGGGATCGGGGTCGAGCGTCTTCCATAAGTCCACGTAGCGCGACTCGTGAAGGGCCAGCCCGCCGAACAGCAGCGCCGGGTGACGGACCGGCCACTGGTCGAAGTACATGACGTCCGGCGCTTTCGGCCAGGTGCGCTTGTCCTTGATGAACGGGTACATGAACGCGACCGCCTGTCGCATCCCGCGCCCGTCCGGCGTGGTGTACGCCCAGAGATCGCTCACCGGTGTGGACAGGATCTCTGCCAGCATAGCCATCAGGTCGAGCTGGAACAGAGAGTAACCGTAGGGCTTGGTGCGCGCGAGCTCGCGCGGGAAGCTGCCATCGGGGGCCATCTGACCCGGGATGAGGATGTCCCGGAAGAACGCGCGCATCGACTCGAGCTGGGCGTCGTCGCCGACCAGGTGAGCGAACTCAGCCACCTGCAGCGCCCAGGCCGCGGCGTGGTTGTTCCCGCTGTGACGCTCGTCGCTGCCGTAGGGGTGCGTGGTGATCCACTCGAGGTACTGGCGGAACCACTGCTTGGTCCCGGCGAGTATCTCGCCCTTCAAGTACCCCATTCGCTCGAGCATCCAGACGGCCCGCGCGACCTCCACCAGGTGAATGGTGTCGATGATGCCGGTGCCCCGCCCCGTCGCCCGCCCCTTGATCGCCTGGCCATACAACAGGCTGGGGTTCATGCGCGTGCCCGCGTCCACGAACCAGGCCGCGAGATGCGCGACGGCATGACGTGCGTACCGCGCGTCCCCCGTGATCTGGTACGCCGCGACGAGCGCGGGGACGATCTGGCTCAGCCGCCGCAGCGCGTCTCGATGGGCCACGAAGTTGGCCGGGTTCGTCTCGCCGTCGCGGCGGACGTAGGGGCCGTCCGGGTTCTGGGGGTCCGGCCACCAGTAGTCGCCTTCAGAGTAGTAGTCGTGCAGGCCACCGGCACTGCGTGGCGCGGGGAACGCGGTGATGGTCACCGGCGGCTCATCTAGGTCTCGCCGCGCGGCGGAGAGGACCCGCGCGCGCTCGAGGCGGACCAGCTCAGCCCGCGGGAGCTGCGCGTGGAGCGGCGCGGCCCGCGGGCCCACCGCCGCCACAAGGACGAGCATCGCCCAAGGTCGTCTCACTGGAGCTCGAGCAGGACGACCGACTTGGGCGGCAGCTCCACGCTGAGTCGCTCGCCCGAGACGCGCACCGCGTTGAACGGCTCCGGCTGCACCGTGTTCGGCTGCTCGAACGTGTTGTGGGCATTCATGGCGGCCGCCGTCAGCACCCGTCCGGACGCCCGCGAGACGTGCGCGCCTCGCAGCTCCGCGCTCACCGTCCGGGTGTGGTTCGGATCCAGGTTCGTAAGGGTGACGTGGATCCTGCCCTCTCTGTCCCGTGAGGCCGAAGCGCTTACCGCGGGAATGGACCGACCCTCGTACTCGTAGCGTCCCCCCTCTCCTGCGAGCGAGATCGGCAGCAGCGTCGCGTCGTGGTGCACGGTGTACAGCTCGAAGACGTGGTAGGTGGGCGTGAGGATCATCCGCTCGCCCTGCGTCAGTATCATCGCCTGCAGCACGTTGATCGTCTGCGCGATGTTGGCCATACGGACGCGGTCGGCGTGCCGGTTGAAGACGTCGAGCGAAACCGACGCGACGAGCGCATCCCGTAGGGTGTTCTGCTGATAGAGGAAACCGGGATTCGTGCCCGGCTCCACGTCGTGCCACATGCCCCACTCGCCGACGACCAGCGCGACCCGCTTTGGTGGGTCGTAGCGGTCCATGATCGCTGCATGCCGCGTGATCAGCTCCTCCACGTGCAGCGCCTTCTCGAGAGCCGCGAACCATTCCCGCTCGGTGAAGTCCGTGGCCGAGCCCTTCTTGGACCACGAGCCGGCGACGGTGTAGTAGTGGAGATCGAGCCCGTCGATCATACGACCCGCGTCGCGCATCACGACATCCGTCCAGCGATAGTCCTCCGAGTTGGGGCCCGTGGCGATCCGGAAGGGGCGGGCCGGACCGTACGGGGCCAGGAAAGTCGCAAAGCGCTTGTACACGTCGGCGTAGTACTCGGGCGTCATGTTGCCGCCACAGCCCCAGCTCTCGTTGCCCACGCCCCAGAACCGGACGTTCCAGGGCGCCTTCCGGCCGTTGTTCCGCCGCCGCTCCGTCATCGGGCTGGTGCCGTCGAAGTTCACGTATTCCCACCAGTCCGCCATCTCCTGCGGCGTCCCGCTCCCCACATTGCCCACGATGAACGGCGCGGCGCCGAGCCGATCCACCAGCTCCAAGTACTCGTGCGTCCCGAAGCTGTTGTCTTCGGTGACGTTGCCCCACATGGTGTTCACGATCGTGGGACGCCTCTCGGGTGCGCCGATCCCGTCCTTCCAGTGGTAGCGATCGGCGAAACAGCCGCCCGGCCAGCGGAGGTTGGGCACCTGAATTTTGCGGAGCGCAGCGACGACATCGTCGCGCAGGTGCCAGCGTCCACTGCCGCTCTTCGTCCAAAATCCATCGTAGATGTCGCGTCCCAGGTGCTCGGCGAACTGGCCGTAGATGTGGCGGCTGATCGTGTCCCGCCCGAGATCGGCGTTGACCACCAGCCTGAGAGGACCAGTCGTGTCGCTTAGCGTGCTTTGCGCCCAGCCCCCCGGCGACAAACCGAGGACGAGGACCAAGACGCCCAGGCTCGGGCCGAAAGGCATGCTCACTCCGCTACCAGCACCACCTCGACGAGGCGCCGACGCGACAGGTGCGGCTTGCGTGCGATGGGGAGCGGAGTACGACGCACTCCGCGGCGGCGAATGTTCGCTACAGGACAACCCGTTCCCGTCCAAACGCACGCGCTCACCTGTCTTGTTCGTCTCTCGAACTAAGTCCCGGCGGCACCCCCGATGCATGCGCAAGCTGCGCGCCAAGGTAGTGCCTCACGCCACACTCCGAGCCGGAGCCGAGCCCTACCATTGTGAGAACGATCAACCCCCGGGACTTCAACCGCGCCACACGGTCCACGTCCCGACAGATCAACCGGCTGATTCTGCTGAACCTCGTGCGCGAGTTTCAGCCGATCTCCCGAGCCGATCTCGCCCGCCGCATGGCGGTGGGACGTGGCATGGTGACAACCTTGGTCAAGGAGCTGCTGGCAGAAGGTGCCGTTTACGAGGGCGCGCTTACCGACGTCCCACGTGGTCGCAGGCCGAAGATGCTGCACGTGCAGACCCGCGATCGGCTCGTCGTGGCGATCGATATCCGTTTCAGCCGGACGTACCTGTTGCTCTCGGACTTCGGCGGGAACCAGCTGGCGCTCGAGAGTTTTGGGACCGTTTTCGACCCAGGGCAGCTGTTGGACGAACTCGCGATGCGCGTTCGCCGCCTGCTCCGAACCCACGCGGCGGGAGCTCACTGTGAAGGGATCGGGATCGTAATCCCCGGGATGGTGGATCGGCGCAGCGGACGCGTGTTCAACGCCCCCCAGCTCGGCTGGCGCGACGTACAGGTCCGCAGCGGCCTGGTGGAGCGTACCGGGCTGCCGGTACACATCGAGAATTCCGGGGCGGCCTGCGCGCTCGCGCACCTCTGGCTCGGGCCGGGGGAGCGGAGGAGCGGCATCCGCGATTTCGTCTACGTGACGGTGTCGGACGGGGTGGGCACAGGCGTGGTGGTCAACGGCGAGGTGGTTCGGGGTCACGGACACACGGCGGGCGAGTTCGGGCACATCCCCATCGGCCCGGACGGCCCGCGCTGCCTGTGCGGGGCGCAGGGCTGCCTCGAGGCCCACACCTCGAACCTGGCCACGGTCGCCCGCTACCTCGGGTACGACTTTTCGCCCGCCGTCGCCCGGGAGCTGCTCCAGCAGAGCAGCGTCACCGTGGACGATGTCATACGCCGCGCCGGCGGGGGAGACGAGCGCGCCCGCGCCGCACTGCTGGAAACCGGCCGCTATCTCGGGTTCGGTTTTTCGGTGATGGTCAACGCGCTCAATCCCGCACAGATCATCATCGGCGGCGAGATCACCGCTGCTTGGAACCTGATCGAAGCGCCCATTCGTGCCGAAATCGGGCGACGGGCACTCACCCGCCGGGCGGCGGAGACCCCGGTGGTCCCCGCGCCGGGAGGCGGCCTGCCCCGGCTGCGCGGGGCGATCGCGCTCGTCGCCGCGCCCGCCTTTGCGGCTCCACAAGTCGGGTGAGTCCACGTCCCAATCGAAGGATGGTCCCGAAGAGTCGCGGCCGAGGCCGCGGCTCGGCCCTGCCGCTGACAAGGAGCCAGACACCCCTCAGGGTTGTGACGTGCCGAGCCCATCCTTTAGGATGGGAAACGGATTGCGACCAGAAGGGAGCGTCACAGGGTTCACGTCCGGGAGCAGAGCCGCCGCGTCCGGGGCGAGCACCACGGACGCTCCCTTGCCAAGCTCGATCACGAAATCCCCCGCTCCCCGCTGCGTCACGAGCGGCGCTGGACCTGTGTGCGCGCGGACCACAGCCGTATCCCAATCCGGTACGACCACCCGGCAGGGTTCAGCGGCGAGGCTCTCGATGCGGACCCAGGCGGTCCGGCCGCCGTGCCGCAGCGCGCTGACGATAAACGCCCCGTCCGCCCGGAGGTGGTCGAACGCGGCGTCCGCCCACCCACTCGGTACCGCAGGGAACACCCGCAGCGCTCCGCCCCAATCCTGTAAGAACAGTTCCTGAATCGACGCGGCGGCCGAGAGCGGCGTCTCGATGACGGGGCCGGCCTCGGCGTAGAAGGTGTTTGGCTCCATGTAGCGCGGCGCGTCCAAATATTGGTTCAGGCGTGCGAGCGCGACGTCGCCGTGGCCGAGCAGGGCGTGCATCGCCGCGCCGCCCGTGAACGAGTAGCCGCGGAACAGCGAGATGTCGCGCTCCCAGGTGGCGAGCGACGTCTCGATCAGTGCCCGCTGATCGGGACGATCGGGCGTGATGAGGCGCAGCGGATAGATCGCCAGCAGGTGCGAGTAGTGGCGATGCGATTGCTGCCACGGCCGCCCGCGACCCACCATCAGTCCCGCGGAGTCCGTGGGAAACGGCGCGAGGTTGGCGAGCACGTCGCGCCAGCGAGGCAGCAGCGGTTCGGCGAGCCCGAGGCGCTCGGCGCTGGCGATCAACGTCTCGAGACCCCAACGCAACAAGGCCAGATCGTAGTTCGCATCCGGCACCGTGGCCAGCTCGGGTGAGTGCGTGGGCGGCAGATGCCAGCGCCCGTCGTCGCCGCGCTCGACGTACGCGAGGTAATTCCCGATCGCCCGCTTGAGCAGCGGATAGACGCGCTCGCGTAGCATCCGGTCGTCCATCTGATAGCGGTAATGGAGCCAGTAGTAGTACATCGTCCACGGCAGGTCCCCCACCTCGTGCGCGGCGTCGCTCTGTGCCGTTGCCAGGTCGACTGGCCGCACCAGGTCGGGACCCGAGCTGCGACCGATCGCCGCGGCATCGCCGCGCAACCGCGCGGGAACGTTGTCGATCAGCGCCTGCCGACTTTGATCGAGATTGCGGAACAGCGATTCGGCGAGATCGAGGCGGTTGGCGCGGAACAGCGGTGAATAGGTGAGCTGGATGTTGAGGTTCCACCAGATGGCGGGCCACGGCGTCGCATTGAACCAGGGACCGTTCAGGTCGAGGATCGGCCCGTCCGGGCGCATCGCGGAGCCCAGCTTGTAGATCTGAATCCAGTAGTACGCCTCGAGGCGGGCGTCCGGGAACGTGAGAAAGCTCGCCGGATAGTAGGCGTGCCACCATTTGCGGTGCGCCGCAGTCAGTCGCGCGACTCCCAGCCGGGCCGCCTCGTTCGTCGCCGCGCGAGCCTCGGTGAGAGCGTCGCGCTCCGTGTTCCCGCGACCGATGGCGATGTAGAACACCCGCGCGCCGGCCCGCCTGATCGACTCGGCGTGCGCCCCGCCATTGATGAACGTCTGCACGCTCGTGAGACCCGCCGGCGAGCGCGTGACGGTCGGCGGCGGATGCAGGTCTTCCGGTGCGAAGGCTTCCTTCCGGGCCACCTTGCGCGGCGGCCGTGGCTCGGCGGGCAACCAGTCGAGATCGAGGTGGCCCTCGCCACCCCCGCCCTCCAGCACGATCACGATCACGGACGGCGCCGCCGCCGTGAAGCTGCGCCAGCGCACCGCTCCGCGATCCGTCGTGACCGTCCCGCCCGCTTGGGCGTCCCAGAGTGTCAAGCGCGCGTCGCCCCCCTGCACCGTTCCCGTCGTCTTCAGCACGACGCGCCCGATGGGGAACCGGGATTGGTCGTGGACGAAGTCCGTGCGGTTGATGGTCCACCCGAGCGCGCCTCCTTGGACATCGATCGTGGCACCGAGGCGGCCGTTGCCGATGAACGCGCTCTCGCCCCAGCCCGTGGGAAGACGGTTCCAGACCAGATCGTGGCGCGCGAGGAACACGGGCCAATCGACGCGGGTCGCAGGCGTCTGCAGCACCAGGAGCAACGCCAGCAACGACGGTGCAGTCATGGCAGCATCTTCCACCGAATGGTGCTATAAGTGAACGGTTTGCCGCTCGGCGGTCGGGGCACGTTGCCCTGAAGCTTCCCCGACGCATCCCGCTGGACCGCTAACGTGGTCCACGAAAAGGCGCCCCGCTCGTACGCGAACGTCACCCCGTCGTCGTCGTACAGGTCGAAGCGACCGTTCGCCTCACCGTAGTGCCGTACTTCCAGGTCCACCGGATCGTCGGACGCCGGCACTTGGCGCCGATCCTCCGACAGGAGCGGGATGATCCCGCCGTCGCGCACGAATAGCGGAATCCGCTCGAGCCCGGGCGTGATCGTGATGGTCGCTCCGCCGCCCGCCGGGGCGCCGGTATAGAAGTCGTACCACGTGCCAGCTGGCAGCGTCACTTCGCGCGACGTGTCGCCGGCGAACAACGGCGCCACCAGCAGGTTGTCACCCACCATGAACTGGTCCCTGACGTCCCGCTCGCCTGAGAATCCCTCGACCAGGGCCATCGCTCGGATCGGCGGTGTTCCCTCGAAGTGGTACTGCGCGAACGCGGTGTACAGGTACGGCAGCAGCCGGAGACGCAACCGCATCACGTCGCGCACCGGAGCGGCGACGTCGGGGAACGACCACGGCTTCGTGCCGTCGGACCAGGCGTTGAGCATCGCGAGTGGAGAGAAGCACACCGATTGCATGCGGCGCAGCCACTCCTCGCTCGTCTTGGAGGACCGTACTTCCGGCGTCCAGAGCACGCCAATGAAGCTCGAGTTGACCAGCGCGGTGATGAAGTCGGGGTGGCTGTAGTAGTCGTTGTAGATGACGTAGGGGAGCGGCGCGGCACCGGCATTCGAGCCCCGCACCAGTCCGTAGGTGCGCCGGTCGCGCTCGTGAAACAGCTCCGCCGTCGCGCGTTGCAGCACGAGTCCGTACACCTGGCGCATCTGTTCGCCGGAGCGGCCCGAGGGAAAAACGGCGTGGTCGGGCCAGAGCCATTTGTCGTAGCCGTCCACCTCGTCGATCTTGTAGCCCGAGACGCCGAGCTGGACGTGCTCCCGCCGGAATAGGTCGAGCACGACCGCGCGCGTCTGTGGCAGGGTGAAGTCCGGCACCAGGCCGGTCCACACGGTGTGGGAGCCGGAGAGCGGCCGGAGCTTCTCGTAGAACGGCGCCCGAGGCGAGACGTAGGGATTGATCCAGAGATTCACGGACACGCGGCGGCGCCGCATCTCCCGCAGGAACCCGGGCGCGTCCGGGAAGCGCGTCGTGTCCCACACGAACGTGCCGGGGTAGGCCGCGCTCTGCCACCCCGGCTCGAGCCCCACGACGTCGAGCGGGAAGCCTCGCGCCGCGAACTCGTCCACGTCATGCAGCACCTGATCCGCGGTGTACAGCGTCGGCACGCGATGGAGAAAGCCCAGGCCCCACTTGGGCGGCAGCACGCCGCCCCCCGAGTACAGGTTGTAGCGCCGCACCGCGTCGAGCGGGGTCGGACCCCCGAACACGTACAGCGTCGCGCCCGCGGCGGGGACCAGCACCTCGACCGCATCCGAGCGCGGTGTAGACGACCACGTCCTGTCGGTGTTGCGGTCTTTCACCGGCGGAGCATGCTTGGAGTCGCGGCGGACGGCGGTCCCGGCGTACACCGTGATGTAGCGCGGCGCGTCAATCAGAACGCCGTAGCCGGCGCTCGACACGTAGAACGGCACGGGTGCGTGGGTACGCCCGTTGTCGCTGCCACCGTAGTGATCGACGTGCAGTTGTTTCACCGTGCCCCGCTGCTGCACCGTCTTGAAGTTGAGGCCCAGCCCATAGAGCTGTTCCGCTGCGTCGAGCGGAAACCGGAGCGAGAGCTTGCCGTCGCGCCGGAACGCGCGGATCTCCTGATGCGGGAGGGGAAACTCCACCGCTCGCATGCGTGCCAGGGCGTCGCGGCGGGGTGCACCGCCGGCCGCGCCGAGCAGACTGAGGCTATCCGGTGTGCCGACGGTCGCTTTCCAGACGCCCGGCGCCGCCGGCGCCCAGTCCACGGCAAGCTCCTGTGCCGCAGCGAGGCGCGCGAGCGCGCTCCACGCGATGAGGGTCGCCGCGACAGCGCGCCGCCGCATCAGCGGCCCGGGGCGGGCGGGAGGATCGTGGCGACGACGGCGGTGGTCCACTCGCCGTGGTTGTTGCGGTAGGTCCCCCGCATCCACACCAGCGCGGTGCGAGCGTCCTTCCACCTGGGCACGATCGGCCGGAGGTTGTCCACGGTCGAGTTGGCGGTGATCGGCTCCCAGCGCCACGTGGCGCCCGAGTCCCGCGTGCTGCCCCGAAACAGCTCGTGGTGACGCCGGCCGTCGGCGTGACTCACGAGCGGCGCGCCGGTGGCGGGATCCGCGTCGGTCGAGATGTAGACCACGTCCGGATCGTTGGGATCGAGCGAGGCGAGTCCAGTATAGTCGTCCTCGCCTGCATAGAGCCGCGTGCCGGCGTACGCGATCTCGTGCACCCGCCACGCCGATCCGTCCCAGCGGCCGTAATCGAAGCGGTGGTCGAACCCTCCCTGGCCGCGCGGCAGGCCGCGGCCGTCCTTCTGGACCGAGAACACGACATACGGCCGCTGCTGCGCATCGAGCTCGAGGTCGCTCATCCACGCCACGTTGTCGGGGTCGCCCTGAAACACTTTGGTCAGGTCCCACGCGTTCACGTCCGTCTCCGTCGTCTCGCTGAGCTTGGCACGGCGCGTCCCGTTCGAGAGGTAGATGCCGCCGTCGCGGATGAACGCGTGATACAGACTGTTGTCGTAATTGCGCGGATGGTTCTCGGTCATCACGAAGTGAATCGTGCCCACGCCGTCGAAGGCGTATTTGAGATACGGGCTGTACCCGTTGCTCGTGCCGTGGGCCACCCGGCCACCGTAATGCCACGTGCGGCCGGTGTCGTCGGAGTACATGTAGTTCGGTTCGAGCCCCACGCCGCGGAAGAAGTTCAGGATGCGTCCCGAAGCCAGGCGAAACAGGTTCGAGTAAGTGACGTTGTTGCCGCGCAGCGGCTGGGCGGGGCCGCCCGGTGTGTCGAACGTCGACGCGGTGCCCCATTTCAGGGGATTGTGCGGCTCCGAGAACGCGTAGTAGATGCGGCGTTCCACGCCGTGCTGCGTGTACATCGCGAGATAGCGGCCGTCCGGCAGGGCCAGGAACGCGGGGTTGTCGTGGTCGTCCTGCTGCAAGTGGCGGTGCAACACCGCGCGCCCGGTCGCGCCGGAAGCGAGGTCGTAGACCGACACCTCCACATTGCCCCAGTCGGGGTCGCGGTCGTTGCGATAATCGCCGATAGCGCGGACCGATCCCACGATGAGCTTGCCGCCGTCCACGATGGCCCGCTCGTCCATGAACCAGGACCACGCGCCGTTGTCGTTCAGCTCGATCACCGTCCCCGCGACGTAGTTGGGGGGGAAGTCATGGGTGCCGGCGACGCACAGCGTCAGCAGGCAGGCAATCGTCACACGCATGCGAGGTATCGCTCCTTGATCAGCGGCAGCAGGGTGTCGAGCGGCGTGCTCCAGACCGCCTCGTTGAAGATCTCGACCTCGATCGGGCCCTCCCCGTAGCCGGCGCGCTCCACCGCCCCGCGGATCCGCCGCAGCTCGATCACGCCGTCGCCCATCATCCCGCGGTTCATCAGGACGTCGCCGCCAGGCACCAGCCAATCGGAGACGTGAAAGCCGACGAGCCGCCCGGCCGCGCGCGCGAGCTCCTCGTAGAGGGCAGGGTCCCACCAGATGTGATAGACGTCGGCCACGAGACCGACGCTCGTGGGATCGAACCGCTCCGCCAGACAGCGTGCCTCGGACAGCGTCGTGATGCAGGACCGCTCGGCCGCGAACGCGGGATGCATCGGCTCGATCCCCAAGCGCACGCCGCGTTCCGCCGCGTAGGGAGCGAGCTCGCTGATGCCGTCCGCAACCATGCGACGGGCCGCCGCGATGTCCTTGTCGGGGGGAAGCGCCGCCCCGCACACCAACACCAGGACCGGCGCGCCGAGCGCTGCGGCCTCGTCCACCGCGCGGCGGTTGTCCTCGATCCGCCCTTCCCGCGCCGCGCGCGTGGTCGCTGGAAACATCCCCCCCCGGCACACGCTCGACACCCGTACACCCGCGTCGCGCACCAGCCGCACCGCGCGGTCCAGCCCCGTCTCAGCGAGCTTGTGGCGCCACACGGCGATGTACGGCACACCGTGGCGCGCGCAGGCCTCAACGGCCTGCGGGAAGCTGGCGCGCTCGGCGGTGATCTGGTTCAGGCTGAGCCGCTCGAGGCCGGGCCCCGGGGGCCGAGCGGTCCTCACCCCCTGGCCCCCTCTCCCTGCGGGAGAGGGGGAACTCAGGGCGTCCCCCCTCTCCGGAACGGAGAGGGGGTCAGGGGGTGAGGACCCGAACGGCTCGGTGGGTGAGGGCATCACTCGATCCCCGCGAGCGCCAGCACTCGCCGCATCCGCTCCGCGGCGCGCTCGGGATCGCGCAGCAGCCCGGCACAGTCGGCGAGCCGAAACAGCTCGGCCAGATGCGGCACGGAGCGCCAGCTTTCGGCGCCCCCGACCATCCGAAAGTGCGTCTGATGGCCGTTCAGATAGGCCAGGAACACGATGCCCGTCTTGTACGCATATGTGGGGGGCCGAAAGATGTGGCGCGACAGCGCGACGGTCGGCGCCAACGTCCGGCAATAGCCCGCCGTGTCACCGCGATCCAGCGCATGCAGCGCGGCCGACGCGGCGGGCGCGATCGCATCGAAGATGCCGAGCAGCGCGTCGCTGTGCGTGTGCCCGTCCCCCAGAATCAGCTGGTCGTAGTGCAAATCGTCGCCCGTGTACATCCGCACGCCGTCGGGGAGGCGCGCGCGGAGCTCGACTTCGCGTCGGGCGTCGAGCAGCGAGAGCTTGATCCCGTCGACCATACTCTGGTGATCACGGATGATCGCGAGACAAGTGTCCGTCGCCACGTCTCCGTCGCCCGTCCCCCAGTAGCCCTGGAGGTCCGGGTCGAACATCTCGCCGAGCCAGTGCAGAATGACGGGCCGGCTCACCTGCCGGAGGACGGTCCCATACACGCGCCGGTAATCGTCGGGGGTGCGTGCCGCCCGTGCCAGTGCCCGACTCGCCATGAGGATCACGCTGCCGCCTTCGCCCTCGACGTACCCGACCTGCTCCTCGTAGGCCCGCGTCACGGCCTCCAAGGTCACGCGTCCGTCCGGCGTCAGGTGGTCGGTGCCCGCGCCGCACGCGATCCGCCCGCCCGTCGCCCGCGCCTCGGCCAGGGAGCGGCGGATCAACTCGCGCGCGGCCGGCCAGCCAAGCCCCCCCGCCCCGCCGCGCTGGGCGGTATCCATCGCTTCGGCGACCGCCAGCCCGAGCGACCAGAGGTAGCGGCGGTAGGCGAGCGTGGCCTCCCAGTCGAGCGGCGCCTCGGACAGCGGATCGCGGTCGGCCAGCGGATCGGCCACCACGTGCGCTGCGGCGAAGGCGACGCGGCTCTGGATCGGCCCCGCGGGAGCCGTCCAGGCGAGGGGGGGGTCCCGCATGACGTACGGCTCAATGGTGCCGTCGGGGCGCGGTAGGCGGATAGTGGGCGGCATTACCTCACCCCCTCACTCCCCCTCTCCACAACGTGGAGAGGGGGATGGGGAGTGAGGGCCGGTACGTCCACCCAGCACCGCCGCGCCGACGACGCCAGTGCCAGCTCCGCGAGCTGCACGCCCTTGGCGCCCTCGCGGAAACCGTGAGCGAACGGCTCGTCCGCCGCGACGTGACGCAGAAACATCTCCCACTCGACCTTGAACGCGTTGTCGAGTGGTCCCTCGTCGGGAACTTCCTGCCACTGCCCGTAGTAGTCGACGGGGCTCGGCACATCGGGGTTCCACACCGCCCGCGGCGTCTCGCTGCGGCGCTGCGTCTTGCACTCCCGCAGGCCGGCGACGGCACTCCCCGCCGTGCCGTCCACCTGGAGCTGCAACAGGTCGTCACGGTAGACGCGCACCGCCCACGAGGAATTGAACTGCGCGACGATGTCGCCGTCCGGACCCGCCAGCACGAATGTGGCGTAGGCGGCGTCGTCCGCCGTCGCCGCGTAGCGCCGGCCGCGCTCGTCCACGCGCTCGGGGATGTCCGTGGTGGCGGTGCATTGCACAGCCTTCACCGCGCCGAAGGTATGGTCGAGCAGGTAGCGCCAGTGGGCGAACATGTCGATGACGATCCCGCCGCCGTCCTCCGTGCGGTAGTTCCAGGACGGGCGCTGTGCCGGGGGGTCGTCCCCCTCGAACACCCAGTACCCGAACTCACCGCGCACGCTCAGGATGCGGCCGAAGAAGCCGCGGTCGACCAGATGCTTCAACTTGCGGATACCCGGGAGGAAGAGCTTGTCCTGCACCACGCCGTGCTTCACGCCACGCTGCGCGGCCCGACGGGCGAGGTCGAGCGCCTCGGCGAGCGTGCCCGCCAGCGGCTTCTCGCAATACACGTGTTTCCCGGCTGCGATCGCCCGCCGCACGTTGTCGGCGCGGAGGCTCGTCAACGTGGCATCGAAGTAGACCGAATCCGCCGGGTTCGCGAGGCACGCATCCAGATCGATCGAGACGCGCTCGATGCCGTGCGCGCGGGCGACGTCTGCGAGCTTCGCCTCGTTCCGACCCACTAGGATCGGGTCCGGCACCACGCGCCCGCCGCCGGGCAAGGCCACCCCGCCCTGCTGGCGGATCGCCAGGATGGACCGGACGAGGTGCTGGTTCAGACCCATGCGTCCCGTGACGCCGTTCATGATGATGCCGATGCGTCGCGTCGCCATGCTCGCCTCCATCACACAGCGTTCACGCGGTCCTCACCCCCTATCCCCGTCTCGTCCTCACCCCCTGACCCCCTCTCCGTCCCGGAGAGGGGGAACTCAATGGCGTCCCCCCTCTCCCGAAGGGAGAGGGGGACAGGGGGTGAGGACTCGGGAGCGACGACAGGGCGTGAGGACGGGCGCGGCAGGAACAGCACCGCGATCGCGCCGGCGATCGCAAAGCCGATCACGGCCAGGAAGCCGGTGGCGTAGCTCCCGCTCACATCGTGCATCCGGCCGACCAGCACCGGCGCGAGCGCTTCCGCGACACCGTCACCCGTGAGGACGACGCCCATCGCGCGCCCCAGCACCCGCACGCCGAACAGCTCGGCGGCCATGAGCGGGATCACCATGTACTCGCCACCCAGCCCGATGCCGAAGACCACGGCGAAGAGGTAGATCGCGCCCTGCATCCGCGTCAGGAACAGCAGGGGAATCGCCGCGGCGACGAGCAGGTAGATCAGCAGCATCACGTACTTCTTGGGGATTCGGTCCGCCAGCCATCCCATCCCCAGTCGACCCACCAGGCTGGACGCCAGCACCAGCGACGCGATCTGCGCCGCGGCCCCCTGGGAGTAGCCGTGGTCCAGGCTCAGGAAGAGCTTCAGGTGCTGATTCGTGCCGCCCACGGCGGCGATCGAGCACATGCTGCCGGCGAGGAGGAGATAGAAGGCGGGGGAGCGAAACACGACAGCGACAGAAGCGGGGCCAGGGGCCAGGGGCTCGGGGCTCGGGGTGCGCGCTGCCGCGCCGTCCGGAGACTCCTTTACGACCAGTGCCAGCGGCAGGGCAGCGAGCACGATCAGCAGGCCGAGCGATTGCAGTGCGCCGCGCCACCCAACCTCCTGCGTGAGCCAGAGCGCCAGAAACGGCACGATCGCGCCGCCGATCCCGATGCCCAGGTACGCGAACCCCATCGCCCGGCCGCGCGCCGCCGTGAACCAGCGGGACAGGAGCACCTGGTTCGGGAGCGGCCCGCCGCAGAAATTCCCGAGCGCGTTGAAGAGATAAAAGAAGTAAAACCCCGCGAGCGAGCGGATCGCCCCGAGCCCGACCAGCGCGGCACCGGCCATGAGGATCCCCGCGACCATGAGGCGGCGCGGGCCGAAGCGATCCACCAGCCAGCCGGCGAGGAACCCGAACAGCGGCCCGACGAGCAGCTTCGAGATCGCGTTGCCGGAGGTGACCTGGGCGCGCGACCACCCGAACTCGCGCACCATCAAGTCGTAGAAGAACGGCAGGCCGTACAGCGCGATCCCGACGATGGCGAACAGCGCCAGGAACGACGTCGCCGCGACCTGGACCTGCGCATTGCGCAGGGAGGCGGGCGCGCTCACAAGTTGTGGCGCTTGAGCTCGCTCACCGCGTAGTCCACCGCGCGCGCGGTGAGGGCCATGTAGGTGAGCGACGGGTTCACGCACGACGAGCTGGTCATGCAAGCGCCGTCGGTGACGAAGAGATTCGGTACGTCGTGGGCCTGGTTGTGCGCGTTGAGCACCGCCGTCTTGGGGTCCCTGCCCATGCGCGCCGTTCCCATCTCATGCACGCTGAAGCCCGGCGGTCCGTCCTCATCGTACGTCTCGACGTTCGTGCACCCGGCGGCCTCGAGCATCTCTGCCGCCTGCGTCTTCACGTCTTCCCGGATCGCTCGCTCGTTCTCACTCCACGAGCAGTGCACGCGCGGCAAGGGGATCCCCCATTGGTCCGTCCGTTCCGGGTCCAGGTCGACGTAGTTCTCGTGGCGCGGCAAGCATTCACCGTAGCCCTGCAGGCTGATCCCCCACGGCCCCGGCTCGCGCAGCCGCTGCTTCAACTCGACGCCCAGTCCAGGCGCATCGGCGCCCCGGCTCCACGCCTGGCGCCCGGCGCCCGCCTGGATCCCGTAGCCGCGCAGGAACGCGACCTTCGCTTCCCCGGGCATGCCGAGGTTCCGGAACCGCGGGATGTAGGTCCCCGTGGGGCGGCGGCCGTACACGTACTTGTCCTCGAGGCCGGGTACGGTGCCCCGCGCGCCGGCCTTGGAGATGTGGTCCATCAGATTGTGGCCCAGCTGGCCGCTCGAGTTGGCCAGCCCGGTCGGGAACCGTGGGCTGGTCGAATTCAACAGGATCTGCGCGGTGCCGAGCGTCGAGGCGCAGAGAAAGATGAGCCGGCCGAAATACTCGCGTGTGGCCTTGGTGTTCGCGTCGATCACGCGCACGCCCGTGGCGCGGTCGGTCCGTTCGTCATACATCACGCTGTGGACGATCGCATCGGTGACGACCGTCAGCCTCCCGGTCTTCCGGGCGGCGGGGAGCGTGGCGGAGAGGCTCGAGAAGTAGCCCCCGAAGCTGCAGCCGCGGGCGCATTGGTTGCGCGCCTGGCAGGCGCCACGGCCGTTGTGCGCCTGGGTCAAGTTCGCGACGCGCGTGATCGTCATGTGCCGGCCGCGAAACGCGTGCTCGATCCCCTGCTTCACGACCTGCTCGGCGCAGTTCAGCTCCCACGGCGGGAGGAACTCGCCGTCCGGCAAATGGGCCAGGCCCAATCGCTCGCCGCTCACCCCGACGAAGCGTTCCACGTAGGCGTACCACGGCGCCAGGTCCTTGTAGCGGATCGGCCAGTCGACGCCGTGGCCGTCGCGCAGGTTCGCCCCGAAGTCGAGGTCGCTCCAGCGCCAGCACAACCGGCCCCAGATCAGGCTGCGCCCGCCCAGCTGGTAGCCGCGGATCCAGCGGAACGGCTTGCCCTCGGGAGTGACGTACGGGTGCTCCCGATCGTTCACGAAAAAGTGCCGCGTCGCCTCGCCAAACGCGTAGTTCTTGCTCTGGATCGGGTAGTCACGCTCGTACAGTTGCTGGTCGCCGCGGCCGCGGTGGGCGAACTGCCAGGGCTGCCACCACTCGGTGACGTAGTCCTTGCCGTGTTCCACGTGGCGCCCGCGCTCGAGCACCAGCGTTCGCAGCCCGTTTTCGCAGAGCTCCTTGGCAGCCCAGCCGCCCGTAATACCGGAGCCCACGACGATGGCGTCGTACGATTCGATCACACCGCCCACGCCCGGCCGATCCGATCGAGCGGGACGCACCCCTCGAACCGGCCCGGCACCGGCGCGTGGCGCAGCTCGCGCGTGGCGCCGATCTCCGACGTGTAGTACCCGACCAGCGTCAGCTCCTTCATCGTACGGAAGAACGGCGGGGTCGCAGCGTGATCGCCGGCGGCGGCGAACGCCTCGTGATCGAGTTGATCGAGCACGGCGCGTTGCTCCTGAGTCGCGCAGCGTAGAAAGGCGCGCCCGCAGCTTCGCTGCGCCCGGGCGTCCATATCGCCGAGGCCGGTCAGAAACCGCTGTCGCTCCTCGGCCGGGTAGGACTCCGCGAGCATGGCGTCGATGAAGCGGTGGACTAGGGCGGCGCGGGCGCCGGGGGTGTCCGTCTCGGGAAGAATGTGCTCGGCGACCGCCGCGACCAGTTCCACCTGCTCCGAGGTGAGCGCGCGGGGCGTCCACGCGCCATCCGGCGTACGGCGCGCCTCGCACCCGGCAAGCACGCCGGCCACGGTGGACGCCGAAAGGGCGCCGCCGAGCAAGAGGGTTACCCGCCGCAGCGCCTCGCGCCGGTCGATCACTGGTTGCGCGTCGTTCGAGGACTGCGTCATGGTGGGGTCGCGCACCCTCCCTGATCGGTTTGCGGTAGCAAGACATGCGCCGCACCGCTCCCCGGAAAACTACGCCGGCTCCGAGTGGTGCGAAACGTCGGGCGTTCCCCGGCGCGGCGCTGAGCGCCCGCAGCACCAGTCGCGTCCACGCGACACCCTCTGGGCGACGGGCGCCGCCCGCCAGCCGAGAGTCGTGGAGCGTCCCTCCTCCTTCGCCCCACGAATGCCCAACAAATAGTTCGTGCCCCGGACAAATGCTCGCGTGACTCGTCTCACGTGAAGGGGCACGACCCTTGCGGCCTGCGGTAAAGCCCGGGATTCCACTCGTCGGAGGTCCCATGTCGAAGCGTCGCCGTCACGCCGCTTTGGGGCGTCCATACTTGCCCCAACCGGCCGCCGCCTGGCCTGCGGTCGGATTCAGACCGACCGGTCGCACCTCACCCTGCAAGTTCCTCAGTTTCCTGCTGCTCCTTGCGATCTCGCCGCTCTCCGCGGTCCGCGCTCAGACCGGAGGCGGGGGCGGGGGCACGACGCCGGGGCCGACGACGGGAACGATCTCGGGCGTCGTCACGGCCCAGGAGACGGGGGCTCCGTTGCCGGGCGCTCGGGTGATGGTGGCGGGTACGGAGCTCGGCGCCGATGTCGCCAGCGACGGCCGCTACTCCATCGACGCGGTACCGCCGGGGACGTACCGCCTGCGCGCGCGCCTGATCGGGCACGCCCTCATGGAGATGACCGGCGTCGTCGTCACGGCGGGCGACACCGCCAGGGCGGACTTCCGGCTCGCGCCGCTGGCCGTCACGCTGCAGGAAGTCGTCGTCGTCGGGTATGGGACGCAGGCCCGCAAGGACATCACGGGGTCCGTCGCCTCAGTGGCAGGTGAGGACCTGCAACGGACGCCGAAAGCCAACGCCATCGATGCCATCAAGGGGCGCGTGCCCGGCGTCGACATCGTCACGACCGGCAACAAGCCGGGGGACGGCATCAGCATCCGGGTGCGCGGCGAGCGCTCGCTGACGGCGTCCAACGATCCGCTGTACGTGCTCGACGGGATCCCCATGGCCGGAGGGATCGGTGACCTCAACCCGAACGACATCGAGTCGATCGAGATCTTGAAGGACGCCTCGGCGACGGCGATCTACGGCTCGCGCGGCGCCAGTGGCGTGGTGCTGATCACCACGCGCCAGGGCAAGGCCGGGGCGACGACCATCACGTACGACACGTACGGCGGCGTGCAGCAGGCGTCCCGGCGGATGCAGATGATGAACGGCCCGCAATTCGCTGACTTCAAGCGGGAAGCCAGTCGGACGGTGGGAAAATACCAGTGCCCTACGGGCGTTGCCGTGTGCGCCGCAGGCGACGCCGCGCTGTTCTGGCCGGTGGAGATCGCGTCGCTCCAGGCGGGCCTGTCGACGGATTGGCAGGACCTCGTGCTGCAGGACGGCACGCAGATCAACAACGAGGTGCGCGTAACCGGCGGCGACGAGAAGACCCGCTTCGCGCTCAGCGGCAGCCAGTTCAATCAGCGAGGCATCGTGAAGGGGCAGGACTTCGTGCGACGGTCGGCACGGCTCAACTTCGACCATCGCTTGAACCCCCGGCTGCGGGTGGGAACCTCGACCTATGTGCTGCGCAGCGACCAGCACCTCGGCAGGGGCGACGGCGTGTACAGTGAGGCGCTCGGCAACGACCCGCTGGGCATGCCGTTCGACAGCGCCGGCAACCTCATCTTCAAGCCTACGCCGGACGGGCAGAGGGTCAACCCGCTCTCGGACGTCGAAAACCAGAAGGACGACCGGGCGCGCACGCGCGTGTTCGGCACGCTGTTCGCCGACTACAATCTGACCGAGCATCTGAACTGGCGCGTCAACTTCGGCGCGGACCTCACCTTCTTCCGCCGGGGCCAGTTCTGGGGTGCTCAGACCCAGGCGATGCAGGGGAGCGGGGCCAACGCCACCCTGCAGCAGAATCGCACCTTCGCCTACACCCTGGACAACATCCTCACCTATCGGCAGAGCCTGGGCTCGGCTCAGCGCGTCGAGGCCACGCTGCTGTACAGCATCCAGCGCCAGCAGTTCGAAGATCAGGTCACCAACGCGATCGGGCTGCCCTACGAACAACAGCAGTACTACGACCTCGGGTCGGCGGCGCGTGTCGGACCCCCATCCAGCAACCTGACGGATTGGAAGCTCCAGTCCTACATGGCGCGCATCAACTACGCGCTCAAGGACCGCTACCTCCTGACTCTCACCAGTCGCGTGGACGGCTCGTCCCGGCTGGCGCCCGGGCACAAGTACCAGTGGTTCCCCTCGGTCGCGCTCGCGTGGCGGCTCTCGGAAGAGGACTTCATCCAGCGCACTCATCTCTTCTCCGATCTGAAGTTGCGACTCAGCTACGGGCAGACCGGTAATACCGCGATCGATCCCTATCAGACGGAAGGATCGCTGTCGCGCACGATCTACTCGTTCGGCGACCAGCCGGCGGTCGGGTATCGTCCCGGGAGCCTGGTGAATCCAAATCTCACGTGGGAGCGGACGGCCCAGGCGGACGCCGGGCTCGAGTTCGGCCTGTTGAACGGCCGCGTGTACGGCTCGGTGGACGTGTACCGGTCCTCGACGAGCGAACTGCTGATGTCGCGCCAGCTCGCCGGCACGAACGGTTACTCGAGCATCCTGCAGAACGTCGGCGCGACCCGGAACACGGGCGCCGAGATCTCCCTCTCGACGGAGCTGCTCCGGAATTGGCACGGCCTCGCGTGGACCAATCAGCTGACGTGGGCCACGAACCGGAACCGGATCGTGAGTCTGTTCGGCGGCACGAAGGACGACGTGGGAAACCGCTGGTTCATCGGCTATCCCATTCAGGTCTACTACGACAACAAGTTCGGCGGCATCTGGCAGCTCCAGGATTCCGTCCTCGCCAAGTCGTTCGGGCGCAAGCCCGGGGACATTCGCATCGTCGACGTGAACGGCGACGGCAAGATCGACGCGAACGATCGCGTGATCCTCGGCACCGGCTTCCCCGATTGGACGGGGAGCCTCACGAGCCGGTTCGACTGGAAAGGCCTCGACCTGTCGGTCATGGCGGTCGCCCGCTGGGGCTTCATGGTGAACGACCAGTTCCGCAAGGACAACAACGTGTTGGCCGGTCGTTATAACAACCTGGCCGTGAACTACTGGACGCCCACCAACCCCTCGAACACCGATCCCCGCCCCAACGTCGATCAGGAATTCCCGCCCTTCAACAGCGCGCTGGGCTTCGAGGATGGATCGTTTGTGCGCGTGCGCAGCGTCACGCTGGGCTACTCCGTGCCCGGCGCGCGGTTCGGGCCGTTCCACGGCCGCTCGCTGCGGGTCTACGTCACGGCGCTGGATCCGCTCCTGTTCACGGACTTTCAGGGCCTCGACCCCGAGTCGCGCACGAGCCAGGGCGTGCCCGGCTACTGGACGGTGCTGACGGGCCTCACGGTGGGCCTCTAACCGGCGGGAGGAACGATGAAGAAGCGAGATGCCGTGATGGTGGGCGCGGCGATCCTGACGGGCCTCGCCGGCTGCATGGAC
>WNEW01000272.1_pt1 | contig 24720 bp, 25 predicted proteins | sample 5399891 | NCBI WGS metagenome assembly WNEW01 (sample SAMN13153336, study PRJNA577476) | soil metagenome | isolation source: 40 cm grassland meadow soil pre-rain plot 5 | place: USA:California | collected 2015-09-08 | reverse complement strand
TCAGCAAGATCGCCTTCGGCCCGGCTTCCGGGACGTGCGCCGACCAGATCGTCGAGGCTCTGATCAGCGACTTCGTGTCCCAACAGATAGAGGTCGTCGATCGGCAGCATCTCGGCGCGATCCTCGCCGAGCACAACCTCACCACCAGCGGCTATGTCGATCAGCTATCCTGAGGCGCCCGCAGAATTCGACGTATTGGACATCGCCGTCCGAGCGGCTGTGCTGGACGTTCATCGGATGTTCCTTCCATGGTCGGAACAGAGGAAGCTCATCTTCTACGACGATGACGACTGCGGTCTCAAACGATCGTCCCAGCTGCTCAAGGCGCAGGACGTCGAGGGCACCTTCCAGGCCTCCCAACAAAACCTCGAGACCTGCAAGAACACCCCGAAGGTGAAAGACAAGGTCTTGGGACATGCCTACTACAACATGGGCATGAGTCACATGATGCGGGATGAGTACGACCAGGCGTTAGAGCAGTTCCGGGAGGCCGCCCAGGCCGGGCGACATCGTCAACAAGGCCATAGCCGAGTGCCAGATGGCCAAGGAGCTGGTCCTGGCGATGCAACAGATCGACCAGCGGGCGGCCTTCGAGACGGGGCAGAAGCAGGCTGAAGGAGAGAGAGTCGCGCAGGCCGAGGCGGCCGGTATGCTCACCAACGCCGATATCGTTCAGATGGTGGAGAGCAAGCTGTCCGACGTGCTCATCATCCACAGATCAAGAACTCGAAACACAAGTTCGATACGTCCTCTGATGCCCTCGTCAAGCTGACCAAGGCGGGCGTCAAGGACCCGGTGATCATGACGATGATGGAGCCGTAGCCGCCCTAGCTTTTGCCTTTCCTGCTTTCGTCAGGCCAGATTTGCCGTGTGAGATGCCTGATTGCAGTCTGTCTCTTCGCCGCCTGCCATGCCGGCCCGGGCTCGTCTCCACCCCTGCGACTCGGCACCACGTATACGGTCGAGCAGTCGGGCGCGCTGGAGCTGCTCGACTCCCTCGCGCAGCCCAAGCCGGCTGTCGTGGTCGGCCCCTCGGGCCAGATCCTCGCCGCGGCCGCGCGCGGGGACGTCGATGTCGTGATCACGCACGCGCCCAGCCTCGAACAACGCCTGCTCGTCGTGCCCGGGCACGCGCTGCTCGCATGCCCGTTCGTTGCGAGCCGGTTCGCGATCGTGGGCCCCCCCGCCGATCCGGCACGGATCGCCGCCGCGTCGAGCGCCGCGGACGCGTTCCGTCGCATCGCGGCGGCGGCCGGGCCGTTCGTCTCGCGGGGGGATTCCTCGGGCACGCACGTGAAGGAGCTGGTCCTGTGGGACCGGGCGGGCGGGCGGCCGGCGGGCTCGTGGTACCTCCAGTCGGGCGCCGACCAGACGACCACGCTGCACGTGGCGGACGAGCGCAACGCGTACGCGCTCGCCGACCTGCCGACGCTGGCGAGGCTCACCGGCCTGCGACTGCGCGTGTTGTTTGCGGCCGATACCGCGCTTACCAACCCGTACACCCTGTATGTCGTGCGCGAGCCGCGCGCGGGCCCCGAGGCGCGAGCGTTCGCGCAGTGGGCGATGAACGTCGCGCGCCCGCGCATCCTCAGCTTACGCCTCCCCGACGGCACACCGGCGTTCGGGTCGCGGCCGGGCGACTGCACGGCGCTGGGGCTGCCATGAGGGCAGTCCACGCCGTGTGCGCCACGGCGCTCGCCTGGCAGGGCTGCCACGCGTCGCATCCCGACCCCGTGCACGGCGCGACGCTGCTGCTCGGCACCTGGGAGTACGTCGCCCCGCGGCGCGCTGTCCCGGCGCGACCTTCCCTGGGCGCCGGTCTCCGGGTCTCGCTCCAGTTCGACTCGACCGCTCACGATACGGCCTTCGGACGGGTGGTGCGCTGGTTCGCCGGGGATGTCGGCAAACCGCCCGCCACGTTCGGAACGGTAACCGGCGTGGTCACGGGCGATGGCGTCGTCAGCATCGCCATCCCCAGTGCCATGGCGGGCGTTGCGCCGATAACACTGACCGCTACAGTTGCCGGGCGCGACACGCTGACCATCACCACGGCCTCCTTCGCGCAGGGCCCCGCCGCGCTGCTCGTACGGAGCGCCGGCCCGGCTACTGCGAAACCGTAAGGGAGTAGCTCGCGAGGGCGCGCAGGTGGTAGCTGCGCGCGGCGACGCTCTGGACGGTCGCGACGTACTGGCTCGCCTGAGCGAGGTTCGGCACGCCGATCGTGAGAATCGTCCCCTGGGCGATCGTCCCCGTGAGGGCGAACCGCGTGGTGGTGCCGAGCGGCTGAGCGAACAGCCGCAGCCCCGTGCCGGGCGTCGCGCTCGTGAGCACAGCTGGTCCGGTGACCGTGAGCAGAATCGCCCCGTCCCCCCCGCTGTTCGGCGTCGTGAGATCTACCTTCAGCATACCGGCGACCGGCCCGGTGCTCTCCCGGCAGGTCAACGCCGCGCTCACGAGCACGAGGAGCGCCGCCGCCCCGGCCGATCGACTCATCGCACACCCCGATTCGCCCGTAGTGCCTGCGCGGCGGCCCGCTGCTCCGCGGTGAGCGGCGCGCCGGTGGCGTCGACCCATGCGAGGAAGTCGCCGAGGTCGAACCGCCCGTTCGCGTTGCCGAGCTGGTCGAGGTCGCCCTGCTCTTGGGTGGTGAGGCCCGCGCCGTCCAGGATCTGGGACACCACGGCGCTCGCGGCGATGGGCGCGAAGAACACCGCCCGCACGGCATAGGGCCGGCTCATCGGCAGTGTAAGGGACAGCGACTTGGAAACGGTGTCGCCCGCCCACGAGACGAACGCGCGCACGCTGCTGGTGTCGTTGGCCGTCAAAGTCACGGGAGTCGCCTCGGCAAGGAACGAGCCGCTCGTGTCCGACGCTGCAACGGTGCCGCCGCTCGTCGCCGAATACATGAGCTGGTGCGCCCGCGCCAGCGTCACGATCAACGTGTCGGGCGTGGCGCCGGCCGTGAAGCCGTGCGTGCGCGCCAGGCCGTCGGACCACGAGCCGAACACCTGTCGGGTCCGGCCCGCCACCGTGTACTGCGTGTCCGCTACGCCCACCGTGTGCGGCGTTCCCTGGTTCAGCAATTCGCGATACACGTGGAAGCTCGCCCCATCGACCTGGATCACGGCCGCAGTGTCCGTGGCGCGGACCAGCGTCACTGGGAACCTCACGCGGAAGGACATCTCCCCGTTGAGGACGACCTGCTGGATCTGATCCAGGACGATCCCCGCCGGCAATGAGTCTGAGTTGCGACGCGCCGCCGGCGTGCTCGACGCGGAGAAGAGGACGTTGGGAACAGGCACCCCCGGGTACGGGTCTCCGGCGTCGCCACGATTCGACTGCGGCGCCGTGAAGTTCGCATCGAGGTTGCCCTTGCCGTCCGCCTGCACAAGCTCCAGGCCGTGGATCGGTCCGGCATTGATGGTGTTGGAGAAACCGCCGATCGCGATCTGAGTCGAGTCCACGTGCCAGATGAGCAGGCCGCCACCGCAGCTGGACGGCAATCCGCTGACGCGGCAGTGATAGCCGATCATCGCGCTGTCGGACTGGACGGCCTGCCGGTTCTCGAGCAGGAAGTACTCGCCGCGCGAATTCGCGCCCAGCGCTCGCACGTAGAACGCGGTGTCGGAGACCGGTGCGGCGCCGAAATGATAGGTGCCCGCCGCGCCCAACGGCCGCACCGTGACCCAGCCGAGTTGGCTCAGTGACCACGCGTCCATCCGCGACGGGCTCAGGGGGGAGGTGTAGTTGCCGCTTCCCATGAGCCCCCACTCGCCGATGCCTTCCGTCGAGTCCACGGTATCGTACAGGTCTGGGAGGCCAAAGCCGTGCCCGGTCTCGTGCGCCACCGTACCGATCGGCATGATCTGTGTGCTGTCGCAACCCGTCGACCCGCCTACGCCGCTCTGGAGGATGTAATCGCTGACCCGGATGCGGACGCCGGCAGTTCCGGTCGAGTGTGTCATGTACGAAGGTTGCAACGCGTAGCGGTGCGCCCAGAGGTGGTTGGCGGGCGTTCCCCGCGGCGGCCCGGGGCCGCACTCGCCGCCCGGCGCCGCAGGCAGGAACAGGATGAGGTCGACGACGTTGTCGCCGTCGCTGTCGTACTGCGTCCAGTCCACCGAGCCATCGATCTTCGCCAACGCCTCGCGTAAGCCGTTCTGCATCGCCAGCACCGCGCTATCGGAGAAGAGCCCGTTGCAGTTGGTGGACCCGAAGGGGTTCTCCTTCTGGCACTGCGCGCTCGTCCCGCCGGCGTACCTCACCTCGTTGCTGTCGAGCGTCACGGCGCCGTACGTCTGCCCCTTGATGCTCAGCAAGCCAGTGGAGAGTTGCTCGTAGAACGAGCGGTACGTGTACGGGCGGCCGGAGGGCGGCGTGGCGGCGAACAGAACCTGATCGTACTCCGCCGCAGCGCGCATTTGGGCCGCCGGCGTGTCCCGGTACTTGATGAGCAGCGCCGGGACGCGCAGCACGCCCGACACCGCCACGGCAGTGGCGGACGGCGCGACTGGCGAGAGGAGCACTCCCGCAGCCCCCCCAGCGCCCGCGAGCGGCGCATTCAGTGCCCCGAACTGTCGCCGGCCGAGCAGCCGGGCGCGGTTTGTCGCGACCTGACGCGCCTGCTTGCGCCATACGCCGTCGCTCCGGAAGTCGAACTTGCGGATTTCCCAACGAGGAGCGGAGCGGTCCTGAGCGCGCGCCGCGCCGGGAAGACACGCGACAACGAGGAGCCCGATCAGGAGCGAGCGGAGATGCGTCACGTGCTGGAATCCCGGGATGAGAGCAGACCGACCGAATTTACCCTAGGACGTGGCGGCGCTGGAAGCTGTGCCCTCGCTCACGCCGCGTCGCGCGAGCAGCAGGCCCAACCCCATGAACCCGATCACGCCGCCCACAACCTTGGCCTCATACATCCAGGGACGCCCGTCGTCTCCCGGTGGAACGAAGCCGAGCAGGATCGAGAAGCCGACGGCCGCGAGGCCCACGAGGCCGATCAGCCCCGTGGCGGCGGTGCGCGCCCGCCGCAGCCGCAGATAGGCCGCGAAGAGATACAGATAAGGAATGAAGAAGAGGATGAGGGTGGTCTGGGTGAGCACGAGGTAGGCGTTCTTCACGGTGGAGCCGACCAGGCTCGCGACCACGAACACGCTGGCGAGCGCCCCCTGTACGAGCAGCGCGAGATGCGGCGTGTGCCAGCGCGGATGGATCCGACTGAAGGCGGGCGGCAGCGCGCCATCCACGCCCGCGACGAACGGCAGGCGCGCCGACCCCGCGAGCCACGCGCCTACGCCGCCCAAATTGCCGAGCGCGAGCAGGATGGCGACCAGCGCCGCGACGGGCGCCAGCCACGCCACGCCGAGGCGCTGCACCAGCGCCGCTGTCGCCTGCGGCATCCCATTCGTGATGCTCACCGTCTCGGCCGGCAGGGCTACGAGCATCGCCGCAGTGCCGAGGACGTACAGCAGGACGATGCCGACTCCCGAGATGACGATGCCGCGTCGCAGCGTCGCGGCGGGGTCGTGGATCTCGTCCCCGAGCGTCGGGGCGAGCTCGAGGCCGGCGACCGCGAACGTCATGGTGGCGAAGAGATTGATCGACGGGAGGTCGAATTTCGCGGGTAGCAACCCTCGCAGGGTGACCGGCGTAGCGCTGCCGTGCGCCACGAGCGACCAAGCCGCCAGCACCACGAAGATGAGCGCCGGCAGCCAGGTCCCGTGACCGCCCAGGTTCTGGAGTCGCTTCCCGACCCGCAGGCCGACCAGGTTCATGCCGACCGCGAGCCACAGCCCCGCCAGCGACAGCGCGCCGACGAAGACAGTGTCGTCGCCAAGGCGCACGAACCGCGGCCCGCCCGCGTAGGCGGCGATCGCGGCGGTGGCGACGAGCAACGACGGGAAGTAGAAAAGATTATTGACCCAGTAGCCCCAGCCCGCCACGAATCCCTGGAGCGGTCCGAACGCCCGGCGGACCCACCGGTAGATACCGCCCGCCGCAGGATCAATGTCGGCGAGCTCCCGCACTGCGACGGCCGAAGGTAGGAAGAAGACGACCATCGCCACCACCCACAGGAGTAGGCTGGCGAGCCCGAACTGGCTCGCCGCGGTGGTGAGCCACCGCAGCCCGACGATCGCCGTGATGTTGAACAGCACGACGTCGCGCAGCCGCATGACGCGGGGAAGCTGGTCAGGGACCCTTGGCATGAACCGTGGCGGTGAGCCACCCGATGCCGCTGCCCAGCGCGGCGCCACCGATCACGTCGGTCGGGAAATGCTTGCCGCCGATCACGCGCAGGGCGGCGACGCCCGCCGCCCCCGCGTACAGCAGCACCGCGTTCCTGGCGCGGTGCGGCAGCTGCTCGCGCTGGGCCATGACGAGATACGACGTGGCCGCCGCGAACGCGAGCGAGGCGTGCCCCGAGGGGAACGACTGCCGGCTTTCCCGCTGCGCCGCCGCCGCCACGGCATCCGCCGTGTACAGGACCGGGCGACTGCGGTGCACGATCACCTTGAGCCACCCAGTCGTCGCCTGCGTCCAGGCGAGCGAGTTGAGGAACACCGCCGCGTTACCGCGCCGCTGACCCGGGTCGAGCCCGTGGAGCGAGACGAACGCCGCGGCGCCGACGACACCTCCGAGCAGAACGCTGCTCGCGGTCGCGGCGCTGGCAGAAGAGTTGTTCAGCCCGGCGCGATCGATGCCGGGAACCGAGGCCGGGTCGCACGGGGCGCACGGCGGCTGACCGTGCGGCAGATTCAAAGCAACGGGGATGAGTGAGAGTGCGCCCGCGGTACCGACCGAGGCAGCATCCCACCACGTGACACGATAGGGCGTCTGACCCGCTGCCAGCCGCGCGGCGGCGAACAGCCAGACGAAGACGACCGCCGACCGGGACATGCGGGCTCTCGCTCGAAACGGGAGGCTTGGAAGTTACGTAGTCCAGGCGAAGCGTGCTAACTTACGTCCGCGCGGGACCTTGCGGTTTGGTGGCAGCGCCACTACTGTCAAGGCTGCTGTTTTCTCACCCTAACTGTCTGGGGGCCCCGTGACTACCGAGACCCTGCAGCACGTCGCGCTGTTCGATAAGTGCAAGAGCTTCACGAAGGCGCGGGAGCTTCAAGCTGCCGGGCTGTACCCGTACTTCCGCCCGATCTCCCACTCGGAAGACACGGTCGTCGTTATCGAAGGCAAAGAGCGGATCATGATGGGCTCCAACAACTACCTGGGGCTGACGCATCATCCCGAGGTCCTGGCTGCGGCCAAGCACGCGCTCGAGCGCTACGGTTCGGGCTGCACCGGGAGCCGGCTGTTGAATGGGACGCTCGACTTGCACGAGCGGCTCGAGGCCGAGCTGGCGCAGTTCTTCGGTAAGGAAGCGTGCCTCGTGTTCTCGACGGGGTACCAGGCGAACCTGGGGTTGGTCTCGGGCCTCGTGGGGCGCGGCGACGTCGTGTTCCTCGACAAGCTCGATCACGCCTCGATCGTGGACGGGGCGAAGATGTCGTACGGCGACACCGTGCGCTTCAACCACGCCGACCTGGTGAACCTTGAGCGCAAGATGCAGCAGGTGCCCGCGGGCACGGGCATGATGATCATCGTCGACGGCGTCTACTCCATGGAAGGCGAAATCGCCGACGTGCCGAGCCTGCTCAAGGTCGCGCAGAAGTACGGCTCCGCCCTCGCGCTGGACGACGCGCACGCGGTGGGCGTGCTCGGTCCGCGGGGCGACGGCACCGCCGCGCACTTCGGCCTGGTGGACGAAGTGGATATCATCGTGGGCACGTTCTCGAAGTCGCTCGCCTCGATCGGCGGCTTTGCGGCAGGGGCCGAGAGCGTCATCCACTACCTGAAGCACAACTCGCGGCCCCTGATTTTCACCGCGGCGCTGCCACCCGCCAACACGGCTGGAGTGCTCGCCGCCCTGCACATCCTGCAGCGCGAGCCGGAGCGGCGCGACCAGCTCTGGGCCAATACGCGCCGCCTCCAGGAGGGGCTGCGCTGCGAGGGCTTCGACATCGGGCCGACGGCGACGCCCATCGTACCCGTCCTCATCGGGCCGCTCGAGAAGACGTTCCTCTTCTGGCGGAAGCTGTTCGAGAACGGCGTGTTCACGAACCCCGTGGTGCCGCCCGCCGTGCCGCCGTCGCAGAGTCGGCTGCGGACCAGCGTGATGGCGACGCACACCGCCGATCAGTTGGACTTTGCGCTGGAGACCTTCGGCCGGCTCGGAAAAGAGCTGGGGGTCATCTGAGCGCAGTGGAGATCGCGCCCGTCAACGGCGGGCGCGATCTCGAGCGCTTCATCGCCTTCCCCTACGACCTCTACCGGGGCGACCCGCGCTGGGTGCCGCAGCTGCGCGCGGACGTGCGGACGCTGCTCTCCCCCGCCCGCAACCCGTTCTTTCAGCATGCCGTCGCCCAATGTTTCCTGGCGCGCACCGATGGCCGGGTCGCCGGACGGGTTGCCGCGATCCAGAACGACGCGCACACGCGGGAGCACCGCGACCGCGTCGGCTTCTACGGCTTCTTCGAAGCCCTCAACGACCCATCGGTCAGCGACGCGCTGTTCGATGCGGCGGCGGCGTGGCTGCGGCGCCAGGGGTTGGCCGTGATGCGCGGGCCGATGAGCCCCTCGATCAACGACGAGTGCGGCCTCCTGGTGCAGGGATTCGACACGCCACCCACCCTGATGACGTCGCATAACCCCGCCTACTACGTCGACCTGCACCAGCGCTACGGCTTCACCAAGGCCAAAGATCTGTTGATGTACGAGAGCACCACCATCCAGGTGCCCGAGCGCATCGTCCGCGCCGCGACCGTGATCGCCCAGCGCAAGGGCATCACGCTGCGGGCGCTCGACATGAAGCGCTTCAAGGCCGAGGTCGAGCTCGTCAAGGCTCTCTACAACGAGGCGTGGGAGAAGAATTGGGGATTCGTGCCGCTCACCGAAGCGGAGATCGACCACCTCGCGACGCAGCTCAAGCCGATCGTGGTGCCCGACCTCGTCTGCTTCGCCGAGCGCGCCGGGAAAGTCATCGGCTTCGCCGTGGCGTTGCCGGACTTGAACGTCGCGCTCAAGCACAATCCGTCGGGCCGCATGTTCCCCGGCATCCTCAAGGTCCTATGGCACGCCCGCAAGGTGCACCGCTTGCGGATCCTGCTGCTCGGCGTGCTGAAGGAGTACCGCAGCACCGGGGTCGACGCCCTGATGTATCACTGGATCTGGACCAAGGGGATCGCGCACGGGTTCACGTGGGGCGAGGGGGGCTGGATCCTGGAGGATAACGCGCCGATGAACAACGCCGCCGTGCAGCTCGGCTTCCAGCCGTACCGCACTTACCGGATCTACGACAAGACACTGTGAAGGCGTTCGTCACCGGCGGAACGGGGTTCGTCGGTGCCCACCTCGTTCGAGCGCTGCTCGAGCGCGGCGACGAGGTGCGCTGTCTGGTTCGCACCCCCGCCAAGGCACAGACCCTCGGCTGGAACGACGTACGCATCATCCGCGGGGATCTGGATCAGCCGGACGCCCTCGCGGCAGGCTGCGCGGGCGCGGACGTCGTGTTTCACGTGGCCGGGCGGATCAGCGCCCGCGACCTGCGGGAATTCATGCGGGCGAACCGCGACGGTACCGCCAACGTGCTGGAGGCCGCGTCGCACGCCCCGCCGCAACGCTTCGTGCTGGTCTCGTCGCTCGCCGCGGGCGGGCCGACATCGCCGGGGCACCCGATCGACGAGGCGCGCCCCCCGGCCCCCGTCACGCCGTACGGCCAGAGCAAGCTCGCGGCCGAAGTCCTGGTCCGGGCGATGCCGTTTCCCTGGACCATCGTGCGGCCGCCCACCGTGTACGGCGAATGGGACCACGAAGTGCTGAAAGTGTTCAAGCTGGCGCGCCGGGGGATCGTCCCCGTGTTCGGTGACGGGTCGCAGGAACTGTCGGTGATCTACGCGGGCGACCTGGCGGGCGCCTTGGTTGCCGCCGCGACCTCGCCCAACGCCGCGCGCAAGGTATACTACACGGCGCATCCCGCCATCACGACGAGCCGCGAGCTAGTCCGCGCAGTCGGCCGGGCGGTGGGACGCGAGCCGCGCATCGTGCCCCTGCCCGGGCCGCTGGCCCGCGCGCTGCTCTGGGCCATCGGGACGGTCGTCCACCTCGCGGGGCGCGCCACGCTGCTGTCGGCCGACAAAGCGGACGAGTTCCTCGCCCCCGCCTGGACCTGTCGGCCCGATGCGCTGATGCGGGACGCCGGCTGGCGCGCCGCGACGGACCTGGAGGCGGGCCTGCAGCGCACGGCGGACTGGTATCGCAGGGAGGGGTGGCTGTGAACCACACGTCGCACGACGTCACGACGGCACGACCCGCGGACCTGCTGGCCGCGGCCCGTCGTGCCGTCTTGCAACGCTTCACCGCCGTCGACCTCGTCACCCTGCTGTACGTCGCGATCGCGACCGTCGCCGTGCTCGCCTTCACCGCCGACGATCGCACTGGTTGGGGCTGGTTGCTCGTGGCGCACGGGCTCCTCGTGACGCTGGTCCTGCTGGCGCCGCGCGCGCGCGAAGCGGGGCGCCTGGGCCGCTTCCTCGGCGACTGGTACCCGATGTTGTTGCTGGGCGGGCTGTACGCCGAGGTGGGCGTGCTGAACGTGGACGTCGGTTACCAGCACGACCTCGCGATCCAACGGCTCGAGCTGTGGGTGTTCGGCTCGCAGCTGTCGTACCGCTGGATCCGCGAATGGCCCAACCCGATGTTTTCGTGGATCATGCACACCTGTTATCTCGCCTATTACGCCATCCTATGCGCCTCGCCGCTCGGCCTGTGGTTGAGCGGGCGGCGCGACGCGGCACGGCGCACCATCTTCGCCGTGATGATCACCTTCTACCTCTGCTACGTCGTCTTCCTCTTCTTTCCCGTCGCGGGCCCGCGCTACGCGTTCGATCTCGCCCACAACGCCGCCACACAGACGTGGCCGGCGCGCTTTACGCAGTGGCTGCTCGACCGCGGCGACTCTTGGGGCGCGGCGTTCCCTTCATCTCACGTCGCGGCCGCCGTGGTTGCGGCGATCTGCGCGCTGCGGTACTGGCGCGCGCTAGGGCTCGCGCTCGTGCCTCCCACGCTCGGGCTGGTGTTGTCGGTGGTGTACGGGCAGTTCCACTACGCGGTGGATGCCGTGGCGGGGCTGTTCGTGGCCGGCGCGGTGCTCGCATCCCAGTACGTCTACGGTGCAGAGCCGGAACAAGCGGGCGCGCCCCTCCCGGCAGGGAGCCTCGAGCAAGCTTGACCAGCTAAGAGGGGGCTCGGGGTTAGGGGCTGGAGATCTCCCGAGCCCCTAACCCCGAGCCCCCAGCCTCGCCGCGCGCGACGCGACGGTGTCCAAGTCGCCGCCGAGCGCGTCCATGCGGCGCTGGAACTGGATGTCGACGAGCAACAATCCCACTACATACGCCGCGAGATTCACCGCGAAGATCACGGTGAAGATCACCGGGTAGGGGAGCCAGATCCCGAAGTAGAGCGCGAACCGCTTGACCCCGGGGTCGAGCTTGGAGCGCTCGGCGATGCTCGTCATGAGCAGGATCGCCACGAGCGCCAGCAGCGCGAGCTTGAGCGGAACGAGCCCGGCGTAGGCGAACCCGGCGAAGATGACCGCCTCCGACGCCCGATCGAGCTGGGTGTCGAGCCGCCGCCCCGCTTCGGAGGCGAGCCCGAACTCGCGCGCGATACCGCCGTCGATCCCGTCGAGCACCTGGCCCAGGGCCATCAGCCCAAGGCCCCAGCCGAGCCGTCCGGTCGCGACCGCCGCCCCGGCGGCGACGCTCGCGCCAAACGCCGCCCACGTCACCTGTGCCGGCGACAGGCCGAGCGTCAGGTGAAGGAACCGCAGCGCGGGACGGATCGCCCGGTCCAGGCCGCGCCCGATGGCGGGCGCGAAGTCATACATGGCGTTTGGTCCAGTACACCAGCAGGTTGAGCGCGACGAGCAGCGCGAGCAACACCCCCTCCTTCGCCTTGTCCGGGATTCCGGTCCACCAACCGCGCGTCACCCACGACGTATACGGGTAGAACGGCATCTTCTCGAACCGGACGCTGTAGTCCATGGCCAGGTGCACCGCGAAGAACAGCAGCGGGACGACGGAGCCGAGAAACCAACAGAGCGGCAGGATCCACAGCAGGGCGACGGGCTCCTGGAGCGACGAGCGCCAGTAGTAGCCGCGCTTGTCCCGCAGCCCGACGGCGCGTAGGTAGAACGGCGCCTTCACCGCGTGGTCGACGTCCACGCCCACGCCGAAGGCGTAGGCGAGGGCAGCGTCGCGGCCGTGCAGGTCGAGCGCCTGCGCGCCGAGCGTCGTGGCGAGGATGTGCGTGAAGATCGTCACGGCGTGATCGCGCGCTCGGCGGCGGGACGCCGGTTGGACAGCCAGACGAGGCCGAGTCCCGCCGCAATCCAGGCGAGGTCACGCAACCGGCTCACGATCGCGGTGTACACGCCGAGTGCCGGGTCGAGGCCCAGCAGGCGGAACAACACGTACAGAGAGCCCTCCTTGGTGCCGACTTCGAAGGGCACGATGAAGATCACGTTCTGGATCAGCGAGGTGAGCCCGCCGATGGCGTACGCCTGCAGATAGGTGATCTTGAAGCCCACGCTCAGACCGATGAGCACGTACTCGAGCATGAAGATGGAGCGGCTGAGATACTCGAGCACGAGCGCCTGGTAGAAGCGCCGCGGCCTCTTGTGATAGAACTCCGTGATCTGTTCGTCCATTTGCGCGAGCGTGGCGCGCGTGGGCTCGAGTCGCCGCGCGAGGCGATCGAGCAACGGGATGCGATGCATCAGGTTCAGGGCCTGCTCCAGCACGCCCCGGCGGTGTCCGGTCAACAGGAGCCAGCACAGGGCGGCCAGCACCGTGAACGCCACGGCCAGGCCGGCCAGCAGCGCCGCATGCGGCGGCAGCAGCAGCGCGCCGAGCACGATGGCCGTCAGGAAGCTCAACAACATCCCCAGCGTATGCAGCATCTGGTAGGTCACGACCGACCCGGCCGCGCGGCGCACACCGAGCCAGCGCGACGCGGCCGCGATCTTGAACGGCTCGCCGCCGACGTTGACCATGGGCGTCACGAAGTTGAGCGCGAACCCGGCGGTGGTGATCGCGTAGGTACGCCAGAACGGCGGGCGACTCGGCTCGTCGGCCATGATGAGCCACCAGGCCGCCGTATTGCAGGCGTACACCACACCATAGAGGCAGAGGATCGGCAGGAACATCCAGCCCGTTTGGGCCGCGTCGGCGAGCAGCTTCCCCACCCCGATGCGGGTCACCAGGTACGCGAAGACCGCCGAGCCGCCGAGGAACAGCAGGGCTTGGAGCTTGCGACTCACGCGCCGTCCGTGATCGCGACCGTCTTGCCGGTGCGGGCCGCTGCGTACGCGTGCTCCACGACGACCGCCACCCGTCGAATGTCGTCGAGGTAGGGCGCCGTGGCGCGGGCCGGGTCGCCCCGGTCGAGCGATGCCACGAACGACGCGAACAGCCCCGCGAACCAGCGATGGTACGACGTCTTGTCGAGCTCGGCCGCGTAGTCATGCCGCTCGAGGCGACCGTCGCGCTCGAGCCGCAGCTCGCCGCCCACCCACTCGATCGCACCGCGCTCCCCGACGAACCGGATACGGTTGTCTCGCTGGCGCGCGGCCCACGTGAAGAACATCGTGACCAGCCGCTCGCGATACTCGAAGCGCAGGGACGCCGTGTCCTCGACGTCGTAGCTGTGGTGACGCAGCCGGCCGGTCCACGCATTCACGGCCGCCGGAAGCCCCGCGATGTCGAGCAGCTGGTAGACGAGATGGGTCCCGTGGTCCAGCAGCACGCCGCCCCGCCCCGTGGCGCTCGTTCCGCGCCACGGCGTGGAGTCGGCCGTCCCGGCAAACCCGGCGTCGGCCGCGAGCCGGTGGACCGAGAACTCGGCGAGGTGCCAGCGCCCGATCGCGCCGTCCTGCAGCCACTCCTTCACCTTCACCCACACCGGATTGAAGCGGTACTGATGGCACGGCATCACGATTCGGCCGCGGGCCCGAGCCGCGACGGCGAGGCGGTCCGCTTCCGCGCGCGTGACCGCCACGGGTTTTTCACACACCACATGGTAGCCCTGCCCGAGGCCCCACAGCGCGAGGTCGAGGTGAGACGCCGTCGGCGTGCAGATGTCGATGAAGTCGAGCGGGCCGAGTCCAGCCAGCTGGTCTCGGTGCGACAGCAGCGGGATCCCGTCCACCGGCGGGAGGGCAGGCGCGCTGTCCACGACGGCGACGATCTCGACTCGCTCGCGCACCCCGGCGGCCGAGAGCAGCGCGGGGAGATGCGACTGGCGCGCGATGCCGCCCGCCCCGATGACGGCGCCACGGTACCGCGGCACGTCAGGTGACGCGGACGTAGGCATGGCGCTCGTGCTCGAGGAGGTCGGCGAGCGTGGTGGCGTTCCATTCGTGCATCAGCAGCAACACCACCAGCAGCAGGCTCATCGGCACCGCTTCCGCCCAGAGAAACGCGGAGATGTGGCCCGCGACGGCCGCCGCGCCCAGCAGCCCGAAGCGGATATTCTGGCCCAGCCAGCTGCACAGCGGCAGCAGCACCCCCTGACGCTCGCGGTACTCCGCCCGGAACGCCTCGCTCACGGCTCCCCCTTCCTGCCGGAGCGGCCGCATGATCAGCTTCACCGACCGGGGAAACAGCTGCGACTGCCGCAGCACATAGTCGCGGTAGACCCGGGCCCCGAAACGCTCGAGCAGCGTGCCGCCGGCTCCGCCTTCCACGTCTTCGGGGAGGTCGAGCTCGCCCGCCTTGCCGCTGCCCACGTACAGGAAGGCGTTCCGAATGAAATCGACCGCGGCGCTCTGGTAGGTATGGGCGAGCCCCGCGCATGCGACCAGCAACGCCGCGCCGGGCCACCACACGCCGCCGTGGATCAACCGGTACATCAGGTGGAAGTAGAGGTTGACGAACCGCAGGTTGTCGCTGATGCCGTCGAGCGCGCGCCCAAAGCGAGTCGACGAGCCTCGCAGCCGGGCGAGCTGGCCGTCCGCCGAATCGAAGACGTCCGACACGATGAACAGCACGAAGCCGATAACGTCGATCCAGCGGTCCTGGTACACGAACAGGTGTCCCGCCACCAGACCGATGAGGAGCGACCACAGGGTGACCTGGTCAGGCGAAATCCCCGTCGGGTACAGCGCCCGCGCGATCCGGATCCCGATGGGCCGGAAGAATCGCAGGTCGAGCCACTCCTCGACCGCGTGTCCCTTATCCGACAAGTCGTTCGGCGGCTTCACCGAGCACATCCTTCATGATGGCGAGGGCACCCATCGCCTGGTCCTCCTGGATGACCAGGGGCGGGTTGATCCGCACTTCGGGATTGTAGATCATCGCAAGCACGCCCCGCGACAGCAACGTGTCGAAGATCCAGCGGGTCGTCTTCTTGTCGAGCAGCTGGCGTGTGCCGGGCACCACGAGGTCCATGCCAAGCAGCAAGCCGCGCCCCCGCACGTCCGAGACGATCGGCACGTCGGACTCCCAGCGCCGCAGCTCGGCCAGCATCGTGGCGCCCAGCCGCCGGGCGTGCTCCACCAGACCCTCCTCCAGGATCGTCTCGACGGTGATCCGCGCGGCCGCGGCCGCGAGCGGATTCCCGCCATAGCTCGACGAGCTGCCGCTCGGATTGGCGAACGGCTTGGCGAACGCGATCTCCTCGCGCGCGATGATGCCGCTCATCGGGAACCCGCCGCCGAATCCCTTCCCGACCGTGAGCACGTCGGGGATGACGTTTTCATGCTCGATCGCGAACATCTTCCCGGTGCGCCCGAAGCCCGTGATCATCTCGTCGCAGATCAGGAGGGCGCCCAGCTCGTCGGCGAGCCGACGGAGCACCCGGAGATAGCCCGCCGGGGGGACGATGTTCCCGGCGGTCCCCTGGATCGGCTCGACGATGATCGCCGCCACGTCCTTCGTGGTCTCGAGCTCCACCTTCTGCTTGAGAAACGCGACGCAGTGCCACTCGCACGACGGAAACGTCTTGTCGAACGCGCAGCGCGCGCAGCTGGCGTAGGGCGAGAGGTAGGCGCCGGGCAGGAGCGGCCCCAGGGCGTGCTTGAAGCTCGAGCCGAGCACCGGGAGGACACCGCTGGTCTTGCCGTGGAACCCGCCCCAGAACCCGATCACTTCCGTGTGGCCGGTGCGCGACTTCGCGAGACGCAGGGCCGCCTCGACGGCTTCGGCGCCGCTGGAGTAGAACTGCGTGCGATTCAGGTCGCCGGGCGCCAGCTCGGCGAGCAGCTTGACGAGTGCCGCACGGTGCTCGGTCGTGAAACTCCCCACGTGGATCCGGGCGATCTGTCGCTGCAGCGCCGCCACGTACTTGGGATGGGCGTAGCCGAGGCTCGCGACCCCCACGCCGGCGAGCAGGTCGACGTAGCTGTTCCCGTCGACGTCGTACAGCACCGCACCGGTACCGCGGTCGATCGCGAGCTGGCTGAACAGCGCGACGCTCTGCGTGCCGGGGGCGAGATACTGCGCCTCGGCGTCGAACAGGGCCTTCGACTTGGCCCCGGGGACCTGGATGTTGCGGAGGGTATGCGTCACGCGTGTTTCCGATGGGCGAAGCGCCGGGTGATATAGTCGCCGATGGCCCGTGCCGCCTCCTCACGGAACGGCGCGAAGCTCGGCCAGTCGTTGATGTCGATCAGCACGGGACGGTCGGGCTCGGGGAACGCCACGTCGCCCCCGAACACCTCCAGGCCGAGAATCGCCGCCGCCTCGAACGCGAGCGCCTTCAGGCGGTTCTCGTCCACCTTCGGTCGCTCTCCGGCGAACCCCGCCTCCGAGCCGTACCACCGGAAGAAACGTCCGTCCGTGACGCCGTAGAACTTCACGATCGGACCGGGCACATGCTCCTGCAACGCCACCCAGGGGATGCCTCGCGCGGTGAACGCCCGCAGCTCCTCTGCCACGCGCTCACGCGGGGCCGCGACCACGTCCTCCGGCCGCTCGGCGTGGACGTCGCCCCGCTTGATCCAGACCTTCTGGCCGTCGGGGCACAGGGCGTCGAGCTGCTCCGGCGGAGGCAGCGGCGCGGAGCTGGCGAGGATCAGGGTTCGGGGGAACGCCAGCGTGCTGTCGCCCAGGCGCTTCACCAAACGGTAGCGGTGGCAGTTGAGCGCGCTGGATGGCCGGTTCACCACCACCGCCCCGTCGGACTCGAGCGGCATGAGCTGCTCCGCGGCAAGCGACCCCTGGCACATGTTCAGGTACAGCTCCGCGACCGGCAGCTGCCCTTGCTCGACCTCGAACTCGCTGGTCTTGACGGCACGCCACCCCTTCGCCGTCAGCTCGCCCACCGTCGCGTCCAGGATGGCCGAGTCGTTCACTCGATGCTGCATGGGTGAGTACAACGGGCTGCGGTAAATCGCGACGAGTTGAGGCAAAGCGGTCTCGCTCCCCGGGTCTGGTTTCAGGCCTCGCGCGCCGCCAGCCACGCGTTGGCAGTTTGCAGATCTGATGGGCGATCGATATCGATGATACGCGGCACCTCCACGGTCGCCACCCGCGCACCCTCGGCGACCGCGGCCCTGAGGAACCGGCGCATCTTGTGCGCACCGCCGCGGACGGCGTCGATCGCGGCGCGGCGGGCCGCGGCGCTCACACCGTAGACCCCGCCGGTGACGCAGAGCGGCAGGATCGGCTCGTCGCTCACGGCCAGGACGAACCCCCCCGCCTGCCTGCTCACGTACACAGGAGACTCGTCGTCGACATGCGGCGTCACAGCGAGCACCATGTCGGCGCCCTCCGCCAGATGCCGCTCCGTGCCCCGATAGACCGCCTGCCAGTCCTCCGGGCGCATCACGGTATCCACCATGGTGCAGAACACCGCACCGGGCGGCACCGCGGCCAGCCCCTCGACCAGCGTGTGCAGCGACGAGGGGGTGCGGCACTCGATCACCCTAAAGGGGCGTGCAAACTGCATTCCGTCAAGCAAGCGGCGGACGACCGGGAAATCCGCACGAACCGCGCACGTCAGGCTGGTGCAGCCGAGGGCCTCGAACGTCCGGAGCAGCCGCGCGATCTGCGGCTGGCCCGCGACCTCGACGAGCGGCTTGGGGAGCGTGATCCCGGCGGTCGCCAGTCGCGATCCTTCCCCCCCTGCGAGGATCAGGCCGTGCACCTTATGCGAGAATCCTTTCGATGGCGGGGAGGTGCGTGATGCGCGCGGTCGGATCCGGGCCGGCCGGCTGCGCCCGGTCCGGCGGCGCCAGCCAGCAGGTGCTGATCCCGAGTCGGGCGGCCCCGCCGATATCCGCCTCGAAGTTGTCGCCCACCATCCACGCCCGGTCCGCGGGTGCCCCGAGCGCGGCCAGCGTCTCGAGAAAGATCCGGGGATCGGGCTTGGCCGCCCCCACGACCGCCGAATCGCTCACGGCCGTGAACAATCTCGCGAGGCCCAGCTCATCCAAACAAGGTGCCAGATTCCCGGTGAAATTCGACACGACACCGAGACGGTAGCGCCGCCCCACACGCTCGAGCACCGGCCGGTTGCGCTCCACAACGGCGCGGGCCGGAGCGTGGAACGCCTCCGCCATCCGTCCGGGGTCCACCCGCGCGCGGTCGGGCACGAGCGCGAGGAGCAGCCGGACCTGGGCCTCAACCATCTGCCGGAAGCCGAAGTCGCGGATTCCCGCGGCTTGCGCCAGCGCCTCGTCGGACCGCTTGTAGAGCGGATCGAACGCCGCATACTCAAGCGCGCCGCCGGCCGCTCGATACGCCGCGTGAAACCGCGGGCACCAGTGCACGCCGTCCGCGTCGAGCGTGCCGGCGAAGTCGAAGAGGACGACCTCGGTACTCCTAGTGGTGCCCGTGGGCCGTAACGTGCTCGTGCGCGCCCATCCGCATCGGCATCTGCATCTCGTGCCCGCCGCTGAGCCGCATGTAGTGCCGGTAGTCCTGCTGATAGAGCGAGTCCGTCCGGTCGGCTGGCGGCCACTCGACGCCGCGGTCGGGCACGAACAACCCGCCCACGACCCCCATCCCGCCGTCCGGAACGGCCTGGCCCGTGGGATTGTCGTAATAAACAGTCACGCGGTACCGGTGGTCCGGCACGACGTGCACCCCGAGCCCGGTCCACCCGTACAGCCGACTGGTCGGGACGGACGCGATGTGCCCAGTCGAGTCTGCCACCGGCGCCGCTTGGTAAATCACCTCGCCCGTGGTCGCGTCGACGAACTCGATGAGGTGGCCGTAGTCGTGCATGTGGCCCCCCAGACCGACGATCTTGCCCGGCACGCTCGGGCTCCCCGTGTACGAGCGCGATGAGCGTCCCGCGGGCAGCGCAAAGGACTTGTCGCCCACCGGAAACGCGACGTCCATCTGCCAGGGTGACGCCCGGAACAGCGGCCACGGCCGCCCCACGGGGGTGAAGTCCATGAGGAGTCGCACCCGCGCGTGACGGTAGGTCGTGGGCGTGGGGTTCTCGATCATCGCGCTCGCGACGACGTGCTCGCCCCGTTTGAGCGGCAACCCGAACAGCAGCCCCGGCAGCCGCACTGGGCCCGTCTCGCGTCCCGCGGCGAGCAGGCGGCGCGAGATGGGGAGAAACAACTCGCGATGGTCCGGGTCGATCAGGTTGAAATGATGGATCAGCTCGTCGGGCAGCTCGTGGTCCGCGCTATCCACTACTTCGACACGAAAGCCGTGGATGTACCCGTCCACCGGGAGCTCGAGCGTGGCGATGGGCGGCTGCGCCAGCTCGTGGTGCGACGTGTGCGCCGGGAGGTCCACCGGGGCGAGGTCGATAACCAGCACGCCGCGGTCGCGGTCGCTGAAAATGCGCGCGTCGGCGGCGTCGCCCGGCGGCACGGGCCGGTGCCGCTCCCCGGGCCAGAGGGCGAGCAGGAGAGCGAGCGGGAGGCAGCGACGTCCTGTCATGGGGGGGAATTGTAACAGGCGCTCGCGACCCGGGGCAACGGACCAGCCTTCTTGGTCCCCTCAAGGAGCTGCAGGGCCAGCGAGCCGGGCTGCGTCGCCCGAGTGGACCCGGTTCACGGCCGCCACCACCGCGGCCGGCTGCTCCTCATAGAGGAAGTGGCCCGCGCCGGGCACGGTATCCACAGCGAACGAGTTGAGCAGACCGGCGAGCGTTGCCACCTCCTCTGGACTCACGCCGGACCCGCGCCCTGCAGTGCCCACGACGAGGCGCACCGGGCAGCGGATCTCGCCGAGGTGCGGCGCGAGCCGCTCGCGCTCGCGCGCCTGCGCCATCGCCAGATACGCCTTGAGCGTCCCGTCCAGATCGCGCGCGGCCCCGGCCGTGTAGCCGTCCACGACCTGATCGGTCACCCACGTCGTATCGCCCGACGCGGCGATCAGGCCGCGCCGGACCTTGGCTCGGACCAATCGCGTGCCGCCGAACAGCTTGATCCAGGGTGCGAGCTGGATCGCCCGACGGAAACCGCGGGTCGTAGCGGCCTCGGCGGGGCCGCCGTCGAGCGACACGATGCCCCGAACCAGATTGGGCCGCCGATACGCGAGCCGGTAGGCGATTGCGGCGCCGACCGAATGCGCGATGACGATCGCGTCGCTAACGCCCAGGAGGTCGAGTGCGGCGGCCACTCGATCGGCCTGGGCGGTGAGCGAATAGTCGGCGTGCTCGGGCCGGGCCGAGGCGCCGATCCCGAGCGGCTCGATCACGATCGTGCGGTACCCCGCGTCGACGAGCCTCGGCAGCACGCTGCGGTAGCCAAACGCCGATCCGAACAACCCAGGAATGAGCACGACGGGGTCGCCCGCTCCGCCGACCGTTACCCGTACCGACTCGGCCGGCGCGAGGGCGATTGAGAATGCGCGCGACGTGTCCGCGAGCAGCAGCAAGGCAAGGAGCCACATCGGTCACTCCGCAGGAAGAAGACGGCGCGCGACGGTGAGCCCGACGAGCGCGACGGTGCTGACGAGCAGGAGCCAGGTCGGCATGTGCACCAACACGCCGAACCCCGCGATCAACAGCAGGCGCGGGAAGCGTCCGAACGCAACGGCTGCGAGGAACTTGGGGAGTGGGTAGCGCGAGAGCGGCGCGAGAATCCTGACCGCGGAGTCCGGGATCGGCGAGAATATCACGATCGCCGTCGTCCAAAAGGGCGCGCGCGAGAACGCGTCGATACTCCACCGGACGCCTTTCCGAGCTTTCAACGCCGAGAGCTTCGGCAGCTCGGCCGCCCAGTCGACCAGCCGGTAGTTGACCGCCTCGGCAAGCGACGCGGCCGCCGTCCCTACGAGCGCCAGCACCCACCCCGGGTAGAAGCGAGCGTAGTAGAGGAGGGTCGCTTCGAACGCGGTCGGCAGCAACGGCGAGAGCGGGCCGTGCACGAACAGCGCGAGCAGGAAGAAGGCGGCGAGCTTCACGCGAGCAGTCCCGCGTAGCGCCACACCACGACCGCGAACACGGCGCCTTCGAGGATCCATGCCCACCGCTGCCGGTAGTAGCCCGCATACATCGAGCGGCCCCAGTAGCCGGTGTTCTTCCACAGGTCGAGGGAAAAGCGGCGCTCGCTGAACGGCAGCAGGAGCGGGATGCCCGTGTCGGTCGGCAGATCGGCCACGACGTGCAGCACGATGCTCGCGAGGGCGAGTACGCCGAGCCACGGACCGAACACGACGGCGGCCAGCGCGCCGACGCCGGCACAGAACGGCAGGCTGTGACTCCAAGTGCCGTGGAACTCCGGGCGAGCCCAACCGGCCCGGATCAGGAGCGAGTCGGCGTTGGGGAGGAATTGCGCGGCGGCGACCACGGCGAAGGTCTCCGGCCGCGGATCGATCGAGGCGATCGCCAGGGCGATGCCCAGGTGGCCGAATTGCATCGTGTCTCCCGGAAAGGATCCGGGGACACATTGGCCTCAGCCCTTCAAGCCAGTTTCAAGTGGAGCGATTCTCGCGGTACCGCTTGGCCTGCCCCGGCGTGACCATTTCCTGGAGCAGCACGCTGCGAACGATCGGCGCGGCGAAGACGTAGCCCCGCGCGTCCGCCACGAGCCAGCGCTCCCACTCGAGCAGGTCGAGCCCCTGTGCGACGGCGACGCGATCGAGCCGGGTGGCGCGCGCCAGCTGGCCGGCGTCGGCCCGCTCCTCCAACGCCGCCGCGGCGCTCAGTACCTGCTGCGCCGCCGGCGTGAGCTGGCGAAAGCGTTGACAGATCACTCCCACCGCGGCCGGCGGGAGGTCGTTCGGAAGCGAGTCGACCAGGGTGCGTTTGGGCGACGGCCACGCGGCCGCATCCGGCGCGAGCTTGTACCCACCCGCCACGGCCTCGAGCAGGGCCGCGGCGAGAAGCGGAATCCCCGCCGTGTCCCGCTCGACGCGGCGGGCCAGCCGCGCGGCCTCGGCCGCGTCGTAGCGAGGGAGCGCCCAGGCGACGAGCGCCTCCAGCGCGGCGCTGTCGAGGCGCCCGAGCCGGACGACCTCGCCCTCCAAGTCGCGCCCGAGGCGCGCTCGCAGGTCGTCCAGGCGCCCGCGCTCGGGGGAGCCCCGGGCGAGTCCGAACAGCAGTAGCACCGGTCGCCGCGCCGTATCGCGCGCCAGCGCGGGGAGCGACTCAAGCGTCGCGGCGTCGATCCAGTGGGCGTCGTCGAGCGCCAGCAGGACCGGCCGCTCTGCCGCCGCCGCGACGAGTACGTCTCGCAACGCCTCGGCCACAGGAGGCCCCGAACCCGCGACACGGAACCGCGCCGCCAAGTCCGGGGCGAGGAACCCGAGCGCGGCGAGCGAGCCGGGCGGCGCTCCCGCGAGCCCCGGGGCTTCCGCGAGGCCGGCCGAGAGCAGTCCCGCGACCGCGCTCCACGACTTCTCCTGATCGGCCGCCACGGCTCGAGCCACTGCGACCGTCGCGTCATCGAGGCGAGCGCGGGCGACGAGCTCGTCAATGAGCCGGGTCTTGCCCTCACCGGGCTCGCCCTCGACGAGGAGCAGCTGCCCCCGTCCGCTCCTGGCCCGTTCCCACGCCGCCGCCAATGCCGCGAGCTCGGCGCCCCGGCCGCACAGCGGCGGGCGCGGGCGCGCAGCCTGCGGCGCCGCCAGCACCCGGCGCCCGACGCGCGCCTCCCGCAGACGGTCGAGTAGCCGCGCGGTGTCGGGGCCGGGCGCCGTCCCCAGCTGCTCGCGCAGCGCTCGGGCTAGATCGTCGGCCACGCGCAGCGCCCCGGCTCGGTCACCGGCGAGTGCCAGGGCGCGCATGGCGGCTCGTGCGGCCGGCTCGGACGTAGGATCCAAAGTGACTGCCCTGAGGGCGGCGGTCACGGCCGCGGTCGCGTCGCCTTGTGCCAGCAATCCGGCGGCGTGCCGCACCAAGGCGTCGATGCCCTGAGCGCGCCACCGGACCCGCTCGGCGCCGAGCCAGCTCTCGAATTCGCTCGCCCCGGCGATGGAGAGACCCTCGAGGAAGTCCCCTTCCACGAGCGCCGCGGCCCCCGGCCAGTCGTTCTGCGCGTACCGCTCGGCGAACTGGTCGCAGTCCAGTGCGATCGCCGTCGCGCCGAGGCGGATCTGGTCGCTATCGGCGGGCACCTGATCGTCGCCGAGGATGCGGCGCAGCACGCGTAACGCCTCGCTCAACGAATGGCGCGCCTGGCGCTCGTCGCGTTCGCTCCACAGCAATCCCACGAGGTGCTCGCGCGTGCGGCTGCGGCGCGGGCTCCGGGCCAGGTAGACGAGCAAAGCGAGGTGCTTGCGCCACAGTAGCTCGGGTGGAGCGTCCACGCCGTCGACCGTGACGCGTGCGGGCCCGAGCACCCGACAGTGGACGCGGGCGAGGGAAGACATCGCGCCGGATTATCGGGCTGAGTGCGGCGGAGGGCAAGCGCCGATAGATTCAGCACGCGCATGCAGCCGCCCGACTCCGCAGACGTGCAGCGCGCCATCGGCGATCGCTACGAGCTGCTCGCTCCCGTGGGCGCCGGTGGCATGGGCTTCGTCTACAGCGCGCGCCACCGCGCGCTCGGTCACATCGTGGCGGTCAAGGTGCTGCCACCCGAGGTCGCCGCCAGCGAAATGCGGCTCAAGCGGTTCCAGCAAGAAGCCGCGCTGGCGGCGTCCCTGGCCCACCCGCATATCGTGCCCGTTTACGACTTCGGCTCGCGCGCCGGGATCACGTTTCTGATCATGCCGTTCGTGCGGGGTGTCACCTACGAGAGCGTGCTCGCGACGAGTCGCCCGCCGCTCGCGCGGGGCCTGCGCGTGGCGCGCGAGGTCGGCGCGGCGCTGGACCACGCCCACCAGCGTGGCGTGGTGCACCGCGACGTGAAGCCGGCGAACATCCTGATCGACGAGGACTCGGGCCGCGCGCTCCTCGCGGATTTCGGCGTGGCGCACGTAGTGCGGGCGGCGAGCTCCGCGCTCACCGCGCCGGGCGTACCGATCGGCACGCCCGGCTACATGGCGCCCGAGCAGGAGGTCGGGAGCGAAGAGCTCGACGGTCGGGCGGACCTCTACTCGCTGGCCGTCGTGACCTTCGAGGCGCTCACGGGTACGCGGCCCGCCCGTGGCGCTGACCGCACCACGCTGGCGCGTTCGCTGCGCGGCGCCCGTCCGGAGGTATCCGCAGCCGTGGCCGCGGCGCTCGTCGCCCCGCTCGCCCCTGAGCGCGATCAGCGGCCCGGGACCGTCGCGGCGTGGCTCGCGGCGGTGGACCGGGCCGGCGCGCGTCCCTGGC
>WNEW01000262.1_pt1 | contig 25205 bp, 24 predicted proteins | sample 5399891 | NCBI WGS metagenome assembly WNEW01 (sample SAMN13153336, study PRJNA577476) | soil metagenome | isolation source: 40 cm grassland meadow soil pre-rain plot 5 | place: USA:California | collected 2015-09-08 | reverse complement strand
TGCAGGTGCGCGATCGTGTCCACGCGCACGCTCACGCCCGACTGCTTGCTGAACGCCTCCGCCTGTTTGCGGAGCTCGTCGTCGGACGCCGGGACGAAGTGATTCCAGGACAGGAACGTGAGCTCACGCTTCTGGGCGAACGCCGGAGCACGCCCCAGCGCCAGCCATGTCGCGAGACCGGTGGAGGTCGCAGCCGACTTTTTCAGGAACTGACGGCGGGTCGTGCCGTTCATGGGCACACTCCTGTGGGGACGGGTAGGTCGCGAACCGTGGCGGACTAAGTAGCATCCGGCCCCCGTCAAGTCAAACCGGGGCGGGTGTATACTCGGCCCTGGCGTCGTGGGGGGAGGATTCCTGAGAACCGGGTGCGGCCCGGGACCCCTCGAACCTGATCCCGGTAATGCGGGCGAAGGGAACACGGCGCGAACACACGCGGCCGCACCCTCGACAGGGGGAGCGGCCGTTTTCGTTTCGATGAAGATCACGGTGAACGGACGCGAGATGGAGGTCGCCGACGGGCTCAGCGTCGAGGCGCTGCTCACGCACCTGGCGGTGAAGCGCGAGTACACGGCGGTGGCGGTCAACCGCGAGATCACGCCGAAGGCCGCGTACGGCTCGGTGGCGCTGCGCGACGGCGACCGCGTGGAAATCGTTCGGCCCATGGGTGGCGGTGCGAGGTGAGGCGCGCCTCGCGCCGAGCCGAGCCTGGAAATTTGGCAGGTGCGAGGTGAGGCGCGCCTCGCGCCGAGCCGAGCCTGGAAATTTGGCAGGTGCGAGGTGAGGCGCGCCTCGCGCCGAGCCGAGCGGTGAGATGATCGAGAGGAGAAGGTGATGCAGGACACGAATCTGGTGCTGGGCGGCAAGGACTTCACGTCGCGGCTGATCGTCGGCACCGGCAAGTATTCGAGCAACGAGATCATGCGACAGGCGCACGAGGAGTCGGGCGCCGAGATCGTCACCATCGCCGTGCGGCGCGTCAGCCTGCCGGGCAAGGGCGAGTCGATCCTCGACTTCATCGACACCAAGCGCTTCACGCTGCTGCCCAACACCGCCGGCTGCTACACCGCCGACGAGGCGATCCGCACCGCGTATCTCGCGCGCGAGGCGGGCCTGGGCGAGATGGTGAAGCTCGAGGTCATCGGCGACGCGCGCACGCTCTTCCCCGACGTGCAGGGGCTGCTGGAGGCGACCAAGACGCTCGCGCGCGAGGGCTTCGTCGTGATGCCGTACACCAACGACGATCCGATCATCGCCAAGCGGCTCGAGGACGCCGGCGCCGCGTGCGTGATGCCGCTCGGCGCGCCCATCGGCTCGGGCCTCGGCATCCGCAACCCCTACAACATCAAGATCATCCTCGAGACGGTGTCCGTGCCCGTCATCGTCGACGCGGGCGTCGGCACCGCGTCGGATGCCGCCATCGCCATGGAGCTCGGCTGCGACGGCGTGCTCATGAACACCGCCATCGCGGGAGCCCGCGATCCGGTGGCGATGGCCCGTGCGATGCGGCTGGCCGTGGAGGCCGGACGGCTCGCCTCCAAAGCGGGACGGATCGGCAAGAAGCTCTACGCGACAGCGTCCTCGCCGATCGAGGGCCTGCCCGATTGGACCAGCTGAGGCTCTGCCTCGTCACCGATCGGACCCGGAGCCGCGGCCGTGACCTCGTCGCCGTCGTGGGCGAATGCCTGGCGGCCGGGCTTCCCGCCGTCCAGGTGCGCGAGAAGGATCTCGCCGCCGCCGACCTCGCCGCGCTCTGCCGCCGCCTGCGCGCGCCCACGCGCGAGCGCGGCGCGCTGCTGATCGTCAACGACCGCGTCGACGTGGCGCTGGCCGTCGGCGCCGACGCCGTGCAGCGGACCGGCGCCTCGCTGCCGCTCGAGGACATCCGCGCGATCGCGGGCCCGCGGCTGCGGGTCGGCGCCTCCGTGCACTCGCTCGAGGAGGCCGTCGAGGCGGAGGCGAAGGGCGCCGACTGGGTCGTCTTCGGTCCCGTGTACGACACGCCGTCCAAGCGGCCTTACGGCCCGCCGCAGGGTCTCGATGCGCTCGCCAAGGTGGCGGGGCGCGTGCGGCTTCCCGTGATCGCCATCGGCGGCATCACGCCGGCGCGCGTGGTCGAGGTGATCGCGGCCGGGGCCTCCGGTGTGGCGGCGATCGCCGCGATCCTCGACGCGCCGTCGCCGGCCGACGCCGTGCGGCGCTTCCTCGCGGCGCTGGCGGCCGCGTGAAGATCACCGTCGTCGGCGGCGGCATCATCGGCTGCGCGACGGCCTACGAGCTCGCGAAGGCCGGCTGCGCGGTGACGCTGTTCGAGCGCGCCACGCCGGGCGCGGAGGCGTCGAACGCGGCCGCCGGGCTGCTCGCGCCGCTCGGCGACTCGGCCGGCTCGGCCTTCGAGCGGCTGGCGCTCGCGAGCTGGCGGCTCTACCCGGCGGTGGTCGAGGAGCTGCGCCAGCGCACCGGCGTCGACGTCGAGTACGTCACGCGCGGCGCGATCTATCCGCTGCTCGACGCGGAGGACGTGCGTCGCGCGGAGATCCGCATGGCGGGCCGCGAGACGCGCGAGTTCGGCATCGAGGCGTGGGACACCGCCGACGTGCGCGCGCGCGAGCCCGCGCTGGCCACGCGCGTCCGGGGCGCGATGTTCGTCGGCGCCGACCACTGGGTCAACAACCAGCGCCTCGTCGTCGCCTACGCCCAGGCCGCGGTGGCGGCGGGCGTCGTGCTCCGCGCCGGCACGGCGGTGAGCCGCATCATCGTCGAGGACGGGCGCACCCACGGCGTCGTCGCGGACGGCGACCGCTGCGACGCCGACGCCGTCCTGCTCGCCGCGGGCGCGTGGTCGGCCGCGCTGGCCGCGTCGTTCGGGGCCAGGCTGCGCGTGGAGCCGGCGCGCGGTCAGATGATCGCGCTCGCGCAGGTGCCGCCGGTGCTCAGCCACGCGGTGCACGGCGAGGACGTCTACCTGGTGCCGCGGCCCTCCGGCGAATTGCTCATCGGAGCCACCGTGGAGCGCGTCGGCTTCCAGCGCACGGTCACGGCGGAGGGCATCGCGAGCCTCCTGGCGGCCGCGATCGCGCTCGTGCCCTCGCTCGGCTCGCTGCCCATCGCGCGCACGTGGTACGGCTTCCGGCCGTGGGCGCCGGACAGCCTGCCGATCCTCGGCCCCTGGCCCGACGTGGAGGGCCTGTGGGTGGCCACCGCGCACTTCCGCAACGGCATTCTGCTGGCGCCGATCACCGCGCGGCTCATGACCGAGTGGATGACCAGCGGCGCCCCCGGCCTCACGGTCGACGAGTTCGCGCCTCAGCGCTTCCTGACGCGGGATCACTCGACTTTTTGATATCCAGGATCGAGGGCAGCGTCCCGATCTGCGGCGCTTCCTCGATCTGCGTGATGCGGTTCATGCGCGCGACGATGTCGCGGATGCGCTCGCCGCCCTCTCGCGCGCGCTCGATCCACTTGCCCTCCTCGCTTTCGGCCGGCAGCTTGCGCGCGACGAGGCCGAGTCCGCCGAGCACGGCGGTGAGGGGATTGTTGATCTCGTGGGCGGCCGCGCGCGCCAGCAGCGTCACCGCGCGCAGCTGCGCCGCGTCCCGACGCGCCGCCTCGGCGGCGCGGCCGGCCACGACGTCGCCGAACAGCCGCGCGAAGAGGCCGATCCCGACGAGATCGAGCACGAGCACCGGCAGCCAGACGGGCCCGAACATCGCCGCGCCGCGCTGGCCCAGCACGAGGAACGAGGCCCACGTCACCGCGAACACCGCGACGGCGAGCACGACGGAGTGGCGCAATCCCACGCCGCCGTCCCGCTCGGCCCAGCGGCGCACGAGCGCGGCGACCGCCACCGTCGCCACGACGCCGAGCGCCCCGGCGACCGCGCCGGGGCCGCCCAGCCAGAGCCGCCGCGCGACCGCGATGCCGCCGGCGATCGCGCCGGCGAGCGGGCCCTCCATCAGGGCGATGAGGGCCAGCGGCACCGAGCGCGCATCGACCCACCGGTCCTCGCCGACCTGGATGCGCGACCGCATCAGGAACCACGCGAGCAGACCGAAGGCGACGCCGTTGACCACCGGCCGCCAGCGCGCGCGCCGCGGCGACTCGGCGGCGTCGAACCAGCGCCACGTGTAGGAGTAGAAGACGAGCGCCAGCGCGACGGCGCCCGCGGCCTCGACGACGTGGTGGTAGTCCATGGCGGGTAGAATAGCGCCGGAAAGGAGCCTCCATGACGACGAACGAGCTGAAGGAGCGCGTGTACGCCGCCATCGACCGGCGCGCCGAGGAGATCGTCGGGCTCGGCGAGCGGATTCGCAAGCAGCCGGAGCTCGGGTTCAAGGAGATCAAGACCGCGCGCCTCGTCGAGGAGACGCTCGCCGGGCTCGGTCTCAAGCCGAAGGCGGGACTGGCGCTCACCGGCGTGCGCGCGGAGGCGCCCGGACGCGCGGGCGACGGGCCGACGTTCGCGCTGCTCGGCGAGCTCGACGCGCTCGTCGTGGCCGGCCATCCCGAGGGCGATCCGACGACGGGCGCCGCCCACGCGTGCGGTCACAACGCGCAGGTGGCGGCGCTGCTCGGCGCGGCGATGGGTCTGCTCGACGCGAAGGCCCTCGACGCGCTCAGCGGCCGGCTCGTCTTCTTCGCCGTCCCCGCCGAGGAGTACGGCGACATCGAGTGGCGCGTGGCGCAGGCGCGCGCGGGCAAGCTCGAGTTCCTCGGCGGCAAGCCCGAGCTGCTGCGGCTCGGCCACTTCGACGATGTGGACCTGGCGATGATGATCCACCTCACGTCGCGCCCCGAGGACGGCAAGACGGGCGTGCCCGTCTCGAACAACGGCTGCCTCGTGAAGACGATCCGCTACGTCGGCCGCGCCTCGCACGCCGGCGGCGCGCCGCACATGGGCATCAACGCGCTCTACGCGGCGCAGGTGGGGCTGACGGCCGTCAACGCCATCCGCGAGACGTTCCGCGACGAGGACACGATCCGCGTGCATCCGATCATCACCCACGGCGGCTCCCAGGTGAACGTCATCCCCGGCGACGTGCGACTCGAGACCTACGTGCGCGGGCGGACCGTCGACGCGATCCTCGACGCGCAGAAGAAGGTGGATCGCGCGTTCAAGGCCGGCGCGCTCGCGCTCGGCGCGAAGGTGGAGATCGAGACGCTGCCCGGCTACATGCCGATGACGTGCGATGCGACGATGGCGCGGCACTACCAGGCGAATGCCGCGACGCTGGTGGGCGCCGAGCACTATCGGCAGATCGCCCATCGCACGGGATCGACCGACATGGGCGACCTCGGCATGGTGATGCCGATCCTGCATCCCTACGTCGGCGGCGCCGTCGGCAGCGGTCACGGCGCCGACTTCAAGATCGTCGATCCCGCCCTGGCGTACGTGACCAACGCCAAGGCGCTGGCCGCCATGGCGGTGGACATGCTCGCCGCCGGCGCCGCCGGCGCGCGTGAAGTCCTGAAGGCGGCCAGGCCGCCGATGACGCGCGAGCAATACCTGACGTTCCAGCGCGGGCTCGCGCGGCGCGAGACGTTCGAGGGATGAGGCGGCGTCCCGTGCGCCGCTGATCTGCCGCGGGCGATGTACGGCAAGAGCCCCGTCGAGTTCCCCCGGCGCATCGTCTGCCTCACCGCGGAGACGACCGAGATCGCGTTCATGCTGGGCGCCGGCGACCGCGTCGTCGGCGTGCCGGGCACCGCGCGGCGCCCGGAGGCCGCGCGCGAGCGGGCCCGCGTGGGCGGGTTCACCACGTTTCGCGCGGACCGGATCCTGGCGCTCGAGCCGGATCTCGTGCTCGGGTTCTCCGATCTGCAGCGCGACATCGTGGCCGAGCTGATCGGCGCCGGCGTCGCCGTGCTGTGCACCAACCAGCGGCGGCTCGACGAGGTGCTGGCCGCGATCCTCCTCATCGGGGGTGCGCTGGGCCGCGAGGCGGCCGCGCGCGCGGTCGTCGCCGACCTGCGCGACGAGATCACGCAGATGCACGAGTACACGTCGGTCTGGCCCGATCGTCCGCGCGTGTACTTCGAGGAGTGGATGGATCCGCTCATCGCCGGGATCGGCTGGGTCTCGGACTTGATCGAGGTCGCCGGCGGCCGCGACGTCTTCGCCGACCTGCGCGAGCGCCGCTCCGCGCGCGAGCGGATCGTCACCGAGGCCGACGTCGTCGCGCGCGATCCGCAGATCATCCTGGCCTCCTGGTGCGGCAAGCCCGTGGACGTCGGCGCCATCGCCGCGCGGCCCGGATGGAAGGCGATCGCCGCCGTCGCGGCCGGCGAGATCCACGAGCTCCCGGGCGAGGACGTCCTGTCGCCCGGCCCCTCGCTGGCGCACGGGCTGCGACGCATCCACGAGATCATCCAGGCCTTCCAGGCGCGCTAGACGCTGGGCGGACCCGCTACAATGGAGCGTCCGAAAAGTTTGGGGCCGGCCGGCGCCGGCGGTTAGGATTGGGCCCTTCCTGATGACTGAAAAGATCGCGCGGACGAATCCCGAGAGCTTCTTCTCCGACAGGTTCAACGTCACGCCCGGGCTCATGGAGCGGCTGCTCGGCGCGAACCTCGCCGGGCGCGTCGACGACGCCGACATCTACCTCGAGTACCGTGTGAACGAGGAGCTGGTACTCGAAGAAAACGTGGTCAAAAAGGCCTCCCGTCACGTGAGCCAGGGCGCAGGGGTCCGGGCGCAGTCCGGCGCGCGCACGGGCTACGCGCACACCGACGACCTCGCGCTTTCAAATCTCGAAGAGGCTGCGCGCCAGGCCCGCGCGATCGCGGATCGCGCGGGGCGCTCCGGCGTCGTCGCGGTGGCCGGCCGCGGACGCCCGCACGATCTCTACACGCTCGCCGAGCCGCCGATCGTCACCGAGCTGGCGCGCAAGCTCGAGCTCCTGCGAAAGATCGACGCCGCGTGCCGCGCCGCCGACCCGCGCGTGACGCAGGTGATCGTCGCGCTCACGAGCGAAGAGGTGGTGATGCTGATCGCCACCGCCTCCGGCTGGACGGTCGGGGACGTGCGGCCGCTCACGCGGCTCAACGTGACGGCCATCGCCGAGGAGGGCGGGCGCCGCGAGATCGGCGGCTTCGGCGGCGGCGGCCGTGTGGCGTTCGACTTCTATCTCGAGGCCGAGCGGTGGAAGCGCCTGGCCACCGAGGCCGCCCGCCAGGCCACCCTCAAGCTCTCGGCGGTCGACGCGCCTGCCGGAACGATGCCCGTCGTGCTCGGGCCGGGCTGGCCGGGAATCCTCCTGCACGAGGCGATCGGCCACGGCCTGGAGGGCGACTTCAACCGCAAGGGCGTCTCCGCCTTCGCCGGGCGGATCGGTCAGAAGGTCGCCTCCGAGCTGGTGACGGTCGTCGACGACGGGACGATCGCCAATCGCCGCGGCTCGCTCAACGTCGACGACGAGGGCACGCCCACCCGCCGCAACGTGCTGATCGAGAACGGCGTGCTGCGCGGCTACATGCAGGATCGGCTCAACGCCCGGCTGATGGGCGAGACACCGACGGGCAACGGGCGCCGCGAGTCCTACGCGCACCCGCCGCTGCCGCGGATGACGAACACCTTCATGCTCGCCGGCCAGGACGATCCCCGCGAGATCCTGCGCTCGGTCAAGCAGGGCCTGTACGCGGTGAACTTCGGCGGCGGCCAGGTGGACATCACGAGCGGCAAGTTCGTGTTCTCGGCGAGCGAGGCCTACCTGATCGAGAACGGCGAGGTGACGAGGCCGGTGAAGGGCGCCACGCTGATCGGCAACGGACCCGACGCGCTCACGCGCGTGAGCCGCGTGGGCCACGATCTGGCGCTGGACGAGGGGGTCGGCACCTGCGGCAAGGACGGGCAGTCGGTGCCCGTGGGCGTCGGGCTGCCGACGATCCTGCTCGACGGCATGACGGTCGGAGGCACCGCCGTTTGAGCGGCGTCGACACGGCGCTGCTCAAAGACGTGCTCGCCCGCGCCGCCGCCCGCGGCGCCACCGCCGCCGACGGGTTCCTCATCGAGGAGCAGGCCTTCAGCGCGTCCGTGCGGCTCGGGCAGGTCGATACGGTCACGCACTCGCGCGAGCAGCGGCTGGCGCTGCGCGTGTTCGCCGGCCGCGCCTCCGCCGCCGCCTCGACGTCGGACCTCTCGCGCGAGTCGCTCGAGCGCGTGGTGGACGAGGCGACCGCGCTGGCGCGCGTGACCGCCGAGGATCCGCACGCCGGACTGCCCGACCCCGGCGAGCTGATCGAGCGCGTTCCCGAGCTGGAGCTGGAGGATCACGAGGGGCCCGAGCCGACGCCCGAGGAGAAGATCGAGCTCGCGCGCCGGGCGGAGGCGGCGGCGCTGGCGGCCGATCCGCGCATCACCAACTCCGAGGGCGCGGAGTACTTCGACCGGCGCGCACACTACGCGTACGCGACCTCGCACGGCTTCGCGCGCGGCTACAGCACCTCGTCGTTCGGCCTCACCGTCGCGCCGGTGGCCGCGAAGGACGGCGAGATGCAGCGCGATGCCTGGTACACCTACGCCCGGCGCCGGCGCGCGCTCGAGGATCCGGAGTCGGTCGGACGGACCGCGGCGGCGCGCGCGCTGCGCCGGCTCGGCGCGCGCAAGGTCAAGACGACCGAGGTTCCGGTGATCTTCGACCCCGACATGGCGGCGTCGCTCTTGCGCTCGATCGCCGGCGCCGCCGGCGGGCCCAGCCTCTATCGCCGCGCGTCGTTCCTGCTCGAGCGGCTCGGCACGCGCGTCGCCGCGCCGTCGGTGACGGTGGTGGACGACGGCCTGCTGCCCGGCGCGCTCGGCTCGCGGCCGTTCGACGGCGAAGGCCTCGCCACGCGCCGCACGGTGCTGGTCGGCGAGGGCAAGCTCGAGTCTTACCTGCTCGACACGTACTCGGCCCGCAAGCTCGGCCTCGCGTCGACGCACCACGCGAGCCGCGACGGCGCCGGCGTCTCCGTCGGGACGACGAATCTCATGATGCTTCCCGGCACGACGCCGCCGGCAGAGCTCATCGGCTCGGTCAAGAGCGGGCTCTACGTCACCGAGCTGATCGGCTTCGGCGTCAACGGCGTGACCGGCGATTACTCGCGTGGCGCCGCGGGACTCTGGATCGAGGACGGTCGGCTGGCGTTTCCGGTCGAGGAGGTCACCGTGGCCGGCAATCTGCTGGAGATGCTCGATCGCATCGAGGGCATCGGCAACGACCTCGTGCTGCGCGATCGCGTCGCCGCCCCGACGCTGAAGATCGCGCGCATGGTCGTGGCGGGCAACTAATTTAGATGGTCATCGACAGCCACTGCCATCTGCACGACCCGGCGCTGCCCGACGCGCTCGATACCCTGCGCGTGGCCCAGTCGCTCGACGTCTGGGGCGTGATCGCCGTCGGCTGCGACGCGGAGAGCAACGCGCGCAATCTCGCGCTCGCCGCGGCGGCGCCGAAGGCGGTGTGGGCGTGTCTCGGGTTGCATCCCGACCACGAGCGGCTCGGTGACGCGGATCTCGACATGGTCGAGCAGCAGGTGGCCGAGCACCACTCGCGCGTCGTGGGCCTCGGCGAGATCGGCCTGCCGTGGTATTCGCTGGAGGGCAAGGCCGACGCCGCCGAGCGCGCGGCGCGTGGAAAGGCGCGCCTCGACCGCCTGCTGGCGCTGGCCGCGCGCTACGATCTCGCGGTCTCGCTGCACGCGCCGCACGGCGCGGCCGCCGACGCCCTGGAGAGCCTGCAGCGACACCGGATCGATCGTGCCGTGTTCCACTGGCACAAGGCGGCCCCTGAGGTCACGCGCCGGATCGTCGAGGCGGGTTACGTCGTCTCGGTCACGCCCGAGGTGGTCTACCGCGAGCGCGATCGCGCCCTGGTCGCGCAGGTTCCGCTCGAGTCCCTGCTGGTGGAGAGTGATGCGCCGTGGAAGTACGGCGGCGAGTTTGCCGGCGTCGAGTCGGGCCCGTGGCTGGCCGCGCGCGCCGCCGAGGAAGTGGCCAAGGTCAAGCGGGAGCCGATCGACGACGTGATGTTCCGGCTCTCGACCAATGCCTGCCGGCTCTTCCACCTCGCCTGGGCGTGAGCGCCGAGCGTCACTCGATCGCGCTGCCCGACGGCAAGCTCGCGCTCGTCCTGCACCTGCCCGACGCGCCCGCGCGCGTTCCCTGCGTCCTCGCGTGCCACGGCCTGTCGGCGTCGAAGGACTCCGACAAGTATCTGCTCCTCGGCGACGAGCTGCCGGCGGCCGGCCTCGCGCTGGCGCGCTTCGACTTCCGTGGCTGCGGCGAGTCGAGTGGCCGCGAGGACGACACGACGATCGCGACGCGGATCGAGGACGTGGGGGCCGTCCTGGCCCACCTCGACGGCCATCCCCGGCTCGACGGCCGCGTCGGCCTGCTCGGCTCGAGCCTCGGCGGCTTCGTCGCGCTGTTCGTCGCCGCGCGCCGTCCCGATACCCCGATCGTGACGTGGAACGCGCCGTCGAGCCTCACCGAGCTCGCCAACGACGACCTGCGCGACAACCGCGGCCTCGGCGTCCCGTTCGCCATCGAGTACATGACCGGGCGCTACGCGCTCGCGCCGAAGGGCGTCGCGCGGCACCTGGTCGTTCACGGCGAGGCCGACGACATCGTCGGCCTCGAGCACGGCATGCAGCTGCTCGATCAGGCCGCCGAGCCCTGCGACCTGCTGGTCATCCCCGACGGCGATCACCGCCTGACCGATCCCGCGCATCGCGCGCAGGCCGTGGCCGTCAGCCGCGACTGGCTGCGACGGTTCCTCGCGTGAACCGCGCGCGCCTGCGCGACGAGTTCCTCGACCTCGCGCGCATCGGGAGCGTGTCCAAGCGCGAAGGCACCGTGGCCAAGCGCCTGGCCGCGATCCTCGAGGACATGGGCGCGACGGTGCAGGTCGACGACGCGGGCGAGAAGGTCGGCAGCGACACGGGCAACCTGGTCGCGCGCTTCCCGGGGACGGCGCCCGACGTCGCGCCGTTCCTGCTCTGCGGCCACATGGACACGGTGCCGCCGGCCGACCACGTTCGTCCCGTGGTGGACGGCGACGTCATCCGCAGCGACGGCACGACGGTCCTCGGCGGCGACGACAAGTCCGGCATCGTCGCGATCCTCGAGGCGATGCGGCTGCTGCGCGAGCGGCGCATCGCCCACGGCCCGATCGACGTGCTGTTCACGATCTGCGAGGAGCTCGGCCTGCTGGGCGCCAAGCACTTCGACGTGGGCCGGCTGCGGGCGCGCACGGGGCTGATCCTCGACTGCGACGGCGTGCACGAACTCATCACGCGGGCCCCCGCCGCCAACCGCATGCAGTTCACCGTGCACGGCCTCGAGGCGCACGCGGGGCTGGCGCCGGAGCAGGGGATCAGCGCGGTGCAGGTGGCGGCCGAGGCCATCGCCGCCATGCGCCTGGGACGCGTGGACGCCACCACCACCGCCAACGTCGGACGCATCGAGGGCGGCCTCGCCAGCAACATCATCCCCAATCGCGTCGTGCTGCGCGCCGAGACGCGCAGCCTCACGCTCGAGGGGCTCGAGCAGCAGACACGCCACATGCTCGACTGCCTCGAGCTGGCGGCCGCGCGGCATCGCGTGACGGTCGCCGGACGCGAGCACGCCGCGCGCGTCGAGGCGCGCGTCGACCGCGATTACGAGCCGCTGGTGGTCGCCGACGACACGCGCATCGTGCGGCTCGTGCGCGGCGCCGCCGCGCGCCTGGGCAAGCCCTTCAAGACGCGCGCGACGGGCGCCGCTTCCGACGCCAACATCTTCGGCGGCCGCGGCCTCGAGGTCGCCAACCTCGGCTGCGGCATGCGCCAGATCCACACCGTCAACGAGTGGGTCGACGTCAACGACATGGTGGCGACGACGGAGCTCCTGGTGGAGACGGTGCGGCTGCACGCCGCCGGCGACTACACGGCGTAGGGCGAGACGAGACGGCTCGTGACGGTCTGCGCCTCGCGCTCGGGACAGTAGCTGAACCACTCCGGGCGCAGCGTCAGCAGCGGCTCCAGCTCGGGCACCAGCGCCTCCACGCTGAACGCGGCCGGACTGGCCGCCGCCAGCGCCGCGCACTCGTGCACGCCCATCATGAGCGCCGAGATGCGCGGCTGCTCGAGCGAGTGCGCGAGCAGCAGGTACGCGGGCTGGTACATGCTCACCGCGCGCGCCACGAAGTGGGCGAGCGCGGCCAGCACGGGAGCCGAGTAGCCCGGTCGGGCGGTGAGCAGCAGCATGGCGAGCGCCGAGGCGTGCAGCGGCACGCGGCGGAACTCGCGCACGACGATCAGCGTGTGATCGCCGGGCTCGCTCACGGGCGTGGGCGGTGCCCAGGCCTCCGCGTCGTGGACGGTATAGACCGCGAAACGCGTCGGGTCCTCCTGGCTGCGAAACCGTGAGCGCGCGTGGATGCGGGTGTCGAAGATGTCGTCGCCGTTCCGGACGCGGTCGAGGACGGCCGCCGAGGCGAGGGGGCGGCAGAGCCTGAGGCCGCGCATCCAGACCGGACGTGTGCGAAGCATGCGTGGCGCAAAAGCAACTCGCATGCCGCACTGCGCCGCCTCGCTTCCCCCGCGGTGGCGCGGACATGCGCCGCATCCCAGTTTTTTCAAAGACTCCTGCCCGACGGCCGCGCGTCAGAGGCGTAACGCGCCGGACGCGGCGTTGTAAGCCCGGGATTTGACGACGTTTCGCGATCTCACCCATCGGTTGGGTAAACTTTTTCACAGAAAAACTCAGTCCTCGCTTCGACTTACGGCGCACTCGTGTGATGATCGTGAGCAAGGAGCCCGCGGCACTGTCAGCCGAGATCCTGTACCAGCTGGCCAATGTCGTCCTCGCCATCTCGGCGCTCGGCGTCGGCACGCTGATCGTTGCCGCCATCGGCCGACGCAAGGCGTGGCAGCCCGAGCCGCTCGGGGTGGTCTTCTGCCTGGTCTTCGTGGCCATTGGTGTCCGCGCGGCTGTTCGGGTGTGGGCGGGGAGCGCGGTGACGGCGTCGCCGGTGCTGGTGGTGGTCGACTGGCTCGCGGCGGCGGCCGCCGTGGCGTTCCTGGCGCTCCACGGCCGCTACGGCGTGCTGATCGACAACGCGGAGATGGTCCGCGACTACGCCGAAAAGGATCGCGAGGCGCGCGCGCTCGCCCAGGTCAACGAAGAGCTGCGCCGTCTCGACGAGCTCAAGTCGGAGTTCCTGGCCATGGTCAGTCACGAGCTGCGCACTCCGTTGACCGCGATCGTTGGCTATAGCCGCCTGCTCCTCCGCCAGGCGCACGGCACGCTCACGCCCAAGCAGCTGGAGCACCAGGAAGCGATCTTTCGCGGCGCCCAGCGCCTGAACGATCTCATCAACGACCTGCTCGACGTCTCGCGCCTCGAGGCCGGGCGCATCGAGCTGACGCCGCGTTCGGTCGATCTGCGGCAGGTGGTCGAGCAGGTCGGGACCGTCGTCACGGCGGCCGCGCAGGCGCGGCGCATCCACGTCCGGACGGTGCTGCCGCCCGACCTGCCGCCGGCCCAGGCCGACCCCTCGCGCCTGCAGCAGATCCTCGTCAACCTCGTCGGCAACGCGGTGAAGTTCAGCACGCCCGGCGGCGAGGTCCGCGTCCTGGCCGGCCGGCAGCGCGATCAGCTGTGGGTGGCGGTGGAGGACGACGGCGTCGGCATCGCCAAGGAGGAGCTGCAGCGGATCTGGGATCCGTTCTATCAGGTCGAGGCGCCGATGCGTCGCCGCCACGGCGGGTCCGGCCTCGGACTGGCGATCGTGCGGCGGCTGGTCGAGCTGCACGGCGGCGTCGTGCGCGCGGAAAGTGAGGGCGAGGGCCGCGGCTGCCGCTTCACGTTCACGCTGCCGGTCGCCAGCGTGCCCGCCGCCACGGCCACGCGCGGCCCGGAGCCGCCGCTGCCGATCGAGGCGGTGCTGGCCGGACGCGAGGTGCTCATCGTCGAGGACGAGCGCGCGACACAGGAGCTGATGCGCGCGGTGGTGGAGGACCTGCTCGGCGGCCGCGCCCGCATCTGCGACAGCGGCGAGCACTGCCTGGCGCTCGCGCGCGAGCGCACGCCGGCGCTGGTGCTGCTGGACCTCATGCTGCCGGGGCTCAGTGGATGGGAGGTCGCGCGGCGGCTGCGCCAGGATCCGCGCACGACGGCCGTGCCGATCATCGCCGTCTCGGCGCTCTCGCGGCCGCAGGAGCGCGAGTCCGCGCTGCACGCGGGGTGCGACGCCTACGTGGCCAAGCCGTTCACGCCGGACGAGCTGGCGCGCCTGATGGCCACGACGCTCGAGACGCAGGACGTGACGGCATCATGAAGACCCAGGCCGCGCGCATCCTCGTCGTCGAAGACAACGCCGACACCGCCGCGCTGCTGCGCGACCTCCTCGAGGGCGAGGGCTACGAGGTGGAGACGGCGGCCACGGGCGAGGCCGCGTTCGAGGCGCTCGCCGTCGCGCCCGACGTCGACCTGATGGTCCTCGACCTCATGCTGCCGGGCATGAGCGGGTACGAGGTCATCGAGCGGCTGCGCGCGCAGGCGGACCTGTCCGACCTGCCGATCCTCGTGCTCAGCGCTCTTGGAAGTGCGTCAGCGCGCGTGCGTGGCCTGCGCGAGGGCGCCGACGACTACATGACCAAGCCGTTCCTGCCGGAGGAGATCGTCGCGCGCGCGCGCACGCTGGTCACGCGGCGGCTCCTGGCGCGGCGCACGGGCGAGCTGGAGGCGCTCAGCCGCATCGCGCAGGCCGCGCTGACGGCGCCGAGCCCGGAGCTGCTGCTGTTCCGGCTCGTCGAGATCGTGATGGAGGTCTTCAACGCCGACGTCGCCGTCATCTACATGCTCGACGAGGCGCGCGCCGAGCTGCGCCCCCGCGCGGCCGTCGGCCTGCCGCCCGGCGTCGAGCCCGCCCCGATTCCGCTCGGCGTCGGCGCGGTGGCGACGGCCATGGCCACGCGCGAGCCCGTGCTGGTCTCCGACGGCGCCGCCGGCGAGCCGCTGACCCGCCGCGAGGCGTTCCGCTCGCTGATGGTGGCGCCGCTCGTCGTGGCCGGCTCGCCCATCGGCGTGCTCGAGGTCGCGTGCCGGAACCGGCGCCTCGGCGGTCGTGCCGACCGCCTGCTGCGCATCGTGGCCGATCGCGCCGCGGTCGCCATCGAGCACGCACGCCTCGAGAACGAAGCGCGCGAGCTGGCGGACGTCGTCCGGCGCATCGGCGAGGGCGTGGTGGTGGCCGACGGCGAGGATCGCATCGTGTTCGCCAACCGCGCCTTCCACGAGATGATCGGCGGCGGCGAGCCGCTGGTCGGCGTGCGCTGGACCGACTTCCTCGCCGGCGCCCAGGACGTCGCCGCGCTCACCGCGCAGATGCGCGGCCCCTCGTTCCAGGGCGAGGTGCTGCTGCTCACGCGCGCCGGCGATCCGCGGCCGGTGCTGGCCACGCTGTCGACGGCGGAGCGGCACGACGGCGGCGGCATCCAGCGCATCGGGGTCTTCCGCGACATCAGCCGCGAGCACGAGCTGCGCTTCCGGGTCATCCGCGAGCAGAAGTTCCGCACGCTGGGCTCGCTGGCGGCCGGCGTCGCGCACAACATCAACAACCGGCTGACGCCGGTGCTGGGCTGGACAGAGATGCTCCAGGAGCGGCTGAACGCCGACGAGCCGGTCGCCGGCGACGAGCTCAAGCACGCCCTCAACGTCATCCACCAGGGCGCGTCCGACAGCGTGGAGACCGTGCGGCGCCTGCAGGAGTATTCGCGGCCGGCGCGCGTCAAGGGCCCCGAGGCCGTGCAGCTCCGCGACGTGCTCGAGCAGCTGCTGGCGCTCACGCGTCCGCAGTGGGACAACGAGGCGGCGCGGCGGGGCATCCGCTACGAGATCGACTTCAAGGCCGACCCGGCGCCGGCGGTGCTGGCCGTGGCCAGCGAGGTGCGCGAGGCGCTGCTGAACATTCTCGAGAACGCGCTCACCGCGATGCCGCGGGGGGGGCGGCTCACGCTCTACGTGCGGGGCGAGGACGAGCGCGCGGTCGTGTCGATCTCCGACACCGGCAAGGGCATGAGCCCGGAGGTGCAGCGTCTGGCCTTCGAGCCGTTCTTCACCACGCGCAGCACCGAAGGCGGGACCGGCCTGGGACTCAGCCTCGCGCAGGAGATCGTGCAGCGCTATCGCGGCACCATCACGCTCAGCAGCGCCGAGGGCGTGGGCACGACGTTCACGCTGTCGTTCCCGTCCATCACCGCGGAGGCGGCGCGCACGCCCGCCTTCCTGCCGACGCTGGAGCCGCTGCGCATCCTGGCCGTGGAGGACGAGCCCGAGGTGCTCGACGTGCTGCGCGCCATGCTCAGCAAGGCCGGCCACACGGTGTTCACGGCCGCCTCGGGCCGTGAGGCGCTCGACCTGTTCGAGCGCGAGCCGGTCGACCTCGTGCTCACCGACCTCGGCATGCCGGGGATGACCGGGCTCGCGCTGGCCGCCGAGCTCAAGCGCCGGCGCGCGATTCCGGTGCTGCTGCTGACCGGTTGGGCCGACGAGCTGGACGCCACCACGGCGCCGTCGGTCGATCTGGTGGTGCCCAAGCCGTTCACGCGCGAGCGCCTCTTCGAGGCCCTGGCGCGCGCGCTGCCCGATCGCGTCCGGCCGGCCTGAGCGCCGCGTCCGCGGCGATTCAGGACTGGAGGCTGGGCTCGGTATCGACGGGCGTGGTGCCGCCCGTGAAGGTCACGCTCGGATTGCCCACGCGCAGCCGCCAGAGGCGGAACGACTCGCGGGCGTGCTTCAGGCTGAACATGACGTAGAGGGCCTTGAACAGCCAGAATCGCGAACGGGCGCCGATGTCACGGAACACGTCACCCGCCAGCAGCGAGGTCACCGCTTCCTGCACGCGGAACGGGTTCCCAGGGTGGAGCATCAGGCTGCGCATGCCGGGTGAGTTGAAGCGCGTGATGAACCAGGAGAAGGTCTTCACGCCGCGGCGGACCATGCGCTCGAAGTGCCGGAACCTCGATGCGGCCGTCGGATCGCCACGCAGCCAGGCGTCGACGGCCTCGGCGCCGAGGACGCCGCTGTTCATGCCCAGCAGCACGCCGCTGGAGAAGATCGGGTCCACGAATGCATACGCGTCGCCCACCATGATATAGCGCTCGCCGCGCATGCGCGTGGACTCGTAGGAATAGTTGCCCGTCGCGCGCGCTTCGTTGTTGATGAGCGTGGCATTGCGCATGCGGTGGCGCATCTCCGGATGTCCGAGCGCGATGGTGTGCAGGAGAAACTCCGGGGGAGTCGTCGTGCGCTGCTTGAGGTAGGCGGGCCGGCACACCGCGCCGACGCTCATGCTGCCGTCCTTCAGCGGAATCATCCAGAACCAGCCGTGGGCGAACCAGTACACGCTGATGTTGCCCGCGTAGTCGCCCGCGCGCCGATCCACATTGAGGAAGTGGCCGAAGATCGCGGCGCTGGCGTGGCGCGTGTTCTTCGTCTTGAGGCTGAACTTTCGGGACAGGAGCGTGTCGCGGCCGGACGCGTCGACGAAGAAGCGACAGGTCCAGCGGGATTCCTGACCCTGCTCGTCCTCGGCGGATACCACCGGGTTGCCGCCTTTCGGGAAGTCCACGCTCCTCACGAGCACGCCTTCCAGGACCCGTGTGCCCTTGGCGGCGCTGTTGCGAAGCAGCAGGTTGTCGAATTCGGAGCGGCGCACTTCGTAGGCGTAGGGATGATTCTTGTCCAGCGCGAAGGAGAAGTGGAACTGGTGGTGGCCGCTGACCTCGAGGTTCGAGTTGAAGTCGGCGCCGGGCTTCTTGATGCCGATGGCGTGGACCTGCTCGAGCACGCCGAGCCGCTCGAAGATCGGCAGATTGTGCGGCAGCAGCGATTCGCCGATGTGGAAGCGGGGGTGATGCTCTTTCTCCAGCAGCGTGACGCGCCAGCCCTTCTCGGCGAGCAAGGCCGAGATGGTCGAGCCGGCCGGTCCACCGCCTACGACAAGGACATCGCACTCGTTCATGGGCCTCCCAGTCATGGTCTCATCCAATATCACACGGCCTGCGGTCCTTTTTGGCGTATCGTGCGGGGCGATGACGGCATACCGCCGGGGGTTGCCCCAGCTTCGTGACGAATTCTTCCTGACCGACGGCGGTATCGAGACGACCCTCATCTTTCTCGAAGGCCTTGAGCTGCCCGACTTCGCCGCCTTCGACCTGTTGAGGCGACCGGACGGGGAGGCGGCCCTACAGAAGTACTTCCGCACCTACGCCGCGCTGGCGCGGCGGTTCGACACCGGGCTGATCCTCGAGAGCGCCACGTGGCGCGCCAGCGCCGACTGGGGCAAGAGGCTCGGCTACGGCGCGGCCGAGCTGGCGGCGGCCAACCGGCGCGCGATCGGCATGCTCGACGACCGTCGCGGCGAGCTCCGGGACCACCCCAAGCCCGTCGTCATCAGCGGGTGCGTCGGCCCGCGCGGGGACGGTTACAACCCGGCGCAGACGATGTCCGAGAAGGACGCCGAGGCGTACCACGCCGCGCAGGTCCAGACGTTCCGCGATACCGCCGCCGACATGGTCACCGCGATCACGATGAACTACGCGGAGGAGGCGGTCGGCGTCGCGCGGGCCGCGGAGCGGGCAGGGATGCCGGTGGCGATCTCGTTCACGGTGGAGACCGACGGCCGGCTTCCCACCGGGCAGACCGTGCGCGCCGCCATCGAGCGCGTCGACGCGTCGACATCGCGTCATCCGGCCTACTACATGATCAACTGCGCGCATCCGACCCATTTCGAGCACGTCCTGCTCGAGGGCGAGCCGTGGGTGCGCCGTGTGCGCGGGCTGCGGGCGAACGCGTCGCGGAAGAGTCACGCCGAGCTGAACGAGTCAGCCGAGCTCGACCTCGGCGATCCCGCCGAGCTGGCGGCGGAGCACGCGCGGCTCAAGCGCCGGCTGCCGCACCTGACCGTGATGGGCGGTTGCTGCGCCACCGACGCTCGTCACGTCGAGCGGATCACCGCGGCGTGTGCGCGACCCTCCTGACCGATGAACATCCTCACGATCAACCTCCTCTTCAGCACGCTCGTCTTCTGGGTGGCGGCGAGGATCTACGTCCTCCCGCGGCTTGGCGACGGCAGACCCGAGCGCGTCCTCACCCCGATCCTGTTGCTGCACGCGCTCCGCCATCTGGGGCTGATGTTCCTCGCGCCCGGGGCCGTCTACGCAGGACTTCCGCCGGCGTTCGCCCGCCCGGCGGCGATCGGTGATCTCATCGCGGCGGTCCTCGCGCTGGCATCGCTCCTGGCGCTGCAGCGGCGCCATCGAGCGAGCCGGCTCCTCGTGTGGATCTTCAACGTGGAAGGCAGTCTCGACCTCCTGCTCGCGATCGTCCTGGCGGCGGCCAATGACGCGGCGCCGTACATGGGCCCCGCGTACTGGATTCCCGCCTTCTGGGTGCCGGCCCTGCTGGTGACGCACTACATCACGTTCGTCGTGCTGGTGAAGCACTGGCCGCGCGCGGCGGAAGGACGACGGAGGACGGACTAGCGCAGGTGGATCTTGCCGCCGCCCGGGCCGCCCTTCGGGTCGAAGCCCGGCGGCAAGGTCGGCGGCACGACGATCTGCGACGCGGCCTCGCGGCGCAGCTCTTCCAGCTCGCGGCGGGTGCGCTCGATGGCGGCGGTCGCGCCGGCGGCGAACTTCTCGATGGCGTCGGCGAGCGACGTGGCGTCGATCTCGAAGACCAGCGGCAGCAGCCCCGCCTGCGTCAGCAGCTGCGCCTCGCCCACGTAGAGGACCGGCCGCCCGAGGTCGGGGGAGCCGTCGGTCTTGATCGGCGTCATCACGCGCAGCGTGCCGACACGACGGTCGGTGATGACCTCTTCCCGGTACAGGGAGGTCGGATCCATCCGGGGCTCGCCGGTCCGCATCTCGGGCGCCATGACCCTAACGATACCAGACCGCCGCAATCACCGCGGCCAGCACGAGCCGATAGATCACGAACGGGAGGAGCGAGCGTCGCTTCAGGTAGTTCACGAGGAACCACACGGCGAACCATCCGCTGAGAAACGACACGAGGATGGCGACGAGGATCGGGCCGGTGTCGCCGACGTGCTCGCCGGAGCGGATCAGGTGCAGCGCCTCCTTCATGCCCGCGCCCGCGGTGATCGGGATGCCCAGCAGAAACGCGTACCGCGCCGCCGTCGCGCGGTCGAGGCCGGCCAGCAACCCCGTGGTGATCGTGATGCCCGAGCGCGACGTCCCGGGGATCAGCGCGAGCGCCTGCGCGATGCCGACGATGATGCCCTGGGCCCAGCCGACGTGCTCGAGCGGATCGTCCGGCCGGTCGCCGGGATTGGAATGCGTGCGCCGGGGCGGCGGCGGCGGGGGCGCCTGCCGGTCTGCCGCCAGCATGACGAGGCCCCAGAAGGCCGTGGAGCCGGCGATCAGCAGCGGCCAGCGAACGTTCTCCTCGATGTGCTTGCCGAAGACCAGGCCCGCGACGGCGCCGGGGATCGTCGCGAGCACGATGATCACGCCGAGCCGGCGGTTCATCACGCCGCTGAAGAGCTCGAAGATCTCGGCGCGGAAGTACGCGAGCAGCGCGGCCAGCGTGCCCAGATGCAGGGCGGCGTCGACGGCGAGGCCCTGATCCGGCCAGCCGAAGACGTGGGGCACCAGGATCAGGTGGCCGGACGACGAGACGGGGAGGAACTCGGTCAGGCCCTGGACGAGCCCGAGGACGAACGCCTGCGCGTAGCTCACCCGACGATTTCTTCGCCGCCGTCCACGCCGATCACGTTGCCGGTGATCCAGTACGTGTCGGGGTGCGACAGGACGACGATCGCCTTGGCCACGTCCTCCGGCGTGGTGAGACGGCCGCCCGGATTGCGGCGTCGCGCCTGCGCCATGATCTCCTCGTTGCCGGGAATCTTCTGCAGCGCGGGCGTGTTGGTCACGCCGGCGCGGATCGAGTTGGCCGTGATGCCGCGCGGGCCGAGCTCGGCGGCGAGCTGACGGATGTTGGACTCGAGCGCCGCCTTCGCGGCGGACACCGGACCGTAGTTGGGCAGCACGCGCGCGCCGCCCGACGAGGTCATCGCGAAGATGTGCCCGCCGCGGGTCATGAGGCCGCGGCCCACCAGCTCCTGGGTCCAGTACACGAGGCTGTGCGCCATCACGTCGAGCGTCATGTCCATCTGCGACTGCGTGACGGCGTCTTTCATCGGCTCCGTGACGAACAGCTTCAGGGTGCCGAACGCCAGCGAGTGGAGCATCACCCGCACGCGACCCGTCTCGCCGCGCTGCTCGAGCACTTTCTGCATCTCGCCGGCGACCTCCGCGCGCTTCTCGGCGTCGGCGGCGTTGACGTTGAAGAAGCGCGCCTCGCGTCCGAGGCCCCGGATCTCGCCGCTGATCCGCTCGACGTTGGCGAGCGTGGCCTTGCGATCGAGATGGACGCCGAAGATGTTCATGCCCGCGCGCGCGAGTGCGAGGCTCACGGCCTCGCCGAAACCGGAGGAGGCGCCGAGGACGAGGGCCCAACCGTCGAGACGGAGCGGCGCGGCGTCGGTCACGCCGTCAAGTCTAGCATCGGCGTCGACGGCGTCGTAAAATTCGCCCCGCCATGCCGAAGACGGCCGGCATCATCCTCATCGGCAACGAGATTCTCTCCGGCAAGATCATCGACGCCAACGCCGCCTACCTGTGTCGCGAGCTGCGCGAGCTCGGCGTGGAGGTGCGCCGCGTCGTCGTCATCCCGGACGAGGTCGCGCTGATCGCCGAGGAGGTGGCGGCGTTCAGCAAGGCTTTCGACCTCGTCTTCACCTCGGGCGGCGTGGGGCCCACGCACGACGACGTGACGATCGAGGGCGTGGCGCGCGCGATGGGCGTGCCCGTCGTCCGGCATCCCGAGCTGGTCGCGCTGCTCGAGCGCTACTACCGCGACACGGTCACCGACGCCGCGCTCCGGATGGCCGAGATCCCCGAGGGCGCGGAGCTGATCACCGGCAACGGCCTGCGCTTCCCCAACGTCGCCATGCGCAACGTGTACGTGCTGCCGGGCGTGCCCGAGATCTTCCGCCGCAGGTTCGACGCCATGCGCGAGCGCTTCCGCGACGCGCCCATCCACCTGAGGAACGTCTTCGTGCGCATCGGGGAGGGCACGCTGGCCGCGTATCTCAACGGGCTGCTCGGCGACTTCCCGCTGCTGCTGATCGGCTCGTATCCGGAGCTGTCGAATCCCGAATATCAGGTGAAGGTCACGCTGGAGTCGCGCGACCGCGGCTATCTCGACCAGGCCCTTGCGGATTTCCTCGGGCGGCTGCCGGGCGGCGCGGTCGTGAAGGTCACCTGACGGGAACGCCGCCCGGTGCGCGGGATCCCCCTCGGCGTCGCAGTCGTCGCGGCCGCGCTCTACCTGTTGCGCCTGGGTCACGCGCCGTTCGTCGATCCGCCCGAAGGCTTCCACGCCCAGATCGCCCGCGAGATGGCGCGGCTGGGCGACTGGATCACGCCGCACGTCAACGGCGTCCGCTACTTCGACAAGCCGCCCGTCCTCTACTGGCTCACGGCCGGTTCGTTCGCGGTCGCCGGCGTCGGCGAGGCGGCCGCGCGCGTGTGGTCGGCGCTGGCCGCGGTCGGCATCGCGGCCGTCACCGCGCGGCTCGGCTTCATCCTCGGCGGCGCGCGGGTCGCGCTCCTGGCCGGGCTCATGGTCATCGCCAATCTCGGCATGTACCTCTTTGGCCGGCTCCTGAAGCCGGACATGGTGTTCATCCTCTGCATCGTGCTGGCGTACGCGGGCTTCGCCGTCGCGTACAAGGGCGCCGGGCGCTGGGGGCTCGCCGTCTTCTACGCGAGCCTCGGGGTGGCGACGATGACGAAGGACATGCTCGGCGCGCTCGGCCCGCTGGTGGTCGTCGCGGTCTTCTTCGTGCTCACGCGCGAGCGGCCGCTGGCGCCGTGGGCGCCGTGGTGGGGCGTGCTGCTGCTGCTGGCGCTCGCCGTGCCCTGGTACGCGGCGGTGGAGGCGCGCAATCCGGGGTTCCTCTGGTACACGCTCGTGGACAATCACGTGCTGAATTTCACGCGGCATCGCCTCTTTCCCGACGAGGACGTGCCGCTCGGCGGCCTGCAGTTCCTCGGCGTGACCCTGCTCGCCTTCCTGCCGTGGTCACTGGCCGCGCCGTGGGCCGTGGCGCGCGCGCTGCGCCGCCCGTGGGAGGACGTCGCCGCGCGGCTCTGGGTCCTCATCGCGCTGTGGCCCCTCGTCGTCATCGGCTTCTTTGCGATCTCGCCGTTCAAGCTGCCCCACTACGGGCTGCCGGCCTTTCCCGCGCTTGCCCTGCTCGTCGCGCGTGTCTGGGACGACTCGATCGAAGCCGCGCCGGGCTCTCTGCGTCCGCGCGCGCTCATCGCGCCCATCCTCGTCGTCTTCGTGCTGGCCGACGTCGCCATCCTCCTGGCGCTCATCGATCGGCTGCCGCTGCCCGCCGGGGTGCTGGGCAACCTGGACCTCACCACGCGCAACCTCGCCGCACGCGGCCAGCTCGGGGCGGGCGTGCCGCTCGAGGCGTACGCGCCGGTGCTGCGCACCTGCGCGCTCATCTTCACCGCCGGCGCGCTCGTGCTCGCGTGGGCGGCGTGGCGCCGCCTGCCCGGGCTCGGGGTGTGGGCGGCGGTGGCGGTCACGCTGGCTTTTCTGCCGATGGCGGGCGACGGCATGGCCCTCTTCGCACGCAGCCACTCGGCGCGGACGGTGACGGAGGCCCTCGTGTTTCGCCTGCAGCCGGGTGATCAGGTCGTGCACGAGGGGCCGCTCGAGAACAGCGGGAGCCTGCTGCTCGCGCTCGACGGTCCGGTCACCGTCGTGAACGGATTGCAATCGAACCTCGCCTTCGGGGCCACCTTTCCCGAGGCGCGCGACCGGTTCTGGGATGGCACGCGGCTCGCGCAGGAATGGGCGAAGCCGGGCCGGCGCTTCCTCGTCACCGGCCTCGCGCCCGAGCGCAGCGTGGTGCGCACGCTGCCGCCCGGCTCCGTACGGCTCGTCGTGCAGGGCGGGGGACGCTGGCTCTACACGAATGTTGAAAACTGAGCGGCCGAAGTCGGATGATGACCGCGTGGGCCTTGCGTCCCGCTACACGCTGAAGGGCGACCCGTACAGCAGCCACTCGATCATCCGCGACTGGCTCGGCGAGGGCCGGGGTCGCCGGCTGCTCGACGTCGGCGCCGCCGACGGGCTGCTCTCGCGCCTGCTCACCGGGCGCGGCTGGACGGTGACGGGCCTCGAGGCCGATCCGGTCGCGGCCGCGGCGGGGGCGGCGCACTGCGAGCGGATGATCGTGGCCGACCTGGACGCTGGGGTGCCGCCACTCGACGGCGCGTTCGACGCGATCGTGTGCGCGGACGTGCTCGAGCATCTGCGTGATCCGGCCGCCGTCCTCACGGCCCTCGGGCGGGCGCTGGCCGCGGGCGGCGAGGTCGTGATCTCGATCCCCAACGTGGCGCACCTGTGGATGCGGCTGTCGCTGCTGGCGGGGCGCTTCGAGTACGCCGAGCGCGGCATCCTCGACCGCACGCACCTGCGCTTCTTCACCCGGCGCACCCTCGCCGCGCTGGTGACGAGCGCGGGCCTGCGGCTGGCGCGGATGACGTCGACGCCGGTGCCGCTCTACGAGGTGGTGCCCGAGCGCTGGCACGGCCGCCCGCTGGCCGCCGTGCACGCCCTCAGCGCGGCCGCCGCACGCGCCCTGCCCCGCCTCCTCGCCTACCAATTCATCGCCGGAGCGAAACACGCATGACCACGCACGGTCGATCGGACGTATCGAAGCCGGGCATGCGTCGGAACGGTCGATCGGGCGTGTCGGAGCCACCCGCATCGACAAACGGTAGAACGGGCGTGTCGGAGCCACCCGTGCCGACAAACGGTAGAACGGGCGTGTCGGAGCCACCCGCATCTAGAACAGCCCACCCACGGCCCAAGCCGACCTCGCGGCCCCCGCTAGAAAGAAATGGACTGTGAGTCAGGCCGCCCGCACGTCGACCACGAGGCCTAGGTCGTGAAGCCGCGCGATGAGACGCTTGGCGAGCTTGGCTTTGTCGCGCCGATCGAAGTGATCGGCGCCGAGGTCGCGATAGTCGGCGCCGTCCCGGAGCATGTAGTAAGCGGCAGTGAGCATCGAGGCGGCGACGGCGAGCACCGCTTTCTTGGGGCCCCGGCGGCTCTTGATGCGCAGGAACTG
>WNEW01000307.1_pt1 | contig 25290 bp, 23 predicted proteins | sample 5399891 | NCBI WGS metagenome assembly WNEW01 (sample SAMN13153336, study PRJNA577476) | soil metagenome | isolation source: 40 cm grassland meadow soil pre-rain plot 5 | place: USA:California | collected 2015-09-08 | reverse complement strand
CACTGGAGTCGCAGGTTTCGCAGGTCAATGGTGAGACTGGGAAAAGGATCGCTGCCGGTGAGCAAGATGTGTTGCTCTTGAATTTCCAAATACTCCAATGGAAAGAGATCGAGCGAGGACCGCAGCTCAGCCTGCGTAAGAAACAGCGGCACGACGATCCGTTCCTTCTGCCAGCGTTGATGCAGCACCGCATACTGCTGCAACTCTGTTCCCTCATGCCGGCTCAGCAGTAGGAGCAGATTGATATTGGAACGCCCCGGAAGGTATTCCCCGCCGCCGGCGCTCCCATAGAGGATCGCTGCTTCGAGGGTCGTCCCGAAGAGTTTTGTCACCTGGGGAAGATAGTCCCGAAGGACCTCGCGCACCTCTGCGGGAACCTCGCGCATTCTAGCTTAGCTGAGCCGATGCACCGGAAGGCACCCGGTCGGCGCGAGGATCGGGCAGAAGTCCCACCGCCATGAGGCGATCCAGCAGGCTGAAGGGCGGCCGGTCGAGCAACCCCGCCGTTGCGGCCAAGACCCGGTAGCGAAGCCGCTGGTTGCGGTCTAAGGTCTTGAACACACGGTCGCGCAGGTAGGCCAGCAGCGGGTTGCCGGTGTTCCAGAACAGCACCTGCTCATCCGCCAGTCGCTGGAGCATCACCACCTGAGGTCGGCGGCTCCGTTCGAACGGGGCCAACGCCGCAGCGGACCAATCCCCCCGTTCCAGGCACGTGGGGATCACCTCGGCCAAGGACATCGCATCCGCCATGGCCTGCATCCGTCCCTGCGAGGCATGCGGGTTCATCGCGTGCGCGGCGTCTCCGATCAGCGCCGCGCCATCCGCCACCCATCGAGACGCCTGGACCCGTCCCGTGGGCATGTAGGCGGTCTGCTCCCAGTCAACCAAGCTCTGGGCGGTCTTCTCCAAGCCCGGGTCGATCGTCAGCCACTGAGCTCTCAGCGCCGCAAGCCCGGCAGCCTCGATCTGCGGCATCGAGTTGGCCGGGATCATGTAGAAGAGATAGACCTTGCGGCCGGCAGCGGGGAACAGACCGAGAATCGTTCGACGGCCGACGAAGTAGCGGCCTTCCTCCAGATCGTCCGGACTGTCCAGGATGGCGATGAGATACCCGTCGCGGTAGAGATGGAACTGCGTCGGGATCGCGAGCGCCTCTCGGACCTTGGAGAATGCGCCGTCCGCGCCCACCACGAGCTTGGCCGAAATGGTCAGCAGTTTCCCCTGGCTCTCCGCTTCCACTCCCACCACCCGCGTCCCCTCGCGCCGCAGCCCCTTGAACCGTACCCCGTACCGAAGGCTGGCGGGAGCTCGCGTCTCCAAGGCCTGGAGGATCGCGTGATGAGCGACGTTGGGCAATGTGATAACGGCCCGGTTGTACGGCGGTGGCAGCATGTCGTAATCCACGGTGCAGAGCCGTGTGCCACCCGCGCGATAAAAATGGAACAGCCGGACGGACCTCGTCGCATGGGACGGAAGTTGTCGGAGCACACCGAGGTGATCTAGGATCTGCTGCCCGTTAGGTTGAAGGATTTCGCCCCGCAGGCCGGTCGGAGGTCCGGGCGCCTGCTCCAAGACCACACTCCTGATGCCCCGCTGGGCCAGGGCCAGCCCGAGCACGGCCCCACCGCCGCCTGCACCCACAATCACGACGTCCGTTTGCTCAGTCACCTGGCCGCTTCCTCACTCACCCTCGCGGTTTCCCTCGACGATCTGTTTGCGCATCATCCCTTCCCCCGACGTGTTGCCGACCAGCAACGCGCCGATCAGCTTGTCCTGGCGCAGCACGAGTTTCCGGTAAATGCCTTTCGCCTGATCACGGCCGGTCATGACGATCGTGCCGTCAGCCGTCGGCAGCGTGACTCCCAGGACGGTGACGCGCACGCCGCTGAACGTCTCCGAGTTTGAGACGATCACGCCCCGATACACGTCGCTGCTCCCGGCCATGATGCCCCCGGCCAGCTTCCCCTGTTCGACGGCGTTGTTCCAGTTGGTGACGACCCTGAATTGGCCTGAGATCGGATCGTAGGTCTGCGCCGCGTCGCCGGCCGCGAAGACATCCGGGACATTGGTGCGAAACTCGTGGTCAATGAGAATGCCTCGGTCGGTCCTGACCCCGCTCCCGTCCAAAAAGCCGATATCCGGGCGCACCCCGATCGCGACCACCACCAAGGCCGCGTCCATCCGCCGGCCACCGGAGGTACGCACATTGGTCACTCGTCCGTTTTCTTCGTACACTTCCACGATTTCCTCGCCCAGCAACACCTCGATGCCGGACTGCGTGAGACCGCGTCGGAGCAGATCTGAGGCGACCTCATCCAACACAGGGGCCCAGAGGCGCGGTTCCCGCTCCAGTAAGACCACCTGCCGGCCTCGCTGGCGGATCCCCTCGGCCAGGATCAGGCCGAGGACCCCTCCCCCCACGACTAGAATCGGTCGGTCGGTCTCCAAGACCTCCCGCGTGACACGGCGGGCATCGTCCCACGTCCGCACTGTCATCACGCCGGTGAGCCGACTGCCTGGACAGGACACGGTGAGGGGATACGAGCCGGGCGCCAGCAACAGCGCATCGTACTCGACTCGTTCGCCGTCAACCATTTCAACCCGCCGGTCGGACGGCTTCAACCGCGCCACTACGGACTGGAGCCGAAGCGCAATACGCTGCTCCTGGTAGTACACGGGCGGGTGAAGCGGGAGTTCCGCGTCAGAGGTCGAACCTCCGATGTAGGTATCGAGTTCGGTCCGGTAGTAGGGAGGGTCGCGGTCGCGATCCAGGACGAGGATCTCGCCCTCCCCATCCCTCGCTCGGATCGCGGCGGCCGCGTTGATGCCGGCTGGCCCACCGCCAATGATAACGTAGCGTTTCACGTCTGTCGCAGATCAGTCGATTTCGAACAGGGCCCGGAACGGATCTTCTGCGGCATCCCAGGCGCCAGGAGAGGTCTTGTTCAGCCAGTCCTTGAGGAACGCCTTCTGGCCGGGCGTCAGCATCTGTTTGATCTGGTGGGACCGTCCTTGGAGCGGTTGCAGAAAGCCCGTGCGTTTGTTGAAATCCAGCGTGGCCGTTCGCACATAGAGATTGGTGTAGGCAGTGGGGGCCTCGTCATCTCCCTCCCCTTGTACCCAGACCGAGATAAACTTTTCAAAATGCATCCCGGCGCTATCCATGGCCGGTTCGGTGTCATGAAACAGCTCGTTCTCGGACTGGTCCAAGGGGGTGGCTTCCTGAGCCCGAAACATGAAATTCTTCTTCCACATCCGCGCCATCCTCTGAAAAAGTGGGCCTACTGTAAGGGAAACGGAGGCCAAGTAGCAAGTCGCGAAAGGGCGGAGACCGTAATGATGTCATCATCGTTCCGGGGTGGTTCACCCCGGCCAGGACATCTATGCCGAAGGACGTGATCGAGGCTGCGGGAAGAACTTGGCGGCACCATCACATGAGGCCGCTACCCACCGTGAGGCTTCCTTGACAAGGGCGCACAGAGTTTGTTAGCGTTTGAGAATTCTCCTGGTTCCAAGCCCGGTTGGAAGTTCTGGATGCTGGTAAAAATTAACGGAAAATCGGAGGAGGTTCAGGGGGCAACGGTCCTGGATTTGCTCAAGGCCAAGAACATCGACCCCCACATGGTGGCGGTCGAGCTGAATGCCCGGATGCTGGAACGTGACCACTTGGCGACGACGCCCGTGAAGGAGGGAGACCAGGTGGAGTTTCTCTTCTATATGGGGGGTGGCTGGTGATGGGGCAGACCTATAAAGAGATCACGGAGCTGATCGGCGGCACGCCGTTGGTCCGCTTGAACCGGTTCTCCCGCGATGGGGCCGCCACCATCTATGCGAAAGTGGAGTCGTTTAACCCCGGAGGGAGCGTCAAGGATCGTATCTGCCTGAACATGATCAATGAGGCGGAGCGGCAGGGCCGGCTGAAGCCCGGTTCCACGATCGTGGAACCCACCAGCGGCAATACCGGTATCGGTCTCGCCCTGGTCTCAGCGGTGCGCGGGTACAGGTTAATACTGGTCATGCCCGAAAGCATGAGTATGGAACGAGCCAGCCTGCTGTCCTCGTACGGAGCCCAGTTGGTCCTGACCGCCGCCTGGGAAGGGATGAAGGGGGCCATCAAGGAGGCCGAGAGCATCGTGGCGCAAAACCCGTCCTATTTCATGCCCGATCAGTTCTCGAACCCGGCGAATCCCGCGATTCATCGGCGGACCACCGCGGTGGAGATCTGGGATGCGTTGAATGGCAAGATTGACGCCTTCGTGGCGGCAGTCGGAACCGGCGGCACGATTACTGGTTGTGGGGAAGTCTTCAAGGAACGAAATCCCCGCATCAACGTGATTGCGGTCGAGCCGGCCGGGTCCCCCGTCCTGTCGGGAGGAGATCCCGGCCCACACAAAATTCAAGGCATCGGCGCCGGGTTCATTCCGAAGGTCCTGAACCGTTCGATTCTGGATCGGGTGATCACGGTCACGGACGATGAGGCTTACCAGACGACCAAGCTGCTGGCTAAAAAAGAGGGGCTCTTGGTCGGGATCTCGGCCGGCGCCAACGTGTTCGCCGCGCAGAAGGTGGCCGAGGAGCTGGGGCCGGACAAAAATGTGGTGACGATTCTTCCTGACACCGGTGAACGGTATATCAGCATCGAAAAGTACTTCAACATCTAGGCCGTGAAGCGCGAGGCGTAAGGCGTGAGGGGCTGGGGCGCCTCACGGCTAACGGAATGAACATGGATTTTACTGACGAACAGATCACCCGTTACAGCCGGCATATTCTTCTGCCTGAAGTGGGGGGGAAGGGACAGAAGAAGATCGCCAAGTCCCGGATCCTGATCGTGGGCGCCGGCGGCCTCGGCTCACCGGCGGCGCTCTACCTGGCGGCGGCCGGGGTCGGAACGATCGGGATCATCGACAGTGACGTGGTGGATCTCTCCAACCTCCAGCGTCAGGTGATCCACCACACCTCGGACCTGGATCGGTCCAAGGTGCGCTCGGCGAAAGAGAAGATCCAGGCGCTCAACCCCGATGTCACCGTGGTCATGCACGAAGATCGGCTGACATCCAGGAACGCCCTGGAACTCATTCGCGGGTATGACCTGGTCCTTGACGGGGCGGACAATTTTTCCACCAAATTCCTGTGCAACGATGCCTGTTACTTCGCCGACAAGCCGCTGGTGCACGGGGGCATCCTCCGATTCGAAGGCCGCGTGACCACGATTATTCCCAGGAAATCGGCCTGCTATCGGTGTGTGTTCAAGAATCCCCCGCCGCCCGGGCTCGTGGCCAGTTGCCAGGAAGCCGGAGTGCTCGGGGTCTTGGCCGGCATCATCGGGACGATCCAGGCAACCGAGGCCTTGAAGCTGGTTCTCGGGGTGGGCAGGCCCTTGACCGACCGTCTGCTGGACTTCGATGCACGTCGTACCGCGTTCCGGGAAATCAAGACAAAGAAGAATCCCAACTGTCCGTTGTGCGGGGACCATCCGACGATTACGGAGCTCTTCGATCACGAGCCGGAGGTGTGCGACGTGAAGCAGGTTAAGGTTAAGGTTGAGGCTTAGGCTGAGGCTGCATGTGCTGAAACCCCTTAACCTCAACCTGAACCTCAGCCTCTCTTGAGTGGTGTTGCGATGGCCAAGATGAAAGCGCTGGTCTGCCGGGAATGCGGGAAGGAGTACCCGACCAAGGCGATGCATGTCTGTGACATGTGTTTCGGCCCCTTGGAGGTCAAGTACAACTACGAGGAGATCAAGAAAACCATCTCGCGGCGGAAGATCGAGGATGGCCCGCTCAGCATGTGGCGGTATATCGACTTGCTGCCGGTCGAAGGCGCGGCGACCGTCGGTCCGCACGCGGGATTCACCCCGATGGTGCGGGCCCGCAACCTCGCTGCCTATCTGGGCCTCGACGAATTGTACCTCAAGAACGACACGGTCAATCACCCGACGCTCTCCTTTAAAGATCGGGTCGTCGCCGTGGCCCTGACCCGAGCCAGGGAACTGGGGTTCGAAACCGTCGCGTGCGCCTCGACCGGCAACCTGGCGAACAGCGTCGCCGCGCATGCGGCCGCGGCCGGGATGCAGTGCTATGTCTTCATCCCCGGGGATTTGGAAGCGGCCAAGGTGCTGGGGAACCTCATCTATCGCCCCACCGTGGTCGAGGTGGAGGGCAACTACGACGATGTGAACCGCCTCTGCAGCGAAATTGCGGCCGAACACCACTGGGCATTCGTGAACATCAATATCCGGCCGTACTATGCAGAGGGCTCCAAGACATTGGCCTATGAGACCGTCGAACAACTTGGCTGGCGGGCGCCGGATCAGGTGGTCGTCCCGATGGCGTCCGGGTCCCTGCTCACGAAAATTTGGAAGGGCCTGAACGAACTGCGGGCGCTGGGCCTCGTGAGCGAGGTCCGCACCAGGATCAACGGCGCTCAGGCGGAAGGGTGCTCGCCGATCGCCGCTGCGTATATGGAGGGCCGCGATTTCTTCAGACCGGTGAAGCCCAAGACCATTGCGAAATCGCTCGCCATCGGCAATCCGGCGGACGGTTATTATGCGTTGAAAGCCACAGCCGAAAGCCGCGGAGCCATGGACATGGTGTCCGACGACGAGGTGGTGGAGGGCATCAAGCTGCTCGCCCAGACCGAGGGCATTTTCGCCGAGACCGCGGGCGGGGTGACGATCGGTGTGCTCCGGAAGCTGGTCAAGCAGGGGATCATCAAGAAGAGCGACGTGACGGTCGCCTACATCACGGGGAACGGGCTGAAGACCCAGGAAGCGGTGATTGACGCCGTTGGCCGGCCGGTTCGCATCCAACCGAGCCTCGTGAGTTTTGAGCGGACCTTCAAAATGGGCACAACCGGCGGGGGAATCACGTGATCAAGGTCAGGATCCCCACCCCCTTGCGCCCGCTGACCCGAGGCCAGGGCGAAGTCGAGGCAAAAGGCGCGAGTGTGGCCGAGGTGATCGCCAACCTGGACTCCATGCACCCGGGCCTGAAGCAGCGGCTGTACGACGAGACCGGTGAACTGCGCCGCTTCGTCAACATTTACGTGAACGAAGAAGACATCCGGTTTCTGAAGGGCAAGGAGACGGCCTTGAAGGAAGGCGATGAAGTGTCCATCGTCCCGGCGATCGCGGGAGGCCGGTGATGCCCAGCCTCCGATTTCACATCCGGTTTCCTGAGAACAAAATCAAGGAACCGATCATCTATCAGATCGGCCATGAGTATAAGGTCGTGACCAACGTCCGGAGGGCCGACGTCCGGGAGACCACGGGCTGGATGGATGTCGAGCTGAGCGGTGACGTCGCCGAAATCGAGCGGGCGGTCGAAGGGCTGCGGAAGAAAGGGGTCTTGGTCGATCCCATTGAGTTGAACGTCGTGGAATAAGACGTCTCACGCCTAACGGTTTCAAGATGAGCTTTACCGACGCGCAGATCCAACGATACAGCCGGCACATCATCCTGCCCGAAGTCGGCGGGAAGGGTCAGCAGAAACTTTCCAGGGCCAAGGCCTTGATCATCGGGGCTGGTGGGCTGGGATCTCCTGCCGGTCTGTACCTCGCGGCAACCGGAGTGGGCACACTGGGCCTGGTGGACGGCGACGTGGTGGATCTGTCCAACCTGCAGCGGCAAATTCTGCACACCACTGCCTCCGTCGGCGCGTCCAAAGTGGAGTCCGGTCGCCGGATGCTGGCCGCGCTGAATCCGGAGATCACCATCAAGACCTATCAGGAGAACATCACCGCCGCCAACATCCTAAGGTTCTTAGCGGAGTATGACATCATCCTGGATGGCTCCGACAATTTCTCGACGCGATTCCTGCTGAATGACGCCTGTTACTTCGCCAAGAGGACGCTCATCTCCGGCAGCATCTTCCGGTTTGAGGGCCAACTGGCCACCATCAAGGCCCACGAAGGCTATCCCTGCTACCGATGCCTCTACCCTGAGCCGCCTCCGGCCGGACTCGTGCCGAACTGCCAGGAAGCTGGCGTGCTGGGCGTGCTGGCCGGAACGATCGGCGTCCTTCAGGCAGCCGAGGCGATCAAGGAAATCCTCGGGATTGGGGAAACCCTGGCGGATCGACTGCTCATTTATGACGCCCTGGAGATGAAGTTCCGGAAAGTGACCCGTCCGAAAGATCCGCGCTGCCACCTCTGCGGGACCCACCCCACCATCACCGATCTGAGCGGCGATTATACCGTCTCGTGCGCTCTCTAACGTGTCCGTTCTGAAGATTCCCAGAACAATTCTGGACGACATGGTGGCCCACGCCCGCGAGCTGGACCCCTTCGAATGCTGCGGCTTGCTGGCGGGCAGGAACGGTGCCGTCGTTCATCACTACCGAATCACCAACACCGTCGCCAACGACGTGCGCGCGGCTCAGGTCTTCGACGAAGCGCACGTCAAGGGGTTACGCCACCTCCCGGAAACGACCCGAGCGGAGGTGGCCTACTTCATGGACCCCAAGGAAATGCTGGCGGCGTTCAAGGACATGCGGCAGCGGCAGCTCGACCTCATCGTGATCTATCATTCACACACGGCTTCTCCCGCTTATCCGTCCACCACCGATATCGGCCTCGCCTATTACCCGGAAGCGGCCTACATGATTATCTCCCTCGAACAGAAGTCCAAGCCGGATATCCGAGCCTATTGGATCAGAGACCGCCAGGTTGTCCCGGCAGAATTCCATTCGATCTGACTTCCGAGTGCTCCACATCCTCTGCGCTCTCTCCGCTAAAAACCCTCTAGACCGCTCGGCCAGACAATGCCATAATACCTCGCCTGGTTGCCTTGGTAGGGAAAGGAGGATTCCGGTGAGAGAGTCGACGCCGTGTATGCGATGCAAGCTGGTCATCGTCACCGCGCTCCTCTGCCTGAGCTGGATTGGACCGGTCGCCGCTGAGGAGAAAGGTATTTTCAGCCCGATCATCGACGTGGATAAAGAGAAAGGCTTCCTCTTCGTGTCGGGCGATTCCGGGATCGTCATTGTAGAAGCGAGCGAGGCAGCGAAGCCTCATTTGGACAAGCTTCCGATCTCGGGCATGATTGACATTGTGGTTGAGGTCAGACCGGGGAAGCCCCCGTTACTGAAAACATGGAAAGTTGCGGGCGGGGAATCCGCATGCAAGCAGTTCGATGGGAAGACCTGTCAATGACAAGACAGAATCCGATGCGCACGGCGGCGGAGCGCTCGTCAGACCTACTCCGAGCTGCCCAGCATGTCGTCGATCAGCGGGCGGTTAATATCCGTACAACCGGGACAGATGGTATCGAACAGCGCTTCGTGGTCGGCCACGTAGTTTTTCTTGTCCACTAACCGATCGGCGATCACATGATCGTAGCAGGTCTCGCAGAGCATCATAAAACCACGCATCACTGACACTGTCTTTCGACCGGTACTTCCTTGCATCGCAGTATCCCCTCCCTGAGCCAGACCGATCACACCGACCCTTTCAGTTGCGCGTGCCAAAAATCTTCGGTCTCCAGCTCGATTCCGCACCTGGGACATTCGTACGGCTTGTCCGGCGGGGGGACCGAGAGCTCGGTCTGCTCGATCTTCCCCTGGCAGACGTGATAGAAGTGCCCGCGGGCATCCTCCGTATCCAACGGATCGTTTTCATAGACCAGAACCACGCAACCGCTCCCTGTGAATGACAGGGTGAAATATACGTGAGCTATCGCGCTTTCGCAATGGCGGCGGAAAGACAGGCTGGGGTGAGCCACACGGGTTGGAGTAGAAGATGATGCTCTCAGGCAGAAGAGGTTTCGAGAGGACGAAGAGGCAAACGGATCAAGAACGTCGTCCCAACGCCCTCCTTGCTGTCCACGGTGATCTGCCCGCCGTGAGCATCGACCACATCCTTGACGATCTTTGTTCCCAGACCCGTACCGCCCACCTTCCGACTGATCGCCTGAGTGGTGAAGAGACTGTCGCGGATGTCCGGCGGCATGCCTCGGCCGGTGTCAGCCACCGACAGAAGAACCATGCCGGTCGCCGGCTCGAGTCGGCCGCCAACCGTAATGGAGCCCCCGGCTGGAACCTCCGGGATCGCGTTATTGACCAGATTATAGAACGCGTTGTAGAGGCGCCTATCATCCGCCAACAGCGACGGCACGGATTCAAGACCCTCGGTTCGGATCGAGACTCCCTTTCCTTCCGCGAGGAATCGCAGGGGCTTTAAGACGTTGTCAACCACGTCCGCCACCCGGCAGGGTGCGAACCTGGGCGGCGTGCTCAGCCCCTTCACGCAGTCCGCGATCTCCCTCACCCGGTCATCAATACGCCTCGCGTCGTCGAGCAGCATGCCGGTCACGTCATCGCAGAACTCCTGGCTGGCTTGCGCCCTGCCGGGATCGATCGTTTTCACAGTATCGGCAAGGTCTTTGATCTGAGTCTTTAGGAGGTCCGCGCCGCAGACGACCGGCATCAACAGGTTCTTGATATCGTGTCCGATGTCGCCGAGCAGCCGGACGACCTCGGCAAGTTTCGCCTCCTGGAACAGACGGGCCTGCTCAATCATCGTGGCAGTCAGAGCGGACACGATCGTCAGCATCGCGATGTCGTCATCGTCAAGCCGCCCCTCACGTTTGTTCAGGATTTCCAGCACCCCAATGGGCTCTCCTTCCCAACGCTTCAATGGCGCGACAATCATATCCCGGGTCCGATAACCAGTGAGCTCATCGATATAGGGGAAATGCCGCCCATCCCGTTGAACATCGCTGATGACCAGAGGCTTCCCCGACTTGAACACGACGCCGGCGATGCCCAGGTCACTCGACATGACCCTGCCGCGCAGCTGATCCGCCTTCACTCCGATCACATGGCGGAACACTAACTGCTTCGAATCAGGATCAGCCAGGAGCACTGAACCGGCCTCGGCTCCAACCACCTCAAGGGCCGTGCGAAGGGACCGCTCAACCAGCTTATCGATGTCCACATGTTGAGAAAGGGCGTCACAAATGCGGCGGGCAGCCTCCAACTCTCGTTCACGTTGGAGGAGCCGTCGGTCATCATTTCTACGACTGGACTGGCGGCGATTCGGCAAAGACTCTGCCGTGGTTGGGCATGCCAGATAGGTCGACATGCGGTGGCCTCCAGAAGCTTGCGCTTCTAGCCTCCGGTTAGAAGGCGGATTCGAAGAATAGTCACTGGGGTATCCCAGTGTTCAACTCTCAAGATGATCTCCAGGCATGAAGCATGGTGTCAGTAGCTTACAGCTGGAATTGGGCGTCATACAGGCCGGCGTAGAGGCCGCCTCGATTGAGCAGCTCCTCGTGATGCCCCTCCTCGACGATCCGGCCCTTGTCCACCACCACGATGCGGTCCACGTAGTGCAGCGTCGAAAGCCGGTGGGCGATGATAAAGGTCGTGCGGCCCTGGGTGAGATAGTTGAGCGCCTCACGGATCTTGACTTCGGTTTCAGTATCGATATTCGACGTCGCCTCATCAAAAATCACGATCGGCGGATTCTTGAGCAAGACCCGCGCGATGGAAACCCGCTGCTTCTGCCCGACCGAGAGCTTGACGCCCCGCTCGCCGATCCAGGTCTCATACCCGTCCGGTAATTCGGCGATGAACTCGTGGGCGCGCGCCGCCTGCGCCACTTCCTCGATCCGGGCCTGATCGGCCGCCAGATCCCCATAGGCGATGTTCTCGCGCACAGTGCCGTTGAATAAGAAGGGCTCTTGCTGGACCAGGCCGATTTGGCTTCGCAGGAAGGCGAGCGGCACATCCCGCACGTCGTAGCCGTCGATGGTGATCGCGCCGCCCTGCACGTCGTAGAAACGCATGAGCAACTTGAGCATCGTGCTCTTGCCAGCTCCGCTGGGGCCGACCAGCGCAATCCGTTCTCCCGGACTCACGTCCAGACTGACGCCGGTCAGGACGGGCACGTCCGAACGGTAGTGAAAGGAGACGCGGTCGAACCGGACCGCGCCGTGCAGCCGCTCCGCCGGGCGGGCGGCACCCGGCCGATCCTGGACCTCCGGCGTCGTATCCAGCACGTCAAACACCCGTTCGCTTGCCGCCAAGGCGTGCTGCAACAGGTGGTTCACGGAGTGGATCTGATTGATCGGGACATAGAACAGGGCAAGGTAGGAGAGGAACATCACCAACTCCCCCACGGTCAGGGCGCCTCGCAGCACTTCCCCGACCCCGTACCAGAGAATCAGCACGGTTCCCAGACTGCCCACCAGGATCATCCCAGGCGAGTAGAGGGACCAGAGGTACATGGCCTTGAGGTTGTTCTCGCTGTATCGGCGGCTCAGCGCGTTGAATCGGCCGCCCTCGTAGCCCTGTCGGTTGAATCCAATCGTCTCCCGGATTCCAGACAACGCGTCTTGCAGGTAGGCGTTCAGTTCGGCTGCGCTCCTGCGAATCGCGTGATAGTAGCCATGCACCCGTTTGGTGAATATCATGGCGGAGACGACCAAGACAGGGACGGGAATCAGCGACAGCACCGCCAATTTCCAGCTCAACGTGAACAACATGATCGTGATGCCGACCAAGGTGAGTGAAGCGGTGAGCAGTCCCTCCAGGCCGTCGATAAAGATGCGCTCGACGTGCTCCGTATCGCTGTTGACCCTCGACATGATCTCGCCGGTGGAGCGGTTCTCGAAGTAACTCACGGAGAGCCGCTGGAGGGCGGCGAACACCTGGTCCCGCAGATCATGCACAACCCGCTGTTCCAGGGTGTTGTTGAATCGAATCCGGAGAGACGCGAACACATTCTTGAGTCCGTAGGCCACCACCAGGCCGAGAATCACCCACGGCAGCAGGGCAAGGCGACGAGCTTGAATGACATCATCAATGACGATCTTGATCAACCACGGAGGCACCAATTCAAGCGCCGTGGTCGCCATGGCGCAGAGGAGCGTGGTGACCGCGAGGAGGCGATACGGCCGGAGGTAGTTGAGAACGCGCAGGAGAGATTTCACGAAAGAATAGCTCGTAGCTTGTAGCGAATAGCTGATAGCCAGAAACCCCGAGGTAGCTGCTCGCTACTAGCTGCTCGCTGTTTGCTGTTAGATGACTGTCGCATGCTCCTGACGCCAGTAATGGTCAAATTCGTCCAACTGGGTCAGGGTCGAGAGGTCGGTCATCCGGTCCAGGAACACCTTGCCGATCAGATGGTCCACCTCATGCTGAATGCACACGGCCAGGAGACCGGTGGCTTCAAAGTCCACCGGCGATCCCTTACGGTCAAGGCCCTGGACCCTGATCATCGAGGGACGTAAGACCTTCCCGCGGAGACCGTCCACGCTGAGGCATCCCTCCCACATCTCCACCTGGTGCGGGCCGTAATACACGATCGTGGGGTTGATCAACACCCGTTCCGGGAACCCTTCCTCCCCGCGACACTCCATGACGATGATCTGCTCGGATCGAGAGACTTGTGGTGCCGCCAGCCCGATTCCTTCTGCGGCCCTCATCGTCTCCAACATGTCGTCAATAAACTGCTGCAGGGGCCGGCTCCGGATCTCCTCAGGAGCGACCGGCAGCGCGATTTTCCTCAACACCGGATTTCCGAGCTTGGCGATCTTCAACACAGCCATGAATCGTGCCCCCGACGCCTCTCCTGCTTACAGTGCCTGGATTGACTCAACCCATTGAAACCGTTGACCCTATATAACACAGCCCGGATCGGCCTAGCAACAATGCCTCCACCGGAAGCCCGATCCTGGCCGGGAGGGCGAGACAGGAAGGGAGAGGCGCGGGGAGGGTCGCCGCTCTCGCGAAGCTCATGACAGGGGTGGCCTGGCAGCCTCAGACTGCGCGCGTCCGGCGAGCACACCATCCACCCCTGCCCGGAACGATCAATCCTGTGTGCGCGACGCGCGAGCACGTGAGGCTGCCTGGCCACCACATGCCCGCTCTTGGTGCGCGATGCGCGAGCACGGGGGATTAGCCTGGCCGCCCCGCCTCTCTGCCCGGCGCCAGCCTGGATGGGGGAAACCCACCCAAATTCCGCAAGAGTCTATTCTCATTCCTTCACGGCTACCAAGCAGTCCGGCTACAGTGGTTTTTTCGGCCGGCGCTGGTCAGGAAGTTGAAACGTCTCCTGGTTCGCTTTCCACCAGGTGATCCATTCCTGCGCCCACTCCAATCGGTCCTGCTTCGTCGAGGTGTCCCAGTCATGCATTTCGCTCTCGTGGCGGGTCAGCAACCACAAGGACTGGATCGCCGAAATTGCCACGAAGCGCTCGTCATCCTGCACGAGCTCGATGAGGACCGGCACCATTGCTTTTTGTCGGACGTACCGGGCCTCGAAGGCCCCTGCCTTTCTCAGCGTGGGATTCGGATCCTTGGCCAAGACCTCGATCGCCGGAGAGACCAGGGTCGGATCCAGCCGCACCGCGACGCGCAAGGCGTGTTCGCGAACCCGAGGGATCTCGGTCGGTGCCTTCGCGGATTCGATCAACGCCGGCACCACGCTGGCTTCTTTGATCATTAAGAGCGTCTCGATCGCGTTGTACCGGGTCCGCGGGCTGGGCATGGTCAGCGCCTTGACCAAGACCGGGATCGCCGGCGCGCCAAGATGGACAAACTCGCCCATCGCCCACAGTTCCTGCTTCCCCTCAAGCAGCGGCAGCAGCGCCTCGGCCCGCCTGAGTTCTTCCGCGTCCAGAGACCGAGTGGAGGGCGGCACCGCGCTGTCAGGCACCGGCTTCGGCTTAGGCGGCGCCTCAAACGGCACCTGCACGGGCACCGCGTGAGGCCGGTCGATCAACACGGCGCCTCTCGCGGCGCATTGGGCGAACGCGCTCATCACGATCAACCAGACGATCAGCGTTCTGTGAATCATGTCAGCCGCCTTTCTGAAACGACTCATCATTTTAAACCCGATGCCCCGATAGATGTCCGGTTCGCTTGCGTGGGCGTATGGTATGATAGCTCACAGTAAGTCTTCACGCTTTCAGATGCCTTGTGCGTTCCCACAACCTCATTTGAGGGCACCTCGTTCCACTCTCGATGCAAAGAGCTGGTAGAGAACCGGCAGAACCAACAGAATCAACACGGCTGAGGTGAGCATACCTCCGACGACAACCCGCGCTAGGGGCTGCTGCGCTTGGGACCCGATGCCGGTCGCGACCGCAGCCGGGAGGAGCCCGATGGCGGCCGCCAGGGTAGCCATGAGGACCGGCCTCATCTGGACATCCGCCCCCTTCAGGATGGCTTGCTCCAAGGTGAACCCGGACCGCCGAAAATCACCGATGCGTGAGATCAGGAGGAGTCCGCCCAGAATGGCGACACCTAATGTGGAGATGACGCCGACCGCGGCCGAGATGCTGAAGGGCGTACCGGTCACCACCAGCGACAGCACCCCGCCGATCAAGGCAAACGGGACTGTCACCAGCACCAGCAGCGCGTTGCCCACCGAGTTGAACGCCGCGTAGAGCAGAAACAGGATCGCCAGCATCGCCAGCGGAACCACGATGGTCAGGCGCCGCTGCTCGTCCTTCAACTGATCGTACTCGCCCGCCCAATCCATCCGGTACCGCTCGGGAAGCTTCACCTGCTGGGCGAGCCGTGCCTGTGCCTCCTGCACGGTGGTTTCGAGGTCCCGGCCGCGGACGCTGAACTTGATCGGGATATACCGTTCGTTGTTCTCGCGGTAAATGATGAACGCCCCGGCCTGGGTCGAGATCGACGCCAATTGTTTGAACGGAATCCGGGCTCCCTCGGGGGTGCTCACCTGGATGTTCCCGATCGTCTCGATGTCCTGCCGATACTCGGGCTGAAACCGCACGACCAGGTCGAACCACCGCTCGCCTTCGAACACGCGCGTCACCGCCTGCCCCCCGATGGCGGCTTGGACAACCGCGTTCACGTCGGACACGAGCAGCCCATATCGCGCACAGGCCTCCCGGTCCACGCGGATCATCAGGTTCGGTTGGCCCATGAGGCGCAGGACGCCTAGATCCTTGACGCCAGGCACCTGCTTCATCACCCGTTCGATTTCCACCGCGGCTCCCTCGAGGACCTTCAGATCGGGCCCGAACAGCTTGATCGAATTCTCCCCTTTCACGCCGGACATGGCCTCCTGGACGTTGTCCTGAATCATCTGCGAAAAGTTGAAGGTCACGCCGGGGATCTGCGACAGGATCGCCTCCGCATCCTCGATGAGCTTCTCCTTCGAGGTGACCTCGGGCCGCCACTCCTTGGCGGGCTTCAGGGTCACCAGGAACTCGGCATTGAAAAAGCTGGTCGGGTCCGTGCCGTCGTCCGGGCGTCCCAACTGGGACACGACGCTGCTCACCTCGGGGAGCCGCCGGAAGATGCTCCGGATTTCGGTCGCCAGGCGGCTGGCCTGATCAAACGAGATGTCCACCGGCATCGTGGCCCGGACCCAGAGGTTGCCTTCCTCCAGAGCCGGCATGAACTCTCCGCCCAGAGACTGCAGCGCGATGAAGGCCGCCAGAAGCAAGGCCAAAGAGGTGCCCACGACGATCGCCTGATGCCTCAGCGCCCATGTCAGCACCGACAGGTACACCCGCCGGACCACCCGGACCACCTCTGTACTCTCTCCCCGGATTGGACCGGCGAGGAGGAGGGAACACAGGATCGGCGCCACGGTGAACGCGATCAGGAGCGCGCCCAGCAGGGCGAACCCGTACGTGATCGACATCGGCGCGAAGATCTTGCCCGGCACCCCTGTCATCGTAAACAAAGGAACGAACGCCACCACGATGATGGCGGTGGAGAAGAAGATCGGCCGGCCGACCTGCCGCGCCGCTCGGATGATCTTCTGCGGCGGCGCCAGCAACGGCCCCACGCCATGGGTCAGGTGATAGAAGATGCTCTCGACCATGATCAGCGTGGCGTCCACGATGATGCCGAAATCGATCGCCCCGAGCGAGATCAGGTTGGCCGATTGGCCCAGCAGCACCATCATGGCGAACGTGAACGTCAAGGAGAGCGGGATAGTCAGTGCCACAATCAACGCGGCCCGGAGATTCCCGAGGAACAGGAACAGGATCAGGAAGACCAGTACCACCCCGCTGATCAGGATGTCCGTGACGGTCTCGATCGTGGTGTGAATCAGCACGGTGCGATCGTAGAAAGTCTTGACCTGCACCCCCTTCGGCAGCTTCCAGGTGTTCAGGTCCTGGACCTTCTGCTGTACCCGCTCCAGCACCGGCTGGGCCTTGTAGCCCCGCTGCAGCAACACCACCCCTTCCACCACATCGTCCCGGTCATTGATCCCCACCTTGCCCAGCCGGACACGATGGCCCAGGCTCACGGCGCCCAGGTTCTTCACGAACACGGGCGTCCCCTTCTTCTGGGCCACCATCACGTTCTCGATGTCCTCCAGGCTGTTGATCAGGCCAAGCCCCCGGACGTTGAAGTTCTGGGCTCCAACCGTGAGGTAGTTGCCCCCCACATTGGCATTGCTGTTGGCCAGCGCCGTCACCACTTGAGGCAGGGTCACACCGTACGAGATCAGCGCCCCTGGGTTGAGATCCACGTGGTACTGCTTGGTCGTCCCCCCGAACGCGGTCACGTCCACTACGCCCGGCACGCGCTTGAACTCCCGCAGCAGGACCCAGTCTTGAATCGTCTTCAGATCCGTGAGCGACGTGCCGTCGCCGACCAGCTCGTACCGGTAGATCTCCGCGATCGCCCACCAGGGCGACAGCACCGGTTGCACCGTCTCCGGGAAGGTCATCATGGCGAGTCGGTTCAGGACCTCCTGCCGGTCCTTGAAATAATTGGTGCCGAAGTCAAAGTAAAACTTGATGTCGCTCAGCCCGAAGATGGACAGTGAGCGGAGGTCCTGGAGGCCGGGCATCCCGGTGAGCGCCGTCTCGATGGGGATCGTCACCTGTCGTTCCATTTCCTCGGCCGACCACCCTGGGTATTGGGTGATCACCTCGACCATGGGAGGGGACGGATCCGGGTAGGCGACGACGTCGAGAATGTGAAAGGCGTAGAGGCCGCCGAAGAAGAGGACCAGGCCGAGGGTGCAGACGAGCACCCGCTGAGCCAGAGCAAATTCGACCAGCCTGACAATCATGGTCTTCCGATCCCGCCAGGGTTATTCTTGGAGCCGAGGCGCATCTTCACGTGCACGTCCACGCAGTCGGGGCCGCGCCGGCCCCCCCGCTCACTCACCAGGCCGCTGCTTGTGAAGCAGGTGGTAGAGCACCGGCAGCACGAGCAGGATGAGAACTGCCGAGGTAAGCATGCCTCCCACCACGACGCGCGCCAGCGGTTGCTGTGCCTGAGCTCCGATCCCAGTGGCGACCGCGGCTGGCAGCAGGCCGATGGCGGCGCACAAGGTGGTCATCAGCACTGGGCGCATGCGGGCCTCAGCCCCTTTCATGATCGCCTCCCGCGGCTCGCGGCCCTCTTCCACCAGATCACGGATCCTGACGATCAGGATGAGACCGCCCTGGATCGCAACGCCGAACAGCGAGATGAACCCGACTGCGGCCGAGATGCTGAAGTCCGTCCCGGTGAGCACCAACGAGAAGACCCCGCCGATCAGCGCGAACGGCACCGCGAACAGGACCAGCACGGCATCGAGGAAGGAATTGACGGTCAGGTAGACCAGGAACAGAATGATGACCAGGCTCAGCGGGATAATGTTGGCGAGCCGCTGCTTCTCATCCTGAAGCTGGTCGTATTCGCCGTGCCATTCGATGCGGTAGCGCTCCGGGAGCGAGACCCGCTCGCGGATGCGGGACGCCGCCTCCCTCACGGTGCTCTCCAGATCGCGGCCGCGCACGCTGAATTTGATCGGGATATACCGTTCATTGTTTTCCCGGTAGATGATGAAGGCCCCCGTCTGCGTCGAGATATTGGTGAGTTGCTTGAGCGGGATCCGGGCTCCCTCCGGGGTGCTGACCAGGATGTTCCCGATCGCCTCAATGTCCTGGCGGAACTCCGGCAGAAAGCGCACCACCAGGTCGAACCAGCGCTCCCTCTCGAAGACCCTGGTCACCGCCTGGCCCCCGACGGCGGCCTGGACCATGGCGTTCACGTCGGACACGAGCAGCCCGTACCGGGCGCAGGCCTGCCGGTCCACCTGGATCACGAGGTTGGGCTGGCCCAGGAGGCGGAAGATGCCCAGGTCCTTGACGCCCCGCACCCCTTTCATGACCTTCTCGATCTCGATCGCCTTCGCCTCCATGACCTTTAGGTCCGTCCCGAACAGCTTGATGGAATTCTCGCCCTTGACCCCGGACATGGCTTCCTGCACGTTATCCTGGATCACCTGCGAAAAATTGAAGGTCACGCCGGGAATTTTCGCCAACACCACCTCGATGTCCTCAATGAGCTTGTCCTTCGTTGTGATTTCAGGCCGCCATTTCTTGCGGGGCTTCAGGTTCACGAGGAACTCGGCATTGAAGAAGCTGGTCGGATCGGTGCCGTCGTCCGGCCGCCCCAACTGCGAGACGACCCGGCTTACCTCGGGAACCCGTTCGAAGATAGTCCGGACCTCGGTCGCCAACCGGCTGGCCTGCTCGAATGAGATGTCCACGGGCATCGTGGCCCGGACCCAAAGGTTGCCCTCCTCCAGGGCCGGCATGAACTCCCCGCCCAGAAACGGCACCGCCGCCGTCGCTAGCACGAAGAGGCCCAGGGCCAAGCCGATCACGAGGACTTTGTGATCCAGGGACCACGCGAGCGCCCGGAGGTACAGGCGCCGGACGGTGCGAACCAGAGGCGTGTCCTCTTCGCGGATCGGACCCTCGAGCAGGAGCGAGCACAGCGCCGGCGCCAGCGTGAAGGCCATGAGCAACGCACCGGTAAGCGCAAACCCGTAGGTCAGCGACATCGGGGCGAAGATCTTGCCGGGCACCCCGGTCATCGTGAACAAAGGAACGAACGCCACCACGATGATCGTGGTGGCGAAGAAGATCGGCCGCCCGACTTCCCGCGCGGCCCGCACGACATGCATGGGGACCGTCAGTCCGGGCCCCGGCCTGCGGGAGATGTGGGAGAAGATGCTCTCCACCATGATCAGCGTGGCGTCCACGATGATGCCGAAATCGATCGCCCCGAGCGAGATCAGGTTGGCCGATTCCCCCACCAACACCATCATGCAGAACGTGAACAGGAGCGCCATCGGGACGGTCAGGGCCACGATGACCGCCGTCCTGAAGTGGCCGAGAAAGACGAACAGGACCACGAACACGAGCGCGATGCCGCTGATCACGATGTCCGTGACGGTCTCGATCGTGGTGTGGATCAACACTATCCGATCGTAGAAGGTCTTGACCTGGACCCCCTTCGGCAGCTTCCAGGTGTTCAGGTCCTGAACCTTCTGCTGCACCCGCTCCAACACCGACAGTGCCTTGTAGCCCCGCTGCAGCAGCACCACCCCTTCCACCACATCGTCCCGGTCGTCGATCCCCACCTTGCCCAGCCGCACCCGGTAGCCCACGCTGACCTTGCCCAGGTTTCTGACGAACACAGGTGTCCCGCTCTTCTCGGCCACCATCACGTTCTCGATGTCCTCCAGGCTGTTGATCAGGCCAAGTCCCCGGACATTGAAGTTCTGGGCCCCGACCGTCAGATAGTTGCCCCCCACGTTGGCGTTGCTGTTGCCGAGCGCGGTCATCACCTGCGAGAGGCTCACGCCGTAGCTGATCAGCGCCCCGGGGTTGAGATCCACGTGGTATTGCTTGGTCGTGCCCCCGAAGGCGGTCACGTCGATCACGCCCGGCACTCGCTTGAACTCCCGCTGCAGGACCCAGTCCTGGAGGGTTTTGAGGTCCGTGAGCGAGGCGCTGTCGCCGACCAGCTCGTACCGGTAGATCTCCGCGATCGCCCACCAGGGCGACAGGGCCGGTTGCACATCGGTCGGGAAACTCAGCATCGCCAGCCGATTCAGCACCTCCTGTCGATCCCGGAAGTACTCCGTCCCGAAGTCGAAGTAGAACTTAATGTCGCTCAACCCGAAGATGGACAGCGACCGGATGTCCCGGAGGCCGGGCATTCCAAGGAGGGCCGTCTCGATGGGGATCGTGATCTGTCGCTCAATTTCTTCGGCCGACCACCCCGGATACTGGGTGATCACCTCGACCATGGGAGGGGACGGATCCGGGTAGGCGACGACGTCGAGGATGTGAAAGGCGTAGAGGCCGCCGAAGAGGAGGGCCAGCCCGAGGATGCAGACGAAGACCCGCTTAACAAGCGCGAACTCGACCAGCCCGGCGATCATCGAATCGAGGAGGGACCGGAGCCGTCGGTCAGGGGCAGGCGGCGGGCGCGCTTCATCCCTTGGCTTCCTGTCCTTTGATCAAGACCGCCCCTTTGGTGACAATGCGTTCCCCCGGCGTCAGCCCTTCCAGAACACGGACTAGATCCGCCGAGGCCGTGGCCACCTTGACCTCCCGCTTGACGTAGCGGCCCTCCCCTTCCACGACGTAGATGAACTGCTTTCCGTCGATTTCGAGCACGGCCTCCTTGGGAACGGTCAGGAACGACGTGGTCTCGCCAAGCTGGATGTTCAGCCGGGCGAACATCTCCGGTTTGAGTTTGTGCGACTCGTTCGTGACCCAGGCCCTGACCTTGATCGTCCGCGTGTTGGGATCGACCACATCCCCGATCGCCGCTACCGCCGCCGGGAAGCTGAGTCCAGGATACGCCTCCACGGTCACCGTGGCCACCTGCGCCACCTGGACGAGATTCAGGTCCCGCTCGTAGACATCAGCCACCACCTGCAACTTGTCCAAATCAGCCACAGTAAACAGCACCTGGGACGGATCGCTCCCCACCGACTGTCCTGGTGTGACGGTCCGCTCCACCACCGTTCCCGCGAGAGGGCTTTTTAATTCAAATCGGGAGGAGATCGTTTGTTCCGCCAAGGGCTTCTCCAGCTCCGCCGCTGGCACCTTGAGTGAGAGCAGACGCTCCTTGGCCCGGCGGAACTCCGCGCGCGCCTTAATGAGATCATTCTCGGCCTGCTTGAAATCCTTCAGCGGCAGGGCCTTGTTTTCGTACAGGTCCTTGGCCAGTTCATAAGCGCGCGTCGCATACTGGAGGTTGGAAGATTCTTTCACAAATTCGGAATAGGCAGCGGTAATATCCGGGCTGTCAATCACGAGCAGGACATCGCCGCTCTTGACATGATCTCCCAGCTTTGCACGCACCTCGACCGCCCGACCCTGCAGCGGGGAGGAGACCTTCGAATACCGATCTTCGCCATAGGCCACCTTCCCCGCCAGCGTCAGCGCCGGCTTCACCGAACTATAATCCACCACGGCACTCTCGATTCGACTCTGAATATCCGCCGGGGGGCTCGGGGCTTTCTGGACTGCAGGCATCGCAGCGTTGGATGCGTTTGGCGCTTCGGTGCGACCACAGGCGGTCAGAGAGAAGCAGGTTAAGGTTAAGGCTAAGGTAAGGGCCTGCACCTTCATGAAGTAATCTCCCGTCCCACCGCGCTTTCGAGCAGGAAGATATTGCGCTGGTAATTAAAGAGCGTCTCGATGTAGTTTTGCTGGATCGTGCGCGAGGTTCGAGCCGCATCCAGCAGATCAAGAATCGTGGCGCCCCCTTTTTCATACGCCCGCTCGACAATGGTGAAGACCAAGCGAGCATCCTCCAGGACACCGGCTCGATAGGCCTCCACCAAACGACGGCTTTCCAACAGGTTGCGGTATGAGATATCCACCTGGTTCTCTACCTGGATCAAGGTCTTCCTGAGGTCCGCATCGGCGACCTGCACGGACACTTCAGCCTGCAGGATGCCCCCCTGGTTCCGGTTGAACAGCGGCAGAGGAACGCCGAAGTTGAGGATCGTCATTTGCTGGTTATCCGGCCCTCGAGGTCCCTGGACCGAGTATCCACCAGCCACCGTGAGGTCCGGATACCGATAGGCCTTGGCCAGCCTCAACTCAGCCGTCCGCTGAGATTGGGTGAGCCGCTTCGCCCGGACGTCCGGTCTTGTTTCGGTCGCGAGCAGTTTCAGGAACGCGATATCGGGCTCGACGCGGTGATAGTCGAGCTCTGTGGTGAGCAGAAGGTCCGGGGTGGGCGAGATGCCCAACAAGATCCGAAGGTCGGCTCGGGCGGCGTTGCCCTCCTGAACCGCCTGGATGACCTGGGACTGAAAGTCCACCACCTGAAGTCGGATGCGAATCAGGTCAACTTCCGCGATATAGCCCTTCTTGAACCGGATGGTATTCACCTCCATAATCCGGGTGAACCGGTCGCGGTTCTCCTCCGCCAGCGCCAGCCGTCGCTGAGCTAACTGCACCCGGAAGTAGGCATCCTTCACCGTGAAACTCAGTTGCCGGATCGCGTCCTCAAAATTGGCCTCTGCCGATTGTGCCCCGAAGCCGGCGCTCTCGATCCGGTAGCCTCGTTTCCCGGCCATCTCGAAGAGCTGCTGCACCTGGGAGGCAAGTTCACTGCTTCGCCCAACCGTGTTCCCCTGAGTCATCGAGCTCAGCGACCCAACCAAGAGCACAGGATTCGGAAATAGTCTGGCCGTGATTTGCTGGCCTTGGGCATAACTGATGCCGTATCGTGCGATCAGCAAGTCCAAATTCTGGCGGAGAAACAGGGCCAGGGCTTCATCCAAGCTGAGGCGCTGGAGCGGCGACGCGATGGTCTGGGCTTTCATCTCGCGCTCTTCAGCGAAGGTCGACCCGGGACCCATGAAGCCGAAACCCATGAGACACGCTAACGCGGCTAGGATCCACCGCGTACGACGAGCAGCGCCCGCGCGAGCCCGGTGACTTGCTCCGGTCGGAATCACCTGTGCGCTCATGGCCTCAGACCTCCTCCACTCTGCTGGCTGCCTCCATGACCCTTTGTCACGTGCGGTCATTATACTGCTTTTTCAACGGACTTTGAAATAAACCCTTTTCAACCGCCAGGGCTACCGGAGCTTCAGTTCCGTCCACGCCCGGTCATACAACTTGATCGCCTCGCCCACGTCGGTGATCCATTCCAGCCGGTCAAAGGTCGAATCCGGGGGATAGACAGCCGGGTTCTGGCGAAGCGGCGCGAGCACGAGCGGTTTGGCCTCCCGGTTTGAAGAGGCAAAGAGAAGACGATTGGTGGTGCGGGCGGCTACATCACGATCTAACAAGAAATTGATAAAACGCATGGCCAACTCCCCATTCCGTGAGGTCTTGAGGACGACCAGACAGTCGGACCAGATGGTCGCCCCCTCCTTGGGAACCACATACTTGATGGACGGACGCTCGGCCATCGCGCGGGCCACCGGCCCTCCCCAGCCATGCGCCAGGGCCACTTCACCCGACACCAGTAACTGGTCATAGTTCTCGCTGGTATAGGTTTTGACGAGGGGCTTCTGACTCACCAGTTTGGCCTTCGCTTGCTCGATGATCGTCGGATCCTTGGCGTTCGCCGACTGGCCCATCGCGCGCAGGGCCGCGCCGAACAACTCCCGCTGGTCATTCAGCATGCTGATCCGTCCCTTGTACCGAGGGTCCCAGAGCACGGCCCAGCTGTCCGGCGCAGTGGGAATCACATGTGAATCGTAGCCGATGCCCACGGTGCCCCACAGGTACGGGATCGAGTACCGGTTCTCCGGATCAAACGGGAGGTGTTGCAGCCGTTCATCCACCAACCCGACGTTCGGGATCTTCGTCAAGTCCAGGTCGGCCAGGAGGCCTTGCTTGACCATGATCGAAACCATGAAATCCGACGGCACGGCCACGTCATAGCCGGTCGCGCCACTCTGCAATTTGGCCAGAAGCTCTTCATTGCTGCTGAAGGTATCTACGACGACCTTCACCCCGTTCGCCTTCCCAAACGCGTCGAGCAGGTCCTCACTCACGTAGTCCGTCCAGGTGAAGTAGTGGAGCGTCGTGGCGGCGCGGCTGGTCGCATCGGGGCCGGTCTTCGGGGCGTTCTTGGGCACATCCTCCGGCGTCGGCTGGCAAGCGGAGAGAATGCAAAATGTAAAATGTAAAATTAAAAAGTAGGAGATCGTCAGGGCACGGCCGTACATGGGACATTTTGAATTTTTCATTTTTAATTTCCCTGTGGGCCCCGTCGCTGCAACAGCAGGGAGAGGCCGATCAGGGCCATGGACATCAGGACCAGCACCGCCGAGAGCGCGTTGATCACGGGCGAGACGCCCGACTTGACCATCGAATAGACTCTCAACGGCAGCGTGGTCGAACCGGGGCCGGCCGTGAAGAAGGTCACGATAAAGTCGTCGAGAGAAATCGTGAAGGCCATGAGCGCGGCGCCGATCATGGCCGGCATCAAGAGCGGGAGGGTCACGCGCTGAAAGGCCTGCCAGGGCGTCGCGCCCAGATCCCGAGCCGCTTCTTCCAGGCCAGGGTCCAGCTTGCGCAGC
>WNEW01000246.1_pt1 | contig 25923 bp, 25 predicted proteins | sample 5399891 | NCBI WGS metagenome assembly WNEW01 (sample SAMN13153336, study PRJNA577476) | soil metagenome | isolation source: 40 cm grassland meadow soil pre-rain plot 5 | place: USA:California | collected 2015-09-08 | reverse complement strand
CAGTGCGTGAAGTGGCGGATGTGGCCGGCGTCGCGGCCGACCAGGTAGCGCGCCAGCTGGCCGACGAAGGCGGCGATCGAGTGATCGCGGTCGGCCTGCGTATAGCACTCGCCCCAGCCGTGCAGGCCGTCGGAGGTCTCCACCTTCACGAACAGCCAGTTCTTGCCGTAGCCGGGATCGACGATGAACGGGGTGACGGCCGTGATCTTCACGCGCAGTTCTCCTTCCTCGCTCGGTGCCTGACTCGCCAGCGAGGCTGCGCCACGCCGGACGCGGAGTCAAGAAGCCGGCCGCGCTACTCGCCGCGGAGCCGGGGATCGAGCAGGTCGCGCAGGGCGTCGCCCATCAGGTTGAAGGAGAGCACCGCCAGCATGATGGCGAGCCCGGAGAACGTCGTGATCCACGGGCAGCACTTGATGTACTGGCGGCCCTCGCTGAGGATGTTGCCCCAGCTGGGCGTCGGCGGCGGGATGCCGAGGCCGAGGAACGACAGGCTGGCCTCCGTGCGGATGGCCGTGGCGATGTAGAGCGTGGCCACGACGACGAGGGCGTAGAGCGCGTTCGGGAACACGTGCAGCGCCATCACGCGGAGCTGACCGCTGCCGACCGCGCGCGCGGCCATGATGTAGTCCTGCTCGCGAATCGTCAGCGCCAGGCTGCGCGCCAGGCGCACGAAGGTGGGGGTCAGCGCCACCCCGATGGCCACGATCTCGTTGATCAGCGACCCGCCGAGCGCCGTCACGATGATCAGCGCCAGCAGCAGCGTGGGAAACGCCATCAGTATGTCCGCGCACCGCATGATGCCCGTCTCGCACCGCCCGCCCTGCACGCCGGCGACGATGCCGAGCGGGACGCCGAGGGCGAAGGCGAAGATCACCGAGGCCAGGCCGACCTGCAGCGAGATCCGCGTGCCCCAGATGACCCGGCTGAGGATGTCGCGGCCGAACTCGTCCGTGCCGAGCGCGTGGCGCTCGACGGCGCCCGGGCCCTTGAGGACAGCGTCGGCGAACTGCGCGGAGGGACTCAGCGGCGCGAGCAGCGGCGCCCCCGCGGCGATCACGATCATCGTGACGGCCAGCAGGATGCCGAGACTGATCGGGGCGTAGCGGCGCAGCAGCCGGCCGAGCGGCCGGCGCGGCGCGTCGACGACGACGCCCGCCAGCTCCCGAGACCCGGCTTCGCGCGCGATCGCCATTACTTGTACGTGATCCGCGGGTCGACGACGGCGTAGAGCATGTCGACCACGAGGTTGACCGTGATGATGATCATCGTGAAGACGGTGATGGCCCCCTGGGCCAGCGGGTAGTCGCGGGCCCCGATCGCGTCGACGAGCATCTTGCCCAGCCCGGGCCGCGTGAAGACCGTTTCCGTCAGCACGGTGCCGGTGAGCGCGATGGCGACGAACAGGCCGATGATCGTGAGCAGCGGCACCATCATGTTGCGGAGCGCGTGCTTGTAGACCACCGCCCGCTCGATCTGGCCCTTGGCGCGCGCCGTGCGGATGTAGTCCTGGCTGATCACCTCCAGCATCGCCGAGCGCGACAGACGGCTGACGGTGGCCGCCAGCGTGAAGCCCAACGCGAGCGCGGGCAGGGCCAGGTGGTGCAGCACGTCGGCGACGGCGGCGAGGAAGTCGCCGGGATAGCGGAACATCTCCCCCGTGCGGACCATCGAGATCACGCCGTCGAGGTCGCCGCCGCCGATGAGCGGAAAGAGGTTCAGGCGCAGCGAGAAGAAGATCAGCAGCAGGATACCCAGCCAGAACACCGGCATCGACAGGCCGAGCAGCGCGAAGATACGCAGCGGATAGTCGATCAATGGATTGCGCCGCTTGAGCGCCGAGACGATCCCGACCGGAATACCGACGAGCGCCGCCACCACCGCGGCGGCGATGACCAGGATGAAGGTGTGCGGGAACATGCGCGCGATGTACTCGCTGACCGGGTAGCCCTGGCGCAACGACTTGCCGAAATCGAGCTGCACCGACCGCCACATGTAATCCGCGTACTGGACCACCAGCGGGCGGTGCAGCCCCAGGTTCCGCGTGCAGTCGGCCAGCGCTTCGCTGGTCGCCTGGTCGCCCATCATCGCCACGCACGGATCCCCCGGCAGGACCCGCATGGCGAAGAACACGATGCTCATGGCCCCGAGCAGCATCGGGACCGCCACCAGCAGCCTCCGCAGCACGTAGGTGAGCACGGCTCAGCTCAGTTGATGATCTTCAGCATCTCGGGATAGTTGTAGCTGTAGTGCAGCGAGAACTCGCCGTACTCGGAATCGAACGGCGCGCTCACCCGCTTCTGGTTGCGTGGCCACTGGTTCGGCACGTCGCTGATGGGCAGGCAGACCAGGTCCTTCTCCATGCGCTTCTGCGCTTCGGCGTAGATCTGCGCGCGCTTCTTCTGGTCGCGCTCCGCCCGCCCTGCATGGAGCAGGTCGTCGATCGCCTTGTAGTGGGCGAAGTTCGTCCCCTTGTTGCCCGTGGCCGGATCCGGGATCTCCTTGGAGTCGAAGAACAGGGACAGCCACGGATCGGCATCGGTGATGCGCGTGCCGCCGTAGAGCACGAACGGATTCAGGTTCTTCCGGATGTTGTCGTGGTAGGTGGCATGCTCGACGACTTGCATCTCGACGTTGATCCCGACCTTCTTGAGCTGCTCCTGGGCGAGCGTGAGCACCTTCGGATAGAAGAAGGACTTGCTGATCGTATAGTTCTTGACGGTGAAGCCGTTCGGATACCCCGCCTCGGCCAGGAGCTTCTTGGCCAGCTCGGCGTTGTGCTCGGGGAAGCTCATCGGGATGTGGCCGAAGTAGCCGGGCGGCACGCAGCTCGTGGCCAGGCGCGCCAGCGACCCGGGATACATGGTCTCCTTGATGGCCTTGCGGTCGATCGCGTGCATGAAGGCCTTTCGCACGCGGATGTCGTCGAACGGCTTGTGGGTGATGTCGAGGTAGAAGCGCTCCTGGCCGCCGGGGCCGCGCCGGTCGATGACGTAGCCCATCTTCTTCACCTGGTCGGCGACGTCCGCGGTGACGACCTCGGGGTAGAGCAGGTCGAACGTCCCCTTCTCCAGGCCGATCAGCTTCGTGGCGTCCTCGGGCACGTCGAACCAGTGCACCTCGTCGATCTGTGGGCGGCCGCCGACGAACTTGTCGAAGGCCTTGAGGACGATCTTCTCCCGCGGCGAGTGGCGATCGAAATAGAACGGCCCGGTGCCGATCGGATTCCACTTGAACTGCTCGTGGTTGGCGGCGGCCTTCTTGGAGACGACGTAGCCCTGCTGGTAGCCCACCGTGCGCAGCAGGAAGATCGCGTCGTAGGCCTTCAGCGCGATCTGGATCGTGTGCGGGTCGAGGATCTCCATGGACTTGATCACGTCGAGGTTCACGCCGTAGCGCATGCCGGGCGTCTTCTGGAGCTGCCGCTCGAAGCTGAACTTCACGTCCTCGGCGGTCAGCTCGCCGAAGCCCTTGTGGAACTGCACGCCCTTCTTGAGCTTGAACGTCCACAGCGTGCCGTCGGGCGAGAGCGTCCAGCTCTCGGCCAGATCCGGCTCGACTTCCGCCGTGGTGACCTTGCCGTCCTTGATGGCGAAGCGCGTGAGCCCTCGGAACATGAAGCGCGCGATGGCCTGCGATTGGCCCAGCGTGCTGGCGTGCGGGTCCAGCGTGTCGGGCTCCTTGGCCGCGATGTTGAGGACTTTCTTGCGTTGCGCATCGGCCGAATCGGGCGCCGGCAGCGCCAGCGCCACGAGAAGCACAAGCCCGGCGACGAGCGCCGCCGAGAGGCGTGACGTGATCGAGCGGGACATGGGCGTTCTCCTCCTTGCGGAACCTATTTCAGCCGCGGATCGAGGGCATCACGCAGACCGTCTCCGAACAGGTTGAACCCCAGGACCGTGATGAAGATCGCGAGCCCAGGGAAGAGGGACAGCCAGGCGTTCGCCTGAATGAAGGCCACGTTGGCCTTGAGGTCCCACCCCCAACTCGGCGTCGGTGGCTGGGTTCCCAGGCCGAGGAAGCTGAGCGTGGCCTCCACGATGATCGAGGTTGCGATGCCGAGCGTCGTCGTCACGATGATCGGCGCCAGGCAGTTCGGCAGCACGTGCCGGAACAGGATCGAGGGATCGCGCACCCCGAGCGCGCGGGAGGCCTCGATGTACTCCTTTTCCTTGATCGAGAGCACGCTGCCGCGCACGAGCCGGGCGTAGATCGGGATCCGCACGATCGCGATCGCACCCGTGACCTTCATGGTGCCGATCAGCCCCGCCGTCGGTGTGAAGATCACCATCAGGATGATGGCGAGCAGGTAGATCGGGAACGCGAGGATCAGGTCCATCGCCCGCATGATGCCTCGATCGATCCGACCACCGTAGTAGCCGGCGATCATCCCGAACGGGACGCCGACGAAAAGCGCCAGCAGCACCGAGGACACGCCCACGAGCAGCGAGATGCGCGTGCCGTGAATGATCCGCGAGAGCATGTCGCGTCCGAGCTGGTCGGTGCCGAGCGGGTGATCCCACGACGGACGCTGGAACATCGCCGCCTGGTTGTTGGCGGTCGGACTCTGGGGCGCCAGCACGTCGGCGAAGATCGCGACGACGAGCAGCACGACCACGATGCCGAGGCCCACGAGCGCCGTCACGCTCTTGCGGAGCCGGCGGATGCCCTGCCGGAACGGCGACTCGGAGACCGTGGCCTCCACCGGCGCCCACGCCACCCCGGGCCCGGCGCGCAACTCGGCTTCGCTCGTGCTCCCGCCCCGGATGAGCGGTAGCCTCAGGCGGGTCCCGTCGCCGCGGTCAGTCATGCTCTCTCACCCTGTGTAGCGAATGCGAGGGTCGAGGAACGTATAGGTCAGGTCCACGATCAGGTTGATGACGACGAACGCGATCGCCGTGATCAGCGCGAAACCCTGCACCTGCTGGTAGTCGCGCGCGATGATCGCGTCGATGCCGAAGGTGCCGAGCCCGGGCATGGCGAAGAGCGTCTCGATCACGATGGCCCCGCCGATGAGGAAGCCGACCTGCAGGCCCATGACGGTGACGGTGGGGATGAGGGCGTTCTTGAGCGCGTGCTTGAACACGATGGGACGCTCCGCCAGGCCCTTGGCGCGCGCCGTCGTGACGTATTCGGTGCGGATGACTTCCAGCATGCTCGCACGCAAGAGCCGCGTGAGCAGGGCGGCGCGCCCCACGCCGAGCGCGAAGGCGGGCATGAGCACGTGCTGCGCGTTGCCGAGGAGGCCCGCCGCGCACACCACGCTCGGACACGTGCCGGGCAAGTAGACCCAGCCCGAGCTCGGTAAGAGGCCGCCCATGCCGATCGAGAATGCCAGCAGGAGCAGCACGCCGATGAAGAACTCGGGGATCGAGACTCCGACCATGGCCACCGTGGTCGCCGTGTAGTCGGCCCACGTATTCCGGCGCACGGCGCCGATGATCGCGGCGGGAATCGCGATGGCCAGCGCCACGGCCATGGAGAGCGCGATCAACTCCAGCGTCACGGGCAGGCGAATGAGGACGTCCTGCAGAACGGGGCGACCGGTCAGGATCGAGGCCCCCCAGTCGCCCTGCACCAGCTTGCCAAGCCAGATCACGTACTGCACGAGAATCGGCTGGTCGAGGCCGTACTCCTGGCGCACCTTGATGGCGTCCTCCTGGGTGTAGGCGTCCCCCAGGAGGGCCACCACCGGATCGCCCGGGATCGACCGCATCATCACGAACACCACGAGGGTGATCATGAGGACCATCGGCACGATCTCGAGCAGTCGCTTCAGGAGATAGACGCGCATCCGGCCGCTCGCACCGCCTTACTTGTCCAGCCACACCTTGTCGTAGTGGACCTCGAACTCCGCGTTGTACGTGTAGCCCTTCATCCACGGCTGCGCCACCATGTAGAACGGCGAGCCGGAAATGGTGTTCCAGTACATGTTGGTCGCCATGTACTCGAGGAACTCCTTGGCGAGCGCCTGGCGCTTTTTCACGTCGAGCTCCTTCGCGTACCGGGCGAAGTAGTCGTCGACCTTCGTGTCGGTGTGACGCGGGTGGCTCCACGCCGATGACTTGTCGGAGACATACGCGCTGGCGAGGTACCCGTTGCTGTCGATGGTGATGAGCGACAGCAGATCCTCGATGTACATGTCCCAGGGGCCGTCACCGAGGGTCGTGTTCATCCAGGACACCTTGTCCACCACCCGGATGTTCGCGTTGACGAAGCCGAGGCGCACGAGTTGGTCCTTGACGACGGTGGCGATCACATTGAACACGCTCTTCTCGGTGTTCGCCATCAACTCGAAGCTCAGCGGCTTCGACGGTCCGTACCCGGCCTCGGTCAAGAGCGCCTTGGCCTTCGCCGGGTCGTAGGGGCAGAGGTGGTTGACGTTCACCGACTCCAGCGTGCCGGGCGGGGCCATGCCGACCCACGGCGTGGCCTGGCCCTTGAACGCGATCTTCACGATCTCCTGCCGATCGATGCCGTAGCAGCCGATGGCCTTGCGCACACGGAGATCGCCGAAGATCGGATGCGGCACGCGCTCCGGCGACATGGGCTTGGCGTCCTTGGGGATGGTGACCTTCATCGCCGCCAGCATTGGCGTCGTTTCCTTGCCGGTCAGGATCTGCGCTTTTGGATTCTGGGCCTTCATGGTGTCGACGTGCTCCGGCGAAAACGACGCGATGAAGTCCACTTCGCCGTTCTTGAAGGCGGCCATCTCAGTGATCGGGTCCTTGATCACGCGGACGATGACCTTGTCGAGATACGGGAGCCCCGGCTGGAAGTACTTGTCGAAGCGCTCCATCAACAAGTGGCTGCCCTTCACCCACTCGACGTACCGGAACGGCCCGCAGCCGATGATCGAGCCCGGCTTGCCCTGCTTGCGGTCCTCGACCGTGAACTTCTGGATCGACTGCGGCGAGAGGAGGATGAGGCCGGTGCGGTAGGCGGAGATCATGTGTAGGAAGAACGCGTAAGGATGCTTGAGCCGCACCTGCACCGTGTGCGGGTCGAGGACCTCGACGCTGTGCACGGGCTCGTAGAAAGGCCGCATGCCGGACTTGGTGGCCGGGTCGCGCATCCGGTCGATGTTGAACTTCACGGCGGCGGCATCCATCGGCGTGCCGTCGTGGAAGAGGACGTTCTTCCGCAGCTTGAAGGTGTAGAGCAGCCCGTCGGAGGACGTCGTCCACGACTCGGCGGCGTCGCCCACGAACTTGCCGTCGGGCTCGATGTTCGTGAGGCCGCAGCCGACGTTCATGGCGACCCACATCATTTCGTAGCCCGGCGCCGTGTGGAAATCGAGGTTGGCGATCTCGTTGCCGTACGAGACGCGCAGCGTGCCCCCGCGCTTGGGCGTCTGGGCATCGGCGAGTACGGGTGCGGCGGCGATGGTGGCAACGACAAAGAGGATGAACGTCGCGAGACGTAGTGAGCGCATGCCTGTTTCCCTCCCTGGCGCGACCGTGCAACAGAACCCGGGAACGAAGATTCGATGTGGGAGCGTACTTTACAGCAGTCTCAGCCTGTCAACAAGCCGGGGCGTCGCGGCGGATCACGTGTCGACAACCGCGCGGCGGTGGAGCCGTCAGCGTTGCGGTGCGGCGGCGGCCGCCGTCAGCGGCGCGGGGGCGGCGGTCGTGAGCCGGACGGGCAGCAGCGCCACGCAAAGCGTGGTGAACGCCGCGATGCCGGCCATGACCATCAGGAGCGTGCCGAAGCCCGCGGCCTTCACGGTGGGCCCGAGCACGTAGACGGCGAGCGAGCTGACGCCGAACGACACGGTCAGCCGCATGCCCGCCACGCGCGAGCGCATCCGGTCGTCCACGTACTGCACGATCATCGCGTCGACGAACGGGATGGCGCCGAAGACGAACACCATGAACGCGAGCACGGTCGCATAGAGCGGCCAGCCACCCGCCGGCGCGGCCAGCAGGAAGAGGGGCGCCTGCGCGGCCACGATCGGCAGGTAGACCCACTTGAGCGGATACCGATCGATCAGCTTGCCGACCACCAGCTGTGCGAGCGAGGCGATCGTGTAGACGACGGCGAGCAGGACGCCGAGCGTGGCGGGATCGTCGATCAGCCCGCGCAGGCGCTCGGTCAGCAGCTGGCCGTTGCCGTTGGTGGTGAAGTTGAAGATCAGGCTGGACGAGATCGCGGCCAGCGTCATCACCGCGAGCACGCGCGCCATCACCGCACGCGGCAGGTCCACCGATTTCTTGGGCCGCCGCGCCGGCGGCTCCGTCTCCCGCGGCACGAGGGCGAGGAACAGCACGGCACAGAGCAGCGCGAGACCGCCGGGCACCGCGAAGGCGGCGCGCCAGCCGAAGTGCTTGACGAGGACGCCGGTGAGGATCGCGGCGACGGCGATGCCGAGATTGCCGAAGAGGCCGTTGACGCCGATCGTGAAGCCGGGGTTCCGGCTTCCCTGCACGAGCATCGGAATGCCCACCGGGTGGTAGATCGACGAGAACACGCCCATCAGCGTGAGCGCCGCCGCCAGCGACCACACGTCCGACGTCGATGCGATCAGCAGGCCTGACACGCCCATGCCGAGGAAGAACACCACCATCATCGCGCGGCGGCCCCAGAGATCGCCGAGCCGGCCGGCCGGCAGCGAGCCGAGGCCGAACATCACGAACGCGCCCGCCGTGTAGGGCATGAGGTCCTGCCAGATCATTCCCCAGTCGGCGGCGATGGCGCCCACCGCGGTGGCGAAGATCAGCAGGAACAGGTGATCGAGCGCGTGGCCGGCGTTGAGCAGCAGAGCGGTCGGTCGTCCGATGGACATGGCGCAGATTCTACCGAACGATTGGGCGCATCTTTCGACTCGTCCTCTTCCGCCTGCCCGACTTTCGCCGGCTCGGCGTCTCGATGCTCTTCAACGCCATCGGGATGATGGGCGAAACCGTCGTGCTCGGCTGGCTCACGCTCGAGCTGACGAACTCGCCGTTGCTCGTCGGCGTCGCGATGAGCATGCGCATGTTGCCGCTGTTCTTCGTCGGCGTGCCGGCCGGGGCGCTCGCCGATCGCTTTCCACGCCAGCGCCTGCTGATGTGGACCGGCGCCGGCCAGGCGCTGACGGCCGCCACGCTCGGCATGCTCACGACGCTCGGCCAGATGACGCTGGCGCACGTCCTGCTGCTGACCCTGGCCGCCGGGACGCTGCGCGGGCTCGAGCACGCCGCGCGACAGAGCTACACCCACGACGTCGTCGGCGCCGCCGCGCTGCTGCCCGGCCTCGCCGTGCTCGGCGTCGCGATGCGCGCGGGCTGGCTCGTCGGCTCGCTCGGCGCCGGCGCCGTCATCGCGAGATTCGGCACGGGCGCCGCCTATCTGGCGGTCGCGGCGGGCTTCCTCGCAGGCGCGGCCGCGCTGCTGGCCGCCTCCAGTCCCGCGCGCGCGGCGGATGCCGAGCCGGAGTCGTTGTGGCGAAGCGTCGTCGGCTTCGCGACCTCGATGCGCTCCGATCGCTCGCTCGTCGTGCTGATGCTGCTCACCGCGGGCGCCGAGATCCTCGGCTTCTCGCACCAGGCGCTCTTGCCGAGCCTGGCGCGCGACGTGCTCCAGGCGGGGCCCCAGGGATTGGGCGCGCTGAATGCCGCGCGCTCCGTCGGCGGGATCCTCGGGCTCACGGCGGCCTCGATGCGCGACCCGAGCGCCGGCGGCGGCGCGCTGTTCGTCACCGTGTTGCTCGGGTTCGGCACCAGCCTCCTCGTCCTCGGGCTGGCGCCATACGTCGTGCACGTCGCGGGCGTCGTCGTGGTGCTGGTCGTGGTCAATGCGCTCGGGGCGCTCGCCGATCTCCTCGCGCAGAGCCTGCTGCAGCTCAGCGTGCCCGCGCATTTGCGCGGCCGAGCCGGCGGCGCCTGGGTCGTCGCCGTCGGGCTCGCGCCCCTCGGCCAGCTGCAGATCGGCGCCCTCGCCACGCTGTTCGGCGTGAGCGTCGCCTTCGGCACGAGCGGCCTGGCGCTCGTCACGCTCGCCGGCGTCACCGCGCTGCTGTTCCCGCGCCTGCGCAGGCTTTAACATCGAGCCCGCGATGGCCACGCCCGCCGCCGTGCTCGAGGCGATCGATCGGATGCTCCCGCCGCTGCTCGAGACGCTGGAGCGTGTGCTTTGGGTGCAGCGCTACCTCTATCCGCCGGCCGTCCCGCGGCTGGCCGAGGTGCTGGCGCCGCAGGCCGACGCGCTCGCGGCGCCGCTCGGGGCCCTCGAGCAGCCCGCGTGGCCGGACGACGCCGTGTTCATTCGCGAGCGGCTGCTCGACGTCGGCCGGCAGACACTCGAGATCCTCGCGGCCTTCGCGGCCGCGGCGCGGGCGGCCGACGATCTCGTCGAGCTGTTTCGGGCGCTGCGCCGGTTCGCGCGCGTGCAGGAGACGCTCTACCCGCTGGCGCCGGCCTTCGATCCGGTGAGCCGCTGGTTCCTGGACCCCGCACACCGCGGCGACGACGGCCTCATCGTGCGCCTGCGCGAGGCGACGCTGCAGGACGGCGACGAGGCGCGGCGCGTCGGCGTGCTGCACGCCGACAACGAGCGCGGCAGCCGGGGCGGCTTCTCGCTCTACGTTCCGGAGACCTGGGACGGGCGCGCGTCGATGCCGCTGGTCGTCGCCCTGCACGGCGGCCACGGACACGGGCGCGATTTCCTCTGGTCGTGGCTGCGCGAGGCGCGGGCGCGCGCGACGCTCGTCCTGGCGCCGACGTCCGTGAAGCGTACGTGGTCGCTCATGGGCGACGACGTCGACGCGCCGCGCCTGGCGCACATGGTCGAGTCCGTCGCCGCACGCTATCCCGTCGACCGCGCGCGTGTTCTCTTGACCGGCATCTCCGACGGCGGCAGCTACGCGTTCCTGTACGGGCTCCGCGAGGGCGCGCCGTTCACCCACCTGGCGCCCGCGTGCGGCGTGCTGCACCCCGCGCTGCTGGCCACCGGCGCGCTGGCGCGCGCCCACGAGCTGCCGACCTACCTGGTGCACGGCGAGCTCGACTGGATGTTCCCCGTCGCGACCGCACGGCTCGCGCGCGACGTGCTGACGGCCGCCGGCGCGCGCCTGGTCTATCGCGAGATCCCGGACCTCTCGCACGCCTACCCACGCGACGAAAATCCAAAGATCCTCGAGTGGCTCGCGGGGTAGAGGAGCGCCTCGGCTTTGCCGGGGCGCTCCGAACGTTGGGGGTGTGGGAGGCCATCTCGGGGCCCCCACCTAACTATAACTAGCCTCGCGGGGTTCGAGCGCGTGAACGAGGAGCGCCACGATTCACTCGGGGCGCGACGAGCGCTGGGGGGTGTGGGGGGCCATTTCGGGGCCCCCCACCCAACTAGACGTCGCGCGCGGCCGCCAGTCCGGTCTTGGCGTACTTGAGGTCGCGATAGTCGCCGGAGCGCACGGGCGGATGCCGGGCGGCGCCCTGCGATGCGAGGCACTCGATCGTGACGTCGTAGTTCGGATGGTGGAAGAACGCGACCGAGAGCCGCGGCGGGCCGTCGCCCGCCGGCGGGTTCACCACGCGGTGCAGATTCGACAGCCAGCGGTCGTTCGTCCAGCGCATCAGGAGGTCGCCGATGTTCACGACGAAGCGCGTGGGCAGCGTCGCCACGTCGACCCAGCGGCCGTCGCGCGCGCGGATCTGCAGGCCGCCCGGCACGTCCTCGCCGCTCAGGATCGTGAACCCGCCGTAATCGGTGTGGGCGCCCGCACGCAGCTGGCCCGGGGCCGGAAGGCCCGTCTGCGCCGGGTAATAGTTGAGGCGCATCGTCCCGATCGAGCGGTCGATCTTGTCGTCGAAGAACGTCTCGTCCACGTCGAGCGCGAGCGCGGCCAGCCGCATCAGCGAGCGCGCCAGCTCGCTCATCGCGCGGTAGTAGACGCTCGCCGCGCGCTGGAAGCCCGCCGGCACCGCCGGCCAGACGTTGGGCGTGAAGTGCTGACGCCCCTCGGCGCTCGTGTAGTAGGCGTCGGCGCCGACGTCGACGGGGCCGACGTGGAAGAACTCCTTCAGGTCCGGCGGCGCGGGCGCGTCGTTCGCCGTCGACAGCGCCTCCCCGCCGGCGGGGTGATAGCCGCGGTTCGTGCCCGCCACGGGATGGCGCGTCGCGAGCTTCGCCGCGGCCGGCAGCGCGAAGAACTCGTGGGCGACGCGGCGCAGGTCGTTCACCACACGCTCGGGCACGCCGTGGCCGTCGATCGCGAAGAAGCCGATCTCGCGGCACGCGGTGTCGATGGCGGCGGCGGCGCGCCGGCGCGCCGCGGCGCCGCCGGCGCGCGCGGACGACAGATCGATGACCGGAACGCTCACGACGCCGAGACGCTCGCGCCGGCCGGCGGCATCCGGCTAGAGCCGTCCCTCGTCGATCGGCAGCCCGAGCCAGTAGCGGCCGACCAGCTCGTAGTGCGCCAGGCGTCCCTGCAGGTGCTGCGTGATCACGTGGATGTCCTGGAAGTGACGCTGGATGAGGTTGCCGTCGTAGGCCGCCGTCGCGCCGGAGGCGTTGTAGACGGTGTCGATGATCTGCGCCGCGAGGCGGATGCCGTGCGTGCTGGCAATCCGGAGGTTCGCCCGATGCTCGAGCGTCACCGCGTTCCGCGTCGCCGCCTCCCAGATCTCTCGCACCGCCTCTATGAGAAACGCCCGGCCCGAGCGCAGCCACGCCTCGCACCGGCCGACGCTCACCTGGACCATCGACTGATCTCGCAAGAGATTGGGCATCGCGCGCGGCGTCTTGGAGCCGGCGAGCTCGGCGAACGTCTCCAGGCACGTGCGCGCCATGCCCAGCGCCACCGCCGCGTCGCCGGAGGCAAAGCACAGCGTGCGCGGAATCTTGTAGAGCGGCCCGTCTTCCAGCAGCGTGGCCGTCGCCGAGCGCACCGTCCGCTCGTCGGGGACGAAGACATCGTGAACGGAGAAGTGGTGGGTTCCGGTGCCGCGCATGCCGCGCGTGTGCCACGTGTCGAGCAGCTCGGCCTCCCCCACCGGCACCAGCATGTAGCGCAGCTCCGGCGTGCCGTCGGGTTCCCGGCGAAGCGTGCCGTTCTCGGTGACCTGGGCGTGGGCGGCGACCCAGGTGGCGTGACGGCATCCGGTGCTGAAGCCTTGCCGGTCGGCGGTGACGCGGTAGCCGCCCGGGACGACGCTCGCCTTCGCCGTCGCCGCCGGCGTGTTGGCGACGACCGCGCGCGGCGGATCGATCCAGATTTTCTTCGCGGCCGCGCGCGGCATCCGCGCCGCGTAGGTCGCGTAGATCGCGCCCTGATTGACGACCCAGGCCGTGCTCGCGTCGGCTTTGCCCAGCTCTTCGATCACCTGCACGTAGGTCGGCAGATCGGTCTCGCCGCCGCCGATGGCGCGCGGCACCGCGAGGTGAAAGAGGCCGGCGTCGGCGATGGCCTCGAAGAGCGCGCGCGGCAGCTCACGCTGGCGGTCGATCTCGTCGGCGCTGGCGCGGATCTGCGGCGCCAGCTTGCGCGCGGCCTCGAGCGGCGACGTCATCTAGTCCTCGCGATTGGCGACACGCGGCCCGCCGCTCACGTACAGCGTCTCGCCGGTCATGAAATTCGCCGCGTCGGAGGCGACGAAGATCACCGCCCACGCGATCTCCTCCGGGCGCGCGAGCCGCTGCAGCGGCACCTCGCGCGAGGCCTGGGCGATCATCGCGGGCGTCTTCCAGACTTCCAGCACGCCTTCGGTTTCCGTGGGCCCCGGCGCCACCGCGTTCACGGTGATGCCGTACTTCGCCCACTCGGCGCCCAGGCTCTGCGTCAGCGCCGTCACGCCCGCCTTGGCCGCCGCGTAGGCGGCCATGCCGCGCGAGCCGCTGCGTCCGGCCACCGACGTCACGTTGACGATCTTGCCCGCCTGCTGGCGGATCATCACGCGGCCGACCGCCTGCGAGACGAGGAACACGCCGGTGAGGTTCGTGCGCAGCATCGCGTCCCATTCCTCGCGCGGCAGGTCCTCCAGCCGCGCGCGGATGCGATAGCCGGCGTTGTTGACGAGCAGGTCGACGCGCCCGAACTCGCCGACCGCGCGCGCGACGGCGTCGTCCACCTGGGCGGCGTCCCCGACGTCGCACGCGAGCCCGAGCGCGCGGCGACCGTGCGCGCGCACCTCGGCGGCCACCGCCTCCACGGCGGCGCGGCGGCGGCTGCACGCGACCACGTGGGCGCCGACCTTCGCCAGCTCGAGGGCGATCGCGCGGCCGATGCCCTGGCTGGCGCCGGTGACGATGGCGACGCGGTCGCGCAGCGTATCGGCGGAAAAGGCGTGTTGCAAAACGTCGCCACACGTACCACGATCCGAAGCCCGGGGCAACTTTCGGGCCGCGGCGGCGCACGCGCGGCCCGCTGGAGGCGGGCATGGACGTCGTCGTGGAGGGGCTGACGTTCCCGGAGGCGCCGCGCTGGCGCGACGGGAAGCTGTGGTTCTCCGATTTCTACACGCACCGCGTGCTGACGGTGGATCTCGCCGGCAAGGTGGAGACGATCGTGGAGGTGCCGCAGCGGCCGTCGGGGCTCGGCTTCACACCCGACGGCGCGCTGCTCGTCGTCTCGATGCTCGATCGCCGGCTGCTGCGCGTCGAGGGCGGCAAGCCGCGCGCCGTGGCCGACCTCTCGGCGCTGGCCACCGGCCCGTGCAACGACATGGTCGTGGACGCGACGGGCCGCGCGTACGTCGGCAACTTCGGCTTCGACCGCCATCGCGGCGAGCCGCCGCGCACGACGTGCCTCGCGCGCGTCGACCCCGACGGCGCGGTCACGCGCGCCGCCGACGAGCTGTCGTTTCCCAACGGCACGGTGATCACGCCCGACGGCCGCACGCTGATCGTCGCCGAGACGCTGGCGCACCGGCTGACCGCATTCGACGTCGCCCCCGACGGCACGCTGTCCAACCGGCGGCTCTTCGCGGCGCTCGACGGCTGCTTCCCCGACGGCATCTGCCTCGACGCCGAGGGCGCGGTGTGGGTGGCCGACGCGCGAACGGCTCGCGTGCTGCGCGTGCGGAGCGACGGACACATCGAGCGTTCGATCCCGACCGGCGCGCGCTTCGCGTTCGCGTGCATGCTCGGCGGCCACGATCGCCGCACGCTCTACCTGTGCACGAGCACCGGCAGCGGTCCCGCCATGGCCGACAAGCGCGACGGCGCGATCGAGAGCGTGCGCGTGGAGGTGCCCGGCGCCGGGCTGCCGTGAGGTCCGTCACGCTCGTCAGCTTCGACATCGACGGCACGCTGGAGATCGGCGAGCCCCCGGGCCTCGTCTCGATCGCGCTCGTTCGGGCGGCCAAGCGCCTCGGCTATCTCGTCGGCACCTGCTCGGATCGGCCCCTCGCCTACCAGCAGGCGTTGTGGGAGCGGCTCGGCATCGCGCCGGACTTCATGGTGCTCAAGCATCGCCTGGCGGACGTGAAGCGAGGGTTCGCGGCGGCGGCGTACTACCACGTCGGCGACAGCGAGACGGACGCGCGCTACGCGAGTGACGCCGGCTTTCGTTTCCTCGAGGCCGACGCGGCGGCGCACGCCGCGTGGGCCGTCGAGCTCTTCGGCGCGTCAGGCTGAGCGGCGCTTCAGCTCGGGAATGACGTACTTGCCGAACATCTCGATGGACGACATGACCTTGTCGTGCGACACCGTCTCCGTCGCCATCAGGAATTGCAGCTCGTCCACGCCCGCCTCCTCGTGGATGGCGATGCTCCGCAGGCAGTCCTCGGGATCACCGGCGACCAGCACGCCGCGCTCGACCAGCGTGTCGGCGTCGATCTGGTTCCACAGGGCGGAGGCGATCTGTCCCGAGCCGCCGGAGAGGTCGACCTCGGGCGCGGCGGCGACGCCCTCGCCCTTGAGGTAGCGCGCGAAGTTCGCCTTCAGGTGCTCGGGGACGCCGCCCCACGACTCGACCAGCTGCTCGTAGAGGTGCGTCTGGTCCTTCAGGTAGGGCCGGTCCGGCCCGAAGAAGGTTCGCAGCGACTTCGCCGCCAGCTCGCGCGCGGCCTTGGCGTCCCCGTCGCAGAAGGCCATGGTGGCGCTGAGCCACTGGTCGTTGACGACCTTGCCGACGGGCGCGGCGAGGCGCACGCGCTCCTTGTACGCCTTGATGTGCGGAGCGAGGTACGACGGCGAGGCGACGCTGAGGGCCATCACGCCGATACCCAGCTCGGCGGCGAGCTGATAGGTCGCGGGCTGCAGCGCGGCCACCCAGATGCGCGGGTGCGGCTTCTGCAACGGCTTGGGCCGCACGTCGCGCGGCGGGACGGTCCAGTACCTGCCCTCCCACGAGAAGAGCCCGTCCTCCCAGATTCGCGGAATCATGCGCAGCGACTCTTCCCACATGGCCCGCGTCTCGCGCGGATCGATGCCCATCCCCGTCTGCTCGTACGGCGCCGAGCGGCCGGTGCCGAACTCCACGCGGCCTCCCGACATGTGATCCACCATCGCCACGCGCTCGGCCACGCGCACGGGATGGTGGTAGGGCAGGATCACCACGCCGAAGCCCAGCCTGATGCGCTTCGTCAGCCGGCTCAGCGCGCCGAACATGACCTCCGGGCAGGGCGACATCGAGAAGCTCGTGAGGAAGTGGTGCTCCACGAACCACACGGCGTCGAATCCCACCTCGTCGGCGAGGACGCACTGCGCGAGCGTGTCCTCGATGACCGCGTGGTCATCGAGGACCGGCCGCTGCATCTCGAAGGCGAGGCTCAGCCGCATGCGCTACTGGATCACCGAGTGCGGCGTGGCGACGATGCGCTGGACCTTGATCTGCTCGCGATCGATGAGCATGCCCACCTTCGGCGAGATCTCGTTCTTCCAGTAGTCGCTCTGGTAGACCAGATCGTAGAGGCGCTTGCGCTCGGCCTCGCTCTCGAAGCGCCGGATCCAGACGTACACGCTGTCGTCCTCTTCGCCGACGAACGATCCGAGGATGACCATGCCCATCTTCGTCTGGAACGGGATGATCTCCTCCTCCATGCACTTCACCCACGCCTTCTGCTGCCCGGGACGCACGACGTATTGCCGCAGCTCGAAGAACATTCGCGCCTCCTTATACGGTGATCGAGGGGCGCCACGGCTCCGCCGGGGCGTCCCGAGCGTCGGGGGTATGGGGGCCATTTCGGGGCCCCCATTACACAATGTCCCACCGCGAGCGGGGGAAGGTGATGCCGGTGCGCGCCTGCAGTCGCTCGCCGATCTCCTGCACGGTCGCGAACAGCCGCGCCTCGTCGACGAAGGCCTGACGGTAGTCGTCGACGACGACGCGGCCGTCGATGACGACGGTGTGCACGCTGCGACCGTCGGTGTTGTAGATCAGGTTGTTCACGGGATTCCACAGCGCCTGCCACTCGGGCCGCCGGGTGTCGAACAGCACCAGGTCCGCCCGCTTGCCCGCCTCGATGGCGCCGAGCTCGTCGCCCAGTCCCACCGCCGCCGCCCCGAGGCGCGTGCCCATCTCCAGCGCGGTCTCGGCGGATACCTGCGTGATGTCCTGGCGCGCGTCCTTGTACTGGATGGCCGCCATGTTCATGACGCGCACCAGGTCCAGATGGTTCGAGTTGTTCGGCGAGTCGCAGCCGAGGGCCACGCGCACGCCCCGCGCGAGCAGCTCGGGCATCCGCCCGTGCATCGCGGCCCCGCGCGCGCCCTTGGCCGCCGTCACCGGGCACATCGTCACGGCCGCGCCGGTCCGCGCGACACAGTCGACCTCGCCGTCGTCGAGCCCCAGCGCGTGGGCGAGCAGCACGTTGGGGCTCAGCACGCCCAGCGCCTCGAGATACTCGGTGGGATTCTTCGCGCCGCGGCCCTGGTACTCCTTGCGCGCCTGCGGTCCGCTGCCGTGGTGCAGCGTGAGGCCCGTGCCGCGCTCGTCGACGACGCGCTTGAGTCCCTGCAAGAGCTCGGAGCTGCACGTCTCCGGGGAGAACGGCATCGCCCACGCGCGCAACCGACCGTCCAGGCGGCCGTTCCACTTGTCGATGAACGCGGCGGTACGCGTGATCGCCTCCGCCGTCCCGTAGCGCGGCTGCGGGAAGGGCGCCTCGCGGTCCGTCACGGCCTCGCCCATGATCACACGCACGCCCGCGTCCTCGTAGGCCTGCAGACAGGCGTCGGGAAACTTGGTCGAGCCCGGGTCGAGCAGGCAGACGGTGCCGTTGCGTACCAGTTCCAAAATCGCCAGCAGCGAGGTGTGGTACTCCTCCTCCTCCGTCATCGCCATCTGCAGCGCGAAGACGTGCTTGAGCGGACTGCCGAGGTCGTCGGGAAAGATCCCCCGCACGGGATGGGCGTAGCTGATGTGCATGTGGCCGTTGACGAGCCCGGGCGTGACCACGAAATTCCGCGCATCGATCACGCGGTCCGCGCGCGCGTCCGCGAGCTCGTCGCCCCGGCCGACGCGCGCGATGCGTCCGCGCTCGATCAGGATGGAGCCGTCGCGGATGATGCGACGCCGGTCGTCGACGGTGAGCACGTAGCGGGCGCGGTCGATCTTGAGGCTGGGCTGCGGCATGAGGTGGCTCCTTGAGGCGGCGATGATACCATCGCGGGCGCGCATGGCCCTGCACATCGGCGTCGTCGGCGAAGGCGCGTGCTCGCGGGCCACCGCACGCACCGCCGAGCGCGTCGGCGCCGCCATCGCGCGCGCCGGCGGGGTCGTGTTTTGCGGCGGGCGCACGGGCGTGATGGAGGCCGCCTCGCGCGGCGCCGCGCGCGCGGGCGGCGCCGTGGTCGGCGTGCTGCCGGGCTTCGATCGGCGCGACGCGAATCGGTGGGTCACCATCCCCGTCGTCACCGGGATGGACCAGGCGCGCAACGTCGTGCTGGTGCGCTCGTGCGACGCCGTCATCGCGGTGGGCGGCAGCTACGGCACGCTGTCGGAGATCGCGCTGGCGTTGAAGCTCGGCGTCCCGGTCGTCGGACTGCGGACGTGGCGGCTGGCGCAGCCCGAGGCGCGGCGCGTACCGCTGCTGCGCGCGCGGGATGCGGACGATGCCGTTCGGCTCGCCATGCGCGCCGCACGACGCGGCGCGAGGCGCCGGCCGCGCACGTGGCTGTCGTGACGGTCTCCGTCCCGATCGGGGTGTCCGGCGCCGCGAAGCGCTACGGCGCCGTCGCCGCGCTGCGTGACGTCTCGCTCGAGTTCCCCGCCGGCCGTCTCACCACGGTCCTGGGACCGTCGGGCTGCGGCAAGACCACGCTGCTGCGCGCGATCGCGGGATTCCTGAGCCTCGACGCCGGCCACGTGCGCTTCGGGGGCGACGACGTGACGGCGCTGTCGCCGCAGCGGCGGGGCACCGCCATGGTGTTCCAGAGCTACGCGCTCTGGCCGCACATGACGGTCTTCGACAACGTCGCCTACGGGCTCCGGCTCAAGCGCGTGGCGAAGCGCGAGATCGCGGCGCGCGTGCGCGCGGCGCTGGCCCTGGTCGAGATCGGCGACGTCGAGGCCGTCGCGCGCCGCAGGCCCGCCGCGCTCTCCGGCGGGCAGCAGCAGCGCGTGGCGCTGGCGCGCGCGCTCGTCGTCGAGCCGCGCGTGCTGCTCCTGGACGAGCCGCTGTCCAACCTCGACGCCAAGGTGCGCCAGCGGCTGCGCGTCGAGATCCGCCGCCTGCAGCGGCGCGTCGGCATCACCACCATCTACGTCACCCATGACCAGGAGGAGGCGCTCGCCATCGCCGACCGTGTCGTGCTGATGGACGCCGGCCGCGTCGTGCAGGCGGGAAGCCCGCAAGATCTTTATCTGTCGCCGGCGACGGAGTTCGCCGCCGACTTCCTCGGCGTGGGCACGCGCCTGCACGCGCGCGCCGAGGCCGGCGCCCTCGTCCTCGACGAGACCACGCAGCGCCTGCCGTACGCCGGCGACGCGCGCGGCCCCGTCGTCGTCGTGCTGCGCGCCTCGGATCTCGAGCTCGGCGGGTCCGGCCCCGCCCTCGACGGCGAGCTCGAGGAGTCGCTGTTCCTCGGCGATCGCTGGCGCCACTACGTGCGGCTCGGGACGAGCCTGCTGATCGTCGACGGCGACGCGCGCCACGCGCCCGGCCACGTGCGCGTGAGCGTGGCCGGCCAGCGGCTTCGCGTCTATCCACAAGGAGGTTCCCCATGCTGATGCGTGCGTTCGTGCTCCTGCTCGCCCTCGTCGTGCCCGCCTCCGCCGCGACGCGCCTCAACGTCGCCATCGGCGCCGACGTCAACGTGGTCGAGGTGCACAAGACGCTGCTCGGCCCCGGCTTCAGGGCGCAGGCGTCCGACGTCGAGCTGAACGTCGTCGGCACCGGCACCGGCGAGCCGGCCAGCCGCGCCATCTACACCAAGATCCGCGCGCAGGCCGACGCCGGGCGCGCGCCGTGGGACATCGACGTGGCGCTGGTGAGCATGGCCGTCGCCTCGCAGATGGTGAAGGAAGGCCTCCTGCTGCGCTACGTGCCGCAGCTGAAGAACGCCGCGCTCGTGAAGGGCGCCGAGGTCAAGGAGGCGTTCGGCGTCAACGTCGACGGCTACGTGGTGCCGATGTTCCAGAATCAGATCGCCATCGCTTACAACCCGGCGAAGGTCGCCGCGCCGCCGAAGTCGTTCGACGAGCTCGCGAAGTGGGTGGCCGCCAATCCGGGCAAGTTCGGTTACAACGGCATCAAGGGCGGCGTCAGCGGCGTCGGGTTCACGATGGGCTGGGTGTACTGGAAGACCGGCCTCTACAAGCAGCTCACGCAGGGCCCGTTCGACCGCTCCCGCGAGGGCGCCATCCGCGAGGCGATCACCGCGCTGCGCGATTTCAACCGCAACGTGCTGGTCACCAACGGCAACGCCGGCACGCTCGACGCGCTCAACCGCGGCGAGATCGCGATGGGTGCCGTCTGGATCGACCAGCTCGTCGCCTGGAAGAACGAGGGGCGCATGGACCCGTCGATCACGCCCGTGCTGCCGGCGCCCGGGCTGCCGATCTATCCGCTCTATCTCGTGGTCCCGCGCGAGGCGGCCAGCAAGGACGTGGCCGTGCGCTACGTCGACTACATCGCCACGCCCGAGGTGCAGGCCAAGGCCATCGTCGAGCGCTTCGGCTGGTACCCCGGGGTGGATCCGGACAAGGTGTTGCCGCTGATCAGCGCGAAGAGCCGCGAGCTGCTCTTCAAGGGCGTGTCGGCCGACGATCTCGCGCGCTACTCGCGGCAGATGCCGATCAAGGAGTACCACGATCTCATCGCGCTGACCTACGAGGAGATCGTGCGCTGACCCGCGTGGAGCGCGTCGCGTGGACGACCGTCGGCGCGCTGCCGCTGGCCGTCCTCGGCGTCGTCTTCCTCTGGCCGCTCGCCGCGTCGATCGCCGCGAGCTTCACGCGCGCGGGCTCGCCGACCCTCGCGAACTACGAGACGGTGTGGCGCCTCTACCTGCGCGACGTCGGCTACACGCTCGGCGTGGCGGCGGCGGGGGCCGCGCTGACGTTCGCCGTGGCCATTCCCGTGTGCGGCTGGCTGCGCGCCCGGGCCTTCGGCCCGGTGGAATTCCTGCTGAAGGTGCCGCTGTTCGTGCCGTTCGTCGTCGTCGGCCATGCGCTGCGCGTCTTCCTGGTCCCGTGGGCCCCCGCGCTCTCGGGCTCGTGGACGGGCATCGCGCTGGCGCTGGCGTGGAAGCACCTCGGGCTGGCCGCACTGCTGCTGCTCGGCGCCTTCCGCGCCGTCGACGAGAGCCACCTGGAGGCCGCGCGCAACTTCGGCGCCGGCACCGCGCGCCTCACGCGCGACGTGCTGGTGCCGATGTCGGCGCCGTCGCTCGCCGTGAGCGCGGTGCTGATCTTCTCCTCGATGCTGGCGTCGTTCTCGATCCCGCTGATGATGGGCCGCGGCGGCGGCGCGCAGATGCTGATGATCGACGTCTATTACCGCTTCGGCCAGCACGGCGACTTCGAGACGGCGGCCGCGCTCGGCGTGGTCGGCTACGTCATGGCGATGGGCGCGGCGCTCGTCTATCTCAAGCGGCTCACCCGATGACGCGGCTGATCGGGCGGGCGGCGGCGCTCGCAGTCGCCGCCTTCGTCGTCGTCGGTCCGCTCGTCAGCCTCGGCGTGTGGTCGGTGGCCGAGCGCTGGACGGCGCCGAGCCCGTGGCCCCAGCGCGTCGGGCTCAAATACTGGAGCCGCATGCTCACCGCGGACTTCCTCGATCCCCTGCGCCTCGGCCTCGTCATCGCGCTCATCGTCACCGCGCTGGCATTGGTCCTCGCGATCCCGCTCGGCTACGCGCTGGCGCGGCTGGCGTTTCCCGGACGCACGCTCGTGCTGCTGGCGTTCCTCATGCCCCAGGCGTTTCCGCAGCTGCCGGTCTTCGCGAGCGCGACGCGCGAGTTCTATCGCTGGGGGCTCGCGGGCACCGTCACCGGCGTCGTGCTCGTCCACCTGGTCGGCGCGCTCGTCTTCGCCGTGTGGACGATGACCGCCGTCTTCCGCGCGATGGCGCCCGAGCTCGAGGAAGCCGCCTGGAACCTCGGCGCCTCGCGGACGCGCACGTTCCTGTCCATCGCGCTGCCGCTGGCCACGCCCGGCGTCGTCGCGTCCGCGGTGCTCGTCTTTCTCTATTCGCTCGACGAGTTCACGGGCACGCTGCTGGTCGGGGCACCGTTCGTGACGACGCTGCCCGTCTACATGTACACCGCGAGCCAGGGCTACGAGCTGCAGATCGCCTCGGTCACCGCGCTGGTGCTGATGCTGCCCGGCGCCGTCCTGCTGCTGGCGCTGGAGCGCTTCCTGAAGTCCGAGTACCTCGTGTTCTTCGGCCAGCTCTGACGGTGCGACGCGGCGCGCCGCGCCGTGCGACCCCGTGGCCCCGCGTGTATCATGGCGCCTCGCCATGCCCGACGTGTTGACCGTCCGCACGCCCACGCTCGAGATCGCGTACGAGGCCCACGGCCGCGCCGACGGCGTCCCCGTCGTGCTGCTGCACGGTTTTCCCGACGACGCGCGCGCCTTCGACGGCGTGGCGCCGCCGCTCGCCTCGGCGGGCTGCCGCGTGCTCGTGCCCTACCTGCGCGGCTACGGCCCGACGCGCTTCCGCGACGCCGCCGAGCCGCGGATGGCGCAGCAGGCCGCGATCGGCCAGGACCTGCTCGAGTTCCTGGACGCGCTCGGAATCGCGTCGGCCGGACTCGCCGGGTACGACTGGGGCGGGCGCGCCGCCTGCATCGCCGCCATCGTGGCGCCGGCGCGCGTGCGTGCGCTGGTGACCATCGGCGGCTACAACGTGCAGAACACCCTCACGCCGTCGCCGCCCGCGTCCGTCGCCCAGGAGCGCGCCTACTGGTACCAGTGGTACTTCAACACCGAGCGCGGGCGCGCCGGCCTCGCGAAGCACCGTCGCGAGCTCGCCCGGCTGCTGTGGAAGGAATGGTCGCCGACGTGGAAGTTCGACGACGCCACCTTCGAGCGCACCGCGCCCTCCTTCGACAATCCGGACTTCGTGCCCGTCGTCATCCATTCCTATCGGCATCGCCACGGCAACGCGCCCGGCGACCCGCGTCTGGATGCGATCGAGCGCCGCCTGGCCGCGCGCCCACCGATCGCGGTGCCGACGGTCATCCTGCACGGCGGCGACGACGCCGTGAGCCTCGCGCGCGGCGTCGGCCGCGACGCGGCGCGCTTCCCCGCCGGGACCGAGGAGCGCGTCGTGCCCGGCGTCGGCCACTTCATGCCGCGCGAGAATCCGCAGGCGGTCGTCGATGCGCTGCTGAAGGTGCTCCGCTGATGCGCGTCGAGGTCATCTGCACGGGCGACGAGGTCCTGACCGGAAAGATCGTCAACACCAACTTCGCCTACATCAGCCAGAAGCTCGAGGACGTCGGGCTGTCGGTCGCCTGGGAGACGACGGTCGGCGACGATCGCGAGAGCCTGCTGCAGGCGTTCCGGCTCGCGGGTGCCCGCGCCGATGCCGTCATCGTCAACGGCGGCCTCGGCCCCACCGTCGACGATCTCTCGCAGGAGATCGCCGCGCAGGCGGCGGGCGTCGAGCTGGCCCTCAACGAAGAGTGGCTGACGAAGATGGAAGACTTCTTCCGCCGGCGCAGCCGCGTGATGCCGCCCAACAACCGCAAGCAGGCCATGCTGCCCACCACCGCGGAGGTGATCGACAACCCGATCGGCACCGCGTGCGGCTTCGCGCTCGACATCGGACGCGCGCGCTTCTATTTCACGCCGGGCGTGCCGCGCGAGCTCAGGCGCATGCTCGAGGAGCAGATCATCCCGCGGCTGCTCGCCAAGAGCGGATTGCAGACCGCCATCTTCCTGAAGCGCTTCCATTCCTACGGCCTCGGCGAGTCGCACGTGGACTCGCTGCTCACCGGTGTGGAGGCGCTCGTGCCCGACGGCAGCGTGAAGCTCGGCTTCCGCGCCCACTACCCGCAGCTGGAGACCAAGCTCACCGCGCGCGGCCGCGACATCGACGACGTCCGGGCCAAGCTCGCTCCCGTCGAGCGGGAGGTGCGCAGGCGGCTCGGCAACTTCATCCTCGCCGAGGACGACCAGACGCTCGAGGGCGTCGTGCTCGCCGAGCTGACCCGGCGCGGCGCCACGCTGGCGATCGTCGAGACCTTCACCAGCGGTCAGATCGCCGCGCGGCTCGCTCACCTGCCCGGCGCCGAGAAGGTCTTCCGTCGCGGCCTGCTGTCCCGTGATCTCGGCGAGGTGTGCGCCGCCGTCGGCGTCGAGGCGCCGGCCGGCGAGACGACGCGCGAGACGGCCGAGACCGTCGCGCGCGCGGCGCGGCAGCAGACGGGCGCGAGCCACACGCTGGCCGTGCTGATCGACCTCGACGAGGGCGCCGACCGCATCGAGTTCGGCGGCACCATCTGCCTGGCCATCGCCACCGCGGACGACGTCGCCTCGCGGCGCAGTCGCATCGTCGGCGGCCGCGAGTGGGTGCGGCTCGGCGCCGTCGAGCTGGCGCTCGACTGCCTGCGGCGCCATCTGCAAGGCTTGCCCGTCTACGAGCGGACCGATTTCGAGAAGGTGTGAGGAGGACCATCATGCCGTACGAAGCGCAGCTGGCCGAGACCGTGCTGATGCGCGGGCACCGCGGTGACCGGATCGACGCGTACCTCGCGCGGCCGCTCGGCGCCGGACCCTATCCCGGCGTGGTGGTCATCCATCACATGCCAGGCTGGGATGGACCGAACAAGGAGATCGCGCGCCGGTTCGCCCATCACGGCGTCGTGACGATCCTGCCCAATCTCCACTTCCGCGAGGGCAAGGCGACGCCGGAGGACAACAGCACGAGCGTCCGCGCGGCGGGCGGCATGCCCGACGACCGCACGATGGGCGACGTGCAGGGCGCGATCGACTATCTGCGTGAGCTGCCCTATCTCAACGGCAAGGTCGGCGTGATCGGCTACTGCTCGGGCGGGCGGCAGGCGTACCTGGCCGCGTGCACGCTGCACGGACTCGACGCCGCCATCGACTGCTACGGCGGCGGCGTGGTGGCGAAGCCCGAGGAGCTGACGGCGCGCCAGCCGAGGGCGCCCATCGAGCTCACCAAGACGCTGCAGTGCCCGCTGCTCGGCCTCTTCGGCGTCGAGGACACGCGCCCGTCGCCCGACGACACCGCCAGGACGGAGGCGGCGCTGAAGGAGCACGGCAAGACCTTCGAGTTCCACACCTACGACAACGCGGGGCACGCGTTCTTCGCCGTCGACCGTCCGCAGTATCGCCAGCACGCGGCGATCGATGGTTGGCAGAAGGTCCTCGGCTGGTTCGAGACGCATCTGCGGCGCTGAGGCGGCGGTGGCCGTGTACCAACCGAGCTGGCGCCGTCCCATCGCCGACGCGTTCCGGCGTACCGCCCACGCCGCCGTGCGGCTGTGCGTGCGACGCAACGTGCATCCGGACACGATCTCGTACGCGTCGATCGTCGTCTCGACGGCTGCCGCGCTCTGCTTCTGGCAATCGGCCGAGCGGCC
>WNEW01000244.1_pt1 | contig 25947 bp, 29 predicted proteins | sample 5399891 | NCBI WGS metagenome assembly WNEW01 (sample SAMN13153336, study PRJNA577476) | soil metagenome | isolation source: 40 cm grassland meadow soil pre-rain plot 5 | place: USA:California | collected 2015-09-08 | reverse complement strand
CCTTGCCACCGAGAATGCCGTACGAGGGATGCCGCCTGCGCGTCGACACGACGGAGGAGGGTGTCGCCAACACCGCGGGCGACGGCACGCGGCATCCCTCGTACGGCATTCTCGGTGGCAAGGACGGGCTGCCGCACCGTTATCGGCTGCTCTCGCGCGGCCGCGCTCCGCGCGTGCTGAAGACGAAGGAAGTCGGCATCCCGGTGCGCCCGGGCGACGTGTTCTTCGTCGAGTCGGCGGGCGGCGGCGGCTGGGGCGCGTCCGCGAAGCGTCGCCGCGAGGCGCGGGCCGCCGACGTGGAGAACGGCTTCGTCCGACGCCGCCGGCGTGGCTGACGACCTGCTCGCCGTCGCGCGCGACCGCGCGCGAACCAATCGGTTCTGGCAGCACCTGGGCATCGACGTCGCGGAAGTCCGCGAGGGCTGGGCGCGGCTGCGCGTCCACGTGAGCGACGACCTGTGCAACGCTCCGGGCGCGCCGGTGCACGGGGGCGTCTACGCGGCACTGGTGGACGCGGCGATCGGCTGTGCGCTGGCCACGGTCAACCCGGAGTCGGGCGGCGGCGTGGGGCAGACGACGCTGGACCTCAACGTGAGCTATCTCGCCGCCGCGCGGGGGCCCACGATCTTCGCGGAGGGCACGCTGCTGCGCCGCGGCCGCACGGTCGCCTTCGGCGAGGTGCGCGTGACCGACGACGCGGGCGCACTCGTCGCCGTCGGGCGTGCCACCTATCTCATCCTGTCGCCGCGCGGCTGACACATGGGCGTGATGCGCGGCGCGCTCGTCGTGCTCGTCGTCCTGCTCCCGGCGGCCGCCCGCGCGGAGATGCGGCTGCCGGCCGGCTTCACCGCCGAGGTGTACGTCACCGGCCGCGGCGAGGCCCCCGACGGCCGCGGCCCGGCGATCGGCATTCCGTCGATGACCTCGGTCGCGTTCGACGCGGCCGGCGCGCTGTACGCGACGCGCACCGGCCGCCGCTACCGCGGCGGCGAGATCGAGGACCTGTGGCCGCTCCTGCGGTTCCCGCCCGGCGGTGCGCGGATCAGCGGCGACCTCACGCGCCATTTCTACGGGCCGCCGCTGCTCAACGCACAGCTGGGCGCCACGCGCGGCCAGGAGCTGCTGCTCACGACGTTCGACCGCGATCGCGGCCTCGGCGTCCTCTACCGGGTCCTGGACGGACGCGCCGCGCTGCTGGCCGGGGGCACGCCGCCGGCCGGCGAGCCCCCGCTGTTCAAGCAGCCCGAGGGCGTGGCCGTCGACGACGCGGGCCACATTTACGTCGCCGACCGGCAGCGCGGCGTCGTCGTGAGGCTCGACCCCGCGGGCCGCGTGCTCGACGCGCGCTGGCTCGTGCTCAACCGCCCGCGTCTGGTGGCCGCGCGCGGCGAGCGCGTGTGGGTGGCCGCGGATGGCGAGACCGAGGCGCCGTGGATGAACGGCGCCGGCGAGCTGTGGACGATCCGCGGCGACGAGCGGCGCGTTGCGCTGAGAGGGCCGATCGTGGCCGGCATGGACGTGGGCCCGGGCGGCCGGCTCTTCGTCGCGGACCGGCACAACGCGCGCATCCTCGCCGTGGCCGCCGACGGCGCGTCGACCGAGGTCGCGACGTTCACCGACGGCGACGCGCCGCGCACGCTCGCCTGGGCGCCGGTGACGGAGGCCACGCGCCGTGCCGGCATCGCGGGCGACCTCTTCGTCGTCGTCACACGACGCGGCACATGGTCGCTCAACGAGGTCGTCCGGGTGTCGGGGCCGTTCGACGAGCTGATCCGGACGGGGCTTTCCGCGCGCTGACCGATTCTTCCGGCCACGGCGGACGCTCTGCTATCGTGCCTGACAGGGGGGCGCGATGGCGTCGAAGGGTACGGCGAGCACGCGACAGCAGGGCTTGCAGCAGGCGGCCTCGGTCCTGTTCGCATTGATGGCCATCGTGCCGCTGCTCCTCTTCGCGTTCACGCTGTGGCAGCTCGACGTGCTCCACCGCACGCTCGCGCAGGTGAGCCTCGGCCTCACGCTGGCGCTCATGCTGCTGGCCTTCTGGCTCTTCCGCTCGATGCTGGCGCAGATGTCGGAGGTCGTGAAGGGCCTCACGCGGGTGATGCAGACGGTGGCGCGGCCTTCGGGCTCGTCGGGCGATGCCGCCGTCGCGCCGTCGCCGGCCCCCGCGCGCGAGGTGCCCGGCCTCGGCTCCATCTGGGAGCTGGGCGAGATGGCGCACACGATGGATCTGCTGTGGCAGCGCGAGGCGCGCGCGCACATCGGACGCCACGTGCAGATCATCGTCGCGAACTCTCAGGCGATGGCGGGACGGCTGGTGGAAGCGACCGACGATGGGCTGCTGCTCGAGCGGGCCGCCGGCGATACGGTGGCCATCACCTACCACCGCGTGCAGGGCATCGAGCCTCTGAGCGGCGGCTGATCGAACGGGCGGCGGCGCCGCGCGGCGCCGCCGCCTCGAGATTCAGCGCCCGACGCCCAGCAGGAACAGCAGGACGATCAGGGTGAGTGGAACGCCGAGAAGCCAGAGCAGAACGAGCACCATGGTGATTGTCCTCCCTCACGCCACGCGACGCGGGCGCTCGACGTCGAGCGTCCGGCGACGGTAATAAGTCACGCTCATCGGCTCGCCGGAGGCCACCCAGCCGCCGATCACCGCTCCGATGAGACCGATCAGCAGCGCGCTGACGGTCACCAGCGCCGTGTTGCGGAACGCCCGCGCCGTCTCAGGATCGACGGGCGGCACCGCGGTCACCCAGGCGGGCGAGCCGCCGAGCGCGCCGTACCAGCCGCCCCAGTGCGACGTCGCGCCCAGCGCCGCGAACAGCAGCATCATCGGAATCGTCAGCAGCCACACGACGGCGCCGTGCAGCATCGCCGGCTCGGCGCGCCGTAGCCCGGCGATCCGCGCGGCGATCCAGCCGCCGACGACGAAGGCGAAGAAGGCGCCGCCGATGTTGAAGATACTGGTGACGAACCGCACGTTCTTCCAGGTCGTGAAGCGCGGAGCCGTCAGCTCGTGCGCGCCGACCGCGAAGCCGATCAGGCCGATGATGAGGCCGACGGCGATCGCCGCGAGCGCCCCGACCCAGACCGCGCTCCAGATCGGCCAGGGCCGCCAAGTGTCGTACTCAGCCATGGGAGTCCCTCCTGTGCTGCCCACCGGTGCATCGGCCGTGCCGCTGACCGGCGGCCGACGTTGATTTCGGCCGGGACTTCGCCTACTTTCATGGTTCGCCGACTGGTGCTTCGCCGACCGTCGAGCGCCGGAGCCCGGCGAAGGCGCTCCGACGGCAAATATAAAAGACGAGGCACATGAAGAGCACATACGACGACGTCTACCGCCGGTCCCTGGCCGATCCGGCGGGCTTCTGGGCGGCCGCGGCCGAGGAACTCTACTGGGACCGGCGCTGGGACCGCGTCTTCGACGACGACCGCCCGCCGTTCTACCGCTGGTTCGCCGGCGGCCGGCTGAACACGTGCTACAACGCCCTCGACCTGCACGTCGACCGGGGCCGCGGCAAGCAGCGCGCGCTCGTCTACGACAGCCCCGTCACGAACACCGTGAGCGTGTTCACCTACGCCGAGCTGCGCGACGCCGTCGCACGGGTGGCCGGCGCGCTGCGCCGGCAGGGCATCGCCCAGGGTGACCGCGTGATCCTCTACATGCCGATGGTGCCGGAGGCGGTCATGGCCATGCTGGCCTGCGCGCGCATCGGCGCCATTCATTCCGTGGTCTTCGGCGGCTTCGCTCCCAACGAGCTGGCCAAGCGCATCGACGACGCGCGACCGAAGCTGATCGTCTCGGCGTCGTGCGGGATCGAGCCCGGCCGCGTCGTCGCGTACAAGCCGCTGCTCGACGGCGCCATCGAGCTGTCGCGACACAAGCCCGAGCGCTGCGTGATCTTGCAGCGCGCTCAGGCCACAGCACCGCTCGTGAAGGGACGCGATCTCGACTGGGACGACTTCATGGCGGGCGCCCCCGCCGTCGAGTGCGTGCCGGTCGCCGCCACCGATCCGCTCTACATCCTCTATACGTCGGGTACCACCGGCATCCCCAAGGGCGTCGTGCGCGACAACGGCGGCCATGCCGTCGCGCTGAAGTGGTCGATGACGGGCGTCTACGGCATGGGCGCCGGCGAGACGTTCTGGGCGGCCTCCGACATCGGCTGGGTCGTCGGCCACAGCTACATCGTCTACGCGCCGCTGCTGAAGGGCTGCACGACGATCCTCTACGAGGGCAAGCCCGTCGGCACGCCCGACCCGGGCGCGTTCTGGCGGCTCATCGCCCAGCACGGCGTCAACGCGCTCTTCACCGCGCCCACGGCCTTCCGCGCCATCAAGAAGGAGGATCCCGAGGGCGCGCACATGATGAAGCACGACCTGCGAGCCTTCCGTACGCTGTTTCTCGCCGGCGAGCGCTGCGATCCCGACACGCTGCTGTGGGCGCGCGACCGGCTGCAGGTGCCGGTGATCGATCACTGGTGGCAGACCGAGACGGGCTGGGCGATCGCCGCCAACTGCGTGGGACTCGGAATGCTGCCGGTGAAGCCGGGCTCGCCGACGAAGGCGGCGCCGGGCTACGACGTGCGCGTACTCGACGAGGAGAGCCGCGAGGTGGCTGCGGGAACGATCGGCTCGATCGCGATCCGCCTGCCGATGCCGCCCGGCTGCCTGCCGACGCTCTGGAACAACGACGCCGGCTACGAGGCCTCGTATCTCAGCAAGCATCCCGGTTTCTACCTGACGGGCGACGCGGGCTACCGTGACGAGGACGGATACCTGTACATCATGAGTCGCGTCGACGACATCATCAATGTCGCCGGCCACCGGCTCTCCACCGGCGCCATGGAGGAAGTTCTCGCCGCCCACCCGGACGTGGCCGAGTGCGCGGTGGTCGGCGTCGCCGACGAGATCAAGGGCGAGGTGCCCGTGGGCTTCGTCGTCACCAAGGCCGGCGTCACGCGCGGCGAGGCGGAGATCGTCCGCGAGCTGGTCGAGCGAGTGCGCGCCACCATCGGGCCCGTCGCGGCCTTCAAGACGGCGGCGGTCGTGAAGCGGCTGCCGAAGACGCGCTCGGGCAAGATCCTGCGAGGCACCATGAAGAAGATCGCCGAGGGGACCGAGTACACGCTGCCCGCGACGATCGACGACCCGGCCATCCTGACCGAGATCACCGAGTCGCTCAAAACCCTCGGCTATCCGCGGAGATCGTCATGACGTTCCCGCTCGCCGCCTCCACGCCCGGAGAGCTCGGCCTCGACCCGTCGGCGCTCGAGCGCCTGTTGGAGCTCGTGACCGGCCACGTCGCCGAGGGCCGCTATTCCGGCGCCCAGCTCGCCCTCGCGCGCCACGGCAAGCTCGCGCTCGTGCGGGCGTTCGGCGACGCGCGGCTCGATCCCAAGCGCGTCGCCGCCACGGACGACACGCTGTGGCTGCTCTACTCGAATACCAAGGTGCTCACCGCGTGCGCGGTGTGGCTGCTCGCCGAGCGCGGCGCGCTGGCGTTCACCGATCCGGTGGCGGCGCACGTCCCGGGCTTCGAGGCCAACGGCAAGGGCGAGATCACGATCATCCAGCTCCTCACGCACCAGGGCGGGTTCCCGAACGCCGACATGCCCCCGCAGGCCTGGGACGACCACGAGCTGCTCCGCAAGACCGTCTGCGAGTACACGCTGGAGTGGGCGCCGGGCAGCCGGGTGCACTATCACGGCCGGGCGGCGCACTGGACGGCGGCGGCGATGATCGAGGCGATCACCAAGACCGACTACCGAACCTTCATCCGCGATGAAGTGATCGCGCCGCTCGGGCTCGGCGACGACGTGTTCGTCGGCCTGCCCGATTCGCAGCACGAGCGTTCCGTCGACATGCACGAGCCGGGGCCCGACGGGCGCCCGGTCAAGCGCGCGGACGAGAACAACGCGGCGTTCCGTCGTGCGGGCACCCCGGGCGGCGGCGGCTATGCGACGGCGCGCGGGATGGCCGCCTTCTACCAGATGCTGCTCGGGGGCGGCACGCTCGGCGGCCGTCGCCTGCTCTCGCCGCGCACCATCGCGTACGTGCTGCGCAACTACACCGGCGATCGCGTCGACGGCTACATGGGCATGCCGATGCACCGCGGCCTCGGCCCGCACCTGCGCGGCACGACCGACATCATCCGCGGCCTCGGCTCGCTGGCCTCGCCGCGCACGTTCGGCCACGGCGGCGTCGGCTCGTCGTACTGCTGGGCCGATCCCGACTCCGGCGTGTCGTTCGCCTACATCACCAACAATCGCGTCCCCGACCCGTGGCACAGTCAGCGCATGGACCGGGTCAGCAACGCCGTGCACGCCGCGATCGACTGATCGACCAGGAGGAGCTCGATGTTCCGTGATCGCATCGCCGACGAGAAGGACCTCCGCGCGCTGCTCGGCAGCCCGAGCGAGGTGGCGCTCAAGAAGCAGATCACGCGGCTCGACGTCCACTGCCGCGCGCTCATCGCCCATGCGCCGTTCATGCTCCTGGCGACATCGGACGCCCAGGGACGGTGCGACGTGTCCCCCAAGGGTGATCCGGCGGGCTTCGTGCGCGTGCTCGACGACACGCACCTCGTCATTCCCGATCGACCGGGCAACAAGCGGCTCGACGGCATGCGCAATATCCTGGCCAACCCGCACGTGGGGCTGCTGTTTCTCGTGCCCGCGCGCGGCGAGACGCTCCGTGTGAACGGCCGCGCGTGCATCACGCGCGACGCAGATCTGTTGGCGACGCTGGCGGTCGAGGGCAAGGTCCCAAGCCTCGCGATCGGCGTCGAAGTGGAGGAAGTCTTCCTGCACTGCGCGAAGGCGTTCAAGCGCTCCGGCCTGTGGGAGCCGCAGCGTTGGCCCGACATCAGCCGCCTGGTGACATCCGCGAAAATCTTCCACGACCAGGTCAAGATCCCCGGCATGACCGTCGAGGACTACGAGCGCCGCCTCGCGACCGGCTACCGCACGGGCCTCTACTAATGTGTCTCGCGCTGTTCGAGCGCCGGCTCCGCCGGCGCAATCCTGTCCTGGGGGAGGCATCGGAGGGGGCCGTCGCGCCGGAGGCGCGCCTGTACGGCGCCCCCTCCGAATAATCCCGATGTGGCGGATCGGGATCGACGTCGGCGGCACCTTCACGGACCTGGCCGCCGTGGACGAGACCGGCCGCGTCGTCATCGCCAAGTGCGCCTCGACGCCGCGCGACCAGTCCGAAGGCCTCATGGAGGGCCTCGGCCTGCTCGCCGCCGAGTGCGGCACCGACCTCGCCGGTCTGCTGGCCCGCACCGAGCGCATCGTGCACGGCACCACCGTCGCCACCAACGCGCTGCTCGAGCGCAAAGGGGCGAGGGTCGGTCTGCTCACGACCGAAGGCCACCGCGACGTCATCGAGATGCGCGAGGGCCTCAAGGACGACCGCTACAACGTCCGCATGGCGCCGCCGGTGCCGCTCGTCCCGCGCGCGCGCCGCCTGGGCGTGCGCGAGCGCGTCGCGGCCGACGGCCGCGTGACCGTGCCGCTGGCCGCGCGCTCGCTCGAGGCGGCGTTGAAGACGCTCGCCCGCGCGAAGGTCGAGGCGGTCGCCGTCTGTTACCTGCACGCCTACCGCAATCCGCGCCACGAGCGGCTCACCGCGCGCGCGGTGGCGCGCCGGCTGCGCGGCGCCTACGTCTCGCTGTCCAGCGTGGTGCTGCCGCAGATCAAGGAGTACGAGCGGATCTGGACGACGGTGGTGAACGCCTACGTCGGCCCCGCCCTCGCGCGCTATCTGACCGCGCTGCGCGCGCGCCTCGCCGCGCGCGGCTATCGCGGCGACGTGCTGATCATGCAGTCGCACGGCGGCGTGGCGCCCATCCGCGAGTCGGCGCGCCTCGCCGCCGGCGCGGTGCTCTCGGGCCCCGCGGGTGGCATCGCCGCCGGCCGCTACGCCTCGCGGCTGCTCGAGGAGGGCAGCCTCATCACGTTCGACATGGGCGGCACCAGCACCGACATCGCGCTGCTACAGCGTGGCGAGCCGGCGCTCACCGGCGAGAAGACGGTGGGCATGGCGAAGGTCGCGCTGCCGGCCCTCGACATCCACACCCTGGGCGCCGGCGGCGGCTCGATCGCGCACGTGGACGCCGGCGGCATCCTGCACGTGGGTCCCGAGAGCGCCGGCGCCGACCCCGGCCCCGCGTGCTACGGCAAGGGCGGCGAGCGCGCGACCGTCACCGACGCCAACGTCGTGCTCGGCTTCCTCGATCCCGGCAACTTCCTCGGCGGCCGCATCGCGCTTGACAGACGCGCCGCGGAGCGGGCCGTGGATCGGGTCGCGCGCGCGCTCGGCACCGAGCGGCTCGCCGCCGCCGAGGGCATCGCGAAGGTCGTCGATACCAACATGGCGGAGGGCATCAAGATCGTGTCCGTGCGGCGCGGCGTGGACCCGCGCAAGTTCACGCTGGTCGCCTTCGGCGGCGCCGCCGGACTGCACATCACGGAGGTCGCGCGGCTGCTCGAGATCCGCCGCGTCGTCGTGCCGACCATGGCCGCCGTGCTCTCCGCGTGGGGCATGCTCGCCACCGACCTGCGCTACGAGCTCGTCCGCACCCACGTCAGCGAGGTGGCGCGGCTGGCGCCGGCGACGCTGCGCACGCTCATCGCGGCGATGGAGGCCGACGGCCGCAAGCGCCTCGGCGCGTTCGACGGCCCGGTGAGCGTGCGGCGCGCGCTCGACATGCGCTACGGCGAGCAGATCTTCGAGATCCCCGTGAGTCTCGACGGCGTCGATCTGGCGCGCGCCGATCTCATGGACGAGATCGTCGCGCGCTTCCACCGCCGTCACGAGGAGCTCTACGCGTACAGCGCGCCGGGGCAGGAGGTCGTGGTCGTCAACGCGCGCGTCGCCGTCGTCGGCGAGCTGCCGCCGCTGGCCGCCGGCCGCGGCGAGGCCGCGCGGCGCGAGGCGCCCGCGGCGGCGCGCCGGCGCGTGTGGCTCGGCGACTGGGTCGAAGTGCCCGTGTTCCGTCTCGACGAGCTGCCGGCGGGCTGGGAGACGAAGGGCCCCGCGCTCTTCGAATCGGCGACGACGACCGTGCTGGCGCGCGCCGGCGAGCGCGTCGGCGTCACCACGCACGGCTGGCTCGATCTGCGTCTCGGCTAGGACGCGGTCTCCATGACGACGGCCAGCCGCTTGCGCAGGAACAGCCGCGCGCGGTGCAGGCGCGTCTTGGCGTTGGCGAGGCTGATGCCCATCGACGTCGCCGCCTCGGCGATCGTGAGGCCGTCCACGTCGCGCCAGATCACGAGGGCACGGTAGTCCGGCGACAGGTCGTCGATCGCGGCGCTCAGGGTGGCGCGCACGTGGCTCCGGATGGCCGGATCGTCGAGGCGTCCCGACCAGTCGTCGACGATCGCCGCCGGCGCCCCGTCCTCGTGGAAGCGGGGCAGCACGTCGTCCAGGGAGATCTCGGCGCGCCGGTGAGCGGTCCGCCGCACCTTCTGGCACGCGGCGTTCGTGACGATCCGGTAGAGCCACGACCCGAGCGCGGCGTCGCCGCGGAATGTGTCGATCTTCCGGATCGCGCTCCACAGGGCGTCCTGCACGACCTCCTCGGCGTCGGCGGCGTTGCGCGTGATGGCGATGGCCAGCCGATACGCGCGTGCGGCGTAGCGTTCCACCAGCTCGTTCTCCGCGGCGGGTTCCCCGCGGCGCAATCCGTCGAGCAGCCGGCGCTCGCCGCTCGCCGCGTCGTCGTCGAGCGCGCCGCCGGCCACGTCGGCCTGCCTCATCGTGACGCCTTCGCGAGCACACGGGGACAGAGGCCCGCGTCGGTGGGAGCCGTATGGCGTGGGTCGGGGACCGCGCCCGTCGGTGCGGTCGTGCGCTCGGTGCGCGCCGTCGCGACGTCGACGGTGGAACGGAGATCGTCGACGCGATCCCGCACGATCGTCTCCATGATGTAAGACTGGTGCGCATCCAGCCAGCTCATTGCGTGCCCTCCTTCGGGCCCTGCGAGAGAGCAGCCGACGTGCCAAACCCGAATCGCGCGGAATCCTTGACATCATCGGGGCGCGGCGGCGCCGGCCGGTTTCAGCACGGAACCGGGCGGTTCACGATGAAACGTGGGCGCCGCTGGACGTGGCGCTGGCGCCTGGTGTTTCGCATTGAAACGGTGTTGCGGAATGAAACACCGACCGCCCCGCAACGTCGCGAATGGCGCCGACACGGATGCGGCACGCGATTTGCCGGCGTACACTCGCGAGTCGGAGGTCTCGATGCCGGTACCGCTGCTGCTGACGTTCGTCTCGACGGTCGCCTTCGCGATCCAGCTCCTGATCTTCGCCTACCTCTACTCGTCGCACCGCGTGCGCTTCTTCCAGTACCTGCTGCTGGCGTGGGGCGCCTACACGCTCTCGAAGGGACTCAAGTGCGTCGACATGCTCGTCTTCGAGCTCAACGAGCCGAGTCTCGCCACCGGCGTGACCACGGTCGCCGCGGTTGGTTTCATCCTGGCGGCCGCGCTCGCGTACCGCTGGAACTACCGGCTCCGCGGGCGTGATCTCCTGATAGGGGGCGCCGTCGCGCTCGCCCTCGCGCTCGCCAGCGGCGTGGACGGCCTCGACGAGCGGCTCGTCGGCGTCGGGCTGGGCGCCGTGCAGATGGCGGCCGGCGCGCTCTTCTGGCCATCCCGGGATCGCGTCGCCGGCGTGCGCGTCCGCGGCGAGCGGCTGCTGGCCGGCCTCCTCACGCTCTGGGGCATCCATCGCATCGCGACGCAGTTCGTGGCGGCGCCGCCGGGATCGCCCGCGTACTTCACCGTGCACGCCGTCTTCATCACCCTCTATTTCCTGTCGACGTTCGCCGTGATCATCATGGTCCTCGAGCGTGCGCGCGCGGAGAGCGAGCGGCTCCAGGCCCGCCTACGCGAGGCCGAGCGCCTGGCGACGACGGGCGAGCTGGCCGCCGGCATGGCGCACGAGATCCGTAATCCGCTCGCGGCGATCGTCAATGCGACCGCGCTCCTCACCGATGAGGCGGGGCTCACCGCCGCGGAGCGCGCGACGACCGTGGACGCGATCCGCACCGAGGCGCGCCGGCTCAACCGCATCCTCTCCGACTTCCTGCGGTTCGCGCGTCCACAAGCGGCCCGGCGCGCGCCCGGCGACATCCGCGAGGTCGTCCAGCACGTGAGCGCGCTGATTCGCGACGACCGATCGCGCGCGTCCCGCGTCGACGTGAAGGTGGCGGTGGATCCGGCGGTGCCGCGCTTCACCTTCGATCGCGACCAGATGACCCAGGTGCTCTGGAACGTCGCCCTCAACGGCGTGCAGGCGATGAACGGCCGTGGCCGCCTGTCCGTCGACGTCGCACGCGAGGAGGGACACGTGGCCCTCGCCGTGAGCGACACCGGCCCCGGCATCCCGCACGAGGTCCTGCCGCGAGTCTTCGAGCCGTTCTACTCGGGCAAGCCGCATGGCAGTGGTCTCGGGCTCACGATCGCGGAGCGTATCGTGGCGGCCCACGGTGGTCGCATCGAGATCGACTCGCCGCCCGGCGGCGGGACGCGCGTCACTCTCCGCTTTCCCATCGAGGCGGCGTGACGATGGCTCATCTGCTGGTCGTCGACGACGAGCCCTCGGCCCGCACGACGCTCGCCCTCCTGCTCCGCAAGCGCGGTCATCGCGTGGCCGAGGCCGACGACGTCGGCAGCGCGACGAAGCGGCTGGCGGACGAGGTGTTCGACCTCGTGGTGACCGATCTGCGGATGCCCGACGGCGATGGCCTCGACGTCCTGCAGGCGGCGCGGACGCAGGCCGACGCGCCCGAGGTGATCTTGCTGACCGCCTACGCCGACTGGAAGTCCGCGAAGGACGCCATCCGGCTCGGGGCGCTCGACTACTTCGAAAAGGGTCAGGACCCCGAGGAGCTGTATCACCGGATCGACAAGGCGCTGGCCGCACGCGCGCTGCGTCGCGAGAACGCCAACTTGAAGGCGCAGCTTCGCGAGCGGTACGGCGTGCCGGGGCTGATCGCCCGGTCCCACGCGATGCAGGCCGTGCTCGACCTCGTGGAGCGCGTTGCGCCGACGGATGCGACGGTGCTGATCCAGGGCGAATCCGGCACGGGCAAGGAAGTGATCGCCAAGGCCGTGCACCACGCGAGCGCGCGCGCAACCCGCCCCTTCGTCGCCGTGAACTGCGGCGCGGTGCCGGAGCCGTTGCTGGAGTCCGAGCTGTTCGGGTACGTGCGCGGCGCGTTCACGGGCGCCGCCGCCAGCAAGCTCGGGCTGTTCGAGGAGGCCGACGGCGGCACGCTGTTCCTGGACGAGATCGCCGAGATGCCGGCGACGGTGCAGGTGAAGCTGCTGCGAGCGCTCCAGAGCGGCGAGGTGAGACGGCTCGGCGCGACGCAGGCCGCGACCATCGACGTGCGCGTGCTCGCGGCCACCAACGGCGATCTCGCGACGCGCATCAGTCAGGGCAGCTTCCGCGAAGACCTCTTTTACCGTCTCAACGTCATCCAGATGATCCTGCCCCCGCTGCGCGACCGCCGCGAGGACATCCCGGCGCTGGCCGAGCACTTCCTGACAAGAGCCGCGGCCAAGCTCGCTCGAACGCTCCGGCTGTCGCCCGCCGCCCTGGAGCGATTGCTCCGCTATCCGTGGCCCGGCAACGTGCGTGAGCTGGAGAACGCGATCGAGCGCGCCGCCATCCTGGCGCGGACCGAGGCCGTCGAGCCGGACGACCTGCCGCCGCACGTGTCGGCCGGCCTGCACCTCGGTCCTTCACCGGCGCTGCCGCGGCAGATCACGCTGGCCGACGCCGAGCGCGCCCACATCTTGACGACCCTCGAGCGCTATGGCCGCAATCACTCCGGCGCCGCTGAAGCCCTCGGCATCGGCCGCACGACGCTGTGGCGCAAGCTCAAGGAGTACGGAATCGAGCGCTGAACGCGTCGCCCCTGTGGGACTAGGGCGCGACATGCGCGTGCGTCGCCCCTGCGGGACTAGGGCGCGGCATGCGCGCCCGTCGCTGGTCTGGGGTTTGCAGCGGTCCGCCACGAGGGAGGACCGAGCCATGAAGAAACTGCTCACACCCGTGCTCGCGGTGTCGATGCTCGGCCTGGCTCTGACGGGCTGCGGCACGGCCACCGGCGCGGCCGTCGGTGCCGGCGCCGGCGCCGCGGTCGGCGCGGGCACCGGCTACGGTGCTGGCAAGGGCGCGCTCATCGGTGCCGGAGTCGGCGCCGCGGGCGGCGCGATCTACGACATCACCAAAAAGAAATAGCGAGGCTGCCACATGAAGACGTTCACGCTCACGGCGGCGCTCGTCGCCGCCGCGCTGCTCGCCGGCGGGCCCGCGCTCGCGCAGGACAAGTCGAAGGCGCCCTGCCAGCCGTCGACCTCCGCGCGCGGCGACGCGGCCGGAACGAAGGCGAAGGCGCCCGAGAAGATCGATGGCCAGGTCGTCGAGGTCGACAAGAAGAAGGGCATGATGACCGTCCGCAACAAGGACGGCTCGATGCACGAGTTCAAGGGCGACGCGGAAACGCTCAAAGACTACAAGAAGGGCGACAACATCGAGCTCACGCTGCGCGCCGAGCCCTGCTGATCGGCGTCACGTCCCGTACCACCGAGCGCCCCGGCGCGGACCGCCGCCCCGGGGCGCTCTGCGTTTCGGTGTCCGCGGCGCCGGTCCCCGGCACCGCGGTCATCGAGTACAATTCGAGCCATGCAGGCGCCGCACGAGACCTGGCAGGGAAGCGTCGTCTCCATCCACGTGGCCCCCGAGGCGGGCGCGCCGATGGTGGTGGTACCGGAAGCGCACGCCGTGCCCGGGCGTGGCCTCGACGGCGACCGGTACGCCAGCGGCCGCGGTCACTATTCGCCGCAGCCGTCGTCGGGCGGCCGTGAGATCACGCTCATCGAGACGGAAACGGTCGAGGCGCTCGACGATCTCGGCGTCAAGCTGACCGCCGCCGAAACGCGTCGCAACGTGGCGACGCGCGGCGTGCCGCTCAACCATCTCGTGGGCCGTGTCTTCCGCGTCGGCGCCGTGCGCCTGCGCGGCACGCGCCTGTGCGAGCCCTGCAAGTATCTCGACGGCCTCACGCGCACGGGCGTCATGGCCGGGCTCGTCCACCGCGGCGGATTGCGCGCGCAGGTGCTCGACGAGGGGATCATCCGGGTCGGCGACGTCGTGCGGCCCGAGTAACGAGCGAGGAGGCGCGATGCCGCCGAAGGTGACGATCTACACGAACGTCGGCTGAGGGCCCTGTCATCGCGCGACAGAGTATCTGTCGCAGAAGGGCGTGCCGTTCACCGAGCGCAACGTCGGGCGCGATCCCGGCGCGCGCGAGGAGCTCATGGAGCTGGGACTGACGTCGCTGCCCGTGATCCTCATCGGCGAGCGGCGCCTGAGCGGCTTCAACCCGGCGAAGATCGACGAGGCCCTGGCCGGCGCGTGACGATTCCCCGACCGTCGAGCGCCTCAGCCCTGCGAAGGCGCTCCGACGGCGAATAAGAAGGAGAGCTGCATGGCCGAGCCGTCACAGGCGAACGTCGACAAGATGTGGGCGTACGCGCGCAAGTACGCGGACAAGTCGGGGACGTCGCTGCATCCCGACGTGAGCGTCACCGAGGCCGTCGTGCAGGGCCTGGCCAAGCACATCGAGGAAGTCGGGCGGCCGCTCTGCCCCTGCAACTTCTATCCGGACCCCAAGGCCGAGGCGAAGCTGCGCCGCTGGATCTGCGCGTGCGACGAGATGCAGAAATGGAAATACTGCCACTGCCTGCTCTTCGTCACGCCCGAGGGCCTGCCGATCACGGAGTACCTGCCCGAGGACCACGAGGGCCGCCACGCCTACGGCATCGTCCGTGACCCGACGCCCGACAAGGGGCGCGCCACCGCCAAGGTGCTCGAGCGGCAGCAGGCGGAGGGCGGCGCATGAGACAGACGCATCGAGAAGAGATCCGCGTGCCGGGCATGCCCGAGCCCATCAGTCACTTCACCCACGTCGTGCGCGCCGGCCAGCTCGTGTTCGTCTCGGGATGCGTGGCGAGCGACGAGAACGGCAAGACCGTCGGCGGCAGCGACATCGTCGCGCAGACGCGCCAGGTGCACGAGAACATCAAGCGTTGCCTCGCCGCGGCCGGCGCCACCTTCGCCGACGTCTGCAAGGTGACCGTCTTCCTCAGGAACGTGGCCGATCGCGAAAAGGTCAACACGGTGCGCAAGGAGTATTTCGGCGCGCACCGGCCGGCCAGCACGCTCGTCGAGATCTCGCGGCTCGTGCGCGACGACCTGCTGATCGAGATCGAAGCCACCGCGGTCCTGCCGGCGGCGTCGGGGGGACGTACGCAGCCACGCGCGTCTCGACCAGGCCACCCGCGAGCCAAGCCGTCCTCGCGGAGCCCGCTCCAAAAGTCCTCGCGTTCCCCGCTCCAGAAGAAGCGCCCGTGACCACCGTCCGCCTGCGCGACGCGTCCGAGTATCCCGAGCCGGCGCGGCGCCTGTTCGAGCTCTCGCGGCAGTGGTTCAACTACGACTTCAAAGAGCCTCCCGCGATGAGCCGGGTGATGGCGTGGGACCCGCACTTCGGCGGCCCCCACGGGCGCGCGATGAAGCGCGCGATGGCGCCCGGCGATTTCTCGCGCGGCGAGAAGGAGATGGTGGCGGCCGCGGTGAGCGGCGCCAACGCCTGCGCCTACTGAGTGGAGGCGCACACTGCAGCCGGGAAGCTGCAGGGGATGACCGGCGACGATCGCTGGTACGAGGCGGCGTTCGTGGTGGGCATCACCAATGCGCTCAACGTCGTCGCCGACGGTCTCGGGGGCGCCGTGATGCGGCAGGTCGAGCCGGAGACGGCGCCGGCCGAGGTGAGGGCGATCTTCGCCGACATCCGGACCTTCTACGGCACCGGCGGGCCGGTGGCTCGCGCGCTCGGCGGCCAGATCCCCACGCCCTTCGGCATCATGGCTCACGACGCCGCCTACCTCGCCGACGTGTGGGCGGCGGTCAAGCGCGCGTTCACCGACCGCCGACTCAGCCGCCGTCTCAAGACGGCGCTCGCGTTCGCCGTGTCGCTCACCACGCGCTCGGCCTTCGGCACCGCGTTCCACCTGGCCGAGCTGCGACGCCTCGGCGTCGGCGAGGGCGGCATCATGGAAATCGTCGGCGTTACGCAGATGTTTTCCTCGTATACGAAGATCGCCGACACGCTGCAGCTCGCTACCGACATGGCGACCATCGCCCCCGTGGACCCATCGGGGGTGCCCAATCCCGGGGCCGGATGAGCCCCCCGCGATGAGCGACGACGCGCGCGAGCGCGCGATCGAGCTCTGGCGCGAGGCGTACCGCCGGCAGCTGGCCGGCGATCTCGACGGCGCCATCGAGATCTACCGCCGCTCCATCGCCACCTGTCCGACCGCCGAGGCGCACACGTTTCTCGGCTGGACCTATTCCTTCCAGGGTCGGCTCGATGACGCGACGGCGGAGTGCCTGCGCGCGATCGAGGTGGATCCGGACTTCGGCAACCCGTACAACGACATCGGCGTCTACCTGATGCAGCAGGGCAAGCTCGAGGAGGCGATTCCGTGGCTGGAGCGGGCCAAGAAAGCGCCGCGCTACGAGCCGCGGCAGTTCCCGTTCATGAACCTCGGCCGCATCTACCTCAAGCAGGGACGCTGGTGGGACGCGCTGCGGCAGTTCGAGGACGCCGTCCGGCTGGCGCCGGCCGATCCGGAGCCCGCCAAAGCCCTCCATTCGCTGCGCGGTCGCCTCAACTGACGCGGGGCCCTCGGCGCGCTGCCGGCTGAGCCGCGCGCGGCGATGCCTCGAGCCGCTGGCATCGCACTTGTACGTCCTGAAGTCATGACCCCCACAGAGCGCTCGTCCAGCGTGAGGAACCGGCCCGGTCGCCCCTATCCGCTCGGCGCCATCTGGGATGGCTCGGGTGTGAGCTTCGCCCTGTTCTCCGAGAATGCGACCGGCGTCGAGCTGTGCCTGTTCGACGACGCCGACGGCGAGACGCGCGTGCCCGTCGTCGAGAACACCGACCACGTCTGGCACGTCTACCTGCCGGACGCGCGGCCCGGCACGCGCTACGGTTACCGCGTGAGCGGGCCGTGGGAGCCGACCCAGGGCCACCGCTTCAACCCCGCGAAGCTGCTCCTCGACCCTTACGCGCGCGCCATCGACGGGACCATCACGTGGGGCGACTCGCTCTTCGCCTACGAGATCGGGGCGGGCGACGATGCCGATCTGAAGATCAACCGCTACGACAGCGCGGAGCACATGCCGAAGGCCATCGTCGTCGACACCGCGTTTACCTGGGGCGGCGACCGGCCGCTGCGGACCCCATGGAACGAGACGGTGATCTACGAAGCCCACGTCAAGGGCTTCACCCAGCGTCATCCCGACGTCCCCGAGAACCTGCGCGGCACGTACGCGGGGCTCACCGCGCCGGCCGCCCTCGAGCATCTCAAGACGCTTGGCGTGACGGCCGTGGAGCTGATGCCCGTTCACCAGTTCGTCTCGGACCGCTATCTGAAGCTGAAGGGCCTCAGCAACTACTGGGGCTACAACTCGATCGGCTTCTTCGCCCCCGACTTCCGCTACGCCTCCGCCAATCGTCAGGGGGCCCAGCTCAACGAGTTCAAGACGATGGTCAAGACGCTGCACGAGAACGGCATCGAGGTGATCCTCGACGTCGTCTACAACCACACCGCGGAGGGCAACCATCTCGGGCCGACGTTCTGCTTTCGCGGCATCGACAACGCCGCCTACTACCGGCTGAGCCCGGAGAACCGCCGGCACTACGTCGACTTCACCGGCTGCGGCAACACGCTGAACATGACCCATCCGCGAACGCTGCAGCTCATCATGGACAGCCTGCGGTACTGGGTGCAGGAGATGCACGTCGACGGCTTCCGCTTCGACCTGGCCTCCGCGCTGGCGCGCGAGCTGAACGACGTCGACCGGCTGGGCTCGTTCTTCGACATCATCCACCAGGACCCGGTGATCTCGCAGGCGAAGCTCATCGCCGAGCCGTGGGACCTCGGCGAAGGCGGCTACCAGGTCGGCAACTTCCCCAACCAGTGGGCCGAATGGAACGGCATCTACCGCGACAACGTGCGCGCCTACGGGAAGGGTGACGAGGGCCAGGCCGGCGGCATGGGGCACCGGCTCACCGGCTCCAGCGACCTCTATGGCCGCGGCGGCCGGCGGCCATACGCCTCGATCAACTTCGTCACCGCGCACGACGGCTTCACGCTCCACGATCTCGTCTCGCACGACAACAAGCACAACGAGGCCAACGGCGAGGACAACCGCGACGGCTCCGACCACAACATCTCCTGGAACCACGGGGTCGAGGGGCCGACCGACGACATCAAGATCACGGCACTGCGCGAGCGGCAGAAGCGGAATTTCCTGGCCACGCTGCTGCTCTCGCAGGGCGTGCCCATGCTGTGTGGCGGCGACGAGATCGGCCGCACGCAGCAGGGCAACAACAACGCCTACTGCCAGGACAACGAGATCTCCTGGCTGGACTGGAGCCTCGACGACGCCCGCAAGAGCTTATTGACCTTCGCGCGCCTCGTCACGCAGCTGCGCCGCAAGCATCCGGTCTTCCGCCGGCGCCAGTTCTTCTTCGGCCGGCCGATCCGCGGCTCCGAGGTGAAAGACCTCACGTGGTTCCGGTGCGACGGCAAGGAGATGACGCCGGACGACTGGACCAATCCGATCACCCGCTGCTTCGGCCTGCGCCTGGCCGGCGACGCGATCCTCGAGCGCGACGCGCTGGGCCAGCGCATCGTCGACGACACCTTCCTGGTCATGCTCAACGCCCACCACGAGCCGATCGGGTTCACGCTGCCCGTGCATCGCGACGACGTGCGCTGGGAGACGGTCCTCGACACGCGCGAGCCGACCGGCAAGACCAAGCGCCGCGCGATGCCAGGCGGCGAGACCTACGAGATGGAAGGGCGCTCGGTGGCCGTGCTGCGCCTGCGCCGCGAGAGCGCCAAGCGGGGCGGCGAGGAGGGCGACGACACCGAGGGCGACGAGGACGGCGAGCGCCGGGAGGCGTCGTCGGAGGCGGCCGAGACGAGCGCCCCGGCGTAGCCGCGGCGCTCTCCGGTCACACGCGCGTCGTGCGGCCGGCCCAGAAGGGCTCGCGGAGGAGGCGCTTGACGAGCTTGCCCGCGGTGTCGCGCGGGAACTCGTCGTGGAACGACACCTCGCGCGGCGTCTTGTAGTCGGCGAGGTGCGCGCGGCAGAACTCCATCAGCTCGCCCTCGCTGGCGCGACGGCCGGCCCGTAGCTGGATGGCCGCGTGCACGCGCTCACCCCACTCGGGATCGGGCACGCCGAACACCGCGGCATCCTCGACGGCCGGGTGGCGGTGCAGCGCGTCCTCGATCTCGGCCGGGTAGATGTTCACCCCGCCCGAGATGATCATGTCGCGCTTGCGATCGCAGATGTACACGAACCCCTCGTCGTCCATCCACGCCACGTCGCCGACCGACATCCACTCGCCGCGTGACGTCTGCGCGGTGGCCGCCGGGTTGCGGTAGTACTCGTCGAACACGCCCTCGTAGCGCCGCACGAACAGCTCGCCCGGCGTGCCCGTCGGCGTCGGGCGGCCGTCGTCGTCGAGCACCGCCAGCTCGACGCCGGGCGCGGCGCGACCACACGAGCCGGGCTTGCGCAGGACGTCCTCGGGGCGCAGCACGGTGTTCACGCCGAGCTCCGTCGAGCCGTAGAACTCGTAGAGCACGGGGCCGAACATCGCCAGCGCCTGCTCCTTCACGCGCATGGGACACGGGGCCGCGGCGATGACGAGCGAGCGCATGGACGACACGTCGTGGCGCGCGCGCACGTCGGCCGGCAGATCGACGATGCGCTTGAGCAGCGTCGGCGCCATGAACGTCGTCGTGCAGCGATGCCGCTCGATGACGCGCAGGGCGTCCTCGGGATCGAACTTGCGCATGACGACCACGGTGCCGCCGACCATCTGCGCGTAGAGCGCGAAGCCGCCGGGCGCCGAGTGATAGAGCGGACCGGCGACGAGATGAACCTGGTCGGCGTCGAGGCAGTTCAGCGCGGCGAGGCGCGGCAGCACCGAGCCGGGATCGATCACCCGCCGCAGGGCGCCCTTGGGCTTGCCGGTGGTCCCCGCGGTGTAGACCATCGAGCCGCCCACGGCCGCGGGCGCGGCCGGCGGCGTCTCGCTGCCCCGCGCGAGCAGGTCGTCGAGCGCGACCGCCCACGGCCGCCGCTCGGCGCCGAGCGTGATCCAGTGCTTGACGCGCGCGGCCTCGCGCACGCGTTCCGCCATCGGCAGGAACGCGTCGCCGACGAACACCGTGGTCGCGTCGGAGTTGTCGAGGATGTACGCCACCTCCTCCGCGGTGAGGCGGTGGTTCATCGGGACGCCGATGGCGCCCAGCGCGCGCAGGGCGGCCCCCGCGACGAGGTTCTCGAGCGCGTTGTGGGCGTACACGATGGCGTGCTGGCCGGCGCCGATGCCGAGGGCGCCGAGCGAGTGGGCGAGACGGTTCCGCGTTCGGAAAAATTGTTCCCACGTCAGCGATCGCTCGCCCTCCACGAGGGCGGGCCGGTGCGGGTGCTTCGCGGCGTACGCGGCGACGATGTCCATGGTGGCGAGAGTCTACCGCCGGCTGGCCCGGCTTGTGCACCCACAGGTCGCGATGGCCTCGAGCCGCCGCGATCCGCTCGGCCGCCTGCAGCCGCTCCTGCAGGTGGTCATCCTCGCCTTCGCCCTCTTCTGTCTCGGCATCGCCCAGGACGTCTTCATCCCGATCGCGCTGGCGATGCTGCTGACCTTCGTGCTCTCCCCGATCGTCGAGCGGCTGCAGCGCTGGCGGCTGCCGCGCGTCGTCGCCGTCGTCGTGACCGTCGCCTTCGCGGTTTCGGTGCTCGGCGGGCTCGGGTGGCTGCTCGTCTCGCAGGTGACGACGCTCGCGGAGGACCTGCCGCAGTACAAGCACAACATCACGGGCAAGATTCGCCAGGTGCGCCGCGTCGGCAAGTCGGACTCGCTCGAGAAGGCGCAGTCGACGGTCAAGGAGGTCATCGGCGAGCTGCAGAAGGACGGCGCGGCGCCGGCGAAGAAGCCGGCACAGCCGGTGGTCGTCGAGAAGCCGCCGCCGGCGGGGCTGGCCGGCCTGCGCGCGACGCTCGGACCCATCGCCGACGTGCTCGCGACGGTCGGGCTCGTCGTCGTGCTCGTGATCTTCATGCTGGTCGAGCGGCAGCGGCTGCTCGAACGCGTCATCCGGCTCGGCGGCACCGCCCGCGTCACGCTCACCACGAAGATTCTCACCGACGCCGCCGAGCGGATCGGCCACTACCTCCAGATGCAGTCGCTGATCAACACGGGCTTCGGCGTCGCGATCGGCTTCGGGCTCTTCCTCATCGGCGTGCCCTACGCGCTGCTCTTCGGCGTGCTCGCCGCCGTGCTGCGCTTCGTGCCGTACGTCGGCGCCTGGGTCGCCGCCGGCTCGGCGGCGCTCGTGAGCCTGGCCGTCTTCGACGGCTGGCGCGAGCCCGTCATGGTGCTCGTGCTCTTTGCGCTGGTGGAGCTCACGATTTACCTCGTGGTGGAGCCGCTGCTCTACAGCCACAGCGCCGGCGTGTCGCCGCTGGCGCTGCTCATCACGCTCGCGTTCTGGACGTGGCTGTGGGGGCCGATCGGCCTCATCCTCGGCACGCCGCTCACCGTCTGTCTGGTCGCGCTCGGCCGGCACGTGCCGGAGATGCAGTTCATCGTCGTGCTGTTCGGCGACGAGCCGGTGGTGACGACGGACGTTGCCGTCTACCAGCGCCTGCTCAAAGAGGACGAGCCCGGCGCCCGCGCGGTGCTGGAGGAGTATTGCAAGGCGCATCCGGCGGCCGACGTTCACGAAGAAGTGCTGCTGCCCGCCCTCGCGCGTGTGCGCCGGGACGCCGCGCGCGGCGCGCTGACCGCGCAGGAGGCGGCGTTCATCGCCGGCGCGATCCGGCGGCTCGTCGACGAGCTCGACGCCGCCGCGCAGCCCGCCGCGGGCGACGAGGCGGCCATCGCGCCGCCGGCGCCGGCCCTCGAGGCGCTGGGCTGTCCCGCGCGCGACGAGGTCGACGCCGCCGCGCTCCGTATGCTCGCCGGCCGCGTGGCCGCCGACGGCGTGCGGCTCGAGGTGGCCGACGCCGACCTGCTCGCGGCCGAGGTGCTCGAGCGGGTCGCGGCCACCGAGCCCGGCGTGGTCGTCGTCGCCTCGCTCGGCGCCAGCCCGCTCGGTCACGCGCGCTACCTGCTCAAGCGCCTGCGCGCCCGCTTCCCCGACCTGCCGCTGGTGGCCGCCTGCTGGAGCGTGCCCGACGACGTCGACGCGACGAGCGCGGCCCTGATCGACGCCGGCGCCACCGACGTGGCCACCACGCTTGGCGAGGCGCGCGAGCGGATCGTGCAATACCGGCGCGTGCGCGCCGAGCCCGCGCCCCCGCGCGCGGCGTGACCGCCTCCGGCGGCCGCGCTATGCTCGCCGCGTGCGTCGCTCCGCCGCGCTGCTACTCGTCCTGATCGCCCCGCTGTCGTCCGCGCACGCGCAGCCCGCGCGCTGGCGCGGCACCGGCGTGATCGTCGCGCTGCTGCCCGCGCCCTCGAGCCTGCACGCCACGCGGCCGGTGATCGTGCTCGTCCACGAGCCCATCGCCGGCCTGATGGAGGCGCGCATGTCGATGCCGTTCATCGCCGCCTCGGCCGATCTCTTCAAAGGCTTCGCGGTCGGCGATCACGTCGCCTTCGCGCTGGCGGAAACGCCCGATGCGCTCCTGGTCGTAAGCCTGCAACGACTATGAAGTTGGGGGGCCCCGAGATGGCCCCCCAAACCCCCCAACGCTCGGAAGCGCGCCGGGGGACCCGTCGCGCTCCTCGGTCACCGCCCCCCAGACCCAACGCTCGGAGCGGGGCTCAGCGCGGCAGGCGGCGCAGGAAGGCGGCGATGGCGCGGCCGATCTCCGCCGGGGAGTCCTCCTGCACGAAGTGGCTGCCGCGCACGGTGACTTCCTGCTGGTTCGGCCAGCGACGGCAGAACTCGCGCTGCGCGCCGACGAGGATCGAGCCCGGCTCGGCGTTGACGAACAGCTTGGGCAGCGGGCTCGTCGACAGCCACTCGCCGTAGGCGGAGACGATCGCGGCCACGTCGGCGGGCTCGCCGTCGATCGGAATCTCGCGCGGCCACGTCAGGGTCGGCCGCCGCGACTCGCCGGGCTGGCGGAACGGCTCGCGGTACTTGTCCATCGCCTCGTGCGTCAGCCCGCGCAGGACGCTCGCGGGGAGGATGCGCTCCACGAACACGTTCTTGTCGAGCACCATCTCCTCGCCGGCGGGGGAGCGGAGGGCCTGAAAGATCTTGCGGGCGGCCTCGGGCCACTCCTCCCACGTCACCGGCCGCACGATCGCCTCCATGTAGACGAGCGCGCGGACCCGCTCGGGATGGCGGCGCGCCCAGTGGAAGCCGAGCGCCGAGCCCCAGTCGTGCACCACGAGCGTCACGTCGCGCAGCGCGAGCGCCTCGAACCACGCGTCGAGGTACCGGGCGTGATCCGCGAAGCGATAGCTTCCGCCCGGCGCCTTGCCCGAGCGGCCCATGCCGATCAAGTCGGGCGCCAGGCAGCGGCCCGCGCTCTGGAGCACCGGGATGACGTTGCGCCACAGATAGGACGACGTCGGATTGCCGTGCAGGAAGACGATCGGCACGCCGACGCCGACCTCCACGTAGGCCATGAAGCTGTCGAGGACGGGCACGCGCCGCCGTTCGTAGAAGTCCGCCGCCGAGACCGGATCCACCACGGGCCGACATTATAATCGCTGCGCCGGTACGCTCGCTGCCGCCGGCATCCCTGGCCGGTCCGGAGAATGCAATGGCACGCTGGCTCGTCGGCACGAGCGGGTACGTCTATCGCGACTGGCGGCGGCGCTTCTATCCGCAGGCGCTGGGCGCGGACGGCTGGCTGCCGTACTACGCGGCGACCTTCGACACCGTCGAGCTCAACAACGACGGCCGCGCGGCGGCGGTGCGCAATGCGCGCCGGCTGGCGGAGCTGCTCCGGACGCGGGCGCATCGCCGCGCCGCATGAGGACGCTCCAGACCCGCTGCTGCGTCGCGGGCGGCGGCCCGGCCGGGATGATGCTGGGTCTGCTGCTCGCGCGCGCCGGCGTCGACGTCGTCGTGCTGGAGAAGCACGCCGACTTCCTGCGCGACTTCCGCGGCGACACGATCCACCCCTCCACGCTGGAGGTCGTGCACGAGCTCGGGCTCCTCCAGGAGTTCCTCGCGCTGCCCCACCAGGAGATCCGGGAGCTGACCGGGATCGTGGGCGACGAGCCGATCGTCATCGCCGACTTCGGCCATCTGCCCGTGCGCTGCCCGTTCATCGCCTTCATGCCGCAGTGGGACTTTCTCGATTTCCTCGCGCGCCACGCCCGCCGCTTTCCCGGCTTCGCGCTGCACATGAGCACGGGCGTCGCCGACCTGCTCTCCCATGACGGCCGCGTGGCCGGCGTGCGGGCGACGACGCCCGACGGGCCCCTGGAGATCCGCGCCGACCTCGTCGTCGGCGCCGACGGCCGCGACTCGACGGTTCGTGCGGCGGCCGGGCTGCGCGTGAAAACGCTCGGCGCGCCGATGGACGTGCTGTGGTTCCGGCTGCCGAAGACCATGACCACCCCGCAGATCCTCGGCCGCATCGAGGCGGGACGCATCTTCATCAGGCTCGATCGCGGCGACTACTGGCAGTGCGGCTTCGTGATCGCCAAGGGCACGCTGGACGAGATTCGCGCGCGCGGGCTCGAGGCGTTCCGCGCCGATGTCGCGCGGCTCGTCGGCGCGCCGCTCGCTCCCGGCGTGCTGCGCGACTGGGACGACGTGAAGCTGCTCACCGTGCGCGTGGATCGGCTCGAGACGTGGTTCCGGCCGGGCCTGCTCTGCATCGGCGACGCCGCGCACGCGATGTCGCCCGTGGGCGGCGTCGGCATCAACCTCGCGATCCAGGACGCGGTGGCCGCGGCCAACCTCCTCGCGGCGCCGCTGCGCGCGGGACGCGTGGGCGTCGAGGACCTCGCGCGCGTGCAACGGCGTCGCGACTGGCCCACGCGCGTGACGCAGCGGATCCAGGTGCTCGTCCAGGACCGGATCGTGCGGCGCGTGCTGCAGAGCCGCCGCCCGTTGCGGCCGCCGCTCGCCGTGCGGCTGCTCGTGCGATTCCCCGGCCTGCGCCGGCTGCCGGGCCGGCTGGTCGGGCTGGGAATCCGGCCCGAGCACGTCCGGGTCTGACCGATTACGCCGCGCAAACTCGCGATGATTCAGGGTTGTAAGTTCCACACGGCCGACTGGGAAATTGTCTTCCCTTCGACCCCGCGGCATGTGAAAATCGGCGCGGGGTATGAAAGCGATTTCCCACCGGTTCGGCGTCGCGGCGCTCCTGTCGATCGTCGTTCTTGCAACCTGTGGCGCGGCCCGTGTCGTCATTCCGTTCACGGTCGATCCAGCCACCGTCGCGGTCCCGCGCGATGCGCGCTCGCTCAGCACGCACGAGGCGGCGGTACGCGGGCTGACGGCGATCCTCGTGCGCGATCTCGGACTGCCGATGCCCGCCACGTTCACGCTCTACGTCTACGGCGGACGCCAGACGTTCGAGCAGGGACTCGTGCAGGACGCGCAGGTCGCGCCCGCGCGCGCCGCCGAGCTCTCGGAATTCGCGGTCGGCATCGGCAAGCGACGCCAGCTGCTGCTCAACGACGACGGCGCGCAGCCGCGCGGCCGGGAGTGGCTGCGTCTGATCGCGCACGAGCTCGCGCACGTCTCGCAGATCGAGATGGCCGGCGGCGAGGGGCGCGCCGAGCAGTGGCTGGCCGAGGGGATGGCGGAGTGGGTGGCCTTCACGTCGCTCGAGCAGCTCG
>WNEW01000238.1_pt1 | contig 26332 bp, 22 predicted proteins | sample 5399891 | NCBI WGS metagenome assembly WNEW01 (sample SAMN13153336, study PRJNA577476) | soil metagenome | isolation source: 40 cm grassland meadow soil pre-rain plot 5 | place: USA:California | collected 2015-09-08 | reverse complement strand
GACGTCCTCCAGACCGAATTCGCTCGAAGATTCGGCTGATCAGCTCTCCGATGGAGAGCCCGGTGAAAGGGATTTCTTTCCGGGATAATCCAAAAGATAGGGCAAATTCGGCCAGGGTTCTATATTCTGTTCCTGCGATTCTCGTGTTTACGTATGATACCGCAAGTGTGGACTCCGAGGTCTCGGCTTGAAGTCTTCCCAGTACATACTTCGCCACGGCAGTCTTTCCAGTACCTGTCTTTCCGTATAGGAGGAGGTTAGATGGTTTCGAGCCGTGAAGGACTGGCGCAAGGACTTCGGCGACCCCGTTGAGTTGGTTCTCTCTGAAAGGAAGTTTGTCCGGAACGTACTCGGGGGTGAGCACCTTTCTGTTGACGAATAGGGCCTTGCCTTCTTTGGCTCTCCTGAAGATTGAATCGACCTTTTCGGCCATTCATATTTCAGTGGAAACACTGGTTAGATAAGCTCTCCGCCCCATCATTTCCGGTGCTACAGGTGAACGGTTTCGTGGCTGTTAGAATTGCACGGCACGTAGCCCGTTCTTGGTTGAAGAACGATCAAGATAAGCCAAGATGTCTAATATTCGAAACCAAGCATCGCAGCCTCGTCCACAACGGTCGGTTCCATACCGAGTTTTTTTCCACTGGAAAGAGAGGGGTCGGGGGTGCATAGTGAACCAGAGTGAACTAGACCCCAGAGCGAGATGACAGCAGACCCCAATGTTTCCACTGGAACAACTCTACGCCTTTGGTCCAAGAGGGGGTCGATTCTCGCTCCTATAGTGCAAAACAAGCCGTTACAGAGGCGTTCGCAGACGGAGTCTAGTGAACACCTGTGAACTCTCCAGAATCTCTCATTGTGTGGTCAAAGATTCTTGTTGCATAGTTCACAAGTTCACACCCAGAGTGCCTTAAATCAGCCTTACAAGGGGAGGTGTTCACCGACTTGCGAAAGAGGGTCAAGATCGAACTCCAAGATGATGAAGGAACGAAGTACACTCTGGCCCTCGAAGGGAAGCTGTCGAGAGAGAAGGTGATGAAAGTCATGGACTTGATGGAGATGATAAACGTCCCAGTCGAAGATGGTCATGGACCCACACCGAGTCAAGACACTTTTTTCGGGAAACTGTACGGTCTGATTGAAACATCGTTCCCTGGCGGCGAGTTTTCTTCCTCCGACGTAGCTCAGGAATTCGAGGAAAGATACGGCTTGCCAGTGAGGCTCGCCACAGTCTCCACGTACCTTTCTCGGCTTGCTAATAAGAATCATTTACGGCGCGAAAAATTTGGCAATTCGTGGGTGTATCGGAGAGTCTATCTGAAGACTGCTCAGCTCGCCGACAGGTAACGACGTCCCTCTTCCGTTAGTTCATACACAAAGGGTTTCTTCTCGTCAGCTCGAGAAACGAGGCGCCGTTCGAAGAGAGTCTTCATCAATCTGGCGGAGTGCTCTCGAGATTTTTTCACGAGCGTCTTGATTTCAATCGAGGTCCGGGGACGCTCTAAGAGGAGCTGGAGTACGACGCGTTCTGTTGGTTCCAGGCCCTCCTTTGTTGGTGCGGCGGGCTCCGTCTCCTCCCTTCGGTCCTCCTTCAGTTCCGTCTCCGGCTGTGGCTGCAACTCCACCTTTGTAGTCCGGAAGGGTGTGCGTTCCTTTGTGGCTGTAAGCACTTGCGCTTCGGCTAACCTTGATTCATAGACTTCGAACTTCGTCATAAGATCAAGAATCCTCTCGTCCTGCTTCTTGAGGCGAGAATCCAAGGCGTTCCAGATGTCGCGACCGAGCTCGGTAGATTCTGCAACCTTCGCCGTAAGATTCCTGTACCTGGACAGGAGAACCCAACTTAACACTACGAAGAAACCGCTTATCCCTGCCGCAAAGTATGTGATTACGTCGCCGTCCAAGGACGCCCCAGCTGTGATGTTACACGATTATAAAGCATGTCACTCAATCACGACTCTCCTCACAATCTCGCGAATCACATCCAGAAGCTCCTCTTGGTGAGCCTCGTCAGGTTCAAAGCTTGACGGGAGGATTTCGATGAGGCGCTTGAGCTCTTCGCCGCGAATTAGACCCAAGTTCAAGCCAACAATCACTGTCCAGATGGCAGAATGAAGGTTTCGCAAAGCCTGATCGAGTACCCTGTGATACGTTCCTACCTTGACCGGGTGTGGTGTCCTCAGATTTGCCGCTTCTTTCGAGCTGATTTCGCCGCGAAGCACTCTTTGATGCAATTGAAGCGATTCGATTTGTGCTTCAGTCAGGGCGGATAACCTTCCCAGCTTTCTTGCGTACTCGTACCCCATAACTGAATGACATAATACAAGTTGGTATTAAAAACTCCCGCTACCTGAACTACAGTTATTGCACCTTTCTTATCTCGAATACACTATTTAGACGCACAAATACATGGTAAACAGTAATTTTCGATAAAGCTTTACCGGTGTAGAGGATAAAGCGGGTACGATACTGTGGACAAAACCAAATCTGATTGCGCACTTACCACGAATGTTTTATCTGTCGCTTGTAAAGTCCTGCCCGGGAAGATGGGTCGCAGAAGAAGGAAGACTTTGCGGGTTGTAAAGAGATCGCTCCCGAAGGTATTTGCGTGCCCTCGTTGCGGGATGTTGACTGTACGTATCACATCACATCAAGACGAGACCTCACAAGACACGGTGTTCATGGTGGCGTGTGGCAACACTGGTTGTGGGCTACGTCGAGAACTAAGGTACCCCACACGCCGCGCAGAAATAGATGTATACAACACATTTGTAGACGACTTCGCGCGAGCAGGCGCTTAGTTTGCAGCCTGGAAGAATCGAATCTTTACTTCTTTCGAGGGCCCAAAAAACAGGAAGCATCTGTGCAGCGTTGATTGACCCGGAGGATTTCACAGCCTCGGAAGCCGCGACAGTCGCAACCGCCTCGCAGCGGGCAGGCGTCTCAGCGATTCTGGTTGGAGGCTCGACGGTAGCGGATCAGCGGCAACTCGACTCGGTTGTGACGAGGATAAAGAAGAGCGTGAGATGCCCTGTGATTCTGTTTCCAGGTAACATCACAGGCGTATCGCACTACGCGGACGCAATACTCTTCAGCAGTCTCCTGAACTCTACCAATCCTTACTTCATAATCGGCGCTCAAGCGTTGGGGGCTCTGAAAGTGTACAAGAGTCAACTGGAAAGCATTCCCATGGGATATCTGGTATTTGGGAGCGCCAGCAGCACGAGCTTCGTTGGGCAGGCGAACGGTATCCCATTCGATAAGCCGAGCCTAGCTGTAATGTATTCACTGGCGGCGCAGTATCTGGGGATGAGGACACTATACTTGGAAGCGGGGAGCGGCTCGTCAGAGACAGTGCCTCCCGAAACAATCAAGACGGTTCGGAAACACTACTCGGGGCTCTTGATAGTCGGTGGTGGCATCACATCACAAGACAGAGCCAAGGAAATATCACGAGCCGGCGCCGATATGATTGTTGTTGGCAACCTTCTCAAGAAGGATGATTTTGAGCCGATCCTAACGGGCATTATCGAAAGCATAAGGCACGGATAGGCGGGAAACGCAAAAGAAAATGTCTCTCCGCCATCTCTATCGACTCCACCTTGTGAGATAGAAGAGAGCACGTCACATATCACATAATTTTTGTCCGTCACAGTTGACGTGCTTCACTGCAGACTTAATCCCACTAGAGACGCACGATTGTATCTCGACAGCCGAAGAGGCTCCCGTAGGGGTCCTCTTCTCCTTCATCATAACCATCTTTGAAATTGTCAGGGTAAAACACTACAACGCTTATTTCTTCGTCTCCTTCCTCTCTCTTCTACATATAACTGCCTCATATCCAAGATGAACCTCTCAAGAAGGAGGGTTGCGAACGAATCCTGACGAACATCGTCAAAGGCATAAGACACAGATAGGGGAGGAGCGCAGAGGGAGCTTCAATGCCATTCGACGCCAAGTCCGCTTGGGAACGGTCTAAACAACTCGCGCCCTTTCCTGACCATCTGAACCCATACTACGAGGACATCCTCTCCCAGTACGAACAAGCTTACAGCATCGCAGAAATCGGCAGGTCGAGAGGCCACGACCCCAACTACAGCGTGGAGCCTAGGACGGTCTTCGACCTCGCGGACAGGGTGAACGAGATGCTCGGCCTGGACCAATTCGAGGGGCTCGCGGAGCGCCTGAGAATCCTTCTCACGACAACGAGCAAGGAGAAAGCCGCCATCAACATCTCTCAGGAGATAGCGCTGGGGAAGTTCGGAAGAATGGATACCGCCAAGGCACTCGAGTACGGCGTCAGAGCGGGCCTCGCAGTCATAACCGACGGAGTCACGGTAGCACCCATTCAAGGAATCTATACCGTCTCAGTGAAGCAAAATGATGACAACAGCAGCTACGCGTCCGTGTCGTATGCAGGCCCAATGCGGTCTGCCGGGGGAACCGAGGCGGCCTTCTCACTCGTGATAGCCGACCTGACGGCAAAGAAACTCGGCCTGTCGAGTTACAGGGCGAGAGAGGAAGAGATAGGCAGATACACCGAGGAACTCCGTGTCTACGAAAGAGAAGTTGGGAATTTTCAGTACAGGGTGACCGATGAAGATGTAAGGTCAGCAATATCCAACCTTCCAGTGGAGATTGACGGAGTCGAAACAGATCCCGTGGAGGTAGTCGTTCATAGAAACCTGAGCAGGGTCGGAACCGATCGCGTCAGAGGCGGGGCTCTGAGGGTGCTGAACGATGGGGTGGTCGGGAGGGCCCATAAACTGGAGAAGAAACTGGCGAGCTTGAACGTCTCGGGTTGGGAGTGGCTGGAACAGCTAGGGGGTGGGACGCAACAATCTTCCAGCGAGACTGAGCACGCAGGTGCTCACTTTGAGGAAGTGATCTCTGGCAGAGCGGTCCTCTCGTCTCCCGGAAGAATGGGAGGCTTCAGGTTGAGGTATGGGCGCTCCTTTAACACCGGCCTCTCAACGATCGGAATCCATCCCGCGCTGCCCACACTCCTGGACTTTCCGGTTGTGGTGGGGACGCAAGTCAAGGTAGACCAGCCCGGGAAGGCCGCGACAATAGCTTTCGTGGACAGCATAGAGGGGCCCACGGTTCTGCTAAGAGACGGTTCCGTCAGAAGGATAGACAGTGCTGAGCAAGCGGAGGAGGTTCGAGGCGAGCTCGCTAAAGTAATCGACCTAGGAGACGTGCTAATCAGCTTTGGGGACTTCTTGGAGAGCAACAAGAACCTCCCCCCATCGCCATACGTTGTCGGGTGGTGGGCGCAAGATGTCGAAAACGCCTCCCTCTCGCTATCAAAGAGACAGAGCCCCGGTGAGGATCGAATCTACAAAGAAATTCTGGAAAGAATAACAGCCGACCCCTCCCTGGGGATCTCGGCCAGGGAAGCACTGACACTCTCCAAAGAGTTGAACGTGCCCCTCCACCCTCGGTTCTCCTACCGTTTCGACCGCCTCTCCGCGACCGAGCTGCTTGAGGTCCGACGGGCTTCTCATTACGCGAACGACCGTGTTGAGGTAGACATTACATCACATCGCGTGAAGCTGCTACTAGAACGGACATTACTTCCGCATAGAGTGGAGGGCGGCGTTGCGCTGGTTGAAGGCGACGACGCAGTAATCCTCGCCCATCTCTTCGCTTTGGATTCAGCCGTGCCACCCTCGGAAGATTACAGAGACGCTGCAGATATGATTAGGGGCCTCTCAGGAATCAGAATCGGAAGGCAGACGACAGCTACCGTCGGCGTACGCGTCGGGAGGCCGGAGAAGGCAATGCTAAGGCATCTCAAACCGCCGGTGCACACTCTCTTCCCAGTCGGCCCGGGCGGCGGGCCTTCGCGAAATCTTCTCACAGCGGTTGGCAAGGGCGAAACGGTCGAGGTCGACATCGTCAACCTCGTTTGTCCTTCATGCGGTGCCCGCCGCACCTCGATCAGATGCGACCAGTGCGGCGAGGCGACACAGAGATTTCTCACATGTCCGCGCTGCAACAAAGACACGAACGATTCGGTCTGTCCGAGCTGCAAGATTAAGACCGTGACTCATTCCAGAACGAGGTTCAACCTCAGGAGCAAGGTGGAATTCGCGATCAGAAGAGTTCCGCACGACCCGTCGAAACCCGTCAAAGGCGTTCGCGGTTTGACCAGCCAGTCGAAGACGCCGGAGGCGCTGGAGAAGGGTATCATCCGAAGCAATAACAGCGTCTATGTATACAAGGACGGGACGATGAGAATCGACATCACAAATGCCCCGCTAACTCACTTTAGACCCAGAGACATCAAGACCGACCTGCATACGCTATCGAGGTTAGGCTATACCGAAGACTACAGAGGCGAGCGGTTGACGAGAATAGACCAAATCTTAGAAATCAAGCCTCAAGACGTGATTCTCCCCATCGATATCGCAGACGACCTCGTCCGCATGGCGAATTTCATCGATGAAGAACTCGCCACACTCTACAACATCAAACCGTTCTACGAGGCAAAGAAGGCTTCCGACCTGATTGGAAGGATTGTCATCGGATTGGCCCCCCACACATCGGTCGGAGTGGCCGGTCGCATGATTGGTTTCGCGTCTACTCAGGTCTGTTTTGCCAGTCCATGCTGGCACGCCGCAAAGAGGCGTGACTGCGATGGAGACGGTGACTCGCTTTTGCTCCTCCTCGACACACTACTCAACTTCTCAACGGAATACATACCCGACCAGATCGGTGGGTTGATGGACACCCCTCTCCTTATACAGCCGGTCGTAATTCCAGCCGAGGTAGACAATCAGGCGCATAACTTCGATATCGCTTCGAGATATCCCAGAGAATTCTATGAAGCAACCCAGAACTATCCACCCGCCGCGTCACTGGAACCGATGGTGGAAACGATAGGAAGAAGGCTCGCGGGCGAGAGACAGTTCTTCGGGTTCGGTTTTACCCACGCCACCTCCTCTATTACAATAAAACGTTCCAGAGGAGCATACTCCACCCTGAGAACCTTGGCAGAGAAGATCGCGAAACAGATAGAAGTGGCTGACAAGATTGAAGCCGTGTCAACGAAAGAAGTCGTCGAATCGATAATCAGAACCCATCTGATAAGGGACGTGATGGGAAACACGAAGAAGTATGCCTCGCAGGCCTTCAAGTGTAAGGGTTGTGGCGCGACGTATAGAAGACCACCAATCTCAAGTCGCTGTGACATCTGCGGCAGCGAACTACGTGAGACACTGACTCAGGCATCCGTGGAGAAATATTTGGCTACAGCGCAGAGGCTCGCGAGAGACTACAACGTAGACGAGTACCTGAAGAGCCGTCTCGAGATGGCCCAGAGGGAACTAGACCAGCTCTTCCCGGGTAGAGGGAGGTCGACCCAGACGGAACTCACGGAATTCGCGAACTCTAGCTAAAGAAATAAGCAGGTGACGACCTGAAGGAATACTTGACGGTCCTGAAGGGGGCTCTAAGTTCGTGGATTCTCCTTCTGACTTCTCGCCCTCTTTCAGTCGAAAGTCCGAGATGAATTATCTCGGCGACATCGATCATATCACCCCTTCTCATTCCCAGTCGCGTCAGCTCCGAGACACCGAGCCTCACCCCGCCCGGGTTGGTGTAATGGCGACCCGCCTGCAGGTCTCCGGGGATCAACTGCCTGTTGACAATGATGTTCATCTCCTCGAGTTTGCGCTCCATGGCACCGCCGTCCCCGTACTTGGTCACATCAAGGGCAACCTGATGCGACCTCGTGAACCCGTTCTTCTCACCTAGTACGACCTCACCCAATTCCGAGAGGTGCTCTGCCAGAGCTCTCGCGTTGTTTACTACGTCCCTTGCGTAAGCTTGGCCGAACCTCAGGAACTCCGCGAACGCGAGGGCCTTCCCCGCAACGTTGTGCAGGTGGTGGTTACTTGTCGTCCCCGGAAAGACCGCCTTCTTAATCTCCTCGGAAAGCCTCAGACTGCTCGCGATAGCGCCACCCTGCGGCCCAAACAGCGTCTTGTGAGTGCTGAACGTCATCACTTCTGCGCCCTCCCTGAGCGGGTCCTGGAACTGCCCACCCGCCACCAACCCAGCGACATGCGCCGCGTCGTAACAGACTAGGCCCCCGGCTTCACTCACCGCTTCACTCAATTCTCTAACGGGATGAGGAAACAAGAAGAGGCTACCTCCAAACATTGCCATCTTCACGACCTTGCCCGCCTCGTGCAGCTTGGACATCCTTCTTTTTGTTTCATCCACATCGATATTCATCTCACCCTTATCGAACGCGAAATACTCAATCTCAAGGCCGTGGACGAGTCCCGCAGAGCCGGAAAACTCCTTCTTTCCCGTAGATATGTGGCCGCCGTTGGGGATCGAAAGCGCGAACATGATATCCCCTGGAGAGGTGAATGCCGAGTAGACCGCCAAGTTCGCCCCGACTCCCGAGGTCGGCCTTACATCGACAAATTCGGCCCTGAAGAGCTTCCTGGCCATCTCGATTGCGAGAAGTTCGACCTCGTCTATGTACTTGCAGCCGGCATAGACGCGCTCCCCCGGCCAACCCTCTGCGTATCTATGTCCCAAGTCTGATGAAAGAACTTCGCGAACCCGTTTCGATGTCACATTCTCGCTCGCTATCATCGGTAGGCTGTCGGCGAACCAACGCTCGTGCTCCCTGACAAGACGGAGAATCTTGCTGTACGCTTCACTACCCCTCGGCATGCCGACAAACTAGCGGATTCTGGGTTCTGTTAAGTTGTCGGTCGAGGCATTAATCCGAGCATCTCGTCAGCCTACAACTTAACTGGGCAGAAGACGCTACGCTTAAGAACCTTCATCGAAGATGATGAATTGCGATGAGCGGCAAGAAGAAGGGCAATCCCCTTCCCGCATCGAGCGCGGGACTACTGACGTTCTTCAACGAGGCGACAGAGGGAATCAAGATCAAGCCTGAGCTAGTCATGGCTTTCTCCATAACTCTGGTAATTACATCGCTTATCATGAATCAGATATTCCGCTGACCCAGTGTCTTTGTTGTCCTCTTCTTCGACAGAGGAGCTTGCAAGAAGGTACACGAGTCTTTTCTCCCTCCCTTCATCCACGAGTCTCGTCACATACCTAGGAGTCTCGGCAGTCCTGCTCGCCCTATCGTTTGACAGGCTACATCTCGACTTGATTTCGACCCTATTAGGCCTCGCGACGACATTCACCTCGACACTCGTACTCCAATACCTAATCAAGGTCGTAGAACCGAGTTCGATTGCGACGCCGAGAAGGGTGAGCGCGATGATCCTCTCTGGGACTCTCATCTGGCTATTTGCCGTCGCTGCCGAGCTGTTCTACGTCTCTCTCTTCAAGTCAATTCAGAACCTGGTGACAATATCATTTGGCGCCTTTCTGGTCTTTGCTTTCGAGTTCGTGGTAATCAATGGGGCCTTTGTGGAGAAGACGAGGTTCGCCGGACCTCTATCGATCATACATCCAACACTCGTCTTCCTGTGGTCGGGAACTCTCGCCAGGGTTTCTATGCTAGGGGTCGGAGCAGGGGCCATCGTAGTCGCACTCGCTTTCGTCTTTATTTACAAGCTGAAAGCAATACGAACCCTCACCAACGACTCTGCGATCCACACCCTCCAGGCGTTCCTTAAGACTTGGGCTGCGCACAACCCTGAAGAACTGGAGAGAGCTCTTTCGCGCTACTCGGTTGAAGAATCTATCGGAACTAGGGTGATAAAGTTTGAAGCGCCGAAGAAGCAACCCACCCTGGTCCTCTCAGGGATACACCCCGGTCCTTTCTTTCCCGTCGGGAGCTATAATCTACCAGAGCTATTCTTTGAAAAGTTCGACGCCGAACAAATGACCGCTCTGACGATGCATCGCCCTGGCGGTCATGAAAAGAATCTTCCGACCCGGGACGAGTGCGTTCGATACGCCAGCGAAACAGCAACCCTTGCCGCCGGCATTCAGACCAAGAATCAGCCCGCGGACATGCGAGGGCCGGTTCTGGCCAAGATAGACGATTTTAGCACCGCCTGTATCGCTCTCGGCAATCAGGCCCTTGTCATAGTCTCCTCCTCCCCCCTGAGCTCTGACGACATAACATACTCCGTAGAGGGAACGCTAGCCTCGGTGGCGAAAGAATTCGGTTTCGAGGTCTCCATTGTGGACGCCCACAATTCAATTGGTAGCAAAAAAGTAAAATTCGAAATTACAAGCGACCGTCCTTGGCGTGACCTCATCGAGAGGTTGAGACGAGAAGAAGAGCATGAATTTCGCGTCGGCTTTGCCCATTCGTCCGAGGCGGAGTTCAGCCACGGGCCAGACATAAGCGACGCCGGAGTGGGAGTTTTGGCATTCGAGGTTGAAAAGACCAAATGGGCGCTCGTTCTCGTGGACTCGAACAACGCAAATTCTGGGTCGAAGGAAGAAGTGAAACTGAAGCTAGAGAGCGCGGGGTTCAGGCTGATTGAGCTTTGCACCTCGGACTCTCACAACCTCGCAGCCCGCGGAGTCGCGATGGAGCGCGGTTATTTCGCACTGGGCGAAGCAACCCCGATATCCGACGTCGCATCCTACGTTGTCAAGCTCGCTCAGATCGCGGAGAGCCGGCTCTCATATCGTAGATATGGAATAGGCGAGTTTGTCAGCAAGGTCCACGTTTTCGGCGCCAAAGCAATAGAGGATTTCGCATTGCTCGCTCGACGCAGCTCGACCTTTGCGAAGAGGTTCGTCATGGTAGCAGTACCGCTGACGCTCGCCCTACTAATCCTGACGATCATATCAGATTGACCCCATTTCTCCTGCACAAGCCCTTCCAGAGCAAAAGATTTTAGATTTCCCTAAGCAGAAGACAGTGGTCGAGACTTCGGGAGTCGGGTTCATAATAGGAATAGAAGGCATAGACGCGGCCGGAAAACGCACCCAGAGCTCTCTCCTGCGCTCATGGCTGATTAGGAGAGGGATACGAACTGAAATTCTTTCATTTCCGGATTACACCACACATCTCGGCATGGAGCTCAAGAAGTTCCTAGCAGGTGAGAGAGACTACTCTCCCCACCTAAGCCACATACTCTTCGCAGCGAATCGCTGGGAGAAGCGCGAAACGATAGAAAATTACCTCTCCCACGGAAAAGTGGTGATTGTGGATAGGTATACTGAGTCGAACCTGGTATACGGAGTTGCCAACGGTCTCCCCCTCGATTGGCTTGTCAATCTGGAGGAAGGATTACCGAAAGCAAGTCTGGTGCTCGTTCTGGATGCCCCGACCGGGAAGCTCTTCGACCGCCGAGGCCACCTCAAGGACAGGTATGAAGGAGACCTCACACTGCAGGAAAGGGCTAGAAAGACCTACCTCGAACTGGCGGGGCGCTTCGGGTGGGTCGTCATCAACGCAGACGAAGGGTCACAATCCGTCCAGATGTCGATTGTGAAGGCGGTCTCTCAGCACCTCTCGGTCAAGACCGGTCAAACGATTTAAACACGAAGCGGCAACACACCCCCATTGATACTGAAGCCCATAGCCGAGATAAGGGACCCAGTTCACGGATACGTTAAGATAACCGAGGTCGAGCGTGACCTAATCGATTCGCCCTTCATACAGAGGCTAAGGCGGATTCATCAACTCGCAGGAGCCTACCTGGTGTACCCGGGGGCGGTTCATTCTCGTTTCGAACACGTGGTCGGAACAATGAATGTGGCGGGGATGATTGCCGAGTCCCTCTCAAAGAGAACTGGTGTAGTCAACGACGAGATTCAGGAGGTCAGACTCGCCGCTCTCCTACACGACGCGGGGCACGGCCCGTTCTCGCACATGTATGAAGAAGTCTTGACCGAAAAGACGGACCTTACGCACGAAGACATATCACAACGGGTAATCCTCGAAACTTCAATCAAGGACATACTCGAGAAGCACGGCTTCTCACCCAAAAAAATGTCGGAGTTCTGCGTCGGGAAGCAGACAACCAAACCTCCCTACATGAACGAGATCATAGCTGGCGGCCACAGCGCGGACATAATGGACTATCTGTTGCGTGACTCCTACTTTACCGGGGTCGAGTACGGCAGAGTAGACATCTACCGTGTCATCGACTCGCTTTACGTGGTAGACAACCACCTAGCCCTAGACAACGCGGCGCTCTACGCTTTCGAGGCTCTACTCATCGCGAGATACGAGATGTTCAAGGCCGTCTACTTCCACAGGACTGTACGGGCCGCGGAGTTGATGCTCGTCCACTCCATGACGCTCGCAGACGAAGTCCTCCACCTGACAGACCTCTCGGAGATGAACGACTACTTGGAATTGACCGACGAGATAGTGCTTCAGAAGCTGGCTAATCTAGACGGCGACACCACGAACCTGCGGGAGGCGAGGCGGTTGGCTAACGACTTCAGAAACAGGAAGTTAATCAAATGCGTCTTCGAACGAGTGATTCAAAGAAGGGATCGGACGGTGGATCAGCTCTTCGGCAAGAGCAGGGTAAGGAACCAGGTCGTCCTCGATTTGGCAGAGAAAGCCAGCGTGGATCCGATACACATCTACTTGGACGTCCCGACGACGCCTTCCGTTCCATACACTTCTTCGAGGGAGGCGCTACGTTCGATTACGCTGGTATACGACGACGCCAAGAAGATGCGTACCAAGACCGTACCGATAGAGGACCTCCCACTTGTCGGGTCGATAACAGGCTTCGTTGACATCCTCCGCGTCTACACGGGCACCGAAGACAGAGAGAAGGTAGCAAAGGCAACGACCGCACTCTTCGACAACGAGGGTTTCATGACCCGGATTTCCGTCTAGACAGAATTCCTCTGTCCTAAAATACTCAATCAGAATAGAATCTTGTGCTACTCGAGGATTTCTTCGCGTACGATTCCTTTCGCCCAGGCCAGCGGGAACTCGCACTAAGAGTCTATCAGACCTGCAAGGATCGTCGTTATCTGGTGGCGGAGGCGATGAGCGGCCTGGGAAAGACGGCGGCCGTCCTCTGCGGTACGCTCCTCGCCGCGAGGGAGGAGAACCTACGCGTGCTCTACGCATGCAGGACGAAGAGAGAGGTGACCCGAGTAGTCGAGGAGCTCTCTCAGTTGCAGACTCGAAGAGCGCTCAAGGCAGGATACCTCTTTTCGAAGTATGACTACTGCCTCCTGATGAGGCGCTCGAGCCGCCCCGTCCCCCCCGAGTCCTTCAAGTGGTACTGCAACTTCAACGTCAGTAACAACCTCTGTTCCTACTTTCTGAACCTGAGTCTCCTTGGTGAAGAGCTGACAGACGCTGTGAAAGACACCTCCTCCCACATCCCGATTCACAGCAGCCTCTTGGAACGCGGAGAGAGGCTCCACGTATGCCCGTACGAGCTGGGAAGACTCGCCACCGTCCAAGCCGACATCACGGTCATCCCCTACCAGTACCTCTTTGAAGAGGGAGCCAGGTCTGTCTTGACTAGGGAGACTAGCGCAAGCGCATCAAAGACGATACTCGTAATCGACGAAGCTCATAACCTTAGAGACTTTCTTCGCAACTCAACAACATTCACCATAACTCCCGAACTCTTGGGCCTTGCAATCGCGGAGACCAAAACCTTCGGGTTGGAGAGACTGACCGGTTCGCTGCTGAGACTAGCAGAGATGGTCGGGGAAACTCTCAGTGAAACCAGAGCTTGGTACCTCCAGAAGAGTTCCTTCATAGAAGAGCTCCGAGAAGGTCATGACGAGACCTGGCTGGCCAACCTCGTCTTCGAGCTGACCGCCTGCACCGGCGCGGCTTGGTATTCTGTTGCAGCGGGGAAGAAACTGCCTCTCCACGTGCTGAAGGTCGGCAACTTCTTGGGAAACCTGCTTGCCTCCAGAGATTCGGAGACCGTCATACTAGCGAAGTCAGAAGACTCCATTCTTCTCGTCAACGTCGACCCGACGAAACGATTCACTTCGGCCACGAAGGATTTCCATTCGATCGTACTCCTCTCTGCCACAATCAGCCCCTGCAACCTCTTCATCAAGTCAATAGGCATCGAGGAGTCTCGCGCCGTAGTCTACAGGGTGGAAGAGAATTTGCCGATCACCGTCAGAACGGTCCTGGACACTGGCGTAACCACACGATACAGATTGCGGAATCAAGAGATGTATCGCAAGATCGCCAGAAAGATAGTCACCATCGCAACCTCTGTCAGGGGAAGCATCGGCGTCTTCGTACCCTCGTACTCCCTACTCCAATCTCTCATCCCTGAGCTAACGGCCATGGCATCCGAGATAGAAACGATGGTTGAGAGGAGGGGCCTCTCAAATCAGGAAGCATCACAGCTCATAGACGAATTCAAGTCCAGGGGGAGGTCGGTTCTGGTTGGAGTGCAAGGAGGAAGGTTCTCCGAAGGGGAGGACTTCAAGGGAGACCTCATGGACGCGTCCGTGATAGTCGGTCTCTCCCTCCCGCCCCCCTCCCCGGCGCTTTACGCCGAGTACAGTTATCTGAAGAGGAGCGGCCCCAACGATTCATACGTTACAATCTCACTTCTCCCCGCACTAAGGAAGGCGTTTCAGGCGGCTGGGAGGCACCTGCGGAACCCAGGGAAGAGGGGCATGGTATTCTTGCTAGATTCCAGGTTCGCGAGCCGAGCTGTACTGGAGTTGACGCCCTCCTGGCTGACGCAGGACATGGTAACCGGCGACTATAGCGACGAAGAGATCGAGAAGATGACGAAAGAGTTCTTCAGGTAGTCATGTAACCCTATACGGCGCGCCCTTCCGGAAGGCTATCCTCGCCGCCGCACTCTGGTCTTTGGGGAGGCTCCCGAACCTGACGTTCCTCGCGGAGGTCCCCTCTTCGTTCACGATTTCTATTGTCACGCCAGTCAGGGTTCGCCCAATGTCCCAAGCGAGCTTGCTCGCTAGTTCGCGCGACCCGTTCCCTATCTTCACAATGCAGCGACTGTTTGGTACCCTTCGGACGAGACCAAAGATTGTCTTGTAGAGGCTCGCCCTTGAGTTGAACGTGTGAAAACCAAGTCCCGCACCTGCGTAGAAGACGGCCAAACCGATTCTTGACCCTGGGTCGATACCGATCACAAGCTCACGACCTGCCCCATCCACTCTTGCCAGAACCTGGGCCTTCATGACCAACGGGTTCTCGTCCAGGTCTTCTATCGCAATCGCGTCTTCGTCAGCGAATCTTCCCGCCTCCTGTCTCGTCGTCAGAACTATGTCGCAGTCTTCAATACCCGCTTCGCCGGGGACGACACTGCGGAAATTCATGCGTGCCCTCCGAAGTCTAGACGTGATCAGGTAGTACGCCCGGCTACTGTCAGTCGCAACGCAGAGCTGTCCCATTCCACAGTCCTTATCTTCTTTTTCTGCCGACCCGACTGCTGACAGCCACTAATGAGTCTTCCCACCCAGAGAGAGGCGGAGGCCTTCCTGACTCCTCTCAGGGCGAAGTCCACCGTCTTTCTCTTGGACAACAGAACGACCGACCTACTATTTTCGCGCTTCCTTCTGAGCTGCCTCGTGAGAACTAGGAATGAGGCTCTAGTCGCGGACATCAACGCATTCTACAGTTCTAACGCTCAGAGAATCGCACCGGAATCCGACGCACTCCAAAATATCAGTCTCTCTCTGCCGCCGCCGGGTTTCGCCGTCGAGCCCTGGTTCGTCGATTTCTTGATTGGCGCCGCCGATGCGGCGGTCGTAGTCTTGGACGACCTCAACACGCTGTATCATCTACTATCCTTCGACGGGTCGAAACGGACGGGAAACAGGATCAGCTTTCTGATGGCCCTCACCTCCTTTCTCGCTCGGACGAGGCTGCAGACCATTATCTCGAAGGTCTATGCGCGTAACAGACCAATCCAGAATAGCAGGCGTGGAGCAAGGTCCCTCGACAGACTGGGGGACCTCGGGGTAGCGGTCGAATACGAAGCCAGCGAGCTTACTTTCGCCTGTAAGAATGGGAGCGGATGGAGGGGGAACGGCACCTTCTCGGTGAGAGTTAACCCTTAGAATTGTAGACGTAGATCCCTATGTACATCCCGGTTGCTATGAGCATCAAAGCCAGAATCAAGTAAAAATTCGCCATTCGAGGTTTCGTTGTTTGCCTACCACTCAGGTACGCCACGTAAATTCCCGATGCACCAAGCAAGACTGCGAATGCGTTTATCACCGTCTCGGAAATTGACTGGAAACCCCTCTGGGGAAAGATTACGTAACGCTGGTCGACAGGCTGGACAGCTGCATTAACGAGGCCCGCGGAGAAGGCGATTATCCCGAGAAGGTAGAGAACCTGTATCCACCTCCCCTTGGCCTGCCACAGAAAACCCAGTCCACGGGTGAGGCTCCTTCTGACGACACCGGATACCTTGTTGTAGCTGGATTCGAGAGCCTTCTTGATCATTCATCTATGCCTCCCAACTCTACCAAGTCTTTCACCCATTCGCCCGTTTCCGCGCGGCCTTTAATCCTATTCACGCTCTCTCTTCCAGCCGTAGCGAGACTCATCGTAGAAAGGCGGGCGTGTCACCTCGGCCGGTGCGGTGGAGTCCCTCACCTTGACCTCGACTGGAGTTCTAGGCTCAGAGTAATCTATTGCGAGGTAACAGAGCGCTATCCCCCGCCTGATCAGGGGTGAGAATGTCCCGCTTGTCACCCTCCCCACCTGCTCTCCGCTTCCGTTGAGAATCTCGAATCCGGGTCGGGGTACCTTTTCACTCAGCACGACCCCCCGTCTTATCCTGCTCTCCTTCTGGCGGCTGATTTCTTCCAGAGCGCTTCTACCGACGAAATCTGGCTTGTCCATCGCAACCACCCAAGAGAGGTCTGCCTCGAACGGGTTGGTGTTCTCGTCTAGTTCTTGTCCGTAAAGAGGATACCCCGCCTCTATTCTCAGGGAATCTCTGGCTCCGAGTCCGCAGGGCATAGCTCTCCCCGCCAGATCGTTCCAGGTCTTGAGGGCGAAATGGGGCGTCTCTACCCCGGAGTCGAGAATAATCATCTCGAACCCATCCTCCCCCGTGTACCCCGTCCTCGAGATTAGACAGCGGTGACCCGAGGTCGTGTACGGGAGGAACCGGAAACGTTTCAGCTCCTCGAGGTTGACGGAAACCGCCTCCTTGAGCGCCCTCTTCGCCTCGGGGCCCTGTATCGCTATCATCGTCGATTGCGAAGTTATTCCTGATACCCCAACCCGGTACTCCTTGGCTCGCCTCGTGACGTGCTCGAGGTCCTTCGATGTGTTCACGGCGTTGACGACAAGAAGGTAATCGTTGGCAGCGTTCTTGAGAACGATCAGGTCGTCCTCAATCCCCCCTCTTTCGTTGAGAAGAAGGGTGTAGAACGATTTCCCGGGTGGTTGGAGCGCTGCTCGGGTAGGAATCAGATGGTCGAGGAACTCGTCTGAGTCTGGGCCGTTGAGCAGAATCCGTCCCATGTGAGAGATATCGAAGATGCCGACCCTGTTCCGCACCGCGAGGTGCTCTTCAGAGATGCTCGTGTACCACAGGGGCATCTCGAAACCGGCGAATTCCGTGATCCTGCTCTTCTCTCTGTGATACTGGTAGAGTGGGGTCTCTTTCAAGTGAGTGGTCTTCGGTGGGCTGGGTACTCTTTATTTAAGCGGGGGAGCGTTTTGAACCCGCTTGATCTCGCTCGCTCCGGTGCGGACGCCAAGGATGGATTCGGAGTTCGACCTGCCAGCCCTGACCGACGGACTCGTCGGAGACGACCTTAGAGATGGTGACGTCCTCGTCCTATCGAGCAAGTTCGTGGCGATCTCCGAAGGGAGGATCGTTTCGCTCTCCTCAGTCCTGCCACGGGCTGAAGCGAGGGAAGTTGCGGCGAAGTATGGCTTCTCCCCCCAGTTGTGCGAACTCATTCTTCGGGAGTCGGACGAGGTAATCGGGGGTGTCCCGGGCTTCGTCCTCGCTGTAAAAAGCGGTCTGCTTACTCCGAATGCGGGGATCGACAAATCGAATATAGAGCATGGAAGGGTCGTCCTCTACCCGCGAAGCCCCCATCAGTCGGCAGAATTCTTACGCGAGGCGCTGAAGTTCAGACGCGGCACTGCCCTGGGGGTCGTAATCTCGGACAGCAGGTTGATGCCGATGAGAAGGGGCACAGTCGGCGTGGCGCTGGCGTGCTCCGGTCTCGAAGGGATACTCGACCTGCGCGGGAAGAGCGACCTCTTCGGGAACATACTGCGTGTGACGTCCCAGGCAATCGCGGACGACCTGAGTTCGGCGGCGCAGCTTCTGATGGGAGAGTCGGACGAAAGGACTCCAATCGTCCTAGTGAGGGGTGTGAGCGAGACCCTGCTTCGTGGCCGCGAATACGAGTCCCATGACTTCGCCATCTCAAACGAGGAGTGCGTCTATATGAGAAGCCTGGGGTACAAGGCTAAGAGAAGGAACCGTCGATTTTCCTGACTTCGACCCTGAATTTCTCCGGCGCGAGCTTTGCGCCGCACTTCTTGCACTTGTAGCCGAAGAGCTTCAAGACGTCGTTGGGCGACCTGAGGTCAAAGCCCGAATAGAGGGTATTGCCGCATTTCGAGCAGGCTACCTCGTAAGTCAAGAGTTAGGAGGCATGGTGCTTCCACTTCTCTTAAAAACATACCAGCATCGATTGAGACGACCGGTTAGCTTGTCGAGACGGAGTGAGTTGGGCGAGGGATACACTCTCGTAGTCTGCGAGAAGCCCGATGTGGCGAGAAGAATCTCTGAATCCCTGGCGGAGACGCCAGTCGAGAGGCTACGAGTTGAGGGGACGGAGGTCCTTCGATTCAAACGAGGCGGCGAGGAGTTTGTGGTCGGCGCTGCCCTCGGACACATCTACGGTGTTTCGGACCCCTTCCATGACAGGGGTGTCTATCCGGTCTTCGACGTCGAATGGTACCCGAGTAATGTGTTGAAGGAGCGGCTTTCATTTGCGAAGGGGACGATCGAGTCTTTCAGAAGGCTGAGCCTCGGCGCGGTCAGATTCATCAACGCCTGCGACTACGACGTGGAAGGCGAGACGATAGGCTTCAACATACTGCGCTACGCCTGCGGTGGGAAGGAAAAGGAGGCACTGAGGGCGAAGTTTTCCACGCTGACAAAAGAGGATCTTCTGCAGGCTTTCCAGAACGCGAGGTCTCCTCCAAGTAACGGCCTTGCCGTCGCCGGAAGGACTCGTCACGCGATAGATTTCATCTGGGGAGTCAACCTCTCGAGGGCACTCGTAGAGGCCGAGCAGAGAGTCGGCGGCGCGTACAAGACCCTGAGCATCGGGCGGGTGCAAGGACCCACCCTCTCATATGTCATCGACCGCGAGGTCGCGATACAGAAGTTCGTTCCCAAGCCGTTCTGGGCGGTCCGCGGGGTCTTTCGGGTCGGGGGCATTGAGTTCGAGGCGACGTACGCCATTGAGAGGATACCGAGGAAGGCAGAGGCTGAGAGGGTCAAGGAGGGGTGCCGCAGCCATCGAGGAGGCGTCGTCGCCAATGCTTCTTGGGGTCTATTCGAGGAGACTCCACCGACCCCATTCAACACAGGAGACTTGCAGAGGGAGGCGTATCGCGTCTTCGGCTACGCTCCGACCAGGACACTCCAGATTGCCGAGCGGCTCTACCTCGATGCCCTCGTCTCTTATCCAAGGACGAGCAGCCAGAAGCTCCCCCCCTCGATAGGATATGCTAAGATCTTCGAGGGGCTCGGGAGGATGGGGCAATACTCCAGGGAGGCTGATGAGCTCAGGAGGGGGGCTCTCCGCCCGAAGGAGGGGTCGAAGTACGACACCGCCCACCCGGCAGTTTACCCGACCGGCGAAAGGCCGAAGAGGGCATTGTCCTCTTGGGAAGCCAAGCTTCATGATTTGGTAATCAGGAGGTTCATGGCGACCTTCGCCCCGAACGCCGTGCGCGGTCGAGCGAGTGTAACCATCAGGGTCGGCGAATACGAATTCAGGGCGAATGGGACGAGGACGGTGAAGGAAGGCTGGTTGAGGTACTACGGGAAGTACTCTGGGAGAGAGGAGAAATTCCTCCCTGTCTTGAAGAAGGGAGACGAGGTCGAAGTCGTCTCGATCGAGTCCACGGAAGAACTCACGACTCGGCCACCCCGGTACAATCAGGGTAGCCTCCTTGAGAGGATGGAAAGAGAAAACCTGGGCACGAAGGCAACAAGGGCAGAAATCATATCGACCATCGTGAGCAGAGGGTATGTCGTCGTCTTAGGTGAGCAGGGGCTGATGGCTACAGACCTGGGGTTCGCCGTGATGGAGACGATGAAAGCGTTCAGTCCCGCGGTAGCCTCTACCAAGCTGACGCGGGAGATAGAGGAGAAGCTGGGGGAGATAGAGGGCGGCGGAGGGGATGTGAGGGTTCTTCTTCGACAGACGATCAGGGTCCTGTCAGATAACTTGGTCTCGATCGCCTCGAACGAGGAGTCGATCGGGCTTCAGATGAGCGAGGCCGTCTCATCGGCGATTGCCGCCCGGTACATCCTTGGCCCATGCCCTGTCTGCAAGACGGGAAAGTTGAAGGTCGTACGGTCGAGAAAGACGCGAAAGAGGTTCGTAGGCTGCACGAATTACCCGAGCGAGTGTAACGCCTCGGCGCCGTTGCCTCAGAGGGGGGCGATCAAGACAACAACGAGGGCTTGTGAAAAGTGCGATTGGCCGATAGTCTACGTGAAGCTGGGCAGATTTCCGTGGAAGTTATGTGTCAATCCACGCTGTCCCGGCAAGGTGGGGAGAAAGGAGCATGAAGTGCAGGCTGTGCAGCCGAGCTGAGATTGAGCCGGTTCTCTGCGTCTTCCACGCGAGGGCGCGGGAGGCGCTGCGGGAGGGTTAATCACCCATTAACCGATAAGTTAACAGAACCGTCTTCTCGAAACCATTTCGCGACGTATGAAATTCAGAGAGTACAACCTCCCCGACGACATCCTCTACACCAAAGAGCATGAGTGGGCTCGCATGTCAGGCAAGAGGGTCAAGGTGGGAATCACAGACTATGCCGCCAAGACGCTCAACGACGTAGTCTACGTGTCTCTACCGAAGAGCGGCCAGAAACTAAGACAAATGGAGGTCCTAGGGACCGTAGAGTCAATCAAGGCCGTCTCCGAGCTGTATTCACCACTCTCTGGAACAGTCACCGGCGTGAACGATGACCTGGCCATGAAGCCCGAGCTCGTCAACCAGTCGCCCTACGAGCAGGGATGGATCATCGAGGTCGAGCCCTCGAATTACGACTCTGAAAAGAGGAATCTCTTGGACGCCAAGGCCTACTCCCTTCACCTGGAAATCACGATCAAGAAACTGTCTCAACATACTTAATACACCCTGAAGAATCGGCGTCGCAAGCAAGTTGGTTTCTCCCCTCAACCTAGTGAGGAAGCTGGTGAAACGCCCCATCGTACCCAGACGGGGAATAATAATCGCGTTGGTCCTGGTCTGTGTCTTTTCGGTCGCAATCATCATCAGAGCCTTCCCCGCCAAGTACGGTTTCTTCCTTAACGAGTTCGACCCGTATTACGACTACAAGGCGGCCAACTTCATCGTCACCTCGTTCGACAACAGCTGGAAGTCCGGAGGGGGTGGGTTCCCGGGTCTCCTGAACTACTTCTCCTGGACAGACACGACGACGTGGTTTCCCGAAGGGAGGCAGGTGGCGCAGACCTCTCAAGATGGGCTGCATTTCGCTGGCGCGCTGCTCTACATCTTCTTCAGGAACGTCTTCGGGCTTCAGATGACGCTCTACGACTTCCTAGTCTTGCTCCCAGTCTTCCTGGGAGCCTTCGCTGCGATCGTCTTCTTCTTCCTGGTCAGAAGAATCGCGGGCGAGGCAGCGGGGCTCTTTGCCTCTCTTATCATCGCAGTCTCGCCTCCCCTGATCGAGAGAGGGAACCTCGGGTGGTTCAAATCCGAGCCGTTGGCAATACTCCTCTTTGCCTCGGCGAGTTACGTATTTCTCACGTTGTTCGACAATGAAATGAGACCCGGAAGCCGGACGCTCAGGGCCATCTTGGCCGGCTTCTTGGTGGGATACGCGAACACGAGCTGGGGAGGCGCCCTCTACTTCAGCGTGGCCTTCGGCCTAGTCTTCTTGATTCTTCCTTTCCTAGGGGTGGACCTCTCTTACCTCGCACCGACGATCCTGATCTTCACGGCCTCCGCCCTCTTCGGAAGCGCCATCTTCCCAAGACCCGGTGTGGGGATCGTCACCAACCCCGCTGGGCTCGCCTTGATCGGTGGAACCCTCTTCGTCCTCGTCGCGCAGTGGTCGAAGTCGTGGGTGAAGCCGAGCGAGTACATGCAGACGCTCGTGAAGCTCCTCTTCGGCTTCGTCCTGGCCGGCCTGGCCGTCCTCAGCTTCGGCTTCGTCGGCGGAATAAGCGCGAGGTATCTCGCGGCAATCTTCCCCTGGGTGAGAACCGGTAATCCACTCGTGGCGTCGGTGGCGGAACACTTCGTCCCGGCCGGGAGCGACTACTTCTCCTCTTACCTCATAATTCTCTTCTTCGGCGTCTTCGGCGCGATCGTCGCCCTCAGGAGGAAGAACAGCATTCCCATGACCTACGCTCTTGTGATCGGTCTGACCGGCCTCTACGTCTCAGCGGCCTTCTCGCGTCTGCTGGTATACTCCTCCATCGCCCTCGCCCTCCTAGCCGGAATCGGGTTCGCAGAACTGGCCTTCGCCATCGTCAAACCTGGCGCCGTTCCTCTCGTGAAGAAGAAACCCGTCTCCGCCACGAAGAGCGAGATGCGCGTGATATACTCGGTAGCACTCGTTGCGCTGTTAGCCTTCCCGGCGAGCATCTATTGGATACCCAACCCCGCCCAGTGCACCGCGGCGAACCCCTACCTCTGCGACCAGAGTCCCGCCGACTCCGGCGTGAGTCTATCGAACGGGGGGACGGTCTTCTCGAGGTCCCAGTTGAACGACTGGGTCCAGGCGCTCCAGTGGATCAGGGACAATACGCCCAAGAACGCAGTCATCATCTCCTGGTGGGACTACGGATACTGGGACAACGTGATGGGAAACAGGACGACGGTCGCGGACAACGCCACCCTGAACGGGACTCGCATAGCCCAGATAGGGCGCATGTTCATGTCGAACACGACCGTCGCGGCGACTACAGCCAAAGGTCTGGCACACGGACGCCCCGCGTACATCCTCCTCTTTCTGGTGGGGAGTCTAATCAGCATTAGCGGGCAAGCGTTCTACGTACTTCAGGTTCCCGCTGGCGCTGGTCTCACAGCTGGCGGGGGAGACGAGAGTAAGAAGCAATGGTTCATCAGGATAGGATTTCATGAATTGAACGTGAGCGAATCGGTGTACCTCTTTCCGTCACCAGACGACTTCAATCTCACTCCCTTCACTCTCCAGGACACCATATTCGGGCAGATGCTGCCCTTCCAGTTCGCCGGCTACATCAACAGTGCCGGCACGCTGACACAGACGTACCAGCTTGACAACAGGACAGGAGCACCCCCGATCCAGGCTTTTAGCTATCCCTACAAATTTCACTTTTCCGCGAACGGCCCGAGTCCCTTCAGAATCGCGTACTACTCACCAAGCCTCACAGCCCCCACGACCGGAACGTGTCAGTCAAACCCGAGCAGCAGCCTCGGCTATTGCGGTAGCTTCTACACTGTATTGATCTACCAGGTCGTTTAATCGCTTTCCTGGTAGGCGCCAGGATTCTTGTGCCTCGCGTACTTGTCGTCCGGCGAATACCTGGCAGGATGAACAGTCACGGTATCCCCCTTACAGTTGGGACACTTTGAAGCGAGGGTGTAACGACCGCAGCTGAGGCACTTCAAGAGGAGGCTTCTCAATTCAAGAAGCACCGCCGTACTTCCTGGAGATTTCACGCTTGAAATTGAAGGCCCCGTGCTTCCCGAGGCCGTCCTTGATCTTATCGAGGACGGAAGCCATTATCTTCTCGGCTTGCTTGTAATCGTCGGCCGTTATCCTGATTCTGTACCTCGGTGCGCCTGCGTAGGTTATCTTGATTTCAGCCGAGCCGGGTGAAGACGCAGCCGCGAGCAGTGTCTTCTTGATCTGCTGAACCCCGTCGGGAGCCCTGGAGGAGACCTCGACTATCGCCCCGATCTCGTACTTCGGCGGCACGATCTTCTCGGTCGCTGTCTCTACTACAGCCATCACGAACTCCTGCGGCAGCTCGAGTCCGGTAAACGCCTTCTCCCCCTTCTTCGCGGCCATCTCGAGCGCTGCGTAGAGCGACCCGAACTGCCCAACCATCTTTGTGACGCATTCGTTCAGCTGCTTCTCCCCCAGACTAACCTTCTTCCTGACGGCATTCATTATCGCCTGGGCTCTCTCCGCCCTCTTCCACTCAATGACCTTCGCTCTCCTCTCCTCATTCGTAACCTGTCTCAGAGAGAGGTCTATCTCCTTCCTCGTCCTGTCGGCTCGAATGACCTTGAGGACGAGCCTCTGCTGCGGCTTGGCGACCCTCTCGATGTTCCTCACCCAGCCAGTCGAAATCTCCGAGACGTGCAGAAAGCCATTCATCCCGCCATACTGGTCGAGGTTGACGTAGATGCCGTGAGAGGTGATCTCTCTGACAGTACAGACGACTATTTCGCCCGGTTCGGGCATGCTACTACCCTGCTCAGAGGTCATCATTCAGAATCCAAGCGCTTTAGTTCACTAATAGACGTTTCTGCGGCTAGTCGAGCTTCTTCACGACGGTGCCTAGGATTCTCGCCTTCCCGCCCAGGCTCTCCACGAGCTTCCTCCCGCACGCCCTGCAGCCCACATTCTTCGTGGAGGCGGAGAATACGACTCGCTCCTCCCCGCAATCGGGGCACTTTACCTGGAGGAAGCTGCTTCTCGGTCTCGGTATGGGCTCTCTGCTCCTCTTCACCCGGCTATCTCCGCCTTTCTCAGCCTTGTTCCCTTTCTCATGACTTCCTTGTTGCACTCCTTACACTTTAGACGGAGCGTGGCCTTCTTGGTCGTTTTCGCTGTCCTTATGAGCTCTGGGAACTTCTGACCGCCGTAACCCCTCTTTCTTCTAGCCTGTCGCCTCGCCCCCCAAGAGGAGGCTCGCTCCTTCCCTCTCTTGTAGAGAGAGACGGAGTGCAGGGTGTGGCGCTTGCATGATGGACAAAACGTCCGCATTTCCTTTGGAAACTTCATTTTTCGTCGATGGATTTCGGCGTCACGTTCACCTCCTTAAAAGCATGGTTAGCCATTCCGCAGATTACGCAACCTTTCCAAGAAAATCGCACCCGTCCGCATTTCCTTTGGAAACTTCAACTCTCTTCACTCTGGAGAGGAAGTCGCTTTTTCTCTGGTTCTTAACGTTGGGTCACTGAAGGGAGAACGAGAGGAAGAGAGGGACGAAGGGGGCGGACTTCGTCAAGTGTATCACAGGCATGGCTTTCAATCTCGTTACGTCGCTGTTTAAATACGCCTGATTCAAGTTCGCAATCCAGGATAACCCATGGCGAAGCGGCTCTTCGCGGTCGTAATGGTTGTTTACCTTATCATCGACTTTTTCCTGACCCCGTATGGGGGTCTCGAGACGCGCACACTCACGAATGCGACCACGACGGCTCTCGCTACAGTCGGGCTGCTTTTTGTTGGCCTCGCACTGATCATAGCTTCCCTCGTTTCGCTTGCTGTAGGACCGAGGCGCTCGTCCGTACTTGCAATAGTGGGAGCACTCCTCTACTTTCCCGTCTTTCTCGCTGATTACACCGGGCAGTTCTCGGCGTCGCCGGCGCCTTCAGCAATCGCTTCACTCGAGATTGTACAGGCCCTGGTCGCGATAGTGATCATTCTCTTGGCTCTTCAGTCTCGCAGAGAGACGGCCCGAGGCATGGCATGATTCCCATCGCATATAGTTCCTGCTTTACTGATCGGGCTTGCGCGTCCCGTTGTCGGGACGGGTAGAGGCCCAGTCTCCACAGGGTTGAGTTCGGGCATGTCCTGCCCTGCCTGAGTGAGTCCCCGCTTCAGCACTATCCAGGCCGCGTTGAAGTCACGGTCCAACATTCTCTTGCACCCTCGGCAGGGTAAAGGAGAGGACGCTAGAGGAACCGGATTCAATGCCCCACAGATGCAACACTCCTGGGTCGAATACGCAGGGAGAACTTTGACATGATGACCCTCAATCTCGTGGGTAACGCGGGCTGAAAAAGTCCCGCGAGGGTGCACCACTTGGCTTCTCGGTGTCGTAGGCACTGTCCAGCACATTATGACAAAGATGAATCCGCGGGGGGTGGTTTCTCCACAGATGCGAGAAGACTCGCGACCCTTTGCGCCGGAGGCCTTTCGTTGGTCGAGAATTAGACCTAGGTTAAAATAACATCTCAGCATTGGTTGCGTTCGGCAATGGTAGCTCCGATTGTAATTACCATACTC
>WNEW01000235.1_pt1 | contig 26468 bp, 24 predicted proteins | sample 5399891 | NCBI WGS metagenome assembly WNEW01 (sample SAMN13153336, study PRJNA577476) | soil metagenome | isolation source: 40 cm grassland meadow soil pre-rain plot 5 | place: USA:California | collected 2015-09-08 | reverse complement strand
GTCGGCGGCGCCGGCAGCGTGATGGACGATCGCTGGTTCGCCGCCGGCGTGCGCCAGGCGCTCGCCCGCGCCGGTGTGCGCGCGCACTGGCGCGAGTCGGGCGGCGAGCCGGTGGACGCCGCGGTCCGCCTGGCCGCCTCGCTCGCCGCGCGCCCGCGATGACGCCCCGCGCATCTCGACCAGGCCACCCACGGCTCGAGCCGTGCGCGCGGCGCCCGCTCCAAATCACGCCCGCGCGTCGCCTCGTCGTCACCGTCTGCCCGCGCGAGCGCGGCGTCGTGCTGCTGCCGCTCGAGCGCGGCGGTCGCGTCGCGCGGCTCGACGCCGCCGGCGTGCTCGACGGGTTACGCGGGCTCGTCGCGCGACGCGGGCTGGCCGACCGCGTGCAGGTGCGCGACGGCTGCGCCGGCGGCTGCTGGGGCGCGGGGCCGAACGTCGACGTGCGCGTCTACGCGGCGCCGGCGCCGGGCGAGCCCGCCGATCACGTCGCGCTCGGCTGGAAGACCTACGTCTACTCGCTGCCCTCGCTCGCCAGCCTCGCGGACGTCATCGACGAGAACCTGCCCGGCGCGCGAGCCACCAGACGAGCGGCCCGCTGAGCGCCGCGCCGACCCCGGCGAGCGTGTTGCCCCAGCCCGCGGTGACCATCGCGCCCAGCGCGAACAGTGCCGGCGGCACCGTCACCGCCAGCGCGCCCGCGCGTCCACCGGGCACGCGCCAGGGCCGCGGCAGCGCGGGCGCGGTGGCGCGCAGCCTTAGGAACGCCGACAGCTCCACGAGCAGCGCCAGCGAGTAGAGCCACACATTAAGGACGATCAGCTCCTTGAACGAGAACGCCGCACACGCCGCGTAGGCCGCCGCCGACACCAGCACGGCCGGCCACGGCGTGCCGAACCGCGGGTGGACGGCCGCGAAGCGGCGCGGCAGCGTGCCGTCGCGGGCGAGTACGTATGGCAGCCGCGAGTTCGTGAGCAGCAGCGCCATGAAGAGGCCCGCCGTGCTGAGCACCGCGCCCGCCGCCACCGCGTGGCCGAGCCACGCGCCGCCGACCCGCGTGGCCAGCGCCGGCAGCGCGCCGGTCGTCCACGTCGTCCACTGGGCGGCGCCGCTCGCGAGCACCACGGCGACCGGCAGCACGTACGAGATGCCCACCAGCGGCACCGCGACGAGCAGCGCGCGGCGAAACGCGTGCTCGGGCGCGCGCGTCTCGCCGAGCACGGTGGAGGGCGTGTCCCAGCCGGCGTAGTTCCACATCACGACGGCCAGGCCGAGGCCGAGCCCGCTCGCCAGCGTGTGCCCCTCCACCGCGAACGGCGTCCACGGCGCGGTCGCGATCCGGGGCAGGCCGACGACGACGAGCAGCGCGACCGGCGCCAGCGCGGCCACGGCCAGCGCGACCGCGGCGCGGCCCGTGGGCCGCACGCCGAGCAGGTTGAGCGTCGTCAACACGGCGATGAACGCGAGCGCGAGCAGCCAGCGCTCGAGCGGCGGCATCGCCGGGTACCAGTGGCGCAGGTACTCGACGAAGAGCGCGGGATAGACGGCGACATCGACGAAGCTGTCGAGCCACGACCACCAGCCGACCTGGAAGCCCCAGAACGGGCCGAACGCCCGCGCCGTCCACGTCACGTAGCCGCCCTCGTCGGGCATCGCCGAGGCCAGCTCCGACATCGCGAGCGAGACCGGCAGGCTCCAGAGCAGCGGCGTGAGCAGCAGCAGCACCAGCGTGAGCCCGGGTCCGAAGGACGACACCGTGTCCTCGATGCCGTAGGGGCCGCCGCTGACGTTGAAGAACACGATGGCGGCGAGCGGGAGCACGCCGAGCTCGCGCCGGAGGCCCGGCGCTAGCCGGCGGCTTTGATCAATGACGGGAGCTCTCCGAGCCACTCGTCGAGCGGGCGCGCGGCCTCCACGGTGATCTCGAGCTTGCCGTTCGGCAGGCGGCGCACGCGCCCGGGCGCGGCCGGCCCGAGCGGGATGACGAGCGACTCGCGATGGATGCCGAGGGCGTCGGTCACCGCGAAGATCGCGTCGATCTCCTTCATCGTGACGACCTCAAGCACGCAGGCCGACCTCGTGGGCGCACGCGGTGATCTGCCGCCACGTCTCGTCCTCGACGACGATGCCGGCGGCGCGGCGCGACCGCTCGCTGCGCGCCTCGGGCTCGCCCGGGATCAGGATCTCGGAGGCGCCCGCCGCCGGCGCGGCGCCGCGCACCCAGTCGAAGAGCGCCGACACCTGCGCGTGGAACTCGCCGGGCGGCAGGAAGCGCGCGGGATCGAGTGCGACGATCAGCGTGCCGTTGGCGAACTTCCCCTTCTCCGCGCTCGCCGCGCCCGTACCGGACAGGATGCCGCCGAGGATCTCGATGGCGAGCGACAGGCCGTAGCCCTTGTGGGCGCCGGCCGTGAGCAGCGAGCCCGGCGGCTCGCCGTAGAATTCCTTCGGGTCCGTCGACGGCTCGCCTCGGCCGTTCAGCATGATGCCGGATGGCACCGTCTCGCCGCGGTTGAACTTCACGCGCAGCTTGCCCTCGGCCCAGACGCTGGAGGCGAAGTCGTGCGACATCGCCACCGTCCCCTTCGGACCGGGGATCGCGACCGCGTGCGGGTTCGTGCCGAGCCGCTTGCCGCTGCCGCCCCACGGCGCCACGTTGAGACCGCTCTTGGCGTTGGCCCACAGCAGGCCGACCAGCCCGGCCTCCGCGATCGTCTCCGCGTAATCGGCCAGCCGCCCGACGTGGCTCGTGCGTCGCAGCGCGACGGCCGCCAGCCCGTGCGCACGGCCGCGCTCGACCGCCAGCTCGGTCCCGCGGCGCGCGACGACCTGGCCGAAGCCGAAATCGCCGTCGAGCACCGCCACCGACGGCGTGTCCACGACCAGCGCGATCTTGGGCGTGGCGTTCAGGTGTCCCGCGGCGAGGGCGCCGCAGTATTGCGGCACGCGGATGACGCCGTGCGAATCGTGGCCGCGCAGGTTGGCGCGCACGAGCAGCGCGGCGATCCACGCCGCGTCGTCGCGCGGGACGCCGCGCGCGGTGAAGATGTCGGCGGTGAGACGCTCGAGGTCGGCGGCGGGAATGGTCGGCATCGGCCGCTACACTACTCGACGCGTTGCCGGAAGAAAAGGTCCGCGCGGGCATCGCGTGTAGACTAGGCGGCCGTGACCACCGTCGACGCCCCGCTGGCCGGGCTCATCGTGCTCGACCTCACCCGCGTGCTCGCGGGTCCCTACTGCACGCGCCTGCTCGCCGACCTCGGCGCCGACGTCCTCAAGATCGAGCGGCGCGAGGGTGACGACACGCGTCGCGGCTATGCGCAGCTGGAGCCCGGACGCGAGGACCAGGCGACCTATTTCGTGCGGATCAACGTCGGCAAGCGCAGCATCGCCCTGGACCTCACGCGCCCCGAGGCGCGCCCCGTCGTGCTCGACCTCGCGCGCAAGAGCGACGTGGTGGTCGAGAACTTCGTGCCGGGCGTCGTCGCGCGGCTTCACTGCGACCACGCGACGCTGAGCGCCGTGAAGCCGGACCTCGTCTACTGCTCGATTTCGGGGTTCGGGCAGACGGGCCCGTGGCGCACGCTGCAGGCGTTCGCGCACATCATCAGCGCGGTGTCCGGCCTCATGCACCTCGAACGCAACGCCGACGCCGAGCCGCGCGTGAGCTACCTGCAGGCCGCCGACGTCCTGGCCGGCACGCACGCCTTCGGCGCGATCTGCGCCGCCCTCTGGCGCCGCGCGCGCACCGGTCGCGGCGCGCACCTCGACGTCTCGATGCTCGAGTGCCTCGTCGCCGCCGAGGACATCACCTACGGCGCGATGCTCAACGGCGGCGCCGAGTATCCGGGGCCCCGTGCCGGCATGCTGATCCACGAGATCGACGGGCAGTGGTTCACCGTGCAGAGCGTCGGCGCGCCCGACCTCTGGCAGCGGCTGCTCACGGCGATGCAGCGCCCCGAGCTCGGCCGCGACCCGCGCTTCGCGACGCCGCTGGCGCGCCGCCAGAACTGGGCCGAGCTGCGGCCGCTGATCCTCGCCTGGATCGACACGTTCCCGTCGGCGAAGGCGGCGCTCGACGCCTGCAATGCCTCGCGCATTCCGGCGGCGCCGGTGCTGACGCCCGCCGACGTCATCGAGCATCCGCACCTCGCCGAGCGCGAGTTCTTTCCCTCCGTGCCCCATCCCGGGCGCGAGCGCGTGCGGGTGACCGGCGTGCCGTTCATGGTCGACGGTCGCCGCCCGCCGCCCGCGGGGCCCGCGCCGTATCGCCCGGGCGAGCACACCCGTGAGGTGCTGAGCGGGCTCCTGGGCTACGACGCGCAGAAAATCGACGCGCTCCGCAAAGCCGGCGTGATCGAAACGGTCTAGCCGAACGCCGCCTCGGCGGCGGCCTCGCCGGAGCGCACGCAGTCGGCGAGGCCGACGCCGCGATGGGCCGCGCCCGCGAGCTGAAGTCCCGGCAGCGCGGCGGCGCGGCGCTCGATCGCGTCGACGCGGGCGAGGTGGCCGACGCGGTATTGCGGCATCGAGGCCGGCCAGCGCGACACGCGCACGAGCACCGGCTCCGCGGCGACGCCGAGTGCTTCGCCGAGGTCGCGCCGCGCGCGTGCGACGAGGACGGCGTCGTCCTCGCGCAGGGCGTCGGCGTTCAGCGCGCCGCCGAGGAAACATCGGATCAGCACGTGCCCCGCCGGCGCGCGCCCCGGATACTTCGTGCTCGAGAACGTCGCGGCCAGGACGGCCTTGCGCTCGCTGCGTGGGACCACGAAGCCGAAGCCGTCGAGCGGGTGCGGCACGTCGGCGCGGCGGAAGCCGAGCGAGACGGTCGCCGCCCCCGCGTACTCGATCTCGCCGAGCAGCGTGGCCAGCGCGGGATCGACGTAGCGCAGGAGCCGGGCGGACGCGTGCGCCTCGGCGGCGAGGATCACGCGATCGGCGTCGAATCGCGCGCCGTCGGCGCTCGTCACCCGCCAGCGCGCGCCGTCGCGCTCGACGGCGGCGACCCGCTGTCCGAGGACGACGGCGCTGTCCGGCAGGCGGTCGGCGAGCGTCGTCACCAGCGTCTCCATCCCATCGGCGAACGTCACGAAGAGGCTCCACCGTGTGCCGCCCGGCGTCGCCTGAGCGGGCCCGCGGCGCAGGCCGAGGATCACCGAGCGATGACGGCGCTCGACCTCGACGAAGCGCGGCATCGTCGCCACCAGGCTGAGCTCGTCGGGATCGGCCGTGTAGATCCCCGCGACGAGCGGCTGGGCAACACGCTCGAGGGCCTCGGCGCCGAGCCGGCGGCGCACGAACGCGCCGAGACTCTCGTCGTCGCCGCCGACCGCGCCGCCGCCGCCGCGCGGCAACACCAGATCGAGCGCCATCCGCGCCTTGCCGCGCCACGAGAACAATGACGACGTCGCGAAGGGCGCGAGCCGCGTCGGCGCGAGCAGCTGGAACCCGTCGGGCAGCGGATGCAGCCGCCCGCGAAACCAGACGAAGACGCGCCGGTGGCGGTCGTCGGTGCGGACGAGTCGATCCTCCACGCCGAGCCGGCGACACAGCGCGAGCGCCCAGGGCTTTTCCGACAGGAACGAGTCGGGACCGGCCTCGATCAGGAAGCCGTCGGCGCGCTCGGTCGCGATCGTCCCGCCCAGCCGACGGCGGGCCTCGACGACGCGCACGTCGAGGTCGACGCCGCGCTCGCGCGCCAGCTCCACCGCGCGGTGGGCGGCGGCGAGGGCCGTGACGCCGCCGCCCACGACGACGACGTTCACGCGGCCTCGCGCACGAGCTCGGCGAGCATCTCGACGAACTCCGGATGATCGTTCACCGCCGCCGCGCGGTGGTAGGCGACGCCGTGCTGCGCGGCGATGGCGCGAGCCTCGATGTCGAGATCGTAGAGCACCTCGACGTGGTCGGCGACGAAGCCGATGGGCGCCAGCACCACGCGGCGCTCGCCGGCCTTCGCGAGGTCGCGGATGGTCTCGCCGACGTCCGGCTCGAGCCACGGCTCGCGCGGGCTTCCGCTGCGGCTCTGATACGCGGAGAGCCAGCGCGCGTGACCGAGCCGGCGCGCGATGGCGGCGGCCGCGGCGCCGAAGTCGGCCACGTAGGGGGACGCGGCCGCCATCGCGCGCGGGATCGAGTGCGCCGTGAAGACGAGCGGCGTGCGGTCGCGATCCGGCTCGGCCACGCCGTCGAACGCCGCCCGGACGCGATCGGCGGCGGCCGCAACGAAGCGTGGGTGCTCGAACCACGGCGGCGCGTAGACGACCTCGGGCCCCCCCGCGACGCACCCTTGCGCCGACGCGACGTCGGCCATGTAGCGCTCCCACGACGCCTCGCACCGGAACGCCGAGAGGATGACGCCGAGGGCGCGCCGGCGGCCGTCGCGCGCCATCGCCGCGAGCGTCTCGTGCAGATATGGATGCCAGTTGCGCATGCCGACGTAGACGGGAATGTTCCCGCCGAGCCGCGCGCGCAGGCCCGCCGCCTGCGCCTCGGTCAGCGCGTGGAGCGGGGAGCGACCTGCCGGCATCGTCTCGTAATGCCGCGCGACCTCCTCCAACCGCTCGGGCGGCACGCCGCGCCCGCGCGCGACATTGTCGAGGAACGGGCGGATCTCGGACGGCGCCGTGGGCCCGCCGAAGGCGATCAGCAGCGCCGCGTCGATCGCGCTCGCCCTCGCGACGGGCCCACTCACCGCGCCGAGAGCTCGTGGACCATGTCCACGAGGGCCTTCACGTGCTCGACCGGCGTCGACGGCAGCACGCCGTGGCCGAGGTTGAAGATGTGGCCCGGCCGGCCGCCGGCTCGTTTCAAGATTGCGCGCACCGCGGGCTCGAACGTCTTCGGCGGCGACAGCAGCGCGACGGGATCGAGGTTGCCCTGCACGCCGACGTCCTCGCCGACGGCGCGCCAGGCGGCGTCGAGCTCCACGCGCCAGTCGAGACCGATCACGTCACCGCCGGCCTCGCGCAGCAGCGGCAGCAGGCCGGCGGTGCCGGTGCCGAAGTGGATGACGGGCGTGCCGGGCGTGAGCGCCGTGATGACCGCGCGCGAGTACGGCAGCACGAACTCGCGGTAATCGTCGGGCGCCAGCGCGCCCACCCACGAGTCGAACAGCTGGACGGCCTGCGCGCCCGCCGCGATCTGGCCGTTGAGATACGCGGCGGTGGCCTCCGCGAGGATGGTCATCAGGCGGTGCCACGCCTTCGGCGCTTCGCGCATGAGCCGCTTGGTCTCGAGATAGTCGCGCGAGGCGCCACCCTCGACGACGTACGAGGCGACGGTGAACGGCGCGCCCGCGAAGCCGATGAGCGGCACCCGCGCGGGGAGCGCGCGCTTGACCAGACGCACCGTCTCGAACACGAAGCCGACCGCGCTCGCGACGTCGACCGGCGCCAGCCGCGCCACGTCCGTCTCGTTGCGCACGGGGCGTCGGATCACCGGGCCCTCGCCCTTGGCGAACTCGAGGCCGACGCCGAGCGGCTCGACGACCAGCAAGATATCGGCGAAGAGGATCGCGGCGTCGACGCCGAGTCGCTCGATGGGCTGCAGCGTGACCTCGGCCGCCGCCTGCGGCGTCTTGGCGAGCTCGAGGAACGAGTGCCGGGCGCGCAGCGCGCGATACTCGGCCAGATAGCGTCCGGCCTGGCGCATCAGCCACACGGGCGTGAACGGCGTCGGCCGGCGGCGCGCGGCGAGCAGCAGCGGCGGGTCGGGCACGGGCGCAGCATCGCAGGCGCCCGGGCTGGAATCAACCCACGTCGGGGTTTATGATCCCCTCCGCCATGGCATACCTATCCGGCAAGCAAGCGTTTCTGCAGATCCTCAAGAGCGAAGGCGTCTCCGTGATGTTCGGCAACCCGGGCACCACCGAGCTGCCATTGATGGACGGGCTCGCGCGCGAGCCCGGCATCCGCTACGTGCTCGCGCTGCAGGAGGCGGTGGCCATCTCGATGGCCGACGCGTACGCGCAGGCGCACGGCGGGCTGGCCGCCGTGAACGTGCACGTCTCGCCGGGCCTCGGCAACGCCATGGGCATGCTGTACGACGCGTACAAGGCCCACTCGCCGCTGCTGCTCACCGCCGGTCAGCACGACCAGTCCTTCACCGTGACGGAGCCGATCCTCTGGTCCGATCTGCCGCCCGTGGCCACGCCGTTCGTCAAGTGGTCGACGGAGGCCCGCCGGCTCGAGGACCTGCCGCGCATCGTGCGCCGCGCGGTGAAGACGGCGCTGGCACAGCCGAGCGGTCCCGTGTTCCTCTCGCTCCCCGTCGACGTGCTGAATGCCGAGCGCGACAACCTCGATCTCCTCGCGTCGACGCGCGTGGCCCCGCGGCTGGTCGGTGACCGCGCCGCCATCGACGCCGCCGCGAAGCGGCTCGTCGCCGCCAACGCTCCGCTCATCGTCGCCGGCGACGCCGTCGCGCACAGCGACGCCCTGGCCGAGCTGGTCGAGCTGGCCGAGCTGATCGGCGCGCCCGTGATGCTGGAGGGCGTCTCGTCCACGTGCAGCTTCCCGTTCACGCACCCGCTCTACGCGGGCTCGATGCCGCGCCTGGGGCCCGGCATCAAGGGCCTGCTGATGCGCCACGATCTGCTCTTCTCCGTCGGCGGCGACCTCTTCACGCTCTCGCTGCCTTCGGACGTGGATCCGATGCCGCCGGGTTTCGACGTCGTGCATCTCGACGTCGATCCGTGGGAGCTCGGCAAGAACTATCCCGCGGCGGTCGCCATCCAGGCCGATCCGAAGGCCTCGCTGCCCGAGCTCTGTGAGGCGGTGCGTCGTCACGCCGGCAAGAACGGCCACAAGGACGCCGGCAAGCGGCGCGAGGCGCTGGCGGCCAAGCACGCGCGCGAGCGCGACGATCTCGCGCGCCGCGCCGCCGACGAGGCGAAGAAGTCGCCGATGGGCCCGCTCGCGCTCGTGCACGCCGTCTCCCAGATCGTGCCCGACGACGTCGTCGTCGTCGACGAGGCGATCTCCTCCTCGGCGGGCATCCGCAACTTCTTCCGCTGCGCCGACGCCAAGGCGTTCTTCAGCCTGCGAGGCGGCGGCATCGGCTGGGGCCTGCCGGCCGCCCTCGGCGTGAAGCTCGCGCTGCCGGGCCGTCCGGTGGTCGCGCTCGTCGGCGACGGCAGCGCGATGTACACGGCGCAGGCGCTGTGGACGGCCGCGCACGAGTCGCTGGCCGTCGTGTACGTGATCTTCAACAACACGTCGTACCGCATTCTCAAAGAGCGCACCAAGGCGCTCAAGGGCTTCTCGGCCGAGGACGACCGATACGTGGCCATGGATCTCGTCGACCCGCTCATCGACTACGTCGGCCTCGCGAAGTCGCTCGGCGTCGCCGGCGAGCACGTCGAGAAGGCCGCCGACGTGGGCCCGGCCGTGGGTCGTGCTCTGGCCAGCGGCGCGCCCGCGCTCATCGACGTCCGCATCGATCCGTCGTTCACCTGAGGGCGGCCATGGCCATGAGCTTCGGCATCCACATCGGCCACATGGGCGGGCCGCTCGAGGAGATGCGCCGGCTGTGGAAGTTCGCCGACAGCGCCGGCTTCGACTGGTTCTCCGTCTCCGACCACTTCCAGGAGTCGCCGCCGCGCGGCGGCGACATCGACTGCTTCGAGGCGATCACGACGCTGACCGCGGCCGCGGTGGAGACCAGGCGCGTGCGGCTCGGCGCGCTCGTCTACTGCGTCGCCTATCGGAATCCCGGCCTGCACGCCAAGTCGCTCACGACCATCGACCATCTGTCGCACGGCCGTGTCGACTGCGGTCTCGGCGCCGGCTGGCACGAGGCGGAAGCCAAGGCGTACGGCTACGAGTGGCCACGCATCGGCGTCCGCGAGGACATGCTGGAGGAGTACGCGCAGATCATGCGCATGCTCTTCGACACGGAGTCACGCCGCGCGAGCTTTTCCGGCCGGCATTTCCGTCTCGAAAACGCGCCGAACAATCCCAAGCCGCTGCAGCCGCGGCTGCCCATCTGGATCGGCGGGCGCGGCGAGAAGCGCACGCTGCGCGCCGCCGCGAAGTTCGCCGACGGCTGGAACGCGCCCTATATCGGCCCGGACGAGTGGATCGCGAAGGGCAAGGTGCTCGACCGCTGGTGCGAGACGGAAGGGCGCGACCCGAAGACGATCGCGCGGACCGTGAACCTGGGCTTCTACCTCGGCGCCGACGCCAGGGGCGCGGCGCGCGGCGAGCAGGTCTTCCAGTCGCACTTCGGCAAGGATCCGCGCGACGGCTTTCTGCGCGGCACGCCGAAGGAGACGCTGGCGATGCTCACGCGCTTCCGCGATGCCGGCTGCGTGCGCGTCAACATCGCCTTCCGCGAGGGCCCGTACGACTGGGACGCGCTGCACGCGTTCGCCGAGACCGTGTTCCCCGTTTTCGGCGTGCGCAGGCCCACTTAGCGCGCACGGCGGTCGAATATCGATCACTCGAACGGCGTCAGACCTTTTCGAGGACAATGACCGTATGAGAGCCGCGCTGATCGCCTTCGCGTTCGCCCTCGTCATCGCCACGCCGCCTCTCGCCTACGCCGCCGGACGCGACGGCCGCAACGGCAAACCGTACAAATGCAACCCGCAGGCGGAGTGCCTGGCGCGCGCGAACAAGTTACAGGGTCCCGCCGCCGCCGCCGCCCGCCGCGATTGCGGCCGGATGCCGACCTCGGGCACGTGCTTCTCGCCGGACGACGCGCAGGCCGACCGCCCCGGCCGTACCGATCTCGACCGCGCCGACTCCCCCGACCGCAAGCGCCGCTAGTCCCCGGCCGCTCCAGTACGCCGCTCCAGAAAATACGCCGCTCCAGCCCTCGCTGACGCGCGCGCGCCTGCGGCGCGTGACGCTCGCGCGCTTGCGGCGGCCCCGGCTCGCGGTATACCGTCGAGGCCTATCACGCCACCGTGAGAGGACCGGCCATGACGAAGGAAGACAGCGCGCTGATCCGCGGACTCGAGGGTGTCGTCGCCGCCGAGACCCGCCTGTGTGACCTCGATGGCAAGAGCGGGCGTCTCGCCTACGTCGGGTATGACATCGATGAGCTCGCGCGCAAGGCGACGTTCGAGGAAGTGACCTACCTGCTGCTGTACGGCGAGCTGCCGAAGGCCGCTCAGCTCGACGGCTTCACGGTGGCCCTCACCGCCGCGCGGGAGATTCCACGCGAGCTCGTCCAGGCGTTCCGGCTCATGCCGAAGACCACGGACCCGATGCGCGTGCTGCAGGCCGCGGTGGCGATGCTCGGCATGTCGGATCCCGACACGACCGACAACGCGCACGCCGCCAACGTCCGCAAGGCGATCCGGCTCACCAGCCAGATCGCCACCGCGATCTGCGCGCACCACCGCGTGCGTAGCGGGCAGGAGCCGGTGGCGCCGGCGGCCGGGCTGGGCCACGCGGCGAACTTCCTCTATATGCTGACCGGCCAGCGGCCCGGCGCGGCCGCCGTCAAGGCGTTCGACGCGAGCCTCACGCTCTATGCCGAGCACGAGCTGAACGCATCGACCTTCACGACGCGCACGATCGTCTCCACGCAGTCGGACATGCACTCGGCGGTGGCCGGCGGCGTGGGCGCGCTCAAGGGACCGCTGCACGGCGGCGCCGGCGAGGCGGTGATGCGCACGCTCATGGAGATCGGCGAGGTCGCCAACGTCGACGCGTTCACGGAAAAGGCGCTCGCCGAGAAACGGCGGCTCATGGGCTTCGGTCACCGCGTCTACAAGGCGGGCGACCCGCGGGCGGCGATCCTGAGGGGAATGGCCGAGCAGGCCTGCCGCGAGTCGGGCCAGTTCAAGTGGTACGAGATGGCCGTGAAGCTGCACGACCGCATCGGGAAGGCCAAGGGGCTCATCCCCAACGTCGACTTCTATTCGGCGCCGCTCTTCTATTCGCTCGGGATCCCGGTGGACCTCTTCACGCCCGTCATCGCGGCCGGACGCATCGCGGGCTGGAGCGCGAACATCGTCGAGCAGCACGACGACAACCGCCTGATCCGCCCGCGCGCCGAGTACGTCGGCCCCGGCCGTCGCTCCTTCGTGGAGATCGGCAAGCGTTGATAGCGCACGGAGCCGGGAACCATCGAGAGCAGGCCACCCACGGTCCTAGCCGTGTACGCGGACCCCGCTACAACAATCTAAGCGGCCCCCGCTACAACAATTCGGTCGACTGCTGATGCCCAAGAGCCTCACGCGCAAGCTGATCGAATCTCATCTCGTCGCCGGCAAGGCGGTGGCCGGCGAGGAGATCGCCCTGCGCGCCGATCAGATCCTCCTCACCGACACCAACGGCATCCAGTCGTGGCTGCAGTTCGAGGCGCTGGGCTTTCCGCGCGTCGTGCCCTCGCGCGTCGTCACGTACATCGACCACCAGGTCTTCCAGGTCGACTCGCGCAACTCCGACGACCACCGCTACATGCAGACGGCCTCGCGCAAGTACGGCGCCGTCTTCAGCAAGCCCGGCAACGGAATCTGCCACCAGGTGCACATGGAGACGTTCTCGATCCCGGGCCAGATGCTCCTCGGCAGCGACAGCCACACGCCGCTCTGCGGCGCGGCCGGCATGCTGGCCATCGGTGCCGGCGGGCTCGACGTGGCCGTCGCGATGGGCGGCGGGCCGTATTTCCTCACGATGCCCGCGGTGGTGCGCGTCCGGCTCACGGGACGGCTCTCGCCGTGGGTCACCGCGAAGGACGTGATCCTCGAGCTGCTGCGCCGCTACTCCGTCCGCGGCGGCAACGGCAAGATCTTCGAGTACGCCGGGCCGGGTGTCGCAAGCCTGTTGGCGGCCCAGCGCATGACCATCGCCAACATGGGCGCCGAGCTGACGCTGACCACGAGCGTCTTCCCGAGTGACGACGTGACGCGCTCGTTCCTCACGCGGCTGGGCCGCGCCGCCGACTGGCGCCCGGCGCAGGCGGACGACGACGCGGAGTACGACGACCAGATCGAGCTCGACCTGTCGTCGATCACGCCGCTCGTCGCGCTGCCCGGCTCGCCCGACCGCGTCGTGCCCGTCGAAGAGGTCGCGGGCACGCCGATCGAGCAGGTGGCGGTCGGCTCGTGCACGAACGGCTCGTGGCACGACATGGCCTCGGTGACCAACGTGGTGCGCGGCCGCCGCGTGCATCCCTCGCTGTCCTTCGTGCTGTTTCCGGGCAGCCATCGGATCCTCGAGACGATGGCGCGCGAAGGACTGCTCGCCGACCTGCTCGCCGCCGGCGTGCTCGTGTCCGAGCCCAGCTGCGGCTCGTGCGCCGGTCTCGGCCACGTGCCCGCGGCGGGCACCAAGAGCCTGCGCGCGTTCAACCGCAACTTCCCCGGGCGCAGCGGCGTCAAGGACGACTCGATCTACCTCTGCTCGTCGCTGGTGGCGGCCGCCTCCGCGGTGAGCGGCGTCATCACCGATCCGCGCACGCTCGGCGCCGAGGCGCCGGTGACGCTGCCCGAGCGCTTCGCGGCCTCGGACGTCGGCTTCGTCGCGCCCGACGGCGGCGGCGACGTGGTGCGCGGCCCGAACATCAAGTCGGTGCCGCTCGGCGAGCCGGTGGCCGAGACGCTCGAGGGACCCGTGCTGCTCAAGCTCGGCGACAAGATCTCGACCGACGACATCTCGCCGGCGGGCGCCGCCGCGCTCATGTTCCGCTCCAACGTTCCCGCCATCGCGGAGTTCTGCTTCAAGTACGTCGCCCCGGACTTCGTGGCGCGGGCGAAGGCCGCCGGCCGCAGCATCATCGTCGGCGGTGAGCTCTACGGTCAGGGCTCCTCACGCGAGGTGGCCGCCATCGCGCCGATGTTCCTCGGCCTGCGCGCGGTCATCGTGAAGTCGTTCGCGCGCATCCACCGCGCCAATCTCGTCAACTGGGGCATCGTGCCGCTGACGTTCGACGACCCCGCCGCCTACGACGCGCTCGAGCGCGACGACCGGCTGCGGCTCGACGACCTCCGCGCATCGCTCGGCGCCGGCGCGCGCGTGCGCGTGGTGAACACGCGCAGCGGCGCCACGTTCACCGCCTCGTGCGTGCTCACGTCGCGTGAGCGCGAGATCCTCCTCGCCGGCGGCCTGCTCGCTCACACCAAAGGCCGCGCGTGAGCCAGCGCAAGGTCCGCGCCGTCTACATGCGCGGAGGCACCAGCCGCTGCCTCGTCTTCCGCGAAGAGGACCTGCCGCACGCCGGGGCCGCGCGCGATCGAATTCTACTCACGGCGCTCGGCAGTCCCGACCCGTACGGCCGCCAGCTCGACGGGCTCGGCGGCGGCATCTCGTCGCTCTCCAAGGCCTGCATCGTCGGCGTGACCACGCATCCCGACGCCGACGTCGATTACACGTTCGCGCAGGTGGACGTGAAGTCGCCCGTCGTCGAATACGACGGCAACTGCGGCAACTGCTCGTCGGCCATCGGCCCCTTCGCCATCGACGAGGGGCTCGTGCCCGCTCAGGAAGGCGAGACGATCGTCCGCGTCCACAACACCAACACCAAGAAGCTGATCGTCGCCCACGTGCCGACGCGCGACGGCGAGGCCCTCGTCGAGGGCGACTTCGAGCTGGCGGGCGTGGCCGGGCTCGGCGCGCGCATCGCGCTGGACTTCGTCGAGCCCGGGGGCGCCGGCACGGGCCGCCTGCTGCCGACGGGCCGCGCGCGTGATGTCATCGCGGGCGTCGAGGCCTCGTGCGTGGACGCGACGAATCCCCTGGTCTTCGTGCGCGCGCGCGACGTCGGGCTCACCGCCGCGGAGACACCGCAGGCCGTCGACGCGAACGCCGACGTGATGGCGCGGCTGGAGAAGATCCGCGTCGAGGCCGCCATGCGCATGGGCCTGCCCCCCAGCGCCTCGGCGCCGAAGATCGCGTTCGTGGCGCCGCCCGTCGACTACGTCGCGCTCGACGGCGTGCGCCACGCCGCGCCCGACTACGACGTGCTCGCGCGCGCCATCTCCATGGGCAACTGCCACCGCGCGTTCCCGCTCACGTCCGCGATGTGCCTCGCCGTCGCCGCGCGCATCGAGGGCACGCTCGTGCGCGAGGCAATGAGCGCAGCCGGGCCGCGCCTCGAACAGGCCACCCACGACCCGAGCCGGCCTCGCGGCACCCGCTCCAACAACGTCCGGCTGGGCCACGCCTCCGGCGTGCTGCCACTCGACGCCGCCGTCACCTCGCGCGACGGCGCGCCGTGGGCCGAGCGCGTCACCGTGTACCGCACGGCGCGGCGGCTGATGGAAGGATTCGTCCGCGTTCCATGACGCGCGCCTCCTGAGCGATGGGGCGCCTCTACTTCATGCCCGACGGCGACGAGATGGTGCGGCGCCGCGCGCGCGTGCCGAAGGGCTCGGTGGTCGAGGCGTGGGCGGACCGGCGCGGCGGCGGCGCCTTCTGGGTCGGCGAGGACTCGCGCCACCTGCTCGACGAGGCGGCGGAGACGCCGATGGCGGTGCGGCTCTCGTTGCCCGACGACGCCGTGCCGGTCTTCTACGGACCCCGGCTGTGCGACGTCGAGTCTTTGCCGCGCGAGGAATCGCTGCGTGCGCGCGTGGTGTCCATGCACGGCATCGGGGTCGCGTGGATCACCCTCGACCGCTTCGGCGAGCGCGTGTCGTACGAGCCGAAGTCGCCGGCCGATCCGGTGTTCCACCTGCGCCGCCCCGGCGGCGGCGCCGGCCACGTGTGGCGGCGCTTCGAGTCCAAGCGCGAGGCGCTCGATTTCATGCGCGAGGCCTACGGCGCCGAGTCGGAAGGGCTCGAGTGGGCGGAGACGCTGCCCGTCGACGACTTCGACACGTTGCTGGGGCGGTTCGCGGAGAAGCACGCGTGAGCCGCCCGCCTACCCCATGAGCGCGCCGGAGCGCACGGACCGCTTCTATCGCGCGGTGCGCGCCGTCGCGCGCTTCTGGCTCTGGTTCTTCTTCAAGGCGGTCGACGCGCGCCATCCGGAGCGCGTGCCGCGCAACGGGCCGGTGCTCCTGTGCATCAACCATCCCAACAACTTCATCGATTCCCTCGTGGTCGGCGCCGCCGTGCGGCGCAAGGTCCACTACCTCGCGACGGCTGCGCTGTTCCGCAACCCGCTCGTCGCGCGCTTCCTGCTCGCCGCCGGCGCCATCCCGGTGTGGCGGAAGCAGGACGAAAGACCGCAAGACTCGACGCGCCGCATCTCGACCAGGCCACCTTCGGTACGACCCGGACTCGCGGACCCCGCTCCAACAGACCCCGCTCCAACAGACCGGAACATGGATACCTTCGCGGCGTGCGCGGCCGCCTTCGAGCGCGGCGCGCTGATCGCCATCTATCCCGAGGGCACGACGCACGCCGAGGCCCGCGTGCAGCGGATCAAGACGGGCGCGGCGCGCATCGCGCTGGCGTGGGAGGCCGCGCACCCGAGCGGGCTGACGATGCTCCCCGTCGGCCTCACCTTCGAGGCGCGCAAATCCTTCCGCGCGCGCGTGCTCGTGTCGTTCGGCGCGCCGCTGCCCCTGCACGCCTACACCGACGCGTACCGCGAAGATCCCGTGAAAGCCGTCGATGCCCTCACGCGCCACCTGCAAGACGCGATGGAGGCCGAGGTCGTCAACGTCGAGCGGATCGACGACGCGCGGCTGCTGCAGTTGGTCGAGGCGCTCTACCGCGACGTCCTCACGCGCGACGTCATGGAGGCGCGCGGCGTCGGTCCGCGCGAGGTCGACCTCGTGCGCCTGTCGCGCTCGATCGTGGAGGCGATCGCGTGGTTCAAGGCGCGTGAGCCCGAGCGCGTCGAAGCGCTGTGGCAGCGCATCCGCACCTATCGCGCGCTGCTCGCGCAGCACCACCTGCGCGACGAGACCGTGCGCGCGCGGCTCGAGCGGCTGCCGGCGCGGCGGCGGATCGTCTACTCGTGGGACGCCATCGTGGGCCTGCCGGTCTGCGTCTACGGCACGCTCGTGAACCTGCTGCCGTACCTGTTGCCCCGGTGGCTGGCCCGGCGCATGGCGCGCAAGGAGACCGACTACGCCACGGTGCGGCTGCTCGCCTCCGTCGTCGCCTTCCCGGTCTTCTACGGGCTCGAGACGTGGCTCGTCTTCCGCGCCGCCGGCGGGCTCGCCGCCGCGCTCTTCGCGCTCTCGCTGCCGCTCTCGGGGCTCATCGCGTATCGTTATCTGGCGGGCGCGGGCCGGTTCCGCAGTCGCCTGCGCTTCGCGCTGCTGGCGGCGACGCAGGATGCGGCGGCGCGGCGGGTCGTCGCCGAGCGCGCAGCGATCGTCGCCGAGCTCGAGCGCGCCAAGAGCGAGTGGCTCGCGGCCACGAAAGGGAGCAGCTTTTGAGCGTTCACCTGCTGGAGGAGATGTCCACGCCCGCCCTCGACGCGCTCGACCGCGCGCGGACGGTCGTGCTGCTGACGATCAGTCCCCTCGAGACCCATGGTCCCCACCTGCCCGTCGGCGTCGATGCGTTCACCGCGCGCCACTTCGCGCAGACGGTCGCCGACCGGGTCGTCGCGGCGCGGGCGGGCTGGTCCGCGGTGCTGGCGCCCACGCTGCATCTCGGCTCGTTCACGTTCGACAGCGTCGGCACCGTGCCCGTGCGTCAGCGCGTCGTCCGCGACACGCTGGTCGACTACGGCGGCGCGCTCGCGCGCGCCGGCTTCCGCTACATCCTGATCGCGAACGGCCACGCCGGCCCCGGCCATCTCGCGGCGCTGGAGGAGGCCGCGGCGCTGATATCCCGGCGGCACCGCGTCACAATGGCCTCGTTCACCGGCCACCTCGCCTGGGAGTTCATGCGCGGCCGCTACGCCGCCAAGATCGAGGCGGTGCTGGGCCGGACGCTGACCGAGGAGGAGCGGCGCGCCTTTGCCGAGGACGCGCACGGCGGCTGGTGGGAAACCTCGCTGATGCTGCTGCTGCGTCCGGACCTCGTCGACGACTCGTATCGCACGCTGCCGCCCGCGCGCTACTCGTGGCCCGAGCGAATCCTGCCGAACTATGCGCTCCGCAACGGCGGTCGCGGCTACGTCGGCCACCCCGCGCTCGCCGACTCGTCCTTCGCACGCGCGACGACCGAGGTGCTCATGAGCGAGGCGATGGCGATCGTGGACGGGCTGCTCGACGGCTCACGGCCCGCGTCCGCGCATCGCTCGCCATTCTCGAAGGTGCCGGTGTTCCGGACGAACTTCTGGCCGGCGGCCGCGGGCGTCGCCGCCGGGCTCGGGGCGCTCGCCGTCGGCGTCGGCGGTTGGATGGTGAGACGGAGCCGGCGGGCGTCGTGAACAGTTCACCGACCGAACGCTCCGAGCACGCGGACCCCGCGCCGACGAGTTTGGTCGTTTTCGACCGTGCCGGCGACGGCGTCGCCCGGCTCACCCTCAATCGGCCGGACGCGCTCAACGCGCTCGACCGCGCGATGGCGGGCGCGCTCGAGGCCGCGCTCTCGCGCGTGGCCACGATGGACGACGCGCGTGTGCTGCTCGTCGCCGGGCGCGGTCGCGCTTTCTGCGCCGGCAACGACATCGCCGAGATGGGCGAGGTGACCGGTCCCGAGGCGGAGGCGCTGGCGCGGCGCTGGGCGGCGATCATGGAGCGGTTCGCCGCGCTGCCGCAGGTGACGATCGCGGTCGTCGACGGCCACGCGCTCGGCGGCGGGCTCATGCTCGCCGTGGCCCAGGATCTCCGCATCGCCTCCGACCGCGCGCGCTTCGGCCTGCCGGAAGTCACGCTCGGCTTCAATCCCGCGTACGGCATCGCGCGGCTGCTCGACGTGCTGGGCGGCGGGCACGGCCGCGACCTGCTGCTGACGGGGCGCACGCTGCACGCCACCGAGGCGCTGCGCATCGGCCTGGTGAACCGCGTGGTGGCCGCGCCGACGCTGGCCGAGACGGCGGCGGCGTGGGCGGCGGAGATCGCGAAGTCGCCGCGCGAGGGGCTGGCCGCCACCAAGGAGATCGTCGCCGCGATCCGCACCGGCAGGCCGGGCGGCGACCCGGCCGCGTACGGCGCCGCGCTCCGGACCGGCGCCGCCGCGCGCGAGCGCATCCGCGCCTTCGTCGAGCGCAAGCGGCGCGCGCCCGACCGCTGATGAGTCGATTTACGCTCGGCCGCTAACGCGCGAAACTGGCCAATGTGCTCGAGCGTCGTCGCTCTCCGCGCCATATCGAGAACGCTACGACAGGTTTGAGCGAACAGAAATGTCGAAAGAGCGATACAGAGCTGTTGCTGGTGCTACTCGCCGCGCGCGGCCTTCTTCTCCTGCATGTCGCGGTCGGCTTCGCGCAGGAACTCCTCGGCGGTGTCGGGCGGCGACTGGCTCCACGCGAGGCCGGTGGAGCACTCCACGGAGACGGGCAGGCGACGCTGCACGCCGAGCGCGGCCAGCTTGTCGCGCACGCGCGCGGCGACGATCTCGACGTCCTTTGGCATCGCGTCGAGCAGCAGGACCGCGAACTCGTCGCCGCCGTAGCGGGCGATGACGTCGGTGGTCCGCGTGGACTCTGCGAGCGCGTCGGCCACCGTTCGCAGCACCTCGTCGCCGAGCGCGTAGCCGAAACCGTCGTTCACCGCCTTCAGCTTCACCACGTCGAGCGTCAGCAGGAGCAGGCCGTTCTTGCGCCGGCGGGCGCCCGCCGCCAGGCGGCGGTACTGCTCGTGGAAGGCGCGGCGGCTGGCGAGGCCCGTCAGCGGATCGGGCGCGTAGCGGGCGAGCTTGCGGTCGGCGTCGAAGAGACGGCCGGCCACGATTCGCAGCAGTGCGTTCGACAGCTCGGGGGAGTCCTGCAGCACGGCCATGAAGTCGCTCTGGCGCAGCACGAGGCAGTGCGTGCGATCGACGGCGATGACGGTGGCCGAGCGCGGCTGGTCTCGCAGCATCCCGAGCTCGCCGAAGATCTCCGCCTTGCCGATCTCCCCCAGCAGCATCTCGGCCTGCCCATCGGCGGTGGCCTCGATCACGCGCACGCGGCCCGAGAGCAGGACCCAGAGATTGTCGGAGGGCTCGCCCTGCCGCGTGACGACGTGACCGGAGGGATAGATCTGCTCGCTGGCGTGCCGGACGAGCACGCCGAGCTGCTCCGGCGTGCATTTCCTGAACAGCGGGACGGAGGCGAGGATGCTCGCCAGGAGCGTCTGCGTCGTCGCGCGGTCTTCCTGCATCGGCGTCGGCGCGCGCGGCGGCTCTGCGGTCGCCTGCCCGTCGAGCGCGACGATGGTGCGCGCCAGCCACGCGCGCACGCGCGCGCGGAGCATCGGCGGGCTGTATGGCTTGGCCAGATAGTCGGTGGCGCCGGTCTGCGCGCGGTCGGTGGCGCTATCGGGCCGGTCGGCGAGCAGCAGGATCGGGAAATTCGGGCGATTCATCCGCGTGCGAAACGCCGGGATGAGATCCACGCCGTCCGCGTGCGGGAGGTCGGCGTCGACGATGGCGAGATCGGGCAGGTGCTCGGTGCCGCGCGTGAGTGCCGCGTGCATGTCGGGCACGGGCAGGGCCACCATGCCGTCTTCCGCCAGGACGTCCTCGATCGCCATCACCTGCGCGTCGTCCAAGGTGACGACGAGCACGCGGGCGCCGGCGACGAGCCGCCGGCGCAGCGCCGACACGTCGGAGACGGGCGCGGCACGGCCGTCGCCGGTGAGCGTCAGCTCGAGCCCCTCGCGCGCGGCGAAGACCTCGATCCGCGAGCCGGCCGCCTGCGCGCGCGCCTTGGCGCCCGCCTCGAGGCGCTCCATGGCGGCGTCGTCGTGAGTGGGATCGTGGTGGAAGAGCGCGACGCGCCGCGCGCCCGCCTCCATCGCGACGTCCACCGCGTAGTCGACGGTCGAGTGGCCCCAGCCCACCCGCTGCCGGTATTCCTCCTCGCTGTACTGCGCGTCGTGGATGACGAGGTCGGCGTCCTTCATGAAGGCGACGTGACGCTGATCGCCCGGATGGTGCAGGATCCCGTCTTCGGCCTTCCAGAAGGGCTCGTGGTCGGTCACGTAGGCGATGGTGGTGCGACCGCTCGTGATGCGATACGCGATCGTCGGCGCCGTGTGGTTGAGGTACTGGGTTTCCACCAGGACGTCGCCGACGCGGAAGAAGCCTTCCTCGAGCTCGGTGAAGTGGATGCGGGAGCGCAGGTCGCGCAGCTTGACGGGGAAGTACGAGTACTCCATCTGCCCCGCCATCGCCTCCTCGAGGCTCTGCTGGAAGCCGAGCGGCGCGTAGACGTTGAGCTCGACGCCGGGAATGAACGCGGGCACGAAAAACGGAAACCCCTGGATGTGATCCCAGTGCGTGTGGCCGATGAACAGGTGCAGGTGGATGGGCGGCTTATGGGTTTGCGTGAGGTGCAGGCCCAGCTCGCGGGCGCCGGTGCCGCAGTCGAGGACGATCACCGTCCCGTCCGGCGTGCGCACCTCCGTGCACGACGTGTTGCCGCCGTAGCGGGCGGTGCGATCGCCCGGCGCGGCGATCGACCCACGAGTGCCCCAGAACCTGACGTACACGGTGCCCCCTCGCGGTCGCGTATGGGAACGCGGCGACTATAGCATCAACGCGAGCGAGCGGGCTACAATGACCGCCCCCGGCGACCCGTCGGGCCACCAAGGAGGCCGCGCATGCGCCTGACTCGTCGACGGTTTTTGAAGCTCTCCGGTGCCGGCGCCGTCGCCGCGGGACTGCCGCTCGACGTGGCGCCGGCCCGGGCGCAGAGCGCGCCCGTCCGGCTCGGCATTCTGGCCGCCAAGGCGGGCGTGCTCGCGCCCGTCGGCGAGTCGGGACTGCGCGGCGTGCAGTTCGCCGCCGACCGCATCAACGCCGCCGGCGGCATCCTCGGCCGCAAGCTCGAGCTGATCGTCGAGGAGGAGTCGAGCCCCAAGGACACGGTCGAGCGCTTCCGCAAGCTCGCCCTGTCCGACAAGGTCGACGCGGTGAGCGGCGCCATCTCCACCGGCGTCGGCTTGGCCCTGGGCCCGGCCGCCGAGGAGATGAAGACGATCTGGCTCGCGTGGGACGCGACGACGCAGAAGGGCGTCGAGGAGTCGATGCCGAAGCCGAAGTACTCGTTCCGCTCCACCGACAACGAGTGCGAGGCGGTGATGGCCTCGATCCTCACCGCCCGGCACTGGAAGGGCAAGTTCAAGACCGTCGCCGGCATCAATCCCGACTACTCGTACGGGCGCGACAACTGGGCGGCCTTCCTCGCCATCATGAAGAAGTACGGCCTCGAGGCGCAGGTCGTCAGCGAGCTGTGGCCCAAGCTCGGCGCCACGGACTTCACCTCGCACGTGGCCACGCTCGTGCAGGCCAAGCCCGATCTCGTCTTCTCGTGCTTCTGGGCGGGCGACACGCCGATCTTCATGAAGCAGGCCCACGCGGCCGGGCTCACGAAGTCGGCGAAGTTCGTGCTCACCACCGGCGGCGGCGTCCACGAGTCGCTCAAGAAGGACTTCACGCCGGAGGGCGCCATCCTCGGCTACAACTGCTTCTACTTCGAGAACGCGAAGGCCAGCGCGCTCGCCAAGGAGTTCACGCGCTGGCACGCGGAGAAGTTCAAGGAGTGGCCGAACTACGAATCCGACCACGGCTACTTCACGGTGGTCGCCTTCAAGACCGCCGTCGAGCGCGCCGCGAAGGCGGCCGGCGGCAAGTGGCCGACGCAGGACGCGCTCATCCAGGCGCTCGAGGGCGTGGAGGCGGAGTCGCTGTCCGGCGCGCGGCGCTATCGCGAGGACCACATCATGGAGGCGAGGTTCTTCCAGGGCTTCACCACCCACAAGAACCGCCACGACTTCGTCACCATCGATCCGGTGGAGTCGATGAGCACGAAGCAGATCCAGAAGCCCTCGGGCGTCGGCCTCTACGACTGGATCGACGGCTGGAAGGTCTGACCCTCCTCGGCATCCTGCTGGGCGGCGTCTTCCACGCCGCCGTGCTGTTCCTGGTCGCGGCGGGGCTGCAGCTGGTCTTCGGAGTGCAGAAGATCCTCAACCTCGCCTGCGGCTCCTTCTACGCGCTCGGCGCCTATGCCGGCGTCTCCGCCGTGCGCTGGGCGCTCGGGGCCGGACTGCCGGCGCCGCTGTTCTTCCCCGTGCTCCTCGGCGCCGGGCTGGCGCTCGCCGTCATGGGTCCCGCCATCGAGCGGCTGCTGCGCCTGATCTACGACCGCGACGAGTCGTTCCAGCTCCTGCTCACGTTCGCGCTCGTGTTGATGTTCGAGGACGTCATCCGCTTCGTCTGGGGCACGGCGCCGCACCAGCTCGGCAACGTGTACCTCGCCTACGGGCAGGTGCGCGTCGGCGCGCTCACGGTGCCCACCTACAACCTCGTCGTCATCGCGTGCGGCGCGGCCATCGCGGCCGGGATGGGCTGGTTCCTCGCGCGCACGCGCTTCGGCCGCATCGTGCGCGCCACGGCCGAGAACCGCGAGATGGCCGAGGCGATGGGCGTCGACATGGCGCGCGTGTACGCGCGCGTCTTCACGCTCGGCGTGGCGCTGGGAACCGTGGGCGGCGCGCTCGTCATTCCCGCCACCGCCGCCGTGAACGAGATGGGTATCGAGCTCATCGTGGAGGCGTTCGCCGTGGTCGTGATCGGCGGCCTGGGCAGCATGCGCGGGGCCTTCGCGGGCGCGCTGATCGTCGGCGTGGTGAAGGCGGTGGCCATCGCCACCTGGCCCGAGGTCGAGATGCTCGCCATCTACGTCATCGTCATCGCGGTCCTCGTCCTGCGGCCGGCGGGACTGTTCGCCCGGGCGACCGCGTGATCGTCCGCGGCCTGGGGGTGGCCGCGGCGGCGGCGCTCGTGCTGCTGCCGCTGGCCGGCGTCCCGTACACCACCACGCTGCTGCTGCCCGCGTTCGGCTACGCGATCGCGCTGCTCGGACTCAATCTCCTGTTCGGCTCGACGGGTCTGCTCTCGTTCGGCCACGCCCTGTTCGTCGCGCTCGGCGGCTACACGGCGGCGGCGCTGACCGGCCGCGCCGGCGTGCGGAGCCTCGAGCTCGTGCTGGGCGCGGCGGCGCTGGTGGCGGCGCTCGTCGCCGTCCCCGTCGGCCTGCTGTGCGTGCGGTACGTGCAGATCTACTTCGGGATGCTGACGCTCGCCTTCGGCATGCTCTTCTACTCGTTCCTCTACAAGTTCTACGCGTTGACCGGCGGCGACGAGGGCATGCGCGTGCTGCGCCCCGTGCTGCTCGGGCAGCCGCTCGAGCATCTCGACAAGGTCGCGTTCCTCACCGGCCCCTTCTACTATTACGCGCTCGGGGTGCTCACCGTGGCCGCGCTGGTGATGCGCCGCCTCGAGTCCTCGCCCTTCGGGCTCTCGCTGCGCTCGATCCGCGAGAACGCCGCCAAGGCGGAGTCGCTGGGCGTCAGTGTCCGCCGCTGCCGGCTGGCCGCGTTCGTGGTGGCCGCGGTCTTCGGCGCCGTCGGGGGCGTGCTGCTCGTGGTGCCCACGGGCCTCGCCGACCCGCTGCTCGCGTACTGGACGCACTCGGGCAACCTGGTGTTCATGCTCCTGCTCGGCGGCTTCGACCACTTCCTCGGCCCGGTCCTCGGCGCCGTCGTGTTCATCCTGCTGCAAGATTCCGTGATGTCGCTCACGTCGTACTGGCGCTTCGTCTTCGGCGCCATCCTCGCCGTCGTCGTCATCTTCTTCCCGCGCGGGCTCATGGGCCTGCTCGACGCGCGCCGGACGCCGGCGGCGTGACGGCGCTGCTCGAGGCGACGGACGTCAGGAAGTTCTACGGCGCCACGTGCGCGCTCGACGGCGTCAGCCTGCGCGTGGACGCCGGTGAGTTCGTCTCGATCATCGGCCCCAACGGCGCCGGCAAGACGACGCTGGTCAACGTGCTGACGGGCCTGACGCCCCCGTCGTCGGGGCAGGTGCGTTTCAAGGGTTCCGACATCGCCGGGGCGGGGCCGGTGCGTCTGGCCCGGCTCGGCATGGCGCGCTCTTTTCAGCTGGTGACGATCTTCCCCGCGCTGAGCGTGGCCGACACGCTCGCGGTCGCCGCGCTCTCGCGCCTGGGGCGCGCGGCGCACCCGTTCACCGCGCTGGCGCGCGACACCGAGGTGCGCGCCGCGGTGGAGGAGGTGGCGGCGCTGTTCGGCCTGCACGACAAGCTCGGCCGCGCGGCGCGCACGCTGCCCCAGGGCGACAAGAAGCTGCTCGACGTGGCGAGCGCGTTCGCCCTGCGACCCGACGTCATCCTGATGGACGAGCCGACGAGCGGCGTCAGCACCGCCGACAAGACGGCGACCATGCAGACGCTGGTGCAGGCGGCGCGACGCATGGGCGTCCGCGCCATCGTTCAGGTCGAGCACGACATGGACATCGTCTTCGGCTACTCGGACCGCATCGTCGCCCTGCACCAGGGGCGCGTGCTCGCCGATGGGACGCCGGCCGCCATCCGCGCCGACGCCGACGTCGTGCGGGCGGTCTTAGGGATCGCGACGACGCTGGCGCGCACGGAGCCGGGTCGTGCCTAGCTCAGGCCACCCACGGTTCACGCCGACCTCGCGGACCTCGCTACAACAAACCCGGGTCGTGCCTAGCTCAGGCCACCCACGGTTCACGGTGACCTCGCGGACCTCGCTACAGCAAACCCGGGTCGTGCCTAGCTCAGGCGACCCACGGCTCACGCCGGCCTGGCGGCACCCGCTCCAATAACATGCTCGCGCTGCGCGACGTCGACGTCTACATCCAGGCCAGCCACATCCTCCGCAAGGTGTCGCTGGAGGCGGCGGCGGGTGAGCTGGTCTGTCTCGTCGGACGCAACGGCGCCGGCAAGACGACGACGCTGCGGACGGTGATGGGCTACCTGCGCCCGTCCGCCGGCACGCTCACGCTCGGCGGCGTGTCGATCGCCGGGCTGCCGACGCACGCCGTCGCCGCGCGGGGCGTCGGCTACGCGCCCGAGGAGAGCGCGGTGTTCGGCGACCTCACGGTGGCCGAAAACATCGAGCTCGCGACGTGGACACGCCCCGGCGGTCGGCCCGCCGCCGAGCGCGTCGCGCGCGCGTACGAGATCTTTCCGCGGCTGCGGGGCGCCGCATCGCGCGGCGGCACGCAGCTCTCGGGCGGCGAGCGCAAGATGCTCTCGATCGCGCGGGCGCTCGCGCTCGACCCGGCGCTGCTGCTGCTCGACGAGCCGTTCGAGGGCCTCTCGCCCGCCATCATCCCGCAGCTCGCCGAGTCGATCGCGGCCATCGCGCGCCTGGGCCCGGCCATCCTCCTTGCGGAGTCCAACATCCACCACGTGCCCGTGTACGCGACGCGGCTCTACGTCATCGAGCGCGGCGAGATCGTCTTCGCGGGCTTGCCCGGCGATCTGCGCGGACGGCCGGATCTGGCGCGCATCGTCGGGCAGGGCTTATGATCTCGCGCATGACCCAGATCCCCCTGCTGCCCACGTCGGTGGTCGGGTCCCACGGCAAGCCCGGCTGGTGGTTCACCGCCGTGAAGGCGTGGGAGGCCGGCGAGATGGGCGCCGGCGACATGGACGAGATGTTCGACGACGCGGTGCATACC